>Ga0210377_10001364_pt1 | contig 22369 bp, 23 predicted proteins | sample PLM4_65_b1redo_FD_155480 | JGI IMG/M metagenome (GOLD analysis project Ga0210377, IMG submission 155480) | Groundwater sediment microbial communities from an aquifer in East River, Colorado, USA - PLM4_65_b1 redo | ecosystem: Environmental > Terrestrial > Soil > Riparian zone | place: USA: East...
TAACTTTTTCCGTATTCATAATCTTCAACGAAAAGCAGGTCGGAAATGGTCACATCCAGGCCTGTCTCTTCCTTCACTTCACGGACTGCCGCTTGCTCGAATGTTTCACCATCGTGGATACCGCCACCAGGGAGAGTCCAATATGTTCTTTCTGATGTTCGATGGCAGACCATCAGTATCTTGTCTTCCTTGATGATTGCGGCGCAGGCTCGTGGTCTTTCCATATTAGTTCCGTCGTAGTCGAAGTATGATTCCAGAGAAAACGAACAATCCAATAATCACCAGGGCGCCACGTCCGAGACTCGTATAAATTGCGATCTGATTCAACGACGCGGGATTTGTCGGGAGCGGAGTCGGTGTGGGACGCGGAGGCGCGGTCGGTGTGGGCGATGCGGCGAGAAGGAAGGGCGTTGGGATCTGTACTTCAACTGCCGTCTCAGGTGTGGAAGATGGTGTTGGCGTTGGCGTCGAAAACGGAACATCATTTCGTACTTTGACGGGAACGGTCACTTCCTGAGATGAACCATTGTTGAGGGTCACGCGTAAACGTAAAACATATTCGCCATCGCTGATGGAGGTTGTGTCCCAGACTGTGAGTACTGAATTAATCGCGGGCTGAGAGAACGTCTGGAGGGTGAACCAGTTACCGGCTGGGTTGGAAGCGTACGAAAAATCCAATTGAGCGGAGACAAAGTCTGGAACATCCATGGATCCAGTGATCGTGATCTCGCCGCGTAAATCGTCGCCGGGCGCAGGGGAAGTGATCTCAAGAGGGGGGGAATCCTGCGCGGCAAGGAGAAGCAAAACAAGAGGGAGAAAAAGACGAAGTTTCATCAACCGAACAAACAAGTTTAACATGAAGCGAAACGGAGGTCAAATTCACGTGTGCAAGTCAATTGAAATGCGAAGTGCCATTCTCCTGAATTTTGAAGTATGGTAAACTTTGATAGACTTCATTCAGGAGAACCAATATGGCAAAAAATCGCGCTGACCAGATGGTGGAGCGCCTGCGCAACATGCAAGCTGCAGCGCCCGACATCGAGGCATCAGCCGTCGTTTCAGTGGACGGGTTGATCATGGCATCTGCCCTGCAACAGGGCGTGGAAGAGGATCGCGTTTCGGCAATGTCTGCCGCAATGCTGAGCCTGGGCGAACGTATTTCGAACGAATTGGGACGGGCGGGGCTCGAGCAGGTCTACATCAAGGGCAATAAGGGCTCGATCGTGCTGACATCCATTGGGGAGGAAGCCGTTCTGACCGCCATGGCCCGCCATGATGCCAAATTGGGCATGATATTCCTTGAGATGCGGCGTGCCGCCGAAGATCTCGTTAAACTGGTCGGATGAGAACAAAGAATAACAAGCAACCAACACAGAACGCAATCCCCGATGGGGAGGGCTTAACCGCCCTCCCCATCTGATTTAACCCTCACCCCTTCCCCTCTCCCAGCGGGAGAGGGGTATGCATTAGAAAGGTAAACTATGACGACAAAATATTTATTTTATACAGGCGGGGTTGTATCATCAGTTGGAAAAGGCGTGACTGCAGCGGCGACCGGACTCCTGCTCAAGGAACGTGGCTTCAAAGTCGCGGTGCAAAAACTGGACCCCTATATCAATGTGGATCCCGGCACGATGAGCCCCTACCAGCATGGAGAGGTGTATGTTCTCGATGACGGCGCAGAAACGGACCTGGATCTTGGTCACTACGAAAGATTCATTGACATCCGCCTCAGCCGCTCCAGCAACTTCACCAGCGGACAGGTCTATGCGGAGATCATCGGCAAGGAACGCCGCGGCGATTTCCTCGGCGGGACGATCCAGGTGATCCCCCACATCACAAACGAGATCAAGCGACGGGTGGCTGGAATCGCGAAAGAAACAAATGCGGATGTAGTGATTGTTGAGATCGGTGGGACGGTGGGCGATATCGAGTCACAGCCGTTCCTTGAGGCGTTGAGACAACTCCGCAATGAAGTGGGGCGCGAGAACGTGTTCTTCATCCATGTGACATGGCTTCCGTATATCGGCGCGACGGGCGAGATCAAGACCAAGCCCACGCAACATTCGGTGGCTGCGTTACGCTCGATCGGCATCTCGCCTAATATGATCATCGCGCGTTCGGATTATCCCATGGACAAGGACCTGTGCGACAAGATCGCACTGTTCTGCGACGTGGAAAAACAAGCAGTCGTCCCCATGGCAACGAGCGATTTTCTCTATGAAGTTCCTCTGCTGCTCGAGAAAACCGGCGTGGGAGATTATCTCGTTGAGAAATTGAACTTGAAGGCGACGCGCAAACCCGATATGAAACCTTGGGAGAAATTGGTGGAACGTGTGAGAAAACCCAAGCCAACATTGAAAGTTGCCCTGGTCGGGAAGTACGTTGAACTTCAGGACGCGTACATGTCCGTGCGTGAGGCGCTCAAACACGCTGCGATTGCCAACGATGTGGAAGTCGAAATTGGCTGGGTACACTCGGCTGACCTTGAAAAGGACAAAGGCTGGGACGTCATCCAAAGCTCGGACGCGATCCTCGTCCCGGGCGGGTTTGGGTCACGCGGCATCGAGGGTAAGATCCTGGCGGCGCGCTACGCACGCGAGAAGAAAGTGCCTTATCTCGGACTGTGTTTGGGAATGCAGGTAATGTGCATAGACTTTGCGCGCGGTGTGTTGAACCATGAAGACGCAAATTCTTCAGAGTTCGACCGGGGCACGGAATATCCCGTCATTGACCTGATGCTTAACCAGCGCGCCATTACAGATATGGGCGGCACGATGCGGCTTGGACTTTATCCCTGCGAATTACAAAAGGGATCGAAAGCCGCTGCAGCGTATGACGAGGAAAAGGTGGATGAGCGTCATCGCCATCGCTTCGAGTTCAACAACGCCTACAAAAAGGATTTTGAAAAGGCGGGCATGTTCTTCTCAGGGATGTCTCCAGACGGCAAGCTGGTTGAGATCGCGGAGATCAGGGATCATCCCTTTATGCTCGGGAGTCAATTTCACCCGGAGTTTCTTTCACGACCGATGAGGCCACACCCGTTGTTCACGGGATTTATCAAAGCGGCGAAAGAGAAGAACGGGAAGAAGTAAGTCAGTGATCAGTTGCCAGCGGTCAGTGAATGGTAAAAACCTCCGAGGGGTTGGAATCTCGGAGGTTTATTAGTTACCTTGTGCAGATTTGTTTGACCGCGGACAGTGAGTGGTATCTTACTTCGATTTCCGTTTTCTGGATACACTCTTCTTCGTTGTTGATGTTTTCCTTGCGACAGCCTTCACAGGCGCCGCGGCAACCTCCACTGGGACCGGAGCCAGTTCGGTCACTTTATACGCATCACGCAAATTGACGGGTTTGACTGCCGCACGTCGAGCTGCCCTCAAATTGAGCATTTCCACGAGCACTGAGAATCCCATCGCGAAGTAGATATAACCCTTCGGGATATGTCCATGGAGTCCTTCAAAAATCAACGTGAAGCCGATCAACAAAAGAAAACTCAAAGCTAGCATCTTGATGGTGGGGTGACGCTCTACAAAGTGTCCAATCGGAGTGGAGGTAAACACCATTACAACAGCGGCGACAATGACTGCCGCAATCATAATTTCGATTCGATCCACCATCCCCACGGCTGTGATCACCGAATCGAGGGAGAAGACGATATCCAACAGCATGATCTGGATGACCACGCTCCAAAACGTGGCAGTAACTCTCGCAGAAGCGTGCCCTTCGACACCCTCCAATCTTTGATGGATCTCAAGTGTGCTTTTCCACAGCAGGAAAACTCCTCCTGCCAACAGGATCAGGTCACGACCAGAGATATCCAAATTAAATACAGAAAAAAGCGGCTCTTCCAGACCAATGAGCCAACGCAGGGAGAGCAAAAGCAAAAGGCGTGTAATGACTGCAGCCAGAATGCCTGTAGTCCGCGCCCGCTGTTGTTCATTTGGCGCTAATTTACCAGCCAAAATCGAAATAAAGATCACATTGTCCACACCCAGCACAAGCTCGAGCACAACGAGCGTCAAAAATGCGATCCATGTTTCAGGTTGTGAAAGCCATTCCATAATTAGTCTCCTCGGGAAATATTAACGCGGCAAAGTATAACCGAATCCTGCATCCGTTCAAAGGCTCCACCTGCTATAATCCAGTCAACGAAAATGGCAACCAACCAACTGACCACCCTCTCCCAATCGTCTCTGCAAGATTACGTGGACTGCGCGCGCCGGTTCCAACTGCGTTATCTGGATAAACTGTCGTATCCCGCCACTGAATCAGAGCCTGCCCTGGAGAACGAGAAACATCAGCAGGAAGGCGAATACTTTCACCAATTGGTACATCAACATTTGGTTGGCATCCCACAGGAGCAGGTCGCAAAACTTGCCAACACGCCAAATCTGCAAAGATGGTGGGAGAATTTTTTGGGTGCATCAGACCTCCGAGGTCTTAAAGACCTCGGAGGTCTATACCCAGAAGCAACATTATCCGCGCCGCTGGGAAATTTCCGCCTGCTCGCGAAATACGACCTGATCGTGATCAATGACAGCAAAGCCACAATCTACGATTGGAAGACCTATCGCAAGCGACCACGCAACGAGTGGCTTTCTGCTCGAATGCAGACGCGCGTCTATCGCGCATTGCTTGTTCATGCCGGGGCGCATCTCAACAATGGCAAAGCTTTCGAACCGGAGCAGCTCGAGATGATCTACTGGTTTGCAGATTTTCCCAATGAACCGGCGCGATTCGCGTACACGTCCGCGCAATACAAACGGGACTGGGACCTGCTGACAAAACTTGGGGACGAGATAAATGCCGCCTCAGACTTCCCGTTGACTGATGACCGTCAAAAATGCGTTTTCTGCTCTTACAGGTCCTACTGCGAGCGCGGCGTCCGCGCGGGGGATGTGGACCAGGCAGAATCTGAGATGGAAGCGCAGGAGCTGTTCGACGTCAACTTCGAGCAGATCGGTGAGATCGCGTTTTGATTGTGTAAGGGCGGGGTAACCCCGCCCTACGGTATGTAAACCCCAAAGTGATTCGCCACGGGTCTCTCGCGGCCGGGGATGTAATTATCGATGGGGGAATTCAAAATAACGGGCTGTCCATCCTCCTCAATCACCATCGTGGAGGAACCACCGCCGTCCAGATTCATCCCGTAATATACGTCAAATTTGATGAGCAGTTCAGCCAGTTCAACAAACGTCGCACCATCGCTGTAAAACGGTTGACGCCCGTCCACAACAACAAGGATCAGGTAACGCCCATTCTCACTGATGCCGATCGCTGTCCTCGGCTCACGCCTTGTATCGTTCAAGTCCTCGACCACCTCCCCTTTCAACACAAGCATGCGGTCACCTGAGATGGCGCTAAAAATATTGCGAGGCGGATTGTTGAATGAGAGATCGCTCTGACGGGTGATAAAAAGGGTCGGTTCAACACCGATATCATTCTCATCATCAAAAGAATAGACATCACCGCGCGATGCCGACAACCCATTCGGCACAACGGGATCACCGATATGGGGATAATAATCCACAGGACTGCGAGACCACCACGGCGTAAAACCATCTCCGTTGATGGCGATCTGCACGTCTAATTCATCGAGAAACTGGGATGTGGTGCGGGCATTCAACGGATCGCCGTCTTTATTATCACGCGGCGTGACAAGGAATTTGAATTTCTGCACCTTTGTATCGAGCATCAACACATGTGCGATCATTGGTTGAGGGAGGTATCGAACGACGCGACGATAGGTGACGCCTTCGAATAATTTTTGTTTCGTTGGGATGGGCGCGGGGCGTCCGCGGTCGTAAAGGAGATAAGTGGCGGAACACAGGCTTATCGCGATCAATATGCCAAAGAGAATCCTTTTCCATATTCTGGTTTTCATGATGTGAATTCTACCGCTTGTCTCATTAATAAGTAAATTTTTTGAATTGTCTGCAAGCCAATTTTAAACTTCAAGTTTAAATAATTATGCGACACTCTGTAACTTGAAACGACATTCGTCGAATTAATAAAAAATAAGGGCAGAGTGAGGTCTGCCCTTATACCTGGTTTGCTCTCAGCGACGTCCCGCCGCCGAGGACGGCGGTTGAGCAAAGTGGTGGGATTACAGCGAAAATTCCTGTTCAGCCTGACGCATGGTCTTGAAGGATTCGATGGCGACCTCCAGCATGGACGCGTCAGGTTCGCGCGTGGTCAGGGACTGCAGAGCAAGATTCGGCTTTATTAGGAAGCGTACAATGGGCGAATCCAGATGATTGGCCGTCCAGCGGATATATTCCACGGCAATTCCCGCCAGCACCGGGATCAACAAAACACGGCTCGCTAGTCTCCAGAAGAACGGGAGGGGTCCAAGTGCGGTGAAGACCAGGATCGAGACCAGTACGAGCGTGAGCATAAAAGCTGTGCCACAGCGCGCATGTTCGATCGGGTATTTCGCGACATTCTCGGGAGTGAGTTCCGCCCCTGCTTCATAGGCATTGATGGTTTTATGTTCCGCACCGTGATACCCAAAAAGGCGTTTCACATCGGGCATAAAACCAATTGCCCAAATATAAGCGATCAGTAAAATTAAACGCACGACACCCTCGAGCAGATTATTCAACCACGCGCTCCAGCCAAGATAATTCTCTGCGTATCCACCAATGCCCGCGGGGAGCAAAAAGAAAAGTCCGATGCCGATCGCGAGAGATATTGCAAGGGTGAGATACAGCGCGGGGCCTTCCAGCTTTTCGTCTTCACCCGTTTGCGTGTTTGCGGAAAGGGTCAAGGCACGCATCCCCAGGCCGAGCGCATCCCAAAGCAGAATAACGCCGCGCAGGAAAGGGATCTTTGTAATCTTCGAGCGATAGACTGCTGCGAGGATTTCCTTGTGAACGACAACCTTGCCATCTGGCGCGCGCATGGCGATCGCAAAGCCCTTTTGCCCGCGCATCATCACGCCCTCAATGACTGCCTGCCCACCGTAAGAAATGATCTTATCTTCCATAAATTATTTGCTCACCTTATGTAAAACGTCCCGCAGGCTTCTTGAACCGAAGCCCGGTTGAGGATAAACCTGCGGGACGATACAATTACAACAGGAATTTCTATTGAAGGTTGTAAAAGAAATGAATGAACGCGTCGATGCCTTTGTGCCAGGTCGGCAGGTGCATATGTTCATTTGGTGAATGGACGTTGTCACTTGGCAAACCCATACCCACTAAAACGGATTCAACGCCACAGATCTGCTGCAACATCGCCACCGCACCGATCGAGCCGCCTTCACGGCGATAGAACGGACGCACGCCCCAGGCAGATTCCATCGCATCGTTCATGGCTTTGACGCCGGGGTTGTTCAAATCCGCAATTGCGAAGGGACTGCCAGTCAGTTTTTTGACTTCCCATCTAACGGTTTTGGGCGCATTCTGTTCCATGAAGCGCACCATTTGCTTTTCTACATCGTCAGAGGTCTGGTCAGGGACAAGGCGACACGAAATCTTCGCCATCGCCTTTGCAGGGAGAACGGTCTTTGAGCCGGGACCTGTCCAGCCGGAGAGCAAGCCGTTGACTTCCAGCGTGGGACGTGCGCCGGTCCGTTCGGCGGAGATGTAGCCCTCTTCGCCCCACAATGCAGGGACGCCTGTCTCCGCTAAATAATGCGCATCGTCGTTCGGCAGGCGGGCAAAGTCAGCGCGTTCCTGTTCACTAATCAAGCGCACACTGTCGTAAAAGCCTGGCAATGTGATGCGACCCTTTTCATCATGCATTTTTGTGATCAATTCCGCCAATGCCTGGGCGGGATTATGTATAGCGCCGCCATACAGACCGGAGTGCAGATCTGCTTTTGGACCGGAAACATGGATCTCAAAATAAGCAAGTCCGCGCAAGCCATAGGTTATGGTCGGCATATCAACGCCCATCATGCCTGCATCGGGATTCAATGAAACATCCGCCTTGAATTTTTCGGCGTGCTTCTTGAGGAACGGTTCGAGATTCTTTGAGCCAATTTCCTCCTCCCCTTCAAGCAGGAACTTGACATTGACGGGCAGTTCGCCGTTCTTCATGACGGACTCAAGAGCTTTGAACGTCGCGAGCACCTGTCCCTTCATATCTGAGGAACCGCGCGCATACAAGAGATCACCGCGCACCTGTGGCTCAAAAGGACCGGTTTCCCACAGATCAAGCGGGTCCGCAGGCTGGACGTCATAATGTCCATAGATCAGCACAGTCTTTGCGCCGGGCTTCTTGATGTAATCCCCATAAACAACAGGATGCCCGCCATCGGTAGGCATGATCTGAACATTTTCAATGCTGAGTTTTTTGAGATGATCCGCCATCCATTGGGCGGCGCGTTGAACTTCGTTGTTATAGTCCGCATCCGTTGAGATGGATGGAATCTTGAGCACCTCGATCAATTCATTCAGGAAGCGTTCACGGTTCTGATGTGCGTAGTCGAGTGCTTTTTGAAGGTTGCTCATTTGTCCTCTCTTCGAGATCTTGTTGTGGATTTATGGTGTTGCAGGTGGAGTTTCGGTCTGTTCCAATGCGCGGCGGGTGAGCAGATACCAACTCGTAAAGGTTGCCAGGCGGTCGCTTGGTTCATATAAGGATGCGACTTGCACACCCTGCACCTGCGCGTCCACGCCGTACGAATAGACTGGCACATACAATGGGAGCGCGGGAAGTTCCTTTGCGAACACCACCTGAAAGTTGCGATAGAGTCGCGTGCGCAAAGTGTAATCGGCAGTGACGCGCGCCTGTTCGAGATATTCACTTGCCGGGCGATTATCCCATTGCGAGTAATTCTGTCCGCCAGTGGCTTCGGCCTGGTGCCAGAAGGGGTACGGGTCAGGGTCAGGGGTGCGCGAAAGGTTCATATCAACGAGAGCAGATTGATAGGCGCGCGAGGCGAGTGAGTCCAGCACGAGGCTGTCGTATGGCATGGCTTGCAAGTCCACACGGACTCCGATCTCCGCCCATTCTTCCTGTATGGTTTGTGCGATCTGCGTATGAGTGGCGTCATCCGGGTGAGCCATCGTGAAGACCAGCGGAGCGCCCTCCTTGGCACGCACGTCCCCACCTTCTGCAGGGATGACATACCCTTCAGCCTTCAATAGGTCGATCGCAGCATCAGGATTGAATTCAAAATGTTCCGTTCCATCATAAAACGCCCACGAGCCGGGAAGGATCGGACCATTTACCACGATGGCTTGTCCCTGCAGGAAGTGATTGATGATATACGTGCGGTTCAACCCGAGCATCAGCGCACGCCGCACTTTTGCATCTTGCAGGAAGGGCACTTCAGGGTTATTCAAATTGAATAACACAAAACTCATCTGGGGCATCTGGCTGGTATAGAACGAGAGATTCGGCTCTTCCAACGCCGCACTCAACACATCAGAAGTGATCTTGCTCACAGAAAGTACATCACCCTGTTTGTAGGCGTCCAGTGCGTCCGCAGAGGTTGAGTAATAACGGAAGACCACCTGTTCGATGTATGGGGCCACTCCATAGTAATTCGAGGAGATGGTCAACACAACGCCTGTGATCTGGCCATCGTTATCGATGATCAGGTGATCAAATTTATATGGGCCGGAACCGACAGGCTTTACATTAAACTCAGCATTCGGGATCTGCTCAGCAGGTGTGGAACTCAACAAATGCTTTGGCAAAACGCCAAAGGTCAAATAGTCGATGAACGGGACATATGGCTCAGGCAATGTGAATTTGACGATCTTGTCGCTCAAACTCGTGACCTCGACTTTGCTCCATAAGTCCTTGATATCCTGCGGATAAAGCGAGCCGGGTCCTTTCATCATCTCGATGGTGGAAATGACATCATCACTGGTGACGGGCTCACCGTCGTGCCAGACCGCGTTGGGCCTGATCGCGAAGTTATAGACCGTGCCATCGGGTGTAACACCCCAGGATTCGGCAAGATCCGCTCTGGCCACGCCTCGCTCATCAAAACGGACGAGTCCGCTGAAGAGCAAGCGGTCCACATCACGGTCTGCCGAGTTGTTCCAATCCAGGAGCGGGTTGAGCCGGCCCATCGAGCCGACCAGTCCTTCGGTGTAGACACCCCCCTGTTCAGGTTGTGGCAGGATCACACCACCAGTTGTTGGCGATTGCTGGCTGAGCAAAAGCACAGCCACAATGACCAGTGTAACGAGGACGACCAATATCTGCCAGCGTAATTGTTTCATATACAAAAAGAAAGGCACGTTTCCCAACCCCGCGACATCAAGCCGCGAGGAGCAAACGGCCTTTCAGATCAGATCCATTGGATTAGGATACGATGATAAGTGTTATGACCAGCGCAAAGAAAACCACACTCAAAACGATGGTGATCCAAAACAGTGTGCGCTCTACACCACGGCGGGCAGTAAACACAGTCCCTGCGTCGGCGCCAGTCAGCCCTCCCAGCCCTGCACCCTTGCTCTGCAGGATCACGCTCAGAATGAGCAGGACCGAGATTATAATCAGCGCGATATTCAAATAGGTAATCATTTAGGACAAGCCTCCTTTTAAGCGGGGGTATTATACCTGCTACAGAGAAGAACCGTCAACTTGAGGTCTGATGCTAAAAATTTTCACAAATCTGTTCCTAGCTACTGAGATCATAGAGAATTTGGGAACTGAACTAAAAAAACTCAAGAATCTCAGTGCGCTCTGTGGCTATTCCCAAGGTGGATGATGCACGAAATCGTCGTCAACCTGCACATGCACACCCGCTACTCGGACGGAAGCGGCACTCACAAGGATATCGCCCAGGCCGCCATCAAAACGGGATTGGAGGCTGTCATCGTGACGGACCATAACGTTCTCGTTCAGGGTGCGGAAGGATACTACCGCGTCGGTCGCAGCCGCGTCCTGCTCCTGGTTGGACAGGAAGTCCACGACCAGGACCGTGATCCCCAAAAGAACCATTTATTGGTGTTCAACGCCAAACGGGATGTTTCCAGCCTGGCAGATGACCCCCAAACACTCATCAACGGAGTCACAGAGGCCGGTGGGATGTGCTTCATTGCGCATCCACGTGACCCGGAAGCCCCGGCATTCAAGGAAACGGACATTTCGTGGGAAGGCTGGGATGTACAAGGTTATACAGGCATCGAACTGTGGAACGGACTGAGCGAACTAAAGACCATTATCCCAACCAAGCTGCACGGTATCTTCTATGCGTTCTTTCCACAATTCATTGGGCATCATCCCATTCAGGAAGTGCTCGACCGCTGGGACAATCTCCTGGAAAATGGCAATCATGTCGTTGCCATTGGCGGCTCGGATGCGCACGCCATGCACATGCATATGGGACCTTTGCACCGCGTGATTTTTCCTTATGAGTTCCATTTCAAGACGGTCAATACACATATCTTAATTCCCGAACCTCTGACCGGCGATGTCGCCACAGATAAGAAGATGATCTATGAAGCACTCGCGAAAGGGAATTGTTTCGTGGGCTACGATCTGCCCGCGTCCACGCGCGGATTCACCTTTAGAGCAAAAGGATTTGAGCATTCCGCCATCATGGGAGATCAGATCCCAGCCAAGGGCGGCGTGACCTTGCAGGCGCACACCCCTTCGAAGGCAAATATCCACTTGATCAAGGATGGAAAAGTCATCGGCAAATGGCTCAACCAGCAAAACTGCACCTACAGCGCATCCCAACCAGGCGTTTACCGCGTGGAAGTCTATCGAAATTATCTCGGCAGAAAGCGCGGCTGGATCTATAGCAATCCGATTTATGTGCGATGACAAATGTCATTGCGAGGAGCCACGAAGTGGCGACGAAGCAATCTCAACTTACCACTAACCACAATATTGCATTTGAGTTGAGATTGCTTCGTCGGGCTGCGCCCTCCTCGCAATGACGCCTAACCTCTTATGTCCAACTTTCCTTATAACCGCATCGTCGTCATCGGCACAACCAGTTCAGGGAAATCGACTCTCGCAGAACAACTCGCGAAACGATTCGATCTCGACTTCATCGAACTCGACGCGCTCCATTGGGAATCTAACTGGCAGGAGGCGCCACTGGAAGTATTCCGCGCGCGCGTGGAAAAAGCGACCCAAGCCGAACGATGGGTCGTCGCCGGGAATTATCACATCGTGCGCGACCTTATCTGGCCCAAAGCGGAAGCCGTCATCTGGCTGGATTATTCCCTCCCCCTCATCTTCGGTCGCTTGTGGAATCGAACCTGGGGACGCTGGTGGTTACAGGAAGAACTCTGGAACGGGAATCGCGAAAGACTCTGGTGGCATTTCAAGATTTGGTCACAGGAGTCGTTATTTCATTGGCTGTTCAAAACATACTGGATAAGAAAGCACGAATATCCCGCGTTGCTGGCTTTACCCGAACACAAGCATTTAAAATTGATCCGACTCAATCACCCAGGCGAAACGGATGAGTGGCTAAAAGGTCTTGATGATTTACTTGGAGCAGGAGAAAAAATGGAAGTCCAATTCAATAAACTAACAGAACCTACCGCCGAAATCGCCGCGTCTCTCAGCAAATGGGAAAACGATCCTGACCTTATCCTGTTGATCCGTCCCAACCCGAACAAGGAGGCTTTCCTAAACAGAGAATCTGTTACAGCAGCCAATCTTGTGCAACGACTTGAACACAGTCACATCTACCTCATCTATCTGCAAGGTCAATTGGTTGGCGAAATGGATTACCAAATCGATCCCAAACACCTGTACAAAAAGGAATCAGGGACAGCCTGGATAGGGATCATCCTTGGTGAAGAGATTGCCCGCGGCAAAGGGATTGGTTATCGTGCAATTCAATATTTGGAGGAGCAGATCAAGCTACAAGGCTTAAAGCGAATCGAGTTGGGCGTCTTTGAATTTAACACAAACGCCGTCAAACTGTATCAAAAGCTGGGATACAAAGAGATCGTCCGAATTAATGACTTTACTTACTGGCAGGATAAAATGTGGCAGGATATTCGAATGGAAAAATATCTTTAGACAACAGAAAGGCATCCATGGCACTTCCCCCTCCAACTTCATCCAGAAGCCTGGACCTTCGAATCATATTCGAAATTCCACTTCGACAGTTCGTTCCCTGGCTCGCAATGGTCCTGCTCGTGACATGGGCGGGCTATCCCGGTGTCGTTTGCGTCACACCGATGGCATGGCTGATCGCGTTACGAGTCGGGAATCTTTGTGTGGCGCGCTCAAAAAGTGAACAGTCATCTCGCCGCTTGACCGAAGCTGCGCTCGCAGGTGGAGTGCTTGGCTTTTTTCAGGGTTTGTTGTTTGCAGGTATCATCTCTTTTCTGGAACCCATCAATGCCGATGAACAGACAAGGACGATCATTCTCACGCTGATCATGATTGCTGTCGGCGTCCTTGCAGGAGCGGGTCTTTCGTTTTTTACCGCGTACTTGAATGAGCGAAGACGCCAAGTATCGTAACGCGAAAATATTATTACCCTCCAACAGAAACGGATGAAATGCTAGAATGGCTTCGGAATTGTTTTTTAGCAAGCAAAGGCATATAATCTACGCAAAATTGCTTATTAAAAATTATAACTTTACAATCACTCTGTATGAAACATTTCACAGAACCGTTCTGTATTAAACACCGTTAGGCAGCATCTGGAGGGATTAATGAATCCATCTTTTTACTCAGGCATTGCCCTTGAGCTAAGTGCAAAACTTCGTCGTCTGGCAACATTTACAGGTCATCCCGGAAGTGTCGGGCTTTATCACGAAGAAGTTGTGCGTGAAGCAATACGCCCTCTCCTATCCAACCGGTTTTCGTTGAGAACAGGGTTTTTGTTTGCTGGCCCCGGCGTGGTTTCTGATCAATGCGACGTGATCGTTGTCGACGAGTACGATCCATCACTTTATCTGTTTCGTCTTGGCGATTTGGTTGTAGTTCACCCGAGAGCTGTAGCTGGAGTCATCGAAGTGAAAACAACACTGTCAAAGCAGGCATTTCACAGTTCACTTCAAAACTTGCGGCGATGCAGAGAAGTTGCTAGAGCCGCGCAACCGAGGGGAGTGTTTATGACCTTTGTATTTGCTTTTGAAAGTACGCACCTCAACGCCGATACTTTGCACGATTGGTACCAAACTGCTCCCATACCAGATCATGTGGATTCCTATCCTCAGATGATTTATGTGCTGCACGAGGGTGCGCTAGATTTAAAGCACTTCGGAAATGGTATGTTTGGTCATCGCTTAATTATGGGCGAAGAAAACGACGAATTGAAGACTCGCAGTCTATCTGCATTTCTACAGTCAATTAGAAAAGGATTGGAAATACATGCTGGTATAGAAACTAATCCCTTTGAGTACGCCGACCTCAGGGATCTTAGTTGGTCTCGGCAATACCTTCGTATCGGCGTTGGTGGTGTTGATCCAGCTGATATGCCAACTGAAGCTGTGTAACTCGCGCTGTATACGATATGCTTTGTTGTATGATCTAAACTGTACGCAGTCCATTTATTCTAATACTTCCTCAACCCCATCACCAGCCTCGTCAACCCCAGGGCGGCTAATAAGATCAACCCCACAGCGACCTCAAATGCCAGGCGCGTAATGTGAATATACACGCTTAATAACGCCAGCCCCAATCCCAGGACGGCGACAATGCCTGCACGCTCAAGGTGACGGCGTTGCATACCCTGTACATCATCCGTCGGTGCGGCATAACTCAACCTGCGCGCAAAATCAGATAGGTCCCAGCCAAGCAGGCCTCCCAGTGCACCAAGGATCATCCAAACTGTGGAGAATTCGCGCCATACCCCGTACCCTGCGGCGATGATCGTAACAAACAATGCAATAGGAGAGAACCAGTACCATTTCTGCCAGTGTGCCAAAAGCCATCCAAGACCCAGTAACACAAACCAGCGAACAGGATCAGTGAAATCTGCCTGTGAATATCCGATCACAAGCGAGCCTGTTCCCAGGAGGATACTCAGAACCATTGCAACGATTGTCATAATTATTCTGCTCTCGGCGGCGTCCTCGCCGCCCGCAGGGTGCTTCGCAAGGGACGGCGGCTGGAGCATTATTATATTATCTTCCCACCGCCCTCAACCACGCGGGCGGACGACTCAACTTGCGCTTCACCACGAGATCGAACGGCTCGGTCACATCCCAATCCAACACCTGAATGCCTGCCCGCTGGACCTTATGTAACAATAAAGTGCGCTCCATCCGGACCACGCGTCCAGCCAGTTCTGCATATTGATCCTTCGGCAAATAGGAAAGCTCAAAATTCACAGAGTTCGGGCTGACGACCAGCACCTGATAGCCCTGCGCGCGCATCTGCACAAGCGGTGTCAGGTCATCTTCGGTCAATGGCGAGACCAGAACGATCTGCGATTCGGAAGGAAACAATCGCGTCGGTAAATGTTCCAGATCTGAAAACACTTCACTGCCGCCCGGTTGCGCGTGCGCCAGCGTATGAAGGATGCGTTCACGTTGGACTTTTCCATATCCGGGCAGAGTCCATCGCAGGAATGATGCATACACAAGCAAGCCAACACGATTTCCCTGGGTCAACAACGCGTCTGCCATGGCCGCGGCGGCTTGAACCGAATATTCGAACAGGGAATATCCATGCGCGAATTGATTCGTGCGCAACCGTCCATCGAGCACAATGCCAACATCCGCCACGCGCTCCTGTTGGAACTCGTTCGAATACATCAATTCTTCATGACGCGCGCTGGCCCGCCAGTTGATGGTACGCGGCGGGTCACCAGGCTGATACTCGCGTACCCCAAAGAATTCCATTCCTGTGCCGCCCGCGCGCGCGGGGATCGAACCGGCATAGACACGAGTCCGACGCGGACGGATGGCAACACGACGCAGACGCATCACCGGAGGGAAGACGAACAACTGTCCCTTCGCTTCAATCTGAACCCTTCGGCTGGTCACCGCTAAATGATCATTGACCTTCGCTGAAATATTTTCGAATCCATATCCGCCGCGCGGACCTGAAACGGTATATGTAAAAGTGTAGGACGCGCCTTTCGGGAGAGTCAACAAGTGTCGGCTGAGTCCGACGCGGAGCGACAAGTCCACAGGCACAACATCCTCAAGCAAAACTTCCTCCAGATGTGAACCGCGGTTCATGACTGTCACCGTCACAACAATATCGGAATTTGGTGATGCCCTCTCATTGCTCAGGTGACGCGTGGCTTCGAGTTTTATTTCATCTGGCGAACGTAAAAACCCGGCTAGCAGATACACGACGAAAGGCAATGCCAGCGCGATGAACTCTCCGCGCACAGTGACGATGCCAGCGAGAATCAAACTGTATATGATTACACCAAGAAGAAGTGAACGAGACAATTGACTACCAGACTAAGCGACTAATTGACTACTTGACTACAGGTACAGTGGTCTTCTCAAGCACATCACGAATCACATCGTCCGTGACCTGGCGCGACATCCAATATTCAGGCTGGAGGATGACGCGATGGCCGAGCACAGGGATGGCGTAACGCTTGATGTCATCTGGCGTGATGTAATCGCGCCCATCGAGAGCGGCATTGGCGCGTGCCATCTTAAGGAACGCCAGCGAACCGCGCGGGCTGGCACCGACAGCCACACGCCGATCGGTGCGCGTGGCATGGACGAGGGACGCAATATAATTTTCGAGATCCGCATCCACATGAACGGTTTCGACTGCTTCGCGCAATTCAAGAAGTTGCCTTACCTTCGTGATCTCCCGCAAGACAACTTCATCCTGCCTACGTTCGCGGCGGCGGCGCAGAATCAATTTCTCCTCTTCCACATTTGGGTAACCCACTGTGAGTTTCAACATAAAGCGATCCAGTTGTGCTTCAGGCAATGGGAAAGTGCCTTCGTATTCGATCGGGTTTTGCGTGGCAAGCACAAGGAACGGCTCAGGCAATGGCAGGGATTCACCCTCGATCGTCACCTGACCTTCCTGCATCGCCTCCAACAAGGCGGACTGCGTCTTCGGTGATGCCCGATTGATCTCATCCGCGAGGACGATGTTCGCGAACAACGGGCCTTTGCGGAGTTCGAATTTGTTCTTCGTGCGATTGAAAATATATCCGCCTGTGATGTCACCGGGCAAAAGATCGGGCGTGAACTGGATGCGTTTGAATTCCAACCCAAGCGCTTTGGAAAAACTGCGTGCGATCAACGTTTTGCCAAGCCCCGGAAAATCTTCGAGCAGGATGTGCCCGCCCGCCAGCACGGAGGCCATCATCATTTCCAGCAAGTGACGTTTGCCAACCACAGCGCGTTCGACTTCTGCGATGACCTGTTTTGTCGTTGTTGATACCTTTGAAATGTCTGCCACGTTTGTCTCCATTAACTTTCAAGTGTCAGCATCATCGTGATGAATTATCGATTTTCGATTCAAGAAACTCCACCGCCTCACGCATATCATGATCCAGCGGCGTTTTTGCGGGGGGAGTAAAAAATCCTTTTTTGCTGGGAAAATCCGCAAAAGAACCTTGCAGACCTGAATGAAGATAATTTTTCAATTCGACCGTGGCTTCCCAATCCGGGCCTTCGAGTGGGGCAAATAATGAGCGCGGTCTTCCGTTATCGCGTTGTAGAAGAATCTGGTAGGCAAGTTTTCCCAGCCGGTTCGCGACAAGCCATTTGTTATAAACACCTTTTTCCGATTTGTGCATCCACTCTGCAAGACGTTCCACATCTCCCTTCGGTGGCGTGGATTTTTGCACACGCCGCCTCGGGAGTTTCAGATTCGGAACAATACTTTTTCCGAACATATACAGGGTCAACACCGCGACCACGATCCACCAGATGAACTGAGGAAGCGCGCGATATAACAGACCAATCGCCCAAAGCAGATAAGCAACTGGCACCACAACCACTTCATAGATCGCGTTTCGCAACGGGAAGGCAAACAATCCGGCAAGTATAAAAATACCGATCAAGACGAGCACCCGGCGCATCATACCGTCTCTCCGCAATAATTCAAAATGGATACCAGGCAGGCAACCGCTTCGTTGACATCCTTCTGTTCTGACCGATACCCGCCATAGCGGACACCTTCGAACAGACGAGTCAATCTTTGTACAGCATCGCCCGGTAAACCCGCCTGTTCAAGCCTCAAAGCAAACTCTCCAGGGGTCATCGAGTCCATGCGTTTCAATCTGCGTTTCTCTCCCACCACATTGCTCATTCGAAAATAACAATTCATGATGACATCAGTGGTATCTCCCCCATCAGTTAGATCACGCAGGGACGAGCGCGCGATCCTGGCAATCTCATCCAAAGGCTTCCTGTCTTCCAGGGATGCATTGAATTGTCTCCAAAAGACCAGTACACGCCACACAACAAATACAAAGAACAGGACGATCAAAACACTGACGGCATAAGATATCCACGATGTCTGTTGTGGGGGAACGAACACAGGAGGCGGCACATTGGAAGATTTATCTTGTTGCTGGTTGAGGTTAAATATCCCCAGATCAAAATTGATCATCGAAACCAACCGGTCGCCGTAATTCGTCAACAGGAAATAAATCAACCAATACGTAAAGAACACACGCAGGAAAAGCCTGATCAGGAATTTGCGTCCTTGAGGGGAAAGCAACAAGCCTACCAGCGCGACCAGCAGGGTGATCGCCCCCCAAAACAGATACTGCGACTCCAGCGACACATCATCAAACAGATCGGTCAGTTCCGGGCGGGGACCATTGGCCGACTCCGCGTCATTTCGACCGATTGGCTGGGCCGCGCGAAATGGGACATCGCGCAAGCCAATGGCAAGCACCGTTAAAGCCCCCAAGGTGAGAATCGACAGCAACAGGATCCAGATCTTGTTTTGAAAAAATGAACGCATGTGAGTAATCGAATTTTACCATCACGGGCTATAATAACCGGCGAGGTATGATGACCATCAATTACGATGATACCTGCAACTTCCCATTACATCCACAGGCTGTGGAGGGGTTTCGCCTGTTCAATGCCGGAAAGTATTTCGAAGCCCATGAAGCGCTGGAAGATGCCTGGAAGGAGGAACAAGGCAAAGTTCGGGATCTTTATCGGGGAATCTTACAGATCGCGGTCGTGTATCTGCACGTCACAAGAGGAAATTACAACGGAGCACTTAAAGTCTATGCCCGAAGCATGAAATGGCTCAAGGACTGGCCTGATCTTTGCAGGGGAGTTTACGTGGAAGAGCTGCGGAAGAATGCAGAAAATGTGATCCGAGAAGTTCAGAAACTCGGCGTCAAAGAAATTGGCAAATTCGATATCGCGTTATTGAAACCACTCCAATGGGACGGGAATCCAGCCGGGGAACGGCACACCTACATCTGCGACAAATGCGGGCATCAGATGGACGAGAAGAACTGCAAAGTGACCTGTCCCAACTGCGGGAACCGGTTCGATTGTTCGGATCTGAATATCTATTTTGACTGATATATTCCCAGCCACAGGGTTCACAGAGAAAACAAGAGAATAAAACTCGGAGAACTCCCCTCGCACCTGCCCAGGCAGGTGCGTGTTCACTGTAGCTGACTATCTCACTACCCGAAACGTCTTTGCGCTTTGCTCGAAGATAGGCAACATGTCATAGAACTCGTTGATCTGCGCGACATATACAATAAACCAAACCGTGCCTCCATCTTGAATCACATAGACCAGTTGATTGACATCCACCGTTTCGACGCGCATTTCGAACATCATCCGAACTGCTTCGGTTGAATTCAAGGAAACCTTCCTGCGCTCCACAAGCCTGGCTTGAGGGTCCACCTTCAGAAGTCCGGCATCCAAATGTGCATCAAGTGAATCGCCGGTCAAAGGTTCGTAGGAAACAATGACGCGCATCCTGTAAAGCGATGACGAGGAATTGGCGCCCGAGATCGCCAATTCCTCGTCCGAATCCTTATCCGCGATCTTGAAGGAGGAAGGCAGCCACAACTCGACCAGCGTCGTCTTGAACTGTTTCCAGCCATTGGGGATCAACTGCTCGTACGGGATTGGCGTCGGCGTAACGGTCGGTGTGAATGTCGGGATCACAAAAAGAGTCGGGGTCATCTGCGGGGTCGGTGTATTTTCGGGAGGTCGGGAGAAAGGCAACTTAACGTTTCCACCAAACATAAGCCAGGCAGTCACGGCAATTAATATACATACAGCCACGCCCAGCCCCACAAGAATCCCAATCTGCGTGGATGTCATCCCCAAATATTTACGGTTTTGAGACATTGAGCCCTCCTCAAAGAACAGGAACAGATTTTTGAAATATCTTACTCTCTTATTCCCCCCAATGACCGTTTTAACATCATGACTGAATAAGGATTGCCCGTGCGGGTGCGCCATCTGAGCCGGCCAGTTTCAACGGCAGGCAATACAGGTCATAGAAGCCGCGCATTACCTTCGAAAGATTCAGCCCTTCGACAATGACGATTCCCGCTTTAAGCAAAACCGTATGTGTCGGCACGGAATCTTCATACGGCGCAACGGACAGATAATCCACACCCACAAGTTGGACACCGTGCTCGACCAGCCATTCCGCGCCATCTTCGGTAATCGCAACATAATCAGTCTGGAATTTCGTCTCGCCCTTTACCCACTGGTGGGAATTACGCGTGCCGAACAGGATGCGCTTCATGTCCGCGGTGATCTCTGTCCGATCCAGCACTTCGGACGTGATCGCCTCCACCCCATCCGGTAACTGGACCACGTAACAGGGACCAGTCAACACTTCGAGCGCGAGGCTTTCTATCGTGCGTCCATCATTGAGGAAATGATGAGGCGCGTCCACGTGTGTGCCGATATGTACACTCGTACTGATGTGCGTGACATTGGCATGCGCGCCTTTATCCATCGATTCGACTAGTTCCAATTCGAGTCCCGGGTCGCCCGGCCAGGTGGGCAGATTCGGCGAAATGGTCAGGGAAATATCGTAGATGGTCATGGTAGAACTCCTTGAAAACTATCCAGCTCAAGCCGCCGGGCGCAAGGATGAATGCTATGGGCTGGGACTTGGTGTATTTGACGGAAGCAGGTCAGAGGTCTCCGCGAGAGGCGGGATGGGTAACGGAGTCAAAGTGGGCGTGATGGTCGGCTCCGGTGTCGGTGAGAGAGGGATCCATCCACTGTAGTCAAAATATTCCTGTAAAAATTCCGCGCGTTCAGTTTCGGTCATCAGACGCGGACGGGAATAATCTTCAAGCAGGGCAGTGATCAATTCAGCACTGATGAATCGCCCATCATAGATCACATAACGATCAAGGAACTCGCGGCGGATTCCATTTGGCATCCAATTCTGATCGCCCATCTGATCGAAGAATAAATTACCAAGCCCATAGTGAATGAAAGAGCCGTTATAAAACTCCATCATCTGGGAATAATGCGCCTGACTGCCGCTCACGATCGTAGCACCCGAATCTGCCATCAAACGAAAGTCCTCCACCTGTAATACATTAGGCTGATGATCATAACTCTCATTCCATTGGAATGTGGAGATGACGATATAGCCTACCGATTTCAATTGCGCGATCTTTTCCTGGAGATAAGGGAAGTCACAAGGTGCAGCACCGGGGCGATCCACGGTGGCTGTGGGGAACTTTCCGGTATCAGGACGATTGCAACCGATGAACGCGATCTGGTTTCCGTTCACTTCAAAGAGCGCGGGTTTAAGAGAATCCTCCAGGTCTGCGCCGCCACCAAAATAAGGGAGATTATGCATCTTGTAAATTTCAAGCGTTTCGAGCATCCCTTTTGCGCCGCGGTCTGCGAAATGATTTCCCGTGAGTTCAACAACATCGGTGCCGATATCGGTAAGAAGTTCGATATATTTTGGGTCACTGCAAAAGACGAGGGCGGTCTGGTCTGGTCTGGGAAACGGGCAACCCGTAACGAACGGAATTTCATTGCTCACATGCGCGATGTCTGCTTCGAGCATCAGATTGCGTATCCTCTCGCCAGGGTATTTCACACCCTTCGCTTCCATCGTCGATGCGGTGGCGCGTACGAGCGCGGTGACACCGGTCATGATGACGGTTGTCAGCTTTGATGGATCATAATTGGAAGAGGTGGAGATGAGGGATGAAGGCTGAATATTCTCTGATGTTTGAAGAGTGAACGAAACGACAAGCGGATATTTGGATTGATCAAATTTTTTTCGGATCGGGGATTGACCGTCAATTGTCAACACCTTCCAGCGCGGCTCCAGTGTTTCGAATGGGAGGATCGCCCACGAAGGGAGCTCTGTCCATGCGGTATCGAGCAATTGGTTCTCAGGAATGCTTCTAACCGACCCCGCGGCTGGCGCGCCCCAAAGCGCGGTAAACGCGGCGAGGGTGGATTCGTCCATCAATAACGGTTTCCCATCGAACTGGGTGGGAATCGCTCCCCTGCTCCAGGCAAGTTTCAATTCGTCGAAGGTCACACCGTCCGTGACT
>Ga0210377_10001365_pt1 | contig 22367 bp, 19 predicted proteins | sample PLM4_65_b1redo_FD_155480 | JGI IMG/M metagenome (GOLD analysis project Ga0210377, IMG submission 155480) | Groundwater sediment microbial communities from an aquifer in East River, Colorado, USA - PLM4_65_b1 redo | ecosystem: Environmental > Terrestrial > Soil > Riparian zone | place: USA: East...
CTCGTGCGCAGACACCGAGACGATGCCGGCGCTCTCCTGGCCGCGGTGCTGAAGGGCGTAGAGCCCGAGATAGGTGATGTGCGCGGCCTCGGCGTGGCCGTGGACGCCGAACACGCCGCATTCGTCGTGGAAGCGGTCGCGCTCGCGCAGCGCGAGAAGTTCGCGTTGATCCGATTCGTCGAGCACCGGACCCTTCACGCTGCCTCCAATCGTCGTGGCAGGGCCCGCGACCAGATCGAGTGGAGCTCCACGAGCGCCGCGTCGATCCACGCGGAGCCCTCCGGCGGGCCGATGCGCAGACGCGCGCCGCCCGTCGTACCCATGCGCGCCGCCGGCACGCCCGCCGCCCGCGCCTGGGCCAGCAGCTCCTCCGCGCGCGCGCTCGTCACGATCACCCGCCCCGTCGATTCGCCAAAAAGAAGTGCATCGGGCCGGATCGAATCCGAGAGCGTCACCTCCGCGCCCATCCGGGTAGGACCGGCCATGGCGCAGCGCGCCAGCGCCACCGCGAGCCCGCCGCGCGACACATCGTGCGCGCTCTCGACGAGACCTGCGGCGACCGCCGTGTGCAGCAGGCCGGCGAGGCGGCGCTCGTGATCGAGATCCACTGCCGGCGGATGCCCCGCCTCGAGCCCGCGGCGCAGCGCGAGCCACTCCGAGCCGCCGAGCTCCTCGCGCGTGCGCCCGAGCAGCACGATCGCGCGCCCCGGGGCTTCGAAGAAGGACGTCGCGTGGCGCTCCCAGGGCTCGAGCAGCCCCACCACCGCGATCGTCGGCGTCGGATGGATCGCGCGGCCGGAGGTCTCGTTGTAGAAGGAGACGTTCCCGGACACGACGGGCGTGCCGAGCGCGCGCGCCGCATCCGCGAGCCCGCGCGTGGCCTCGGCGAACTCCCACATGATTTCGGGCTTCTCGGGGTTGCCGAAGTTCAAGCAGTTGGTGAGCGCGAGCGGCCGGGCCCCCGTGCAGGCGACATTGCGCGCCGCCTCCGCCACCGCGGCGAGGGTTCCCATGTAGGGATCGAGCCAACACCAGAGCGGGTTGCAGTCGACGGCGAGCGCGAGACCCTTCTGGGTGGGCGTCCCATCCTCGAGTTTCACGCGCACGAGCGCAGCGTCGCCGCCGGGGCCCAGTATGGTGTTGCCCTGCACGAGCTGATCATACTGGCGGTAGATCCACGCCTTCGAGCCGAGGTTCGGCAGATCGAGGAGCGCCGCGAGCGCACCGGGCAGGTCGGCCTCGGGCGCCACGCTCGCGAGGTCCAGTTTCTGGCGCTCGCGCAGCTCGGCCGGCTCGCGCACGGGGCGGTCGAGCTCGGGGGAGCTCTTCGCGATCGGGTCCACCGGGATGTCGACGACCTCGGCGCCGTGAAACCGAATCCGCATGCGCCCATCGCCCGTCACGCGCCCGACCACGACCGCCTCGAGCCCCCAGCGGTGGAAGATCTCCGCGAGCCGGGCTTCCTCGCCCGCGCGCGCCACCAGCAACATGCGCTCCTGGCTCTCGGAGAGGAGCAGCTCGTAGGGGGTCATGCCGGACTCGCGCTGGGGCACGCGGTCGAGATCGAGATCGATGCCCGTGCCGGCGTTGCTCGCCATCTCGAAGGAGGAGCAGGTGAGCCCCGCCGCGCCCATGTCCTGGATGCCGACGATCGAGCCCGTCGCCATCGCCTCGAGGCAGGCCTCGATCAGACACTTTTCCGTGAAGGGATCGCCCACCTGGACGGTCGGCCGCTTCGCATCGCTGGTTTCGTCGAACTCGGCGGAGGCGAGCAGGCTCGCGCCGTGGATGCCGTCGCGCCCGGTCTTGCTGCCCACGTAGAGCACCGGGTTCCCGATGCCGGCGGCCTTCGCGAGGAACAGCCCCTCCTCGCGCACGAGGCCCAGGTTGAAGGCATTCACGACGATGTTGCCGCGGTAGCACTCGTGAAAGCTGGTCTCGCCGCCGACCGTGGCGACGCCCACCGAGTTCCCGTAGCCACCGATCCCATCGACCACGCCGTGCACGAGATGGCGATGCTTCGGATCCTCGAGCGGGCCGAAGCGCAGCGAATCGAGCGAGGCGATCGGTCGCGCACCCATCGTAAAGATGTCGCGAAGGATTCCGCCGACGCCGGTCGCCGCGCCCTGCCGGGGCTCGATGAACGAAGGATGATTGTGGCTCTCGATCTTGAAGACCACCGCGAGCCCATCGCCGATCGAGACGCAGCCGGCGTTCTCACCGGGGCCCTGGAGCACGTGCTCGGCCTGCGAAGGCAGCCGCCGCAGGTACTTCTTGCTCGACTTGTAGGAGCAGTGCTCGGACCACATCACGGAGAAGATTCCGAGCTCCGGGTAGCTCGGCGCGCGGCCCAGGATCGACAGGATGCTCCGCCATTCCTCGGGCGTGAGCCCGTGCGCGAGCGCGAGCGCGAGATCGACCTTCGGCTCGGGTGCGCGCGTCACGCGCCCGCTCCGCGGCGGCCGACCGCATCGACGAGCGAGCCGAGCAGCACGAGGCCGTCGGTGCCGCCGATCGAAGGCTCGACCGCGTGCTCCGGGTGCGGCATCAAGCCGAACACGTTGCCGCGGAGATTGCGCACACCCGCGATGTTCGCGGCAGCGCCGTTCGGGTTCGCCGCGGACGTCACGCGGCCGTCCGGCTCGCAATAGCGCAACACGACCTGGCCGCTTCGTTCGAGCTCCGCGAGCTGCTCCGGCGGCGCAACGTAGGCGCCCTCGCCGTGCTTGATCGGAAGCCGCAGGACCTGGCCCGGGCGCGCGCGAGAAGTGAAGACTGGCGCTGCGTTCTCCACGCGCACGTACACGAAGTCGCACACGAAGTGCAGGTGATGATTGCGGACGAGCACGCCCGGGAGGAGCCCGGACTCGCACAGCACCTGGAAACCGTTGCACACGCCGAGCACGGGACCGCCCGCCTCGGCGAAGCGCTTGACCGCGGCCATGATCGGCGAATACTGCGCCATCGCTCCGCAGCGCAGGTAGTCTCCGTACGAGAATCCGCCGGGGAGGAGCACGGCCTGCGTGCCCGCCGGCAGCTCGGCGCGCTGGTGCCAGACTAGCTCGCAGGCGACGCCGAGCACGCTCTTGAGCGCAAAACGAGCATCGCGGTCGTCGTTCGAGCCCGGGAACTGCACCACGGCAAACACGTGGGGGGGGAACCTCCGGGGCACCGGCGGGGCGCGTGCGCGCCCGCATGATCGCGCTGTCTCGAGCGGGGACGGACGGAGTCTACCCGCGCCGCCCTGCGGGAACAAGCTCGGCCTCCGCCGGGTTGACCGGGCTCGGAGCCGCGGGTTATATGGACCCGCGGCGCTCCGTGACCGGCGGAGAAGGCTCTTGGGGGGTTCGGTGGGCATCGATCTGGGCTTGTTGCGCGAGCAGTGCGAGCGCACGCTCGAGACCACGGATCTTGCGGGGCTCGGCACGCGCATCGAGGGCAAGGTCCGCGACAGCTATGTCGCGGGGAAACGGCGTTTCATCGTCGTCACGGACCGCGTGAGCTGCTTCGACCGGGTCGTCGGCACCCTGCCCTTCAAGGGTCAGGTGCTGAATCAGATCGCGGCCTTCTGGTTCGAGCGCACGCGTGCGATCGCCCCCAATCACCTGCTCGAGGTGCCGGATCCGAACGTCTCGATCGTGCGCGAGTGCTGGCCGCTGCCCGTCGAGTTCGTGGTTCGCGGCTACCTCACCGGCTCGACCTCGACCTCGATCTGGACGGCCTATGCGCGCGGCGAGCGCGTCTACAGCGGGCACCGCCTGCCGGATCAGCTGCGCCGCCACGCGCCGCTTCCCGAGCCGATCCTCACGCCGACGACGAAGGCGCCGCACGGCGAGCACGACGAGCTCACGTCGCGCGCGGAGATCCTCGCGCGCGGGACGCTCTCCGAGGCCGTGTATGCCGAGTGCGAGCGCATCACGGCGAGTCTGTTCGCCGAAGGCAGCCGCTTCGCCGCGAGCCGCGGGCTGATCCTCGCCGACACCAAGTACGAGCTCGGCCTCGACGAGGCCGGTGGCGTCGTCGTGATCGACGAGATCCACACACCGGACTCCTCGCGCTACTGGTACCGCGACGCCTACGAGCGCGCGATGCAGGCCGGCCGCGATCCCGAAGCGCTCGACAAGGAGTACGTGCGGCGCTGGCTCGGCGAGCGCGGCTACCGCGGCGAAGGCCCGCCGCCCGAGCTTCCCGTCGACGTGCGCTGCGAGGCCGCCCGCCGCTACATCGAGGCCTTCGAGCAGGTGACGGGCCGCGCCTTCGAGCCCGACCCCGAGCCCCCGCTCCCGCGCATCCGGCGCAATCTCGGCGTGTAGCTCGCTCGCGGCGCCGCGCCTCCCGCTAGTGGAGCCGGTCCCGCCAGGTCTGGGCGAAGTCCTGCAGCGCTGCCGCGAGAGACGGGTGGTCACGCCGCCGGGTTGGTTTGCCGCGCCGTTCCACCTCGACCACGTAGCCTTTCCGGTCGCGCGAACTGGATTGGACCCTCAGCGTCCTCCCATTCTCTCGGAAGCGCAGTCCGAAGCTGAGCGGGCGAAGAGCCATGGCATCCTCCCTTGCGGTCGGGCCGTTGCGGGCGCCCGTCCGATCGCGGATGGAATCGGCAGGCGGGCCGGATTTCTGTAGTGAAATCGACCGGGGCACGGCGGGAGCTGCCGGCTCCTGAAAGCCGGCCCTCTCGCGCGGATCGCATTCGGAGCACGGCGCTTCCGGGAGCACGAGCGGCCGACCGCGCGGCCGTATACTGGGCGGTCGAGGAGGCCCCCATGGCTGCCGAAGGCTTCGCGTCGATCGACTTCCACGCCTTCCACCGCGAGGAGCTGCCGCGTCGGCTCGGCGACGGTCGCGGCGCGATGGCGGCGCGCGCGAGCCGCGAGCACGGGAGCCTCGCCTTCCGGCTCGACAGCGGGGATGCCTACACCTACGCGGTGCGCGACGGCTCGATCCGCGTCGAGGCCGGCGACGACGCCGCCGACACCGTGATCGAGCTCGCGCACGACGCCTGGGAGGGCCTCGTCCACGACTACGAGTCCGCCCCGGGCCTCTTGTACGCGAGCCGCGTGCGCTGCCGGCGCGGGCACGCGATGCGCTTCGTCGCCTGGGAGCCGGCGCTGCGCGCCCTCTTCACGGGCCGGCCCATCTACGAGCCGGGCGCCGTGCGCCTCGAGGACCGCGCCGGGCAGCCTCTCGACGTGGAGCGCAGCTTCAGGCTCGACGACGACCGCGACGACATGGCGCACTTCCTGCGCACGGCCGGCTACCTGTTGGTGCGCGGCGTGTTCGACGCCGACGAGCTGGCCGGCTTCCTGGAAGACGCGCAGGCGCTGCGCGGCGAGGCCCGCAAGGGCGACAAGCTCTCGTGGTGGGCCAAGGGACGTGCCGGCGAGGAGGTGCTCTGCCGTGTCACACGCGCCGCCGCCAAGCCGCGGCTCGCCTCGCTGCCGAACGATGCGCGCATCCTCGAGCTCGTGTCGCTCGCCGATCGCCCCCTCGCGCACCGCCGCGGTGAAGGCAACGGCGTCACCGTCATCTACAAGAATCCCTCGATCAGCGAGGGCCTCTCCGATCTACCGTGGCACCGCGATTGCGGGATGGGCGGGCACTCGGTGATGTGTCCGGTGCTGATCGTGTCGACGTTCTTGACGCCCGCCACGCCCGAGACCGGCGAGCTGCGCTTCCTGCCGGGATCATGGGACCGCAGCTGCGGCTTCATGGAGGCGACGGACCGCCGCGCCCCGCGCGGCGCCTCCTTCGCCGCACAGCCGGGCGACGTCAGCATCCACTACGGCGACGTGATGCACGCCGCGCCGCCGCCCACGCGCAACGATCTCTCCGTCTACCGCACGAGCGCGGTGGTGGGATTCGCCCGCCCCGACGGACACATCCACATCGGCGGCACCAGCTACAACCAGGTGCTCCACCAGCGCGAAGACGGACAGATCGAGCATCTCGCAAAGGTCGCAGACAGGGCCTGAGGGCACTCAAAAGTGTTTGTCTCGTGCCGCCATCGCCGGTCGCGTGGTCCGGGTGCGGCGAGTCGGCGTCCCGCATATCCTGCGACCGGATGACTCGAACGCGGCCATCGATGCGCGCCCGCTCCGCGACACTCGCCGGGCTCAGCGTGCTGCTCGCAGCGGTGGCATTCGGGTCGGCGATCCGGATCCAGACTGCGCTCTCGCTGCCCGTCTTCGCCGCCGGGAACGCGGACGGGCTGCTCAAGAGCGACACCGGGCTCCTCTACTACATCACCACGCGCATCATCGAGGGCGGGGGCCTGCCGCCGAGCGACTTCCGCTCGGATCCGCGCATCGAGTACCCGGAGACGAGCGACCTGCCCGCGATGGAAACCGTCGGAGAGGAGTTCCTCGTCGCATGGGCCCATCTGCTCACCGGGGGCAGGCTACCGCTGCACGTCCTCGCGACGGTCGTGATGGGCGTCTTCGCGAGCCTCGCCGCGATCGGCGTCTATGGGCTCGCCCTCGAGCTCACGGGCCAGGTACGCTGGGCGGTGTGCGCCGCCGTGCTCTACGCGATCATCCCGGCGAACTACCGCACCATCGGGTACATCCTCATCCGCGAGGACGGGAGCCTTCCCTTCTTCGCCCTCCATCTGTGGCTGCTGGCGCGTGCGGTCCGCATCCGCACCAGCGTCTCGATGGCGATGGCGGCGGTTTCGCTCGTGCTGGCGCTCTCCACCTGGCACGCCATGCGCTTCTTCGCGACGGTCGAGGCGGCGTGCATCGTCGCCTGGTTCCTGCGCACCGGACAGAACCCTCTGGCGGCCCGCCGCGCGTGGATCTTCCCTGCGATCCTCGCCGCCGGCGCGCTGGTGGTTCCCGTCCTGCGCGCCAAGTGGTTCGCGCTCTCGTTTCTCATGCAGGTGGCGGCCGCCATGGGGCTCGCCGCGTGGGTCGAGCGGCGCGTGGCGCTCGGACCGAACGCACGCCGGGGAGTCGGGTTGGCGGCGCTCCTCGCGTGCGTCGCCGTCGCTTCCGGGCTCGCGCGAGGGCTCGGCGCGCCGGACGACTACGGCCACGTGATCGACTTCGCGTGGAGCAAGCTGCGCTTCCTGGGGGCGCTGCCCGACGACCCGAACGCACTCTCCTTCGGAACGCGGCTGCTCTGGCAGGGGCCCTTTGCGACGATGTCGTTCTGGGGCACGCTCGGCACGCTCGTGGTTCCCGGGGTGCTGCTGCCGGTCGCGCTTGCGCGCGCCACGCCCGATTGGTTGCGCGGCACGGGAGACGGGCGGGTCCAGGTCCTGCTGGCCTTCTGCGCCGCGAGCATCGTCGCCATGTGTCTGGTGCAGCGCATGGTCGTACTCGGCGGCCTCGTCGCGCCAGTTGCCGTGTGCCTGCTGCTGCGGGAGCTGCGCCCCGGCTTTCCGACCGCCTGGGTGGTCGGTCTCGGCCTGGTCCAGACGGCGAGCTTCGCCACCTACATGCACGGCTACGAGGCGCGGCTCGAACGCTGGTACCACCCGCAACAGCAGGCCGAGCTCGCGCGCGTCGAGCGCTGGATCGACGAGCACCTCCCGCCCGACGCCGCGATCGCAGCAGACTTCGTCAACGGCACCGGCATCCTCGTGCACAGCGGGAATCCGATCGTGCTCCAGCCGAAGTACGAGACGCAGCGCAGCCGCGACCGCATCGAGGCCTTTCTCGGTACGCTGTTCCATCAGCCGCTCGACGCATTCGCACGCCTGCTGCGCGAGCGGTTCGATGCGCGCTACCTGCTCCTCGACCTGAATCTCGTCTGGGGCGCCCGCTACCAGGCGGGTCTACCCCTCAGCGCCTGGCATCCGACCGAGGGAACGGCCGCGTTCGAGCTCCTCAACCCCAATCCGCGCGTGTACGAGCACGTGCCCGGCTTCAAGCTCTTGTACAAGAGCGAGGACGACATCGCGATCTGGCGGCTCTATGAGGTTGACGCCACCTCTGCGAACCCGGCGGCTCCGGCGCCTCACGGCCCTTGACACCAGTCCGCGTCAGGCCTCAGCAGCCAGGCACCACGACCGGAGGCGGAGTCGACGGCCCGGGCGTGACGACGGGCGGCGAGCTTCCGCCGCCACCACCGCCGCCGCCACTCCCTCCTCCGCCGCCGGACCCGCCGCCGATCGTCGTGAGGCCGTAGACGCCGAAGATGTTCGCGATCGAGACGATCCGGTCGATGTTGAGCTGGGTGTCGGTGCGAGTGTAGGCCGTCGGCTTGAACGCGCGGTTGTGATACCAGAGCGAGAGAGGGTTCAGCGCGTCCATGCTGCGCTCGGAGCCGGGGAGATTCTGGGCCCAGGCTTGCGTCACGGCGCCCGTGAAGTGCCCGGCGTCGTCCGCCGCTTCGGGGGACGCCACGCCCAGCGTGACCTGGAGCAGTGGATTGATCACGGCATTGTTCGTCGCGCTCACGGCATCGCCCGCCAGCTGCACGCCGCTCTGAATCCCCTCGACGAAGTCCCTCCCGCCCTGCATGGGATCCAGCCGCGCGACACCGATCAGGAGCATCGGAACCGCCGCGAGCAGCGACGTGCGCTTCTCGAGCTGGCCGGTATGAATGTTCTCACGGGTCGTTCCGGTCACCAGGTGGCGGCCCATGTCGAGCACGTCCTGGCCGCTGTCCGCGAAGCTGGCGCGGAGGTTTCCCGCCACGGAGGCCGTGGCGCGCCCGCTAGGACTGCGCGGGTAGACCTGCCGGCCATAGAGGCGCAGGTTGTCGAGGATCGAGGTGCTCGCTTCGGTGCGCTCGAGCGCCTTCTCGCCCTGCACGGCCGAGAGCCCGATCTGATACCCCGGAGGAGCGTCGAAGAGGGCCATCGACGCCTGTGGGCAATACAGGATCCGGTAGGGCACGGGAGCGTGCGCGCCGTCATCGCCCACCCGGTGGCTCTCCATGCTGCTCAAGCAGCCGTCGGCGTCGGGCGAGACCGCGAGTCGCTCCCGCATGAACTGTTCGAGCGGCATGTCTCCCCAGACGACCGCCAGCGTCGCGTCCCCGCGCGTCCGCACCAGGAACAGCTCCTCGCCGTCCAGGTGTGTGCGCAGTCGTCCGCGGCTCTTCTCCTTCACGGTCCAGGCGTCGAAATCCGGGGCCGGGGTGAGCTCGTCGAAGTCCGCCAGGTACAGGCCGGGCTGGCGCGCGATCGCGGCGAGGTCGACGGGCTCTGCCTCGCGGTGCTCGAAGATCACGAGTCCGGCATCGGCGGGCGCCGCGCTCACGGCCGGAAGATCGTCGACGCGCGGGAAGCGGACGCGGGCGCTCTCTCCATCGACCGACGCGAGGAAGCGATGGTCGTCGGAAGCCAACCCCCTCGACCCGGCCTCGTAGCGGATCCCCATCTGCCAATGGCGACCGCGCCAATCGATGTCCGCGACGCGCTCGTCCGCAAAGACCGCCATCCGGTCCGCCATGACACCACGCAGCGTGCGATCCACGCGGCCGTCTGCGTTCGAGTCGTACAGGACCACGGGCAGTAGGGATCCCCCGTGGTGCGCGACGAAGCTCCAAAGGTCGGCTCCGAGCTCGGCCGTCACCCTCGGCTCGGATCCGCCGTGAACGACGATCGCTTCGAGTCCCTTGCCGAGGTCGTTCTCGGCGTGAAAGAAGAGCTCACCATCCGGCGCTTTGTAATGCAGTGCCGGATCGTAGACTTCGCCGCGCGGGTGGATCCACAGGTCGCGCAGCATCGCGGCGCCCTTGCCCGAAGCGACGAGAGCGAAGGCCGAGAGGAACAGCACACTGACGACGATGAACCGATTCTTCCAACGCATGATGGAAGAAGTGGTCGATGCAACACCGTTGTGTCAACGCTCGAGCTGCGAATCAGCCCGACGCAGGCGACCGGCATGAGAGCGGCAGCGGTCCGGCAAGCTGCGCCCGCTCGTGCGCAAGTGTCGGAGCCTCACGCCCCGCGCACGAGCGTCACGATCGCATAGTCCTCGATCACCGGGTTCGCGAGCAGCTTCTCGCAGAGCTCGCGCAGCACGCCGCGCGCCTGCGCGTCGTCGCGTGCCTCGAGCTCGAGCTCGAAGAGCTTGCCCTGGCGCACGCTCGTCACCGACGCGTGGCCGAGGCTCCTGCAGGCGTTCTGGATCGCCTTGCCCTGCGGGTCGAGCACGTCGCGCTTGAGTGTCACGTGGACCACGGCCCTGAACATCAGGCCCCTCTCTTGCCGAGCGCGCGCTCGAAAATGGCCTCGACGTGGCGCAGCGCCTCGTCGAGACTGAAGGCGCGGTCGATCTCTTCCTTCGAGAGCACCTCGCAAACCTTCGGATCAGCCAGCACACGCTCGCGGAAATCGCCGCCGTGGTCCCATGTCTCCATGGCGTGATGCTGCACGAGCGCGTAGGCCCCCTCGCGGGAGAGCCCTTTGCGCGTGAGCTCGAGCAGCAGCGTGCCGCTGAAGGCCAGCCCGCGCGTGAGATCGAGGTTCTCGCGCATTCGTTCGACATCGACGACGAGCGCATCCACGAGGCCGGCGAAGCGGTCGAGCATGAAGTCGAGCAGCGTCATCGCATCGGGGAAGATCACGCGTTCGACGGACGAGTTGCTCATGTCGCGTTCGTGCCAGAGCGCCTGGTTCTCCATGGCGGCCGACGCGTAGCCGCGCATCACGCGCGCGAGACCGCAGACGTTCTCGAAGCGCCAGGGGTTGCGCTTGTGCGGCATCGCGGAGGAGCCCTTCTGGCCCGCGCCGAACTCTTCCTGGACCTCGCGCACTTCGGTGCGCGCCAGGTGCCGGAACTCGACCGAGAACTTCTCGAGGCTCGAGGCGATCAGCGCGAGGCTCGACATCAGCGCGGCGTGGCGGTCGCGCTGCACGACCTGGGTGGCCACCGGCTCGAAGCCGATGCCGAGGCGGCGACAGACGGCAATTTCTACTTCGGGCGGGAGATGCGCGAAGGTGCCGACGGCGCCGGAGATCTTCCCGACCGCGGCTTCGGCGAGCGCGAGGGCGAGCCGCGCCTGTTGGCGCTCCATCTCCTGGTGGAAGACGAGCAGCTTGAGTCCGAAGCTGGTCGGCTCCGCGTGCACCCCGTGGGTTCTGCCGATACAGGGCGTGCTCCGGAACTCGAGGGCGCGGCGCCGCAGCACGCTGCAGACGCGCGCGACGCCCGTGCGCAGGATCTCGCCCGCATCGCGAATCTGCAGCGCGAGCGCGGTGTCGACCGTGTCGTACGAAGTCATCCCGAAGTGGAGCCAGCGACCTTCGGGACCCACCGCCTCCGCCACCTGCGTGAGAAAGGCGATCACGTCGTGGCGCACCTCGCGCTCGATCTCGGCCATTCGCGGGACATCGATGCGCGCGCGGGCACGAATCGTCGCCGCGGCTTGCGCGGGGATCACTCCGCGCGCGGCGAGCTCGTCGCAAACCGCGAGCTCGACCTCGAGCCAGCGCTGGAAGCGCCCTTCGTCGCTCCAGATCGCCTGCATCTGCGGCCGCGAATAGCGCTCGATCACGACGGACCCAGTCTCAGGAAGACGTAAAAGAGCAGCAGATAGTACGTCACGGGGATGGCGAGCAGCGGCGAATCGATGCGGTCGAGGACGCCGCCGAAGCCGGGCAGCAGCGTGCCGGTGTCCTTCACCGCGGCGTCGCGCTTGAGCAGTGACTCGACCAGGTCGCCCACGATCGCGACGAGCGAGATCACCAACCCGAAGACGCACGCAGCGCCCCAGCCGAACGGGTGCGAGAGCGCCGGCCAGAAGGCATCGAAGAGTCCCTTGGCGAGGAAGCCCGCCATGGTGCCCGCGAACAGGCCCCCGATCGCGCCCTCCACACTTTTGCCCGGGCTGATCTTCGGCGCGAGCTTGCGCCGGCCGTAGGCGCGTCCGGCGAAGTAGGCCCCGGCGTCGCACCAGATCACCACCGTGAGCGTGTAGATCATGAAGAAGATGCCGGTCTCTTCCGCGATTCCGAGCTGCACGACGGCGCCGCTCCCGAAGCGCGCGATCACCGAGTCGTGGAACTGACGCAGCACGATCGTGTGCGAGAGCAGCCAGCCCACGTAGAACACACCGAAGAAAGTCCCGGAGATGCTCGCGAGCGAATCCTTGATCTGCTGCTTTCCGAGCTGGCGCACCATCACGGCGAGCAGCGTCGCCGTCATCAGCAGCGTCGCGTGATACTCGTTGCCGACGTAGGCGACGATCGGGAGCGCCGCGCCCGCCACCAGCCCGTAGGAGACGAGCGGCTGCGCGCCCTTGTCCTCGATCAGCCGATAGAACTCGCGCTGCCCGAGCAGGATGATGACGACGACCGTCGCGAGGTAGGGGAGCCCGCCGAGGATGATCAGGTAGACGACCGCCGGAACCAGCACCGCCGCCGAAAGCAGCCGCACCACGAGATCGCTGCGCTTCTTCGAGCTCTTCGGGGCGGCGGGGGTCGGGGGCTGCGGATGGATCGCCCCTTGCGGGGCGTCGGCGGCCTCGCTGGCGGGCTTCGGGTTGGCCTCGCTCATGCCCGGCGCTCGGCGGCACCTCGGCCGCTGTGGCCGAAGCCGCCCGCGCCGCGTTCGGTCGGGTCGAGGCTCGCTACCTCTTCCCACTCCGCGCGCACGACGGGCGCGATCACGAGCTGCGCGATGCGGTCGCCGCGCTGGATCGTGAACGCTTTCTCCCCGGTGTTGCACACGATGACCTTCACCTCGCCCCGGTAATCGGAGTCTATCGTACCGGGAGCGTTGGGCAGGATGATGCCGTGCTCGAGCGCAAGCCCGCTGCGCGGGCGCACCTGCGCCTCGAAGCCCTCGGGCACGGCGATCGCGAAGCCCGTCGGGATCAGCACGCGTTCGCGCGGCGCCAAGACGACGTCAGTCTCGACGGCGGCATGCAGGTCGAAGCCTGCCGCCCCGCGCGTCGCACGCGCGGGAAGCGGCAGGTCGCACGCGCCGCGCAGGCGCGCAATGCGCACCCGGAGCGCGGCGGGCGCCTCCGCCAAGCGCTCAGTCCTTCACGGCGGCTTCCGCCAGCGCTTCCTTCCGCGACAGGCGGATACGGCCCGAGGGATCGATGTCGATGCACTTCGCGAGCACCTCGTCACCCTCGGAGACCACGTCGGTCACCTTCTCGACCCGCCCTTCGGCGAGGTGGCTGATGTGGATCAGCCCATCCGTGCCCGGGAAGATCTCGACGAAGGCGCCGAAGTCGGTGATGCGCTTCACCTTGCCGAGATAGACGCGGTCGAGTTCCGCCTCCTGCGTCAGCTCCTGCACCATCGCCTCGGCGCGGTCGAGCGCGTCGGAATCCGGCGAGAAGATCGTCACCTGGCCCGTGTCCTCGATGTCGATCTTGGTGCCCGTTGTCTCCTGGATCGCGCGGATCACCTTGCCGCCGGGCCCGATCACGTCGCGGATGCGGTCGGGCTTGATGCGGATCATCTTCACCCGCGGCGCATAGCGCGAGAGCTCGCGGCGTGCCACGAAGCCCTCGAACTCGTGGGCGGTGTCGCGCTCCATGCAGTCGAGGATGTGCAGCCGCCCGACCCGGGCCTGCTCGAGCGCCTGCTCCATCACCTTCCAATCGACGCTGCGGACCTTGATGTCCATCTGCACCGCGGTGACGCCCGCGCGTGTCCCGGCGACCTTGAAGTCCATGTCGCCCAGGTGGTCCTCGTCGCCGAGGATGTCGGAGAGGATGGCCACGCGCCCGCCGTCTTCGATCAGCCCCATCGCGATGCCGGCGACCGGCGCCTCGATCGGGACGCCGGCGTCCATCAGCGAGAGCGTCGCCCCGCACACCGTCGCCATCGAGGACGAGCCATTCGATTCGAGCGTCTCGGAGACGATGCGCAGCGTGTACGGGAAGCTCTCGCGCGGCGGCAGCACCGACTGGATCGCGCGCTCAGCGAGGTTGCCGTGGCCGACCTCGCGCCGGCCGGGCCCGCGCAGCGGCCGCGCTTCGCCCACCGAGAACGGCGGGAAGTTGTAGTGCAGGTAGAAGCGCTTCGAGGAGCGCTCGGCGAGGCCGTCGATCGTCTGCTCATCGAATTTCCCGCCGAGCGTGGTGTAGACGAGCGCCTGCGTCTCGCCGCGCGTGAACAGCGCCACGCCGTGCGGCCGCGGCAGCGGGCGCACCTCGCACGCGATCGGACGGATGTCCTTCGGCTTGCGCCCATCGATGCGTTCGCCCAGATCGAGGATGCGGCGGCGCATGAGCTCCGAGCGCAGGTCGTGGAGCGACTGTTTCACGTCGCTCCCGAGGCTGCGCAACCCTTCACGTCGAGTTTCGACGGCCGCGAGCGTATCGAGCGTCACGCGCTCGCTGCGGTACGGCTCGAGGAACGAAGTGAGCACCTCCTTCTCGATCTCCGCGATCGCCGCGTAGCGCTCGTCCTTCTTGGTCACGCGCAGGGCCGCGGCAAGCTTGACCTCGGCGCGCTCGCGCACCTGCGCCTCGAGCAGCTTGCGATCCGGCGGCTCGGCCAGCACGAGCTTGGCCTTACCCGAGCGGCGGCGCAGATCCTCCTGCGCGTCGAGCGAGGGCGCCAACGCCGCGTGCGCGGTGCGCAGGGCTTCGAGCAGCTCGCGTTCCGGGATGTTCTTCGCCGAGCCCTCGACCATCACGAGCGCCTGGCGGCTGCCCGCGACGACGATGTCGAGATCGCTCGTCGCCATCTCCTCGCGCGAGGGGTTCACGATCAGACGGCCGTCGTTGCGGGCGAGCCGCACCGCCGAGATCGGACCGAGGAAGGGCAGCTGCGACAGCATCAGCGCCGCCGACGCGCCCACGAAGGCCGGGATGTCGGGCGTGTTCTTGTCGTCCGCCGAGAGGACGGTCGCGGTGATCTGCACCTCGTCGCGGAAGACCTCCGGGAAGAGCGGTCGGATCGAGCGGTCGATGAAGCGCGAGACCAGCACCTCGCGGTCGGCGAGGCGCCCCTCGCGCTTGAAGAAGCCGCCGGGGATCTTGCCCGCCGCCGAGGTCTTCTCGACGAAGTCGACGGTGAGCGGGAAGAAATCGATGCCCTCGCGGGGCTTGCCGGTGGTGACCGTGACGAGCACGACCGTTTCGCCGTAGGTCACGACGACGGCGCCAGCGGCCTGCTTGGCCATGCGGCCGGTCTCGAGCGTGAGCGTGCGGCCGCCGAGCTCGAATGAGACGGTCTCGGGTTGGAACCAATAGGAAGGCATGCGTGTATCCATCTCCTCTCCGGCCGCTACGGGTCGGAGTCGTTATGGGCAGGCGCCATCTGGGTGGAGGATCAACACGCGGTGGAATGCGGAATCAGCGATGCGCGAAGCGGGCACTTCGCGAATGGCAGACTTCCGCATTCCCTGACGCTGCGTCCGGCGCTGCCCGGTTCGTTTGCGCTGAAAGCGTCTGCTTTCAGGTCTTTCGCGTTCAATGCATGATCGTCGTTCAGAACAAGCTCGCCGTTTCGATTCGCCGCGAGGCTTCGCCCGGCCGCAGCCGGGCTCGGACTAGCGGCGCAGACCCAGGCGCTCGATGGTCGCCCGGTACCGATCCGGACCCGTCCTCCGTAGATAGTCGAGCAGCCGGCGGCGCTGGCTCACGAGGTGCAGAAGGCCGCGGCGGGAATGATGATCCTTCGCATGTAGCTTGAAGTGCTCGGCGAGCTGATTGATCCGCTCCGTCAACAGCGCCACCTGGACTTCCGAGGAGCCAGTGTCCTTTTCGTGCTTGCGATGGGCTTCGACGGCGCTCTGCTTGATGGCTCTCGAGATCAACTGCGGTTCCTTCTCGTTCAATGCTTGCGGTTCGTCACATGGGCACGGAGGTAAGCCCGGCTCCCGCTTTCGAGCGAGCTGCGGGGGCGCAGGCGAGGGGCCCGGCAGCGCTGCCCCCCAACGCGACCGGATTGTGGCAGAGCTAGCCGGGCCCGGCAAGCGAGTGGAGCACCCGCAGCGGCTGTAAGCGCCGGCCGGGGCGGATCTCGAGGACCGCGATCAGCTCGCCTCCAGGGCCCACAGCGGCGACCCGCCCCTCGGGAGGCAGCGCCAGCCCGGCGAGCGTCACGTCGTTGCCGTTTCGCACGCGGCGCTCATCCGGCGCCTCGAGCCGGACCACGGGCAACCCCAGCACGTTGACGGGGGGGATCAACCTCGTTTCGAGCTGCCCCGTGCGCGCCAGCTCCTCGAGCTCCTCCACCGGTGCCGCGTCCTCGATGCGGAACGGGCCGCTGCGCGTCCGGCGCAGCGATGCAAGGAAGGCGCCACAGCCAAGCGCCGCGCCGACGTCGGCCGCGAGACTGCGCACGTAGGTGCCGGTCGAGCAGAGCACCTCGATGCGCGCGCGCGGCGGTGCGTAAGCGAGCAGCGTGAGCACGTCGATGCGGACCTTCTTGGGCGCGCGCGGGACCTCGCGACCTTCGCGGGCCATCCGGTGCAGCGGAACGCCGGCGAGCTTGACCGCGCTGAACATCGGCGGCACCTGCAGGATCTCTCCCACGAAGCCCGCGAGCACGGCGCGCAGCTGACGCTCCGTCGGGAGCTCGCCTGCATAGCGCCGCAGCACACGACCCTCGGCGTCGAGCGTGTCCGTCTCGGCGCCCAGCTCGATCTCGCCCGTGTACGCCTTGGCTCCGGCCGACAGGAAGGGCACGAGCTTCGTCGCCTCGCGCACCGCGAGCGGCAGCACGCCGGTTGCGAGTGGATCGAGCGTGCCGAGGTGGCCGATCCGGCGCGTTCCGAGCCAACGCCGCGCGGCATCGACCACGTCGTGCGACGTCCAGCCGCGGGGCTTGTCGACGACGAGGAAGCCCGCAGCCCCCGGCAGCTCGGGCCTACGCCGGCTCATCGTCCTCGATCTCCTTCAGCACGCGGAGCGTCTGGCTGCCCAGCGCCAGCGAGGGGTCGAAGCGGAAGCGCAGCTCGGGCATTCGCCGCAGCGGCAGCTCTTGCGCGAGCCGTCGCCGCAAGAAGGGCGCCGCGCTCTCGAGACCAGCTTCGATGCGCCCCAGCGCCTCCGGATCGTCGCTCGACAGCGCGCTCCAGAAGATCAGCGCATGCGAGAGATCGGGAGCCACGTCGACGCGCGTGATCGTCACGAGCCCGATGCGCGGGTCGGTCGTCTCGGTCTGCAGTAGCATCGCGACCTCGCTCTGGATCTGCTCGGCGATGCGCTCGGTGCGGCGCGACATGGCTCAATCCCCCGCATCCCAATCCGTCTCCTCGTACGGGAGCTCGACGATCTCGACGTCCACGTGGAGCACCTCGGCGAGGTGCATCTCTTCGATGAAGCGCGCCGCCTGCTCGAGCACGGCGCGGATCCGAACCGGATCGCTGCCAGCCGCCGCAAGCCCGAGCACCGCGCGCTGCCAGGTGTCCTGGCCGCCGACTTCGGCGACCGAGAGCTGGAAGCGGTTGCGCACGCGCTGCGCGATCGAGCGCACGACGCCGCGCTTCTGCTTGAGTGACTGGGAGCCGTGGACGTGAATCTCGACGGCGGCCGCCCCGACGATCATGCGAGCGTCGCGGCCCGCTCCTCGCGCACATAGGCCTCGATCACGTCACCGAGCTTGACGTCGTTGAACCCCTCGATCCCGATGCCGCACTCGAAGCCCGAGGCCACCTCGCGCGCGTCGTCCTTGAAGCGCTTGAGCGAGGAGACCTTGCCTTCGTAGATCTGGACGCCATCGCGCAGCAGGCGGGCCATGCCGCCGCGTCGGATCAAACCCTCGACGACGTAGCAGCCGGCGATCGTCCCGATGCGCGGCACGCTGAAGGTCGCACGCACCTCCGCGCGACCGAGGAAAACCTCGGTCACCGTCGGCGGCAGCAGGCCCGTCATGGCCTTGCGCACCTCGTCGCTGACCTCGTAGATGATCTGGTAGGCGCGGATGTCGACGCCCTGCGCCTCGGCCGCACGCCGCGCGGCCGGCTCCGGGCGCACGTGGAAGGCGACGACGATCGCGCCGGTGGCCCGGGCCAGCATCACGTCGGTCTCGGTCACCGCACCTACACCCGAGTGCACGACGTTCACCTTCACCGCGTCGGTGGAGAGCTTGAGCAACGCCTCGCGCAGCGCCTCGACGGAGCCGTGCACGTCCGCCTTCACCAGGATCGGTAGCTCCTTGACGCCGCCGCTCTCGGTCTGACTGAAGAACTCCTCGAGGCTCAGCGCCGTGCGCGCTTCCTCGGGCGCAGCGCGTCGCTCGATCAGGCGGTGATCGATGATTTCCTTCGCGACGCGCTCGCTCTCGACGACGTGGACCGGGGCGCCGGCCTCGGGAACGCCCGAGAGACCGATCACCTGCACCGGCGTGGACGGCAGGGCCTCGTTCACGCGCTGGCCCTTGTCGTCCTCCAACGCGCGCACGCGCCCGAAGCTGGTGCCGATCACGACCATGTCGCCGCGGCGCAGCGTGCCGTCGCGCACCAGCACCGTCGCCACCGGTCCGCGGCCCTTGTCGAGCTGCGCTTCGATCACGACGCCCACCGCGCGGCGGGTGGGGTCGCTGCGCAGCTCGAGCACGTCGGCCTGGAGCGAGAGCATCTCGAGCAGCTGCTCGAGGCCCGTGCCCTTGGTCGCGGAGACGTTCACGCAGATCGTCTCACCGCCGAAGTCCTCCGGCACGAGCCCGTGCTCCATCAGCCGCTGGCGCGTCTGCTGCGGGTTCGCACCGGGCAGGTCGCACTTGTTGACGGCGACCACGATCGGCACTCCAGCCGAGCGGGCATGGTCGATCGCCTCGACGGTCTGCGGCATCACGCCCTCGGTCGCCGCCACCACGAGCACCACGATGTCGGTGAGCTGGGCGCCGCGGGCGCGCATCGCCGTGAAGGCGGCGTGGCCGGGCGTGTCGATGAAGGTGAGCTTCTTCTCGCCGATGTTCACCTGGTAGGCGCCGATGTGCTGCGTGATCCCGCCGGCTTCCCCGGCGACGACGTCGGTCTTGCGGATCGCGTCGAGCAGCGACGTCTTGCCGTGGTCGACGTGACCCATCACGGTGACGATCGGCGGCCGCGGCACGCGCGTCGGGGCCGACTCGGCGGGCCGCGTGTCGTCGAAGAAATCCTGCTCGCGAAAGGCGACGTCCTGCACCTCGAAGCCGAATTCGGCACCCACCGTGCGAGCCGTCTCGAGATCGATCGTCTGGTTGACCGAGACCATCGTGCCGAGCTTCATCAGCTCGCGCTGCACCGCAGCGGCCTTGACGCCGAGCATGCGCGCGAGCTCGCCGACGGTGGCGGAGCCCTCGACGCGCAGCACGCGCTTCTCTTCGCGCGCTGCGCGCTGCGCGGCCGGCTTCTCGATCACGGGGGCGTCGCGCCGGCGCCGCCGCGGCGACACCGTCGAGCGCGGCTCGAGCGACACCTGGCGGCGCGCGAGCGTCCGCGACGTGGCCTGACGGGCGAGGTTCTCCTGCTCGCGCAGGTTCACGACCTCGCGCACGCGCTTGCGCTCCTTGGCGGCGCGCTCCGCAGACTCCGCGGCGGCCGTGGCCGCGCGGCCCGGCCCGGTCGGGCGGCCGCGCTTCTCGTCGGACTCGATCGGCTCCTGGGGAACCAGCGGCTCGGGCCCGGGTGCGACCTCGGCCGCGCGGATCGGCTCGGGGATCGCCTCCGGCTCGGGGATCGGCTCGCCCGCGACCGGCGGCGGAGCCACCAGCGTGACGACCGCAGCCTGGGCGGCGACCGGCTCGACGACGGGGATGGGGATGGGCTCGGGAGCGGCTTTCTTGCGCCGACGGATCACCGCCGAGCCGGTGTCACCCCCGACTCGGCTCTCGGTGACGGCACCCGACGGCGCGCGCACGCCGCCAAGTTTCTTGCGCAGCTTCTCGACCTCGGCCTCGTCGAGCGAGGCCATCGCGCTCTTGAGCGGAATGCCCGCCGCCGCCGCCCGCTCGACGAACTCGTTGCGGTCGATGCCGAGCTCTTCGGCCAGCTTGTACGCCCTGATCTTCGCCATCCGCTCTCTCGCCGTACGCACGCGCTTGCCGTCATGCGGCACGCGCCGCCGGACTCATTCCGTGGCGGGACTCCCGCCAGCCTCCGCCTGCGCGGGCGCCTCTGGTGCGGCGGCAGCAGCCGCCGCAGCCGCCGCAGCAGCAGCGGCAGCAGCGGCTGCGGTCTCCGCCGCGACCCTGGCCGCTTCGACACGCGCCGCCTCTTCCTCGACCTTCTTGCGTTCCGCGAGCTCGCGCGCTCGCTGTTGGATCGCGCGCGCACCCGCTTCGTCGATGCCGGGCAACGAGGTGAGCAGATCGAGCTGGCACTCCGCGAGATCCTCGAGCGACGTGATCCCCTGCTGCAGCAGGAGCTCCGCGTCCACGTCGCCGCAGCCTTCGACGACCGAAACGGCCTCCGAGAGCCACTGCGCGAGCTCTCGCATCTTCGACTCGCTCTTGATGTCGATCCTCCAGCCCGTGAGCTGGACCGCGAGCCGCACGTTCTGGCCCTTGCGCCCGATCGCTAGCGAGAGCTGGTCGTCGGGGACGATCACGTCCATCGACTTCGCGCCCTCGTCGATGATCACCTTCGAGACCTGCGCCGGCGAGAGCGACGCGCACACGTAGCGCGCCGGGTCTGGGCTCCACGGCACGATGTCGATGCGCTCGCCGCGCAGCTCCTGGACGACGGCCTGCACGCGGCTGCCCTTCATACCGACGCAGGCGCCGACGGGATCGACGTCGCTGTCCCGCGACACCACGGCGACCTTCGAGCGCCCGCCCGGCTCGCGCGCAGCGGCCTGGATCGTGACGATGCCCTCGTACATCTCGGGCACTTCCTGCTCAAACAGTTTCGTCAGCATCTCGAGACACGTGCGCGAGAGGATGATCTGCGCCCCTTTCGACGCTTTGTTGACGTCGATCACGTAGGCGCGCACGCGATCGTTCGGGCGATAGGTCTCGCGCGGCACCTGCTCGCGCAGCGGCAGCACGGCTTCGGCGCGTCCGAGGTCGACGATGATCGCGCCCTTCTCGAAGCGCCGGACGATGCCGTTCACGATCTCGCCCTTGCGGTCCTTGTATTCCTCGTAGACGTTGTCGCGCTCGGCCTCGCGGATCATCTGGATGATCACCTGCTTGGCCGTCTGCGCGAGGATGCGCCCGAAGCCCGAGGTGTCGACCTTCACGCCAATCTCGTCGCCGAGCTCGGCTTCGGGGTCGTAGCGGTGCGCCTCTTCGAGCGTGATCTGGGTGGTCGCGTCGCTGACGTCCTCGACGACCTCGCGGAACTCGAAGAGCTCGATCTCGCCGAGATCCTCGTTGTAGCGGGCCTCGATCTCGCGATCCTGGCCCTGCGCACGCCGCGCGGCCTGCTTCATGGCTTCCTCGACCGCGCGGATGATCTCCTTGCGGTCGATTCCCTTGTCCTTGGCGATCTGGTCGATCTCGCGTTTCAGGCCGAGCATGGACGCACCCTCTTCGGGCTCGCGTGCGGCTCGAAGTCGTCACGCGTGAATTTGTAGATCACGTGGGCCTTCGCAATCTCCGCGAACGGGAGGCTGAACTCGCGCCCGTCCACCGAGATTCGCGCAGTACCGGCCTCGAATTCGAGCAGCATGCCTCGAAAACGCCGGCGTCCATCGATCGGACGCAGCATCTCGACGTGCACCTCGCAGCCGCGCGCGAGCAGGAAGTCCTTCTCGCGCGCGAGCAGCCGATCGAGGCCCGGCGACGACACTTCCAGGCGATACGCCACCGGGATCGTGTCGGCCGCGTCGAGCTGGCTGCCGATCTCCCGTGACACCGCGGCGCAATTCTCGATCGGCACGCGCCCATCGGCCGCGGGCGTGTCGAGCGTGATGCGCAGCAGCCACGGCGCGCCTCCGCGCGTGAGGACCGCATCGACCAGCTCCAAGCCCGCGTCGCGTACGACCGGTTCGATCAGCACCCTGAGCTCCTCCGGGATGTCCCGATACACGGCAAGCTCTGGCCCACAAACAAAAAAAGCGGACTCCACGCCCACTTTCGCCACAGGGACCCGACGGTCCCATCCACCCGCTGCGCTCGCGAAGACCCAGCTCCGGGGATCGCCTCCCCGCCGCCCGGGCGGGGGTGGGCGACCTGCGGTTCACTGCGTAAGCCGGCGCAACCTATCTAAAATACTAGGGGAATGCAAACTCGGGGGGCGCGCGGCCGCCCGCGCGCCGGGCCCCCCAAACCCAGTGCGGGGGCAGCCTAGCGCCGGGGCAGCTCCAGGGCGCCGCGCAGATCGGCGACGCGGCGGAAGCCGTGACGCACGGCGTAGGCAGCGATGCCATCGGCAATCTCGCCCGCGGCGGCAGGGTTCAGGTAGTTCGCGGTGCCGACCTGGACCGCCGTGGCCCCGCACAGCAGGAATTTGATGGCGTCCTCGGCGCTCGCGATGCCGCCGATGCCGCACACGGGGATCCGGACCGCGCGGGATGCCTGCCAGACCATGCGCAGCGCGATCGGCCGGATCGCCGGACCCGAGAGACCCCCGAGG
>Ga0210377_10001366_pt1 | contig 22367 bp, 18 predicted proteins | sample PLM4_65_b1redo_FD_155480 | JGI IMG/M metagenome (GOLD analysis project Ga0210377, IMG submission 155480) | Groundwater sediment microbial communities from an aquifer in East River, Colorado, USA - PLM4_65_b1 redo | ecosystem: Environmental > Terrestrial > Soil > Riparian zone | place: USA: East...
GGATGACCTATACCTCTGTCAAAAAAATTCTTATGGATAATGATCCTGAAGAACGAAGAAAGTACGCTTATCTTCTTGAAAATTTCGAGCTGATGGGTGAGCTCTGCAATATTTTGCGCTTAAAAAGGCTCGAGAGGGGCAGCCTTGATTTTGACCTTCCTGAACCCGACGTAATCCTGGATCTCCAGGGGAACCCTGAGGCGATATTAAAAGCAGAGAGAAACTTTGCGCATATGATCATAGAAGAGTTTATGATATCAGCAAACGAGGCTGTGGCTGAGTATCTGGAGAAGCGGGGTGTGCCGAACCTCTACAGGATCCACGAGGAGCCGGACCCGATGAAGCTGGAAGATATACTGAAGGTCATTAAACCCCTCGGTATATTAAAAAGGAGCACTATAAAACCCAGAGATTTTTCGGACATCCTGAAATCCGTAAAAGGTGCAGCAGAGGAAGAGATCATAAACTATATTGTCCTCAGAAGCCTGAAACAGGCGAGATACTCCTCAATAAATGTAGGGCATTTCGGTCTTGCCTCAGAATCGTACTCTCATTTCACCTCGCCGATTCGTCGCTATCCTGACCTTGTTGTCCACAGGATACTGCGTGAAATACTGACTCAAAAACTGATGTCAGACAGGAGAAGAAAAGAACTCGAAAGCATGCTCCCTGATATCGCGTTCAGCTCGTCCTGCACTGAAAGATTGGCTGACGACGCTGAAAAAGTGGTAATAAGAGCCATGAGGGTCTGGTTTATGATAGACAAGGTGGGCGCTGAATTTGCGGGGAAGGTGGTTGGCGTATCCCCTTATGGTCTGAGAGTCCGCTTGAATGATTTTTATGTAGAGGGGTTCCTTAACCTCTCATCACTGACAGATGATTATTACCAGTACAACGATAAAACCATGAGACTGAGCGGCAGGCATAGTAACCGTTCCTTCAGGCTGGGGCAGGAACTGCGGCTGAGGGTTGACAGGGTTGATATGGAAGAAAGGGAGATCATCTTCGGGCTATGACCCTGGCTGGTGCAAGTAAATGGGTAGCGAGCGAATATAATGTAAAAATATACCTTGCATTGAGATTCCATGCGGTCTTGCCGGAGGGAGTCTTTAATTTTCGAATGCTTGACAAAGATGTGAGAGTGGGAATAATATTTCATGCAGCCAGCCTAAATCCTGATATTGGGGATGAGGAGGAACCGGTAATCGGGGCGTATTTCCGGGAATAGGGTACTTTCAAACCCAAGCCCGTCAGCTAACCTCGTCGGCTTTTGAAAGGGTAAAGTCTCCTTGGAACAGAACAACTTAACAGATGCCTTTCAGATTTTCCCTGTACAACTGAATCAATAAAAATATTATGACAGAAAAGCATTCACCTATAACAGGAATAATAAAAGCTCTCGGACTTGTTTTTGGAGATATAGGCACAAGTCCTATTTATACCCTGACCGTTGTGTTCCTGCTTCTGACGCCGGCCCATAATAATATTCTGGGAGTTGTTTCTTTGGTAATCTGGACTCTGCTCACGCTTGTTACTGTGCAGTATGCATTGATTGCGATGAGCCTCAGCAGAAGGGGCGAAGGCGGTACTATAGTTCTGAAGGAGATTCTGACAGCCGGGCTGAAATCCAAAAAGGCTATTGGATTTGTAAGTCTGGTGTCGTTTGTAGGTGTTTCACTCCTTATAGGAGATGGCGTAATCACCCCTGCGATCAGTATTCTGAGTGCAGTCGAAGGTTCTCTCTTAATCCCCGGACTTGAAGGACTCTCCAAGGCAAGCATTGTCCTGATTTCCGGGATGATTGCAGTAGGGCTTTTTACTGTTCAAAGCAAAGGCACAGAGAAGGTGGCCGGAGCCTTTGGCCCGATCATGATTGTATGGTTTGCTTCTCTTGCTGTCGTAGGTATCTTCTTTATTGCAGAAGCTCCCCAGATTTTGCATGCCTTGAACCCCTATTTCGGAGTAAAGTTTTTGGCTGAAAATGGATTGAAGGGATTTATCACCCTCGGGGAGATCATACTCTGTGCAACAGGCGGTGAAGCCCTGTACGCTGACATGGGACATCTCGGCGGAAGACCGATACGTCAGGCATGGGCTGTCGTGTTTTTTGCCCTTCTGCTGAACTATCTCGGCCAGGGGGCATTTTTGCTTCAGCATCCTGGATCCAAAAACATACTTTTTGAGATGGTCTTTGCTTCTTCAAAGGGATTGTATATACCATTCCTCCTGCTGAGTATAACTGCTACGGTTATCGCTTCTCAGGCGATGATCAGCGGCATGTTCTCTATTGTTTATCAGGGGATAACCACAAGGATCATGCCGATGTTCAAGGTCGATTATACCTCAGTAGAGCGGAGATCACAGATATATCTCGGCTCGGTCAACTGGTTCATGCTCGTTTCCGTACTGTTTATCATGATGGAGTTTCAGGAATCAAGCCGCCTTGCTGCAGCATATGGCCTTGCTGTTACCGGAACTATGACCCTCACAGGGATGATGATGACATGGATATTTTATCTGAAGAAAAAGCCGCTACTGTCTCTGATCTCGATTTTCGTAACTTTTGTGGACATGATGTATCTTTTCTCTAATTTTTACAAGATACCACATGGCGGCTACTGGTCGATCATAATCGCATTCATTCCTTTCGGAATGATAATCCTCTACACAAGGGGCCAGAAGATGCTTTACAAAATGATGGAGTTCATGCCGCTGGAAGAATTCCTTCATAAATTCAGAAGGGTCCATGCAACTAATGCTAAGGTCAACGGGACAGCCCTGTTTTTGCTGAAAGACGTGAAAGAAATACCTTTTTACATAACACAGACGATGTTTTATCACGGCATACTTTATGATGACAACATCTTTGTCTCTGTTATCAAGAGGGATGATCCTTATGGTATTGCCGGATTCTTCCGTCCTGATCTTGCCGATGGTCTGAGGGTTTTTGAAATACAGATGGGGTATATGGAGGTAGTAGATGTTGAAGAGATATTGAGGGAAGCCGGGATTGAAGAACGGACGGTCTTTTACGGTCTCGAAGATATTATTACCAGCAATCCCTTCTGGAAGGTATTTTATTTTATCAAAAGGAATACCCCTCCATTTATTAACTTTTACAAGTTTCCTCCCAAAAAGCTTCATGGCGTTTTGACAAAGGTAAATATGTAAATTAAAGTCCTCTGCACGGTATGATTTTTAACTTAAAAAAAGCATTTACCACAGCCAACAGCAGGCGCTTTTAAGCGAGAGCACGGAGAAAACATTTTGATTTTTAAACAAAATAAAGATCGCAGAGTAATCACCCGAAAAGGGAACAGGGGAGTCTCCGAATCGTCTTGTTATAGCGAAAGTTCTCTGTGTCTTCTGTGGTTTAACTGCCGTTTATAGGTTGAATTGTGCGTTACTGGATATATTATGAAAACTCTTAAAAATACACTCGATAAATTTTACCGCGATTATGACTTTAAAGGCAGATTGGTTCATGATCCTATAGAGTTTCCCCACCGGTATGAAAATCCCCGTGATGTTGAGGTATCAGCTTTTATAGCTTCTTCCCTTGCGTACGGCAAAGTGGAACTTTTTAAGCCCATAATAGAAAAGATATTATCAGAAATGGGATCTAATCCTTATGAATTTCTGCTTGAATTCAGCATTAAAAGGCACAGTAGATTATTTGAAGGAATAAAGTACAGATTTAATGAAAATGAGGATCTGATAGCCCTGCTGTTTATTCTGCATAAGACATTGACCAAAAATAAGTCTCTCGAAAATGTATTTATGAACTTCTGCCGGTCCGATTCTCTTACTATAGAAGGAGGACTTGCCGGCTTTGTTGCGTCTCTCCTGCAAATAAATACCTCGCTGGTTTATGGAAAAGATATCAAGCCTGCTGGTTTGAGGCAACTTTTTCCCTCTCCTGTGGATGGAAGTGCCTGTAAGCGGGCGAACCTATTCCTGCGGTGGATGGTTCGGGACAGAGATATTGATTTTGGACTATGGAAAGGCATATCAAAAAAAAAGCTGGTTATACCTCTTGATACGCATATAGCAAGAATTTCCAGATGTCTAGGCTTCACAGAGCGGAAATCTCAGGGTTGGAAGATGGCTCTGGAGATTACGGAATCATTGAAAAGATTTGACCCTGAAGATCCCTTGAAGTATGACTTTGCCCTCTGCCACCATGGTATTTCCGGGGTGTGCAAGGGGGAAAAGAATGGCGCTGAGTGCAAGGGATGTATGTTAAAAAGATGATAATAGATGGCTTTGAAGCAAGATAGTGTGAAGGCCGGCTCAGTAGCCTATGAGTGTTTCAGGATCTGATAATGATCCTGCAATGCCAAGCTCTTCGAAGGTCTGGAGCTCCGGCATCGAGACCCGGTTAGACTGTTTTATAGCTTTAAATGTGCCCTCTGGATGCAATAGACCGATTTCCATGATTATATCTCTTCCTTGCATCTTGATATCAAAAAATTTACTGTCAGCCCGGTTTTTTAGTGAAATATCGAAGAATCTGTTAGCATTAGTGCCGTCAAAATCAATGCCGGTCACATCATAAACCCTTAGAGCAAGTTTGCCTGCTTCACCGGAGATATCATCAGGTTTTATTTCCCAGCTGACAAAAACTACTGAAGGGTCAACTTCCATGAGTAATAACTCATTTTCTCCGTACTCTTCAGGCAAGTGGGGGGAGGTCGCTCGCTGAGGTTCTTCCGGGGGGAGTTCCTCTTCAGGTAAAAACACTTTCAATTTAGCGGCTTTTTTAGGTTCTGTCTCTGCCTGAGGAACAGTAGTATGTGGGGAAACTGTTTTTCCAATTATTCTAGTTAGCTGCCCTGGGGTTATTAAGGAAGGCGCCACCTTTTTCTCAATGCTTTTTCTGGAAGTTGAAAGAGGAGCCTCAGTTTTTTCCTTTGGTTTTAAAACTGTTTTTTGCTTCACAGTTTCTTTGATTTGCGGGACAGTGCTACTGATTGCTGACTTCTTTTGAAGACCGGATTTTACTGTTTTTACAGAGCTTTTCTTCTCTTTTTTTGCTGCACTTACAGTTTTAGCAGGGGCTTTTATTCCTTTGGCAGTTTTTTCCTCTGTCTTCCTGGCAACAACTTTACCGACTTTCCGGACAGAAGGTTTTTTTGTGCTTACAGGCTTAATGGTTTTATTGGGTGTGACTTTAGATTCCGCTGTTATAACTGTTTTTACAGAGCTTTTCTTCTCTTTTTTTGCTGCACTTACAGTTTTAGCAGGGGCTTTTACTTCTTTGGCAGTTTTTTCCTTTGTCTTCCTGGCAACAACTTTACCGACTTTCCGAACAGAAGGTTTTTTTGTGCTCACAGGTTTAATAGTTTTCTTTTGTGCGGTCTTGGTTTTTGTCTTAACAACTTTTACCGGAGATTTTTTGAGCGGCTTTTTCTCCTGAGTTTCGGATTTGCTGACGCTTATTGTCTTTAAGGGTTCTATTGGGCGCGCTTTCTTGCTCTTTTTTATTGCAATAGAGGTTTTATCCGGTTTTTTTGCCGCAATGTTTACTTTTTTAGTTTTTTTGACCTCAATGGTTTTTATTAGTTTTTTTATTTCAGAACCGGACTTCGTTGCCGCAGGTTTTGCTGCTGTTTTCGGTCTGGACAGCTTTGTCCCGATTGCCTTTACAGCTTTTACAGGTTTTTTGATTTCGGGCTTTTTTGCTGTTTTTGTTTTATTGCCTGTAATGTTCTTTTTCGCAGAAGATTTTGCTGTTTTAGCTGAAGATTTGGATCTTGTCTGAGACTTTTTTATAGCCATATGTCACCTTTGAAACAATTCTATCAGATTTTTAGTAAAATAATAATATTTTTTTTAATGGGCTTCTGCCCAGTTTTTTCCGTAACCAATATCGACTTTTATAGGAACAGATAACATAACAACTTTTTCCATATTATTCCTTACGATCTCCAGCACAGTTTTCAGTTCTGATTCCGGGACTTCAAATAGCAGTTCATCATGGACCTGAAGTATCATCTTTGCATTTAGCTTCTGATTATGCAAATTTTTACGAACATTTATCATCGCAATCTTTATTATATCAGCTGCAGTGCCCTGTATCGGAGAGTTTACCGCGAGCCTCTCTCCCTGCTGCTGCGTATTTTTGTTAGGGCTGTTTAATTCAGGCACAGGTCTCTTCCTGCCAAATAGGGTTTTTACATGACCTTTTTCTTTTGCCTCGGCAAGGATATTCTTAATATATTCTCTGACTCCAGGGTGCCGATCGAAATACTGCTGTATATATTTTTCCGCATCCCTTCTGTCTACATTCAAAGCTTCTGAAAGGCCGAATGCTGATATGCCGTAGATAACGCCGAAATTTACTGTTTTTGCGGTCCTCCGCATCTCAGGTGTCACCTTGTCAAGGGGGACGCCGTATAATTCTGAGGCAGTACGTGTATGGACATCAATGTCCATGTTAAAGGCATCGATAAGGCCTTTATCAGCACTGAGGTGGGCGAGTATTCTCAGTTCGACCTGGGAGTAATCTGCAGAGAGCAGCAGGTTGCCGGGTTCTGTTATAAACGCCTCTCTGATACGTGTTCCCCACTCCCCACGCACCGGAATATTCTGAAGATTCGGCTCACTGCTGCTTAATCTCCCGGTTGCTGTAACAGTCTGGTTGAATGAGGTATGCAACCGTCCTGTTTGCTGGTTGATGAGAGAAGGCAGTGTATCGAGATAGGTAGATCTGAGCTTTGTCAGGCTTCTGTAGTTAAGCACTTCCCTCGGGAGTTCATGAATCCCGGCGAGTTCTTCGAGCACCTCCATCCCTGTTGAAAATCCTGTTTTTGTCTTTTTGGACGGACTGAGTCCAAGGCTGTGAAAAAGCACTGTACTCAATTGTTTGGGCGAGTTTATATTAAACTCTTCTCCTGCAATGAAAAAAATGCGTTTCCGGATGCTGTCTATCTCTATGGACATTTCTCTGGAAAGGCTGATGAGCAGCTCGGGATCAATCTTGATCCCTGACTTTTCCATGTCGATGAGCACTTCGATGAGCGGCATCTCGATATCGAAATAGATATCCGCAAGTCTGTTTTCCTCGAGTTTATTGAACAGCAGGTCCTTTAATTCATAGGAGAGCGCTGCGTCTTCTGCAGCATAGCATGTTGCCTCTTCTATGGGGACCTCTGCGAAGGACGCCCTTTTTTTCACCACTTCCATAAAGGATTTCTTTCTCCTGGAGAGATATTCAAAGGCCACCTCATCCAGGCTGTGATTGGGCTTGTTCGGATTCAGAAGATACGCTGCAATCATGGTGTCGAAGAGTTTCCCGGAGACGGAGACCCCATTTTGCCCCAGAAGCATGAGGTCATATTTAAGGTTATGGCCGATCTTGCTGATCCCGGCATCCTGCAGGACCGGTGAGAGCGCCCTGACAGCATCGCTTATATCTATTTGAGGTACAGTCAGCTTTGCTTCAGCTGAGCTGACAAGGGAAGAGGAATGTGCAACAGGGATATAAAAGGCCCTCTCTTTTTCATCGCAGATCGAGATGCCGACCAGGCTGTCTGTCAAAGGATTTCTGCCTGTTGCCTCTGTGTCTATGGCGATCTCATTTCTTATCCCTGATAACACCTCATCGAGTCTGCCCAGGGATGTGATAGCTTCATGTTTTCTTCCGGTGCTCTCGATTGATGGCACGAGCTTCATCAGGGTAGTAAATTCGTATTCCTTGAACAAAGGCAGGAGCGCCAGCCAGTCCGTTGTTTTTAGCACGAACTCTTTTATGTCAATTTCTACAGGAACTGATAAGTTGATCGTTGCGAGTTTCTGACTCAGCAGGACAATATCCTTGTTGTCAGAAACCATTTTTCTGAGTTTTTCCCTCTTTATTTTCTCCGGATGTTCGAGAAGGTCCCCGATGCTGTCAAAAGAAGAAAGGAGTTCTTTTGCTGTTTTTTCTCCAACACCCTTGATCCCCGGGATATTGTCCGAGGCATCACCGGTAAGCGCCATAAACTCTGTTACCCTTTCCGGTCCCACTCCAAATTTCTCTCTTACGTAAGCAACATCAAGAATCCTGTCTTTCATGGGGTCATATACCTTTATCTGTTTATCCACAAGCTGCAGCATGTCTTTGTCAGCAGTTACAATGAACACCTCTGCGCCTTTGGCAGCCGTGTCCCTGGCTATAGTGCCGATTATATCATCGGCTTCGTACCCTGCGAGTTCGAATATTTTGATATTGAAAGCGGATATGACCTTTCTGATGCCAGGTAATTGTTGCACGAGTTCTGTAGGCGTCTCAGGCCGGTGTGCCTTGTAGTCCTGGAATATCCTGTGCCTTTCAGTAAGACCAGGTGAGTCGAAGCAGACAACAATCGCTTCAGGTTTTTTCTCGCGTATTATCTTCAAAAGCATGGTTGTAAACCCGTAGATGGCGTTTGTAGGAAAGCCCTTTGAATTTGTAAGTCCTTTTATTGCATAGAATGCGCGGTAAACATAAGAATTTCCATCGATGAGATATAGGTTCATTGAAGGAATTATACCTAAAATTGACTAAAGTTGCGGTATTATTTTACATTAAATAAACAGTAAGGAGGCGCATTTGAGTATAACAGTTGAGGATATAACGAGTACTAAAAAACGGCTGAAGATAGAGATTCCGGCTGATATCATACAAAAAGAATATAATACATCGCTGAGCAGCGTCAGGCAGAGCGCAAAGATACCGGGTTTCAGGCCAGGCCATGCACCAGAGAGCATTATCGAAAAAAGATTCGGCAATGACATTAAAAATGACATACTGGACAGAATTATTCCCGATTATTACTCAAAGGCGCTGAAAGAGGCGGATTTAGTCCCTGTAACGCTTCCCAAGTTTGAAGGCAGTCTGGAATTCAAAAAAGACGAGCCTCTTTCCTTTTCTCTTTCCGTAGAGGTCAGGCCACAGGTCGGCGCTCTGAATTATACGGGATTAAAGGTTGCTGATGTAGAGATCTCTCTAAAGGACAAGGATATAGATGATACTCTCAAGGGTCTGCAGGACGAAAGGGCGTTATTTGAAGTTGTTGACAGGCCCGTCAGGGAGAGTGATCTGATTGTTATAGATTATGTGAAGTTTGGTCCCACAGGTGAAAAGGAACTCTCTTCTGCAAAAGACCAGGTAATGAACCTGGGCAATAATGTGGCTCCCCAAGGCATACTGGATGAGATAGTAGGGAAAAAGAAAGGGGACATTGTCGATATTAAACTTCCTTCTTTTGAAGGAGGACAGGTCAAAGAAGGGGCTGATGGGGACCGCATCAGGATAACCATAAAAGAGGTTAAGGAGAAAAAACTCCCAGAGATCGACGACGAGTTTGCCAAAGATTTCGGCCATGACTCACTTGAAGCCCTTAAGGAAAAAATAAGGGCAGGAATTTTGAATGCCAAAAAAGAGAGCGTTGCAAAGCAGCAAAAGACAAAACTTCTTGAGATGCTTGTTGAAGCCCATGAAATGGATGTCCCTGAATCTCTGCTCGAGAAGGAACTTGAGAATCTTGTCGTGAACGAGATTGCGTCTCAAAAAAAATCGGGTGAGCTGATCAATGAGACTGGGCATGGAAAAAGTTCTGAGAGCAAGGAAGGCCCTGAAACAGCAGAAAGACTCCGGCCCAATGCGATAAAAAATGTAAAGGCCACGATTCTCCTTGACATGATTGCGGAAAAAGAGGGCGTAACAGTTACTGAAGACGAGATAAGGACCAGAATAGCGATCCTCGCAAGACATTTTCAGACGACCCCTGAAAATGTTATTAATCTTTTTATTACCAAGGACGGCTCTCTGGAGAATTTCAAACATACCATACAGGACGAGAAGGTAATGGACCTTCTGCTTTCAAAGGCTGATGTGGTGAAAGGGGCGTAACATGAGTGTTATTACGATAGTTATAGAACAGACAGAGAGGGCTTACGATATATATTCGAGACTGCTGAAGGACAGGATCATATTTTTAGGGACCTCAATAGACGACAATGTCGCTAACGCAGTAGTAGCGCAGATCCTTTTTCTTCAGACTGACGACCCTGACAAGGACATACATATCTATATAAATTCGCCTGGAGGCATTGTGACGTCCGGCCTTGCGATATATGACACCATGCAGTATGTAAAACCAAATATCGCCACCTACTGTATAGGTCAGGCCGCCAGCATGGGGGCGCTCCTTCTTGCCGCAGGCACAAAAGGAAAGAGATATTCGCTTCCCCATGCAAGGGTAATGCTGCATCAGCCGATGGGAGGTTTCCAGGGGCAGGCAACCGATATAGAGATACATGCTAGGGAAATACTGAAGATGAAGGACTCATTGAATCAGATAATTTCCAGGCACACGGAACAGCCACTGGAAAAGATCCGCACTGATACTGACAGGGACTTTTTCATGTCAGCGCAAGAAGCGAAAGCATACGGCATTGTGGATGAAGTGATTGACTCGATCAAGAAGTAAGAGGGCTGACAGAACAACGTTTTCTCTCAACGCGTAACCGGAGGTTAATATGGCTAAAAAAGATGAAGAGGCCCTTAAATGTTCGTTCTGCGGCAAAGGGCAGGACGAGGTAAAAAAACTCATAGCAGGGCCTACAGTATATATATGCAATGAATGTATCGAGCTGTGCAATGAAATCATTGCTGATGAGTTGTATACGGAAACAAGTGGTGGGGCCTTGCCGAAGCTGCCTACGCCAAAAGAGATCCATGCAATATTAAATGATTATGTAATAGGGCAGGAACATGCCAAAAGGATCCTTTCCGTGGCAGTTCACAACCATTACAAAAGGATTTACAATCCCGCAGAATCTGAGGTAGAACTTCAGAAAAGCAATATATTGCTTGTCGGACCTACAGGTACCGGCAAAACTCTGCTTGCGCAGACTCTTGCCAGGACCCTGAATGTGCCCTTTACTATTGCTGATGCAACTACGCTTACAGAGGCGGGCTATGTTGGAGAGGATGTTGAGAACATTATACTCAAGCTCCTCCAGGCTGCTGAATACGATGTAGAGAAGGCACAGAGGGGGATAGTATATATTGATGAGATTGACAAAATAAGCAGAAAATCCGATAACCCTTCTATTACGAGAGACGTGTCTGGTGAAGGTGTCCAGCAGGCCCTCTTGAAAATTATTGAAGGTACTGTTGCCAATATACCACCCCAGGGAGGCCGTAAACACCCTCAACAGGAGTTTATACAGGTAGATACGACTAACATCCTTTTTATCTGTGGAGGTGCTTTTACAGGTCTGGAAGCCATCCTGGACCAAAGGATAGGCAAAAAGACCGTAGGGTTCGGTTCGAAAGTAGTCAGTAAAACCGAAAGGAAGATAGGTGATCTGCTTAGGATGGCAGAACCACAGGACCTGATCAAATACGGTCTCATCCCTGAATTTGTCGGGAGACTGCCTGTTGTTACGACTCTGGATGAATTGGACGAGGCATCTCTTGTAAGGATTCTGATGGAACCTAAGAATTCTCTGATCAAGCAGTATCAGAAACTGCTTTCATTCGATAACGTCAGGCTGAAGTTCACAGAGGGTGCATTGTCCGCTATCGCAAAGAAAACGGTGAAGCGGAAATCCGGAGCTAGGGGGCTCAGGGCCATACTTGAAGAGATTATGCTGGACGTTATGTATGAGATACCGTCCCAGAAAGGCATTAAAGAATGTCTGATAACTGAGGAGACTGTGGTCAAAAAGGACAAGCCGCTTCTTATTTACGAGAAGCAGGCTGAATCAGCATAGCACAGAAGCTGAGGTGTTTAGGCTGAAGACTGAAGGTCGGATCGACCCTGCGTTGAGGAGAACCGACTCGGGCCAAAGTTTATCAATCAGTCGCCGGAGTCTCACAGGCCATTTCATAATATTCGAAGTGTTTGTGTGATCACCTAAAAGCCTTCTACCTTCAGGCTATCTACCTGAGTAGTTACATTCTTTATTAATCAGATTGCAGAGGCTTTTTTGATGTTAAGGATTTTTCGACCGCTTTTTTTATGGTTTCCCTCAGGTTTTCATCGCTTATCTCCGACAGGAGTTCAGTGATAAAAAACACGTTTTCCCGGGTAAGTTCCGGAGCCTTGCGGTCAGGGGATATCTTCTGTTTTTTTAGAGGGATTCTGCCTAGCCTGAACCTTATGTCCTGCACTCCATATGCGCTCAGCTTCTTAATTATTTCGCTTTTGTGAAAGGAGAACTGCTGCATCCATATCGGTGAAGTCACATGAAGCAGAAGTTCGCTGTCCGAGAAACTCACTGGAAAAAGGTTGGAAGTAATCTGTTCATCAAAGATTCCATGCCAGTCATGTTTGATCCGAGCAAGCCTGACACCGCTCTCGAGTCCGAGATTTTTCAAGAGAGGATCAAGAACAGCGCCAGTCTTTTTCACTAAACAACCTTTTTAACGTTTCCTGAGCGCAGGCATCTCGTGCATACATATGCACGTTTAACGCCATTGTCTGTTGTAATACGCGTCCTTTGCAGATTAGGCATAATCTGTCTTTTTGTCCTATTATTAGCGTGGCTTACATTGTTGCCGACAGTCTTTTTTTTGCCGCATGCTATACAGCTTGCCATTCTTTAATCCCCCTTTCACAATTGCATTAACGAAGTCTTTTATGATAGCATAATGCAATTACTGTTACAAGACTGTAACCGGTAATCTATATTTTACAATCCGAAATGTTAATTTCTTTATAAGGTTAGGGACTAATGCCAAAAGTAAGAATTTATGAATTAGCTAAAAAATTAAACAAACAGAGCAAGGATATTCTTGACGAGCTCGTCAGGATAGGCATTGAAGGCAAAACTCATACTTCTGGTATAGAAGAGGATATTGCGAAAAGAATAGCTGATGCATTTTCACCTAAACCTCCTAAGGAGAAGATTGCACCTGAAGCATTAAAAAAAGCCGGGGAGATACCTGCAGGGGAAGTCCCTTCAGAGATCAAGCCTGCACAGAGTAAAAATTATGAGGGGGAACAAGGAAAGCCGGAACCCTCGTTAGCAGCAAAAGAAGTTCCTTCTCCAGCCGGAGAAGTCAAGCCCGGCCCGGCTGTCGCTGAGAGTGAAGATGAAGTTAAATTGCCGGACCGGTTTAAGAAGGAGATAGAAGCTGAGAAGATAGAGAAATTCAAGGCAAAGCCTGGTCTGCAGCGTGCATTTCAGACTATCAGAAAGATAGAGCCCAAAAAATGGCAGGATACCAGGGGACATAAGAAGGGCGGGGGAAGGCCGGGATTCAGGCAGGAAGAAAAATCTGCTGTCCTCTCAACAATGCCCCGGAAGAAAACCCTTAAGCTTCGTGAAGGAGCTACTGTAAAGGAGTTTTCAGAACTCCTTGGCCTGAAATTTACAGACGTGATAAAAAAATTCATGGAACTCGGATATATGCCGACTATAAATCAGCCTGTTGACGCTGATGCAGCTCTCCTGGTTGCGGAGAATTTCGGAATCAAAATGGAAATTGCCTCTGTAGAAGAAGATATAGTTGAAGAAGTAGAACTTCAGGAAGATGCTTCCAAGCTTGTGCAGCGTGCTCCTGTAGTAACGATCATGGGACATGTTGACCATGGCAAGACATCTCTGCTTGATGCGATCCGTGAAACAAAGGTTACTGAAACAGAAGCAGGGGGAATCACACAGCACATCGGTGCTTATAAAGTGAACTTAAAAGGTAAGGATATCGTTTTTCTCGATACTCCCGGCCACGAAGCCTTTACTGCGATGAGGGCAAGGGGAGCAAAGGTCACGGATATTGTTGTCCTAGTAGTAGCTGCAGATGACAGCGTTATGCCTCAGACCATAGAGGCCATTAACCATGCCAAGGCAGCAAACGTTCCTATTGTGGTGGCTGTGAATAAGATAGATAAACCAGAGGCCAATGTGGCACGGGTAAGAACAGAACTTTCAGAAAAAGGTGTTATTGCCGAGGAATGGGGCGGCCAAAATATCTTTGTTGAGGTTTCAGCCAAGAAACGGATCGGCATCGAACACCTGCTTGAGATGATCCTTCTTCAGTCTGAAGTAATGGAACTAAAGGCCAATCCTGCCAGAAAGGCCAGGGGGACCATTATCGAGGCCAAACTTGATAAAGGAAGAGGCCCTGTAGCTACACTTCTTGTCCAGTCAGGCACCTTGAAAGTTGGAGATGCTTTGCTCTCAGGAGCGCATGTTGGTAAGGTGAGGGCACTCATAGATGATACCGGTAAAAGAATACAATATGCCGGCCCCTCAACACCTGTTGAAGTAATAGGATTTTCAGAAGTGCCTGCTGCAGGCGATATATTTACGGTTACAGAGGATGAAAAAAAGGCCCGGCAGATCGCGCTGGCGAGATTCCAGAAACAAAGGTCCCTCGAGATTGCAAAGGCTAAAAAATTGACCCTTGACGAACTCTACATAAAGATAAAAGAGGGACAGATTAAGGAATTGAACATAATTATCAAAGGTGATGTGCAGGGCTCAGTTGAAGCTATCAAGGATGCCTTTGAGAATATTACCCATCCTGAGGTTAAAGTGAGGGTAATACATACCTCTGTCGGCGGTATCAACGAGTCTGATGTAATGCTGGCGACGGCTTCCAACGCGATCATAATAGGATTTAATGTAAGGCCTGAAGCAAAGGCTTCCCAGATCGCAGAAAAAGAAGGTGTCGATATAAGACTCTATAATGTGATCTATGAGGCGATAGAAGATGTAAGGAAGGCGCTGGAAGGCCTGCTTGAGCCTACGCTTAAAGAGAAAGTGCTCGGAAGGGCTGAGGTAAGACAGGTGTTCCCTGTATCCAGACTTGGCACCATAGCCGGTTCATACGTAATTGACGGATACATTTCGCGTGCATGTGACGGCATTCGTGTTTTGCGGGACAATATTGTGGTGTACGAGGGCAAGATAAGTACTCTGAAGAGATTCAAAGATGATGTGAAAGAGGTCCAGACAGGGTATGAATGCGGCATTATGATCGAGAATTTTAATGATATAAAAATCGGCGATGTCTTCGAAAACTACATTATAGAAAAATTTGCTACAAAACTCTAAACCGTAAAGCGTTATCCGTTATGCGTGACGGGAGAAGGAACATTACCCGGCGAATGCTCCTTTTTGAAATTTTTATCCCGTATCTCCGCTCATAACGCATTACGCGTAACGCATCACGAGAGGACAATATGCTTCCTTATAAACGTTCACAGAGAGTCGGAGACCTTATACGTGAAGAGGTCGCTGATATAATCATGTATCGACTTAAGGACCCGAGGATAGGTTTTGTTACGGTTACCGGCGTCGATATGTCACCTGATATGAAATCAGCAAGGATTTATGTGAGTATTCTTAAGGAAGAGGACCGTGAAGTTACCCTGGAGATTCTGAACTCTTCGAAATATTTTATACGTTCACTCCTTTCAAAAAGACTCAGCATGAAGTTCATCCCCACTGTTGAATTCCGTTTTGACACCTCGATAGAATATGGTTACAAGATCGACAAGCTTCTGAAAGAGATTAAAGGCCGGGATGAAGATACCTAGAGAGATTGTATCGGTCATTAAAAAAGAAAAGGTATTCTTACTGGCAACACACCTAAATCCGGATGGTGATGCAATAGGTTCTGCCCTTGCCTTATCAAGCGCCCTTGAGTCCATGGGCAAAGAGGTGCATGTTTATAATAAAGACCTTGTTCCGGAAGTTTACAAGTTTATGCCCGGCAATAAGAGATTCAGATGCGGTCTTAAAAAAAGCTTATCCCAAAAACCCGTTCTTATCCTGTTAGATTGTAACAGCCCTGAAAGGGCAGGGCTTGAGCAATATTCGTTCCGAATGTCTGTGGTTATAGACCACCATGAGACTGAAAGAGATTTCGGGGATATCAGATGGGTAGTTCCCTCAGCAGCAGCCACAGGTCTTATGGTTTTTTATCTGATAAAGGCTGTGGGTGTTAGAGTTACCAGCGATATGGCTATAAACCTTTATACTGCTGTTGCGGTTGATACCGGCACTTTCCGCTACAGCAATACTTCATCAGAGGTCCTCAGGGCAAGTGCGGAACTAATAGAAGCTGGAGCAAATCCCGCATTTGTATCCGAATGTCTCTATGAACGATGGGCAGAAAACAGATTTGATCTTCTTGTAATGACTTTAAATAACCTTGAAATAAAAAATAATGTTGCCGTAATGCATATCACAAAAAATATGTTTGAAAAAACAGGTACAATACCTGAAGATACGGAAAATTTCTCAAACCTTCCCCGTATGATTAAGACAGTAAAAATAGCAGCCCTTTTCAGAGAAGTGGGAAACGGTTTCTGGAAGGCAAGTCTGCGGTCAAAAGGGAATGTTAATGCCGCGAAAATAGCTGAGTTATATGGTGGAGGCGGGCATAAGAATGCTGCTGGTTTCAAGATCAAGGGCAGTCTGAAATCAGCAAAAGAAAAGCTGCTGCTTGCAATGAAAAAATCAGACAGGAATTGACAATCTTCAGTTTTTAATCTCCGAATCTCCCATTATGCATGTAATAATTAACCTCAATAAACCTCCCGGTATAACTTCACGACAGGCGGTGACAAAGGTCCAACGTCTGCTCGGGGCAAAGAAAGCAGGGCATGCCGGCACGCTTGACCCTCAGGCAACCGGCGTACTCCTCGTATGCCTGAACGAGGCCACCAAGGTTACCAGATTTCTTATGGATATGGAGAAGCAGTATAAGGCGAAAATAAAGCTTGGAGAAAGAACTGATACCTATGATGCTGAGGGAAGAGTTATTGAGAGAAAAGATATATCTTTTCTCTCAGAAGCTGACCTGTTTGATGCGGTCCAGTCATTTAAAGGTCCAATAAAACAGAAACCCCCGATGTATTCTGCGGTAAAAATTAACGGAAAGACACTTTACAAACTTGCCAGAAAAGGCATTGAGATAGACAGGCCCGACCGATCAGTGCATATTTATGACATAGAAATAACCTCGATAGATATGCCCTGTTTTGATGTGACGATTTCCTGCTCAAAGGGGACGTATATAAGATCTCTTTGTGATGATATTGGCACAAAACTCGGGACAGGAGCGCATATGGCAAGACTTGAAAGAACAGCAGTCGGTGAGTTTCATATTAATAATTCATTCTCTTTTGAGGATCTTGCTGTCAATGAAGAGATGTTTTATTCAATAGATCAGGCGCTGGTAAAATTACCTGAAATAAAGCTTGGTGATTTTGATTATCAAAAGGCAAGAAATGGCGTGAAAATTATTTTGCAATCCTGCGACTTATATAATGGCGAATTTGTCAAGATGAAAGATCCAGAGGGAAACCTTTTTGCTATTGGCAGGGCTGATTCAAATATCATAAGCATAGAAAGAGTTCTGAACCTTAAGTAGCGTCTGTCCATAAATCGTATAGCGTCATCGTCCTGCTCGACCGGACAATCCAGAACCTTTTGAAAAGACTGGATTCCCCGATCAAGTCTGGGAATGACAGCCTGTTAAAATCATGATTTATGCGCATATACTAAGCAGATTTGTTGTCCGTGCCCGTAAAAATAATTTAGTTCAGTTTACGCCAAGATCAAAGAAATCTGCGCTTATATCCAAGAAATATGTGTTTTATCCAATTGACAATTAGGCGAACTGTTAAACCAATTTATTAATGTTTAGTTTGAACTATATGAAATATCTGGAATATTTTTAAAAAAAAGCTTGACAATAGCATTGTATTCTGGTAATCATAAGCTATGTTTTTTGGTGGAAAAGGTCCAATAGGATTAGACATAGGCTCAAGCTACATTAAAGCAGTTAAGCTCAAAGAGGCTATGGGCGGCTATGAGCTTGAACTGTTTCATGTACATCCGCTTCCTCCGGAATTGATTGTTGATGGTTCGATAATTGATTCGCTGCGCTTAGTCGACTCTTTGAAAAATATGATCAAAACCGCAGGCATTAAGACAAAAAATGCTGTCATATCCGTTTCCGGACATTCATCCGTAATTATTAAAAGGATTTCATTGCCTGAGATGACGGAGGAGGAACTTTCAGAGTCAATTAAATTTGAGGCTGAGCAGTATGTTCCTTTTGATATTGAAGATGTAAATCTCGATTTTCAGATCATCGGCCCGAAAGAAGAGCCGGGACAGATGGATGTTATTCTCGTTGCGGTTAAGAAAGACATCATTAACGAATATATCTCCGTTGTCAAGGAAGCCGGTCTTAACCCGATTATTGTTGATATCGGTGCATTTGCCCTTGAAAATATGTATGGAATAAATTACGAGGTTGAATCTGACAGAAATGTAGCATTGCTTAATATCGGGGCCAGCACGGTTAATTTGATTATTTTAAAGGGAGGTATCTCGGTATTTACGAGAGACAGTTCCCTTGGCAGTAATCTGCATACTGAAGCGCTTCAGCGTGAATTTAATATTTCCTATGAAAATGCTGAAAAATTGAAAAGGGGTGAAGCAGTTGAAAATGTTTCCCCTGAGGATGCGATGGCTGTTATAGAATCGGCTTCAGAAGAAATTTTTAATGAGATCATACGTTCTTTTGATTATTACCGGAGTACCACTGTCCATGAAGATATCTCTGAAGTAATCATTAGCGGGGGATGCTCATTAATCGGTAATTTTGTATCGATGTTAGCAGAGAGGACTGGTATAGAAGCAAAGATTATAGAACCTTTAAAAAATATAAAGATACCTAAGAAACTTCAGACAGCAAACATTGTAACCAATGATAAGTCCTATAGCTTAAATGACATCGCCCCGATGCTGGCTGTTGCTGTTGGACTGGCTTTAAGAAGGCAGGGTGACAGATGATAAAAGTCAATCTCATCCCTGTTAAAAAGAGGAAAAAACAGAAGCCCCTGCCAACATTCCTGATTTCTATGGTATTTGTTACCCTTGTAGCAGGTGCAGTACTTGCATATCTTGTATTTTTCTTTAGCGGACGTGTGTCAGAAAAGAAGGCAAAGGTAAGGGACAACGAAGCTAAAATAACGGAACTTAAGCAAAAGATTAAAGACGTAGAAGATTTTGAAAAACGTAATGCCGATTTTCAGAAGCGAAAGGAAATTATCGAACAACTCGGCAAGAACAAGACCCTCCCGGTTAAGATTCTGGATGAGATAAACACACTTCTTCCTCCTGGAGTCTGGCTTGTTTCCATGGATGTAGCAGGGGATAAACTAAATTTAAGTTGTACTGCTTTCTCTAATACTGACGTTGTGAATTATGTAGATAATCTTAAACTCTCTAAGCTCTTTACTGATATATATCTCCAAGAATCTGTGCAAGCACAAGTATCCGGCTACTCACTATATAATTTCAGATTGACTTTTAAGGTCAAGGCATAACATGGCTATAAATTTAAACATAAAAAATCTTCCGTTGTATGCCAAGATAATAATATCGCTTATCCCATCCGTTATATTGTCCGTTGCCATCATGATATTGGTTATTATGCCGAAACTGAAGGAAATTAAAGAGCTCGACGCTAAGATAGATGTTCAAAATAATGAAATAGCAGCTAGTCAGGCTAAAGTTGCAAAACTTGACATTTTAAAACAGCAAAATGAAAGATTGATAAAGAGAATAAATGAGCTCAAGGAACAGCTTCCAGATGAAAAAGAGATATCATCCCTTTTGAAGCAGGTATCTGATCTTGGTATTGCTGCAGGTCTGAGCATAAAATCATGGAAACCGGGACCAAAGACTACACACCCGAGTGGCATTGTCTATGAAATTCCAGTTTCTGTAGATGTTGAGGGAACTTATCATAATTTGGGATATTTCCTGAGCAGTCTGACAAGATTGAACAGGATTGTAAATATCAGTAATATGAAACTGGGAAGCCCTAAGTTAGTCAAAAATGAGAATCTCCTCAGTGCTTCATTTAGAGCTTCAACCTTCTCTGCTATTCCTGAAGGAGAGGAAGCCAAAGCTGATGCTAAAACCGGCAAGAAAAAATGATGAATAAACTGGTATATGCATTAATTTTGCTGGCATTCATAAGCCTGGGATGCAAGGACAAAGTTGTAACGGACAAGAAGTCTGTTGCTCAAAAACCTGTGGCAACCAGTTCTGCAGCATCTGCAACAGTTCAGAAAGAGGAACCGAAGGTTGAAAAAGAGATATATGTATATGATCCTAAGGGCAGAAGAGATCCTTTTATGTCTCTTGTTCAGGTTTCCAAACCAAAAGCTCAAAGAAAAAAAGGTGCGAGCCCTATAGAGAATTTCGATGTTGATGAAATTAAGCTGATTGCAATAGCATGGGACAGCAAGCAATATTATGCACTTATAACTATGCCTGATACAAAATCCTATACGATCAGAAAGGGAATGACCTTAGGTCTAAACAACGGTAAAGTTACAGATATTACAAGAGATTCTGTTGTTATAAGAGAACAGATTAAAGACTACAAAGGTCAGCCCAAATCCAAAGATACAATATTGAAACTCCGCAAGGAGGAGGAATAATGAAAAAAAATACAATATTAAAGCTCTGTTTATCAATTGTTGGGTTAATGCTCCTGTTCGGTTGTGCTACGACATCAGGAATGAAAGAAGCATCTTCAGGAGAAGAAATAGCAGTTATTACTGATATTTCTATAGACGATGCTAATGTAGTGATCAAGAGTAATAAGGATTTTATATATACGGTATATACTGCAAATGATCCTTATAAAATAACTATAGAAATCCCTGGAATGTCAATAGGTAAATTCACGAGCAAGATGGTTTCAGATAAATCCGGGATTACAGAAATATTACCCCAACAGATCAATACACCGAATGCAATAGCGAAGGTTGATATCCTGCTGCAGACACCGTCTGCAGTATCTCCTTCATATAATGACAATACACTCGTGCTTTCGATTAAGCAAGAGGAGCCTGTGGTTGAGCAGCCTGCTGTTTTGTCTGAAGTTAAAGAGACGGAATCTAAAGATATTCAAAACCAACCCCAGGCAACTCCTCTTTTGGCTGTTGCTGAAAAACCGACCCATGTTATAAAAGCAGCTCAGGAGAATATACAGCCTGTGCCTAAAGCAACCGAGATCAGTGGTGTAGAAATCAATAAAACTGCAGAGGCTGTAAAAGTATTAATAACCGGAAATGGTACTATAATCCCTAATGTTTATCCGGTAAATGAAAGAATTGTAATAGATATACCTGATGTATCATTGAATACCACTTTGCCGGATAGTGTAATCTCGCCGCTAAAGGGTATAAGGGCTGGAAAACACAAGGGTAAGCTGAGGCTGGTACTCGACCTAAAACAGAAAACTAATTTTGACGTCATTGCAATAGGGAATTCCATAGAGATTTCATTGCTGGCTAAGGAGACATTAGTATCTCAAGCCCGTAATGATTCCGAAAAAGTAGTTTCAGCAGCGTCTGCAAAGCCGGTCCAGCCGGCGCAGGAACCGGAAAAACTGATTGAAGGCGAATATTCAGGGAAAAAAATATCTCTTGATTTTCAAGATGCAGATGTCAGGCCCATTTTCAGACTCCTGGCAGATGTCAGTGGCTACAATCTGGTGCTTGATCCGTCTGTAAAGGGAAATGTTACCATTAAGCTCTTAAATGTGCCATGGGACCAGGCGTTGGATATAATCCTCAATACCTTCAGTCTGTCTAAATCTATTGAAGGCAATATTCTTTGGATTGCACCGACCAATGTGTTGTCCAGGATGACCGAGGAAAAGCTCAAGGCAAAGGATATCGGAGAAAAATCAGAAGAGCTCAAGCAGGAGATATTGCGCGTTAATTATGCGGCGGCAGCTGACATAAGCAGTGCTGTAAATACTGGCAAGCTGCTAACTCCGCGGGGCAGTATAGCAATAGATTCGAGGATGAACACGCTTATTTTAAAGGATACACAGAAGAGCATAGATAAAATAAAAGAGCTTGTGAATATAATGGATGTTCCAAAGCCGCAGGTGATGATAGAGGCAAAGATAGTAGAAGTTTCGACAACCTACAGCGAATCATTGGGGATAAGATGGGGCGGGTCATTTAATGTGCCGTCATACCCGAATACGTTAGGTGGGGACTTTTCAGTAAATACCCCGACTGTAGCAGCCGGCCCCAGCATCCCAAATACCGGGGGCGTCTTGAATTTTACTGTTGGAAATGCCAGTAACGTAATGGTGAATTTGTCCCTTTCTGCCTTGAAGGAATCGGTAAGTCCAAGACCTTATCAAACCCGAAGGTCTTAACCATGGACAACGAAGCTGCCTCTATATCGCAAGGACGTACATTCTTTGTGCCGGTCCAGGATCCAAGCGGCGGCAATCGCAACGAGGAGAAAAAGGCCACATTGAGCCTTAATGTTACCCCGAAGATCACGCCTGACGGCTATATCCAGCTAAAAGTTATGGCATC
>Ga0210377_10001367_pt1 | contig 22344 bp, 19 predicted proteins | sample PLM4_65_b1redo_FD_155480 | JGI IMG/M metagenome (GOLD analysis project Ga0210377, IMG submission 155480) | Groundwater sediment microbial communities from an aquifer in East River, Colorado, USA - PLM4_65_b1 redo | ecosystem: Environmental > Terrestrial > Soil > Riparian zone | place: USA: East...
TTTGCGTCCCACTGCGCTGCTTCCTTGTTAAAATCTTTTTTCTCTGCCGGTTGCATTGTTCGATCTCCTCATACCCGTGGTCATTATTTCCACAGGTGTTGTGCATTATACCATGCTGAGGTTTCAGTTCCAAAACAATCCTGATCTATGGTTATTGCTTAGACTGATTCTGCGGCGCTGTCATACATTAAAACCGGATTTTAGCATGCTGTTCCACAATCTGGAGCTCTCACGTACCGGCGTATAAGTAGAGGCCAAAAGAAAACGCCCCTGTGCTTTACAACTGCATAGGGGCGTTTATTTTTCCCATCGTCTTCCCAGCCGGCGGCAGGGATGTGCGCAGCAATCGTGATCAAAAAAAGCGCCGGTATGACTTCCTACCGTTGCCGCGGTTACTGGACCGTGACGACGCCTGTCATACCCATAGCATAGTGAAACGTACAATAGTAATTGTATGTCCCTGCCGTGGTGAACTTGAGACATACGGACGAGCCATTCGTGTTGAGCGATTCGTTAAACTTTCCGTCCGCAGATGGAGCGGTCCCGCTCGTCACCGTGTGGGCGAGGGCACTGGCGCTGGTCCACCGTACCACGCCGTTCACCGGTATCGTGACGGTTGTGGGAGTGAATGCGGACGATAGTGCCGTAACAGTGGCTGCTGGTGTTTGTATTGTTGAACAGTCCACTACCTCGACCGCTGATGTCGGTGTCCCACCACCGTCGCTACTCCCCCCCCCGCATCCCGCAAGTACCAAACACAAAATGCTCAACAGTACTCCCAGCGAAAATACTCCACATATCTTCTTTTTCATCTCAGACCTCCTTTTTTATTAAGATGATTGCTCAAAATCCGGTATTTGTCAAGCCACATTTGCGGACTGAAGGACCGGGTTATTGCAGCTTGCCGGTGTCTTTGTATTGGCGTCTATAACAGCAGTTTCCCGGAATGGCTCAGCGTTCGCACACAATATTGGCAAGCTCCTGTGAGAACGTCTCGTAATTGACCGAATAATCGATCGGGCATTCGATGAGCACGACGGTCTTCATCGCAAAGGCCTTCCGCAGGAGTTCGGACAAGTCGTCTCCGTCTTGAACCTTGATACCCACGGCGCCGTAGCTTTCGGCGTACTTCACAAAGTCAGGGTTCCCATAGTCGAGCCCGAAGCAGGGGTATCCCTTGGCCTGCTGCTCCCACTTGATGAACCCGAAGGCATTGTCATTCAGGACCAGGACGACCAGGGGAACATTGTATCGCAGCGCGGTTTCCAGTTCCCGGGAGTTCATCATGAACCCGCCGTCTCCCACGACCGCAAGGACATTCCGATCGGGCCTGATCAACCCGGCCGCAATACCCGCGGGCAGCCCAGCGCCCATTGTCGCGAGCGCATTGTCCAGCAGGAACGTATTGGGCCGGAAGGTCTTATACAGGCGCGAGAACCATAGTTTGTAGATCCCGTTGTCCAGCGACAGGATGTCCTCGTGCGCCAGCACGTCCCGCACATGCCAGACGACCTGCTGCGGCGTAAGGGGATACTGCTTCTTGAATTCGAGCGAAAGCTTCCGGTCGAGGAATTCCCGGATGGACTTGAACGTATCACCGTTCTTCCTTTCCGTGATCAGTTCCCCGAGCTGCCGGAGCGAGCAGGAGATATCGCCGATGACCTCGATATCGGGGTCATAATACCGGTCCACCTCCGCTTCAGTGAAATCGATGTTAATGATCTTCTTGTCGAGGCCCTTGTTCCAGACATAGGGAGGATATTCGACGATGTTATATCCGATCGTGATGATCACATCTGCCCGGTCGATGCCGCAGTTGACGTAATCGCGCCGGTGAACACCCGTCGCAAAGAGACTGTGGTCCGACGCATCGCTCAACACTCCCTTGCCCATCTGGGTGTGTACGACAAAGATCCCCGTCTTCTCAATGAACTGCACCAGTTGTCTGGTGATCAGGTTCCGGTTCGCGCCCGATGACAGGATGATGAGCGGATTCTTCGACTTACTGATCAGGCCAGCGGCCCGCATGAGCGCCTTGGCATCGGCTATGGGCCTGCGCACGAGGCCCCGCTTCTGCACCCGCGCATCGGTCTCGCTTTCCGCGACATCCTCGGGCAGTTCCAGGTGCACTGCACCCGGCCGCTCTGCCTGTGCGAGCTTAAAGGCGTTCCGGAGGATCGTCGGGACCATTCCCGGATCAACGATGGAGACGGCGTCCTTGGTGATCGGCCGCATCAGGCTCACGATATCGACGAGCTGGAAGCGGGCCTGACGGTTCTCCCGGAGCGCCTTCTGGCCTGAGATGGATACGAATGGAGCGCCGATGAGCTGGGCATGGGCCACCCCCGTTACCAGGTTCAAGGCCCCCGGCCCGAGTGTCGCGAAGCAGACGCCTGCCTTGCCGGTCAGACGGCCGTAGGTGGCGGCCATGAACGCCGCGGTCTGCTCGTGGCGGGTGATGATCACCTTGATCGTCGATGTGCGGAGCGATTCAAGAAAGTGCAGGTTTTCCTCGCCCGGCAGGCCGAAGATGTACTCGACGCCTTCCTCTTCCAGCTGTTTCACGAACAGATCGGATGCCTTCATGTCGATCTCCAGGTAAAAATGCGAACGGACGATGGACGCGTAAAACAGGGAGGATGTGGGATGTCCGTTCGCTACGCTCACTTGGAAGTAAGATGTAACGTCCTCCGTCCTACTTCCCACATCCCACGTCTTTCGTTCCTCGTCTCCCTTACTCCCTCACCACTATCGTCTTCACATTCGTGAACTCCATCAATCCGTGATGCGACATCTCCCTGCCGATCCCGGATTTCTTGATGCCGCCGAATGGCAGACGCGGGTCGGACTTCACCATGTCGTTGATCGTTACCGTTCCGGCCTCGATCCGCGCCGCGAGCCGCTCGGCCCGCGCAAGGTCCCTGCTCCAGAGGGACGCTCCAAGGCCGAACGCCGTATCGTTCGCCACCCTGATCGCCTCGTCCTCGTCCTTCACCGTGATGATCGGGGCGATCGGGCCGAAGACCTCCTCGGTCATGACCTTCATGTTCGGTTTGGTGTTCAGGACGACGCTGGGCGTGAAGAAGAGCCCTTTGGTGAAGGTTTGGCCGCTGGTCAGCACGATGGCGCCTTTTGCCTTCGCGTCCCGGAGCTGCTCCTTCAAACCGTCGAGGATATCCTTCCTTGCCACGGTGCCGATGTCCGTGCTCTCGTCCATCGGGTCTCCCATCTTCAGCTCCTTGAGCCGGGCGATGAAGTGCTTCGTGAACTCCTCCGCGATCGTGTCCATAACAATGAAGCGCTTTGCGGCAATACAGCTCTGACCAGTGTTGATCATGCGCGCGTTGGCCGCCATCCTGCCCGCTTTCTCGACATCAGCATCCTCGAGCACGATGTAGGGGTCCGAGCCTCCGAGTTCGAGCACAACCTTCTTTATCTTCCTGCCTGCATGCGCCCCGATGTCCTCGCCTGCCCGGTTGCTACCCGTGAGCGACACAGCGTCCACCAGGTCGTCGTCAATGAGCCCGAGCGCTTGCGAGACGTCGATCAGCAGAGTTTTGAACACGCTGTCCGGGAAACCGGCCTTGGTAAAGGCCTCCTCGATTGCCAGCGCAGTCATGGGTACGTTCGACGCGTGCTTCAGCAGGGCCACGTTCCCTGCGACAAGCGCAGGCACGCCGAACCGCAGCGCCTGCCAGAACGGGAAGTTCCAGGGCATGACTGCCAACACAATGCCCAGGGGCTGGTACATGACGTAGCTCTTCTTTGCTTCGGTCCTGATCTCCTCGGGTTTCAGGAACTGCACGGCGTTCGCTGCATAGTAGTCCGCGAGCACGGCGCACTTCTCGACCTCTGCAAGCGCCTCCCTGATGGGCTTTCCCATCTCTTTGGTGATAAGCTCGGCATAATTCCTCTTTTCCGCGCGCAATACTGCCGCCAGCTCCTTCATCAATGCTGCCCGGTTCGCAACAGGGACCTCGCGCCACTTCACAAAAGCAGCACGAGACTCGCCCACCTGCCCGTTCAGTTCCACCGTGCTCATAAGCGGGAACTTTTTCATCACTTCTTCGGTGTATGGATTGATCGAGAGGATCCGCATCGATCTCTGCACTGTTTTATGTTTTACCGTCGCCGTCTTCATGTTCTTCACCCCTTCTTTCGCGGGGACGAGATTTTTCGTTCTTGCCCGTAATGTTCCCAGCCTCCTCTTCTCAACCTTTTCTCTTTTCCCTGCCATCGCGTCCTCCGAATCATCCAATTCCCGTTACTACTTTCTCTTCTCCCTGATCTCAATCCGTAATCCGCACTCTGCACTCACTTACTTCCTCGTCTCCATTGGAGCATAGGTACAACCCGTCTTTCCACAGTAATTACCAATATACTCCGACGACGGCCGGTAGAGCGCCGGCTTCGACTGGGCATCGCCGAACTTTTCTTCGATGATATGCGCGGTCCATCCCGCGATCCGCGCCACGGCGAAGATCGGCGTCATCAGGTCTCCCGGTATCCCCATCATGTGGTATACCGGCGCGCTGTAGAAATCAACATTGGGTTTGATCGTGGTCTTGCCCCGCTTCTCGAATTCTGAAACCGCGCTCTCCTCGATCTCTGTCGAGAGCCTGCACCAGTGCTCCTGCCCCAGTTTTTTCCCGAGCCTGAAGCACATCTCCTTGAGGAACCGTGCCCTTGGGTCGATCGTCTTATACACCGCATGGCCCATGCCCATAATCTTCCGGCCGCTGTCCAGCTGCTTCTTCACCCAGCCCGGGACGTCCTTCTCGTCCCTGAGCTCCGTGAGCATCTTCATCACCTGCGCATTCGCGCCGCCGTGCAGGCTTCCCGACAATGCGCCGACACCGGCCGCCACAGCCGCGTACATGTGCGCCTGCGTGGACACGACCTCACGGCATGCAAAGGTGGACGGATTGAACGAGTGGTCCGCGTGCAGAACGAGCGCCGTGTCAAGGTCCTTCGCTAGTTCCGGGTCAGGTTTCTCGCCGGTAAGCTGCCACAAAAAATTCCCGGCATGGGACAGAGTTTCATCGTTTGGCAGCGGGTCCTTGTCATGCCGGATCCTTTGCCAGGCAGCGACCATTGACGCGACCCTGGCGATGAGCTTCATGGCCTTTGTCTCGTTCGCTTCCCGGGAGTCATCAGTAAGATCGGGATCTGCCATTGCCAGGAGCGGGACCGAGGCCTGGAGCACGTCCATGGGAGGTGCCCCATGCGGCAGGCCTTTGAGTATGTTGAGAATGAAGCTTGGGATCTGCCGCGCGCGTACCAGCTGCCGATTGAACTCCTCAAGCTGGCTTGCGACCGGCAACCTGTCATGCAGCAGCAGGTACGCCGTCTCCTCGAAGATCGAGCGTTTCGCAAGGTCCTCGATGCGATAACCGCGATAGATAAGAATCCCGTTCTCGCCGTCGACGTTGCTGATCTTCGTGTCAGCCACTTTCACACCGCGGAGACCGATGTTCTTTGTTGTTGCGGGTTCAGACATTACAACCTCCAATAGAGAATTTTTGCCCCGGAGACACTGAGAAAGCTTTACAAATATCAAAGCTCAAAGTTCAAACCCATTTTAGAAAACCAATGTCAAGAGTTGCTACTATCTCCTTGAAGTCTTGTAGTTTGATTTGAACTTTGGATTTTGAAATTTTAACTTTTTGGTCCTCCGCGACTATCCTCGTCCTTCCAGTTCCCGTTTCACAAAGTTTAACGTCCCGCCTGCCAGCAGGTGTTTCCTCTGCCGGTCGGACACGTCAAGTATTGTCATGATCGTTCGGCCATCAACCTCAACCGGAATCTCTTTGTCGCCCCGTTCGATCCGCTTCCGGACGTCGGGGAACACAAGGTTAGCGCCCTTGTTGAGTTTATCATACTCTGACCGGTCTTTGAACGTAAGCGGGAGAACGCCGAAATTACAGAGGTTCGACTTGTGGATACGGGCAAAGCTCTTTACGATCTTCGCGCGCACGCCCAGATAACGCGGCGCGAGCGCCGCATGCTCGCGGCTCGATCCCTGTCCGTAGTTCTCACCCCCGATGATCGTCACTGTGCCCATGGCTTTGGCTGACTGTGCAAAGTCCGGATCCACCTGGGAATAGACAAAATTACTGATGGCCTCGATGTTCGAACGAAGCGGCAGGACCTGGTTCCCTGCCGGCATAATGGCGTCCGTGGAGACATTGTCACCTACCTTCAATGCGACCTTTGCGATGAGCGTATCCGGCAATGGCTCCAGGATAGGCAGGGGCTTGATGTTCGGCCCGCGAACGATCGCGGTCTTCCTCAGCTCGTCCGATGGAAAAACGATCGACTTCTCATCTATGATATTCTTCGTCGGCTCCTTGATACGGGGATAGGCCATTTCCCTGGCCAGATCGCGCGGGTCAAGAATGACCCCTTTCAGTGCCGCTGCAGTAGCGGTCTCCGGAGAGCAGAGGTAGACCTGGTCGTCCTTGGTCCCTGACCTGCCCGGGAAATTCCGTGGAAATGTGCGCAGGCTCACCTCGCCCGTGCCGGGCGCCTGGCCCATGCCGATGCATCCCTGGCACCCGGGCTCGTGCACGCGCGCGCCCGCAAAGAAGAACAACTGGAGCCCTCCCTGCTGCGCCACGTTCTCGATCACCTCGCGGCTCCCGGGGTTCACGTGAAAGTTCGTCTCCGGGTGGACGCGCCTTCCCTCAAGCATTTTGGCTGATATCATCAGGTCACGGTACGACGAGTTCACGCTGCTGCCCACAATGGCCTGGTCCACCTTGATGCCGGCCACTTCGCGCACGGTCACGACGTTCCCGGGTGAAGACGGTTTTGCGATCAGCGGCTCGAGCTTTGCGAGATCGATCTCGTCGTATTCGTCGTACTCAGCCCCTTCGTCCGCAACGAGCGGCAGCCACGCGTCACCTCTGCCCTGGGCGACGAGATATTCCCGCGTCCGTTCATCAGAAGGGAAGATCGAGGACGTTGCCCCGGTCTCGGTGCCCATGTTGCCTATCGTCTCGCGGTCCGTTGCGGAAAGCGACGCAACTCCCGGGCCGTAATACTCGATGATCTTTCCCACGCATCCCTTGACATCATAGCGCCTGAGCATCTCCAGGATCACGTCCTTGGCGCTTACCCAGTCAGTCAGCTTGCCGATAAGTTTTACGCCGAGCACCCTTGGACACGGGAGATGATAGGGATACCCGGCCATGGCCAGCGCCACGTCCAGACCGCCGGCGCCGATGCCGAGCATGGACACGCCTGCCGCGCCGGGCGTGTGGCTGTCCGACCCAAGGAGCGTCTTGCCCGGCACGCCGAAGCGTTCCATGTGCACCTGGTGCGAAACGCCGTTGCCCGGCTTGCTGAAGTGCACGCCGAATCTCGCCGCAGCCGTTTGGAGGAACCTGTGGTCGTCTGCGTTCTTGTTGTCCGTCTGGAGCAGGTTGTGATCAACGTACTGCGCGGCAAGCTCCACCTTCACACGATCGAGCCCCAAGGCCTCGAACTCGAGCATCGCGAGCGTGCCCGTCGCGTCCTGCAGCAGCGTGTGGTCGATCCTGATGCCGATCTCGTTGCCGGCCACCAGTTTCCCCTCGACGAGATGGGACACTAAGATCTTCTGGGTGAGATTTATTTTCATGGTCACCATTGTTATGATCGCCGTGAATAACGCTCCCTGTTCCTTCAGCCTGTTGGAAAAGGTCTGATTCAGGACAGGATCGATCCCTTTGTCATCGATGTGCTATTTTACCACATTTTTATACTGAGCGGTATGATCGGCATCATCCCTCTTCAGACAGCTCCGTGCGCACGAGGGCAAGGATCGCGGAATGGGGAACAATAAGGTATTTCTTCTCCTCGAACTCGATCTCCATTGATTGATCTTTGAGGAAGATGGCGTAATCACCCTCGGCAGCCTGCAGGGGGAGGTACTTTACGTCCTTCTTGCCCGTTCTCCAGGACTCGTCGGGCGTGTTGTCCGGAATGGGATACCCCGGCCCTGTCTTTACCACATGGCCGCCCATGATCTTTTCCTTCTCCTTGACCGTCGGAGGAAGATAGAGCCCGGAAGGCGTCTTGTCCATTCGTTCATCAGGATCGATGAGGACCCGGTCGCCCACGATGATGAGATTTTTCTTCGTTTTCATGGTCAGCCTCGTATTCCTATTGACAACACCAATCACTTTTACCTTGTTTCCCGGTGAGCACTTGAGATTTCCGGTCTCTTTGCCAAAGCATAGTTCTGCAACACAGGAAAATAATCCGCACCCGCGCCGTTAACACCCTTTAAAGGTAACTGCATCCTGCACCGTGCGCCGGGGGCTCCGGAACTTGTTCTGAGGATGCAGGGTATCAGGATAGCCAAGCGCTATCCCAATAATGATCAACAGGTCTTCGGGGATCTTCAATTCCGCCCGGATAAGGTCCGGGTGGGCGGCAAGCGTAACCGCGGGAGCTGAGCCGATGCCATAGTGCTGTGCCGCCAGCATAAGGCTTTGCGCAAATAACCCGAGATCGAAGATGGACCAGGGTGTGAGGGTCCGGTCCACGCATAGATACAGAACGACCGGCGCTTTAAAGAACTGATAGTTGAGCTGGGACAATTCTTCGATCACGGCCGGGTCCTTGCATTCCCGCTCAAGGGTGGCAAGGCGTTCTCCTTTCAATGCCTCCATGCGTTTTAGCAGCGCATGCGGCCATTGCTTCGGCACGGGGAGATCCGGATTACGAGGAACACAGTTTTTCAGATTCTCCATATAGGCCTTGCGGAGCCTGTTCAAGACCTCGCCGCCGGCAACAGCAATCTCCCACGGCTGGGTATTGGCCCACGAAGGCGCCCGAAGGGCGGCTTCCAGTATCTTATTGAGTGTATCCTTGTCGATCGGGTCTGCCTTAAAAGCGCGGACGGTATAGCGACCATTGAGGGCCTCAGGAACATTCATGTGAGATGTCTCCTAGTTCGCGAAATCACTGCCGAGACCTCCGGAAGGGAATTCCAGCGCTGCCGAGCGAAGCTGGCTGAGAGAAAGGAACAAGCCGGATTTTCGCTAAATAAAAGTATAGCTGAATTTTACGGTTAGATAAAGAATAAAAAATGAGGGGGGACAGGGCTGGTCAAAGCTCAAGACGCACGGGGCAAGGAGCGCGGTGAAAGATCAACAGGCTCAGTACGGCATACAGGCGGTGAGCGTTGGCACCCGATCTCGAACGAGTATCGCGGTCATGTCCGAAAGTCGCCATTCATGCCGCATCATCAGCACGTTCCCGATGTGTCATAAGAGGGGCGTTTCAACAGTGGCCGTCATTTGTCTCGCTCTTCAACGCTCCTATGGACCGCATGATCTCATCAGGTTCGCACTCAACGCATACATCGATCCCCTGGATGATCTGCTCATCCACGCACTGATGGTATGCGTACTTATGCTTCGGATCGGTATGCCGTGTGAGCACAAGCATTTTCGGTTTAATGTACACGTTGCCGCAGTGCATGCAGATCCAGATGAAGTTCTGCTTCGCCGATTCCAGGCATTTCTCGCACACATAGACATGACACCCTGGCGACACTTCCGCGTTGATGGTGGTCAGCTCCGTCTTGCACACATTGCAGAGCCCCTGGTAGTTCAGAACGCCCTCCATAGTCCACCTCCTCATAAGACTGCCATGAGTTAGCAGCTTTTTAGTAAGAAGACTACTACTATTGTGATAAACAGCAATTATTGTGCCGGGCATCATATACATCCAGAGTATGGCTGAGTAATGCCATGGTTGTTATAATTACATAACTTATCAAATAGATGATAGAACGCATGCATGCTGGATCGTAAGAGCCGGCCGGATTGCCATGCCCATTTAGGAGATAAGATGGGCAATTTATGTCATAACCAGTACTTTTTTGTCACACGTTTTGGAAGGGTGTCACAGACAAAATTACAAGGCAACTTCGTATACATGCTGCCGATGGAAAATTCGCATCGATGCATGATTATACATTGCGACCCATGATACGCTGTGCTATGTTTATCTCTGTAATCAAGTCAGGGAGAAACTTTGGAAAAGATAAAACTCGGCGTCAGTTCCTGCCTCCTCGGCGAAAGGGTGCGCTACGACGGCGGCCACAAGCTTGACCATTTTTTGACCGATACGCTGGGCGCGTACGTTGACTGGGTGCTGGTTTGCCCCGAGGTCGAGAGCGGCCTGTCGGTGCCGCGCGAGGCCATGCATCTCGTGGGCGATGTCGAGGCCCCGCGTCTCGTGACCATCCGCACAGGCGTGGACCATACCAGCCGCATGCGTCAATGGGCAAAGAAGAAGGTCACGATCCTTGCGGCCGAGGACCTCTGCGGTTTCGTGTTCAAAAGCCGGTCCCCGAGCTCGGGCATGCGCGGCGTCAAGATCTACTCTCCCGAAGGCATTCCGAACAGCACCGGGTCTGGAATCTTTGCAAAGGCCTTTCAGGACCGGTTTCCGCTTTTGCCTGTTGAGGATGAAGGCAGGCTCCACGACCCTGGTCTCCGGGAAAATTTTATCGAGCGGGTCTTCGTGTACAAACGCTGGCAGGAGTTCTTAGCATCGGACCGAACAATAGGCGGGCTGGTTTCATTTCACACGTCCCACAAGCTCCTGGTCATGGCGCACAGCCCGAAGCACTATTCGGCCCTAGGCAAGCTCGTCGCAGACCCGAAACAATACAAACGTAAAGAACTGTTCGAACAATACTGTGCGACCCTGATGGAAGGTCTTCAGCTCCTTGCCACAGTCAGGAAGAACACGAACGTGTTGCAGCATATGGCGGGATACTTCAAGCAGCAGCTTTCCCCTGATGAGAAACAAGAGCTGCAGGACGTGATCGCGAATTACCATCAAGAGCTGGTGCCCCTCATCGTCCCGATCACCCTGCTGCAGCACTATGTCCGCAAGTACAACGCCGGGTACCTTAAGCAACAGGCCTACCTGAATCCTCACCCCCTGGAACTCATGCTCCGGAACCATGTGTAGCAGGTCACGTTTTATTATGAACGAACGATAGTACAAAGGAGAGATGCCGCAGAAAGATCCAGGCAATACTAGTGATGACTTTTATTATAAGCCGCGTGCCGGAAAATCTGAAAATTACAGATTGCCCCGCAGTTTCTCCGCCTTCAAGATCCTCTTCACGGCCAGCTCGTAGGCGGCCTTCCGCATGCGGCACTTTGCTTCGCGGCAGTGGTCGTTGACGTCATTGAACGAAGTGGTCATGACCTGCTTCAGGCGTTCAAGTACCTTTTCTTCCGGCCAGTTATCGTTGCTTAAATTCTGGCTCCACTCGAAATAACTCACCACCACACCGCCCGCGTTGGCAAGGATATCGGGGATGACCACTATGCCCCTGTTGAAGAGGATATCATCGGCTTGCGCGGTAAGCGGCGCGTTCGCGAGCTCGACGACGATCTTTGCCTTGACGTCATGAGCATTGTTCACGTCGAGCTGGTTCGAGAGGGCCGCAGGTATCAGGATGTCGCAGTCGATGGCAAGGAGCTCTGCGTTGGAAAGGGATTTGGCGCTTTCGAATCCGACAACGCTGCCGGTCCTGGTACGGTGATGCCTGAGCGCCGGGATATCGAGCCCCGCCGGGTCCATGATGGCGCCATTCACGTCGCTCACGGCCACGACTGTGTAGCCCCAGTGATGGAGAATGCGCGCGACATTCCCGCCCACATTGCCGAACCCCTGGACCGCAACACGGCTCCCCCGCGCTTTCATTCCCTGTTCTTTCATGGCCGCCTCAAGCACGTGGACGCCGCCCAGCGCGGTCGAGTATCTGCGCGCCCTGATACCGCCGAGCGCGGGGGGCTTTCCCGTGACCACGGCGGGACAGTGCTCACGCTTGATCTGTTCATACTCGTCGAGGACCCACGCCATGGTCTGCTCATCGGTATACACGTCGGGTGCGGGGATATCCTTGAACGGCCCGATGTGGTCCGCGATGGCCCGGATGAACCCGCGCGTCACCAGTTCGAGATCGTGCCTCGAAAGTTCCCTGGGATTGAGCGCAACGCCGCCCTTGGCACCGCCGAAGGGGATGTTCACCACCGCGCACTTGAGCGCCATGAGAAGGGCCAGTTCGCTTGCATGCTTTTCATCCATCCCAGGATGAAAGCGAATGCCGCCTTTGGCGGGACCGCGCGCGTCATTGTACTGCACGCGGTAACCCGTGAACATCTGCGTCTTGCCCGTCGCCATCTTCACGGGAAAGCTCACCGTAAAGGACCGCCGCGGCACGGACAGGAGGTCGAGCTCCTCCTGGGTGAGACCGAGGCCGGCATAGATCGTCTGCAGTTCGGTCATGGCGAGACTGCGGAGGTCTTTTTCGTCGCGGTGGAGACGGTCGTGGTTTGTGTCCATTGGCTCCTCTTTTCAGGGATCAGGGATTGGAGGTCAGGGGTCGGGGGTCAGGGGTCAGGGAATTGTTTCATTATCCCCCTTGATTTCCTAAAACCTTGACCCTGGACCCAGAACCCCGACCTCTTTACTTCCTTGCCAACCCGGTTTTCCTTGCTGTTTCTCCAACGGCCGCCGCTACGGACGCAACCACGGTGCGGTCGAAGAGGCTCGGAATGATATAATCTTCCTGCAGTTCGCTGGTCTTGACCGTCTTGGCTATTGCCCTTGCAGCGGCGAGTTTCACTTCCTCATTTACTCCGCGGGCCTGCACGTCGAGCAGTCCCCGGAACATGCCGGGGAAACAGAGCATATTGTTGATTTGGTTCGGGTAGTCGGACCGACCTGTGGCCATAACGCGCACCAGCGGCATGGCCTCCTCGGGCGCAATCTCGGGATCGGGATTGGCGAGGGCAAAAACGATGGGGTTGTTGGCCATCCTCCTGATGTCGGCGGCAGTGATCACGTTCGGAGCAGAAAGGCCGATGAACACGTGCGCCCCCTTCATGGCGTCCGAAATGGCACCCTTCACTTTCCGCGGGTTCGTGGATTTTGCCAACAGGCTTTTATAGGGGTCCATGCCCTGCTTCCTGCCGGCATAGAGCGCGCCGATCTTGTCGCACACAATGATGTCCCTGATCCCCGAGGTCAGGAGGATCTTCGTCGTTGCTGAACCGGCTGCACCCGAGCCGACGACCACGACCTTGAACTTCTTCAGGTCGCGCCTGAGCAGCCGGGAGACGTTGATGAGCGCGGCGAGCACGACCACGGCAGTGCCATGCTGGTCGTCATGGAACACCGGGATGTCGAGCAGTTTCCGGAGCCGGGCCTCCACTTCGAAACAGCGGGGCGCTGAAATGTCCTCGAGGTTTATGCCGCCAAAGGCCGGTGCGATGTTCCTGACCGTGGCAACGATCTCATCCACATCCCTGGTCGCCAGTACGATGGGGAAGGCATTGACGTTCGCGAACTCCTTGAAGATCATGGCCTTGCCTTCCATGACCGGCAGCGCAGCCTCGGGTCCGATGTTGCCCAGGCCGAGCACCGCGGTACCGTCGCTTACCACGGCCACGGAATTGCCCTTCATCGAATAGCGGTACATATGCTCTTTGTTCTGATGGATGTCCATGCAGACACGTGCAACACCAGGCGTATAGACCTTGGACAGGTCGTTCCGATCCCGCACCGGGAGCTTGTTTTTGATCTCGATCTTTCCACCCTCATGGGCTGTGAATGTGCGGTCCGTGGACCTGAGGACCTTCACACCGGGCACGGTCGAGATGGCACGAACGATGGCCTGCTCGTGCTCCTCGTCCCGGGCGTTCACGGTGATGTCCCGGATGATCTTGCTCTTTTCAACGCCCACAATGTCAACGGCGCCCATATCGCCTCCGGTGCCGCTGATGGCCGTGGCGATCCTGGCGAACATGCCTATCCGGTTCTCGATCTCCACCCGTATCGTTATGCTGTAGCTGGGACTGGGACTGAATCCAGAAAGAGTCATACTGATCTCCTTTTTCTCTATTATAGAAGCTATTCTCTTGATGGTCAAATGCGGAAATGTGATCAGCTGGGTGCGATCCCGGATTGGGCATTTCGCTTATAAGAAAATCATCGTGCAAAAACCGGAAAGAATAGGTATAATTGCACAATCAGTCGACTATCGACTGATCCTGACTCTCGACTGATTTTATGACCGACTACCGCATTGAAAAAGACTCTCTTGGCGAAGTAAAGGTCCCCGCGGATGCGCTCTACGGAGCGCAGACGCAGCGCGCGGTGGAGAACTTCCCCGTGAGCGCCATCCGGTTCCCCCGCGTCTTCATCCGCTCCCTCGGGCTCATCAAGGCGGTAACCGCTGAAGTGAATGCCGGACTGGGGCTGCTCGATGCGAACATCGCGCACGCGATCCATCTGGCTGGACTCGAGGTTGCCGATGGCGCCTGGGATGCCCAATTTCCGCTCGACATCTTCCAGACCGGCTCGGCAACATCAACGAACATGAACGCCAACGAGGTGATAGCGGCCCGCGCCACACAGATCCTCGGGTCTTCGGCGAGGCCGGTCCACCCGAACAACGACGTCAATATGGGCCAGTCCTCGAATGACGTTATCCCCACTGCGATCCATGTGAGCGCCTATCTCGAAGTCCATGAGCGCCTGCTCCCTTCACTCAGACACCTTCATGCAATGCTCAAGAAGCGTGAGGCCGAGTTTCATGACATCGTCAAGACCGGCCGCACGCATCTGATGGATGCCATGCCCATAAGACTCGGCCAGGAGATCAGCGGCTGGGCCTTCCAGGTCGAGCAGGGCATCAAGCGCATCGAATCCACGCTGCCCCGTCTTGCAAAGCTCGCGATCGGCGGCACCGCTGTGGGCACGGGCATCAATGCGCCGAAGGATTTCGGCAAGATCGTTGCCAACAGGCTTGCCGGCCGCACCAAACTGCCTTTTCTGGAAACAGACAACCACTTCGCTGCCCAGGCAACCATGGACACGGCGGTGGAATTGAGCGGACAACTGAAGGCAACGGCTTCGTCCTTCATGAAGATGGCGAACGACCTCCGCTGGATGAACAGCGGCCCGATTGCCGGGCTTGGCGAGATATCCCTGCCTGCTCTCCAGCCGGGTTCAAGCATCATGCCCGGAAAAGTGAATCCCGTGATATGCGAGATGATGCTGATGGTCTGCGCCCAGGTCATTGGGAACGATGTGGCGATCACGATCGCGAATCAGCAGGGCAGCTTCGAGCTGAATGTGATGCTGCCTGTCATCGCCAACAACCTGCTCCAGTCCATCACCCTGCTCGGGAACGCATCTCGTCTCCTGGCAGACAAGGCGATCGCAGGCTTTACAATAGATCGGGAACGCATCTCCGAACTGCTTGACATAAACCCCATCCTCGTTACAGCGTTGAACCCGGTCATCGGCTATGACAAGGCCGCGCAGATCGCGAAGAAGGCGTACGCAGAAGGCCGTCCCATCAAAGAGGTTGCCGCTGAGATGACGAATCTGTCCAAGGAAGAACTGGATATGCTGCTTGATCCGCGGAAGATGACCGGGGGCGGGATCAACGAAGCATAGGGCAGAGCGCAGAGCGGGCCCTTCTTTTCATTCTTTGCCCCATGCGCTATGCACCGTTCAGAACAACTGAGGGAAAGCTTCATGTTGCGACCCACATCGACTGTCGGCAGAAAGATCCTGATGGCCGTCACCGGCCAGTTGATGATCCTGTTCGTCATCATCCATTTGCTCGGCAATACCACCATTTACTTCAGCAACCTCAATACCTACACCGCTGCTTTGCATGCACTGCCGATCCTTCTTTGGATGATCCGCCTGTTCATGGTTGCGATGCTCTGCCTCCATATCTATTTCGGTATCGTGATCACTCTTGAGAATAAGAAGGCAAAACCGCAGTCCTATGCCGTTACAAATCATCTCAGTGCCACGTTCGCAGGAAGGAACATGATCTGGACCGGCACTGTAATCGGCGCGTTCCTTGTCTATCACCTCCTGCACTTTACCTTCCAGATCATCGATCCCGCTGTCGCTGCGATAAACAATCCGGACTCCCTTGGCCGGCCCGATGTGTTGATGATGGTCGTACGAAGTTTCCATGATATCGGAATTGTTTCCCTCTATGTTACATCAGTGGCCGGCCTGATGCTACACCTGTCCCACGGGATCCAGAGCTCGTTCCAGACCTGTGGCCTGAACAATGACAGGACGCTGCCGGTGTTTGTCACGGCGGGGACAACAACGGCAGTGATTCTCTTTCTCGGGTATGCTGCTATACCGGTGGTGATCGTGGCGGGATTGGTGAAATGATGAAAACGCATGGAGCAGAGAGCAAAGGGTTAAACGCTATACTCCATGCGCCATGCCCTATGCGCGGAGCATAATCCTATGATCCTTGACGGCAACATACCATCCGGTCCGCTGCATGAGAAGTGGGACAAGCGTCTTGCCGAGTTGAAGCTCGTGAGCCCGGCAAACAAGCGTAAGTACGGCATCATCATGGTCGGAGCCGGCCTGGCCGGCGCGTCGGCTGCCGCTACGCTCGGTGAGCTGGGCTATAACGTGGATGTCTTCTGTTTCCAGGACTCCCCGCGCCGCGGCCACAGCATCTCCGCCCAGGGCGGCATCAATGCTGCCAAGAACTACGCGAACGACGGCGACAGCATCGAGCGGCTCTTTATCGATACGATCAAGGGCGGCGATTTCCGTTCCCGCGAGGCGAATGTCTACCGGCTCGCGCAGCTGAGCGTCAACATCATCGACCAGGCCGTTGCCCAGGGAGTGCCCTTTGCGCGGGACTATGCCGGTTATCTCGCGAACCGCTCCTTTGGCGGAGCACAGGTCTCCCGCACCTTCTACGCGCGGGGCCAGACCGGGCAGCAGCTTTTACTCGGCGCCTACGGCGCGCTCATGCGCCAGGTGAAGGCAGGCACCGTCACCCTGCACCCCCGTACGGAGATGCTCGACCTGGTGGTCGTTGACGGAGCAACGAGGGGCATTACGGTGCGCGACCTCGTGACCGGCAGGGTCGTGTCCCTCGCTGCCGACGCGGTCTGTCTTGCAACGGGTGGATACACGAACGTCTTTTTCCTCTCAACGAACGCCGTCGGCTCGAACGTGACTGCCGCGTACCGTGCCTACAAAAAGGGAGCCTTCTTCGCCAACCCGTGCTTTACCCAGATCCATCCGACCTGCATTCCGGTGACCGGTGACCACCAGGCCAAGCTGACGCTCATGTCGGAATCACTCAGGAATGACGGCAGGGTCTGGGTGCCGAAGAAAAAGGGCGACCCGCGCCGGTTGAGCGACATCCCAGAACAGGAACGGGACTATTATCTCGAACGAAAATACCCATCCTATGGCAACCTCGCGCCGCGCGATATATCTTCACGCGCTGCCAAGGAGATCTGCGACGAGGGACGGGGAGTCGGTCCCGGCGGCCGCGGCGTGTATCTCGACTTCGCCGATGCCATCAAGCGCCTTGGCGAGGACACGGTCCGCGAACGCTACGGCAACCTCTTTGAGATGTACGAACGCATTACTGCGGAGAACGCCTATGAACAACCCATGCGCATGTATCCCGCGCCGCACTATGCCATGGGCGGGCTCTGGGTGGACTATAACCTCGAGAGCAATCTTCCCGGCCTCTTTGTGCTCGGCGAGGCGAACTATTCGGACCACGGCGCTAACCGGCTCGGCGCAAGCGGGCTCATGCAGGGGCTGGCGGACGGATACTTCATCCTTCCGAACTCCATCGCGAACTATCTCGCCCAAATAACTCCCGGGATGGTCAAGCCTGATCATCCGGAATTCTCCCGGTCACGCGATGAGGTTGGGGCATTCACGAAAAAACTCCTCTCTATCCAGGGGAAGAAGACCGTCACCGAATTCCATCGCGAGCTCGGCAAGCTCATGTGGGAACACGCGGGCATGACGCGGAGCGAAGCGAGCCTTAAAGAGGCCTTGAAGCGGCTTCCGCTGCTGCGTACCGAGTTCTGGGAGAATGTGACGATCACCGGTAGCGGCACGGAGTTGAACCAGGAGCTTGAGAAGGCGGGGCGCGTTGCCGACTTCCTCGAGTTTGCCGAGCTCCTGGCCAGAGATGCCCTGCAAAGAAATGAATCCTGCGGCGCCCACTTCCGCGTGGAGTATCAAACGCCTGACGGTGAGGCAATGCGCGATGACCGGAACTTCAGCCATGTCTCAGCCTGGGAGTACCGGGGTGCAGGCAAAGAGCCGGAGCTTCATAAAGAACCGCTGGTGTTCGAGCACGTGAAACCGGCGACGAGAAATTATAAATAAGGACGCAACAATTTGACAGGATAACAGGATAAATTCAGATAAAAATCTCATTCTTAAACATCGTAATAATGCGATGCTATCCTGTCAATCCTGTAATCCTGTCTAAGAGGTTGAATCAATGAATCTCACCTTATACGTCTGGCGGCAGAAGGGTTCCGGGGACAAAGGGCAGCTCGTCCCTTACGAGGCGAACGGCATCAGCAACGACATGTCCTTTCTCGAGATGCTCGATGTTGTGAACGAAGGCCTGATCAAACGGGGTGAGGAGCCCATCGCCTTTGACAGCGACTGCCGGGAAGGGATCTGCGGCATGTGCGGCCAGGTCGTGAACGGTATCCCGCATGGGCCGCGGAAAAAGACGACCATATGCCAGCTCCATATGCGTCACTTCAAAGACGGGGATACGATCTACATTGAACCATTCCGCGCGAAAGCCTTTCCGGTGATCAAGGACCTGATCGTGGACCGGGGGGCCTTTGACAGGATCATCCAGGCAGGCGGATATATTTCGGTCCACACCGGTGGCGCGCCTGACGGGAATGCGATCCTGATCCCCAAGCATGACGCGGAAACTGCCATGGATGCTGCCGAGTGCATTGGATGCGGCGCCTGCGTTGCGGCCTGCCCCAACGGCTCCGCCATGCTCTTCACCGCGGCAAAGGTGACCCACCTCGCCATGCTGCCGCAGGGACAGGTGGAAGCGGCCCGGCGGGTCTGCGTTATGACGGACGAGATGCTGGGACAGGGCTTCGGCAACTGCGGTAACCACTACGAATGTCAGGCCGTCTGCCCCAAGGGGATCAAAGTGCAGTTCATCGCGAAATTGAACCGCGAGTTCATCAAGGCACAGGGAAGATAAATATGCGATATTTGCTGTAGTCTCGGCACTTCGGCACGAGACCACTTCTCAACATATAAGGATGGTTCCATGCTCTGAAGCAGGAGATAGAAGGAATTTTCAAGACCTGCCAGGTCAGGAAGGGGTAGCAACTAGAGTGTCATGAGTACCAGCGCATGTCCGTTCAGGTCCAGGTAAATTGCATCCAACTGCGCCCTGCTCTGCGCTGTGAGCATGACTGTGATCGATAAGTACTTGTCGCCGCTGCTCAGCCGGCTTTCAAAGGTAACACCATCGAGCCCGGGCACATGCCTTTCCATGATCGCACTCACGACCGGGTAAAGCTCATCAGTATTTTTCCCCATTACCTTGATCGGGAACCTGCAGGGAAATTGGAACAGGCTGTCTTTCTCGCTTTCGTTCACAGGACGAATGAAATCCGCCTTTCTGCTCTCATCGCCGCAGGTCGCGTAGCCTGCTCCGGGACGTTATTTCGCTCGATATCGAACAGCGAGTCCTTTTAAAAAACTCCTCAGGAACTGGTCCCCGCATTCCTTGTAGTTCTTATGCTCTTTCTTCCGGAACAATGCGGTCAGCTCCGATCTTGACACATTGATATTTGCCAGCTTCATGATGCCGAGCATGTTCTCCTCATCCAGTTCAAGGGCGATCCTTAGTTTTTTCAGTATGGCGTTGTTGTTCAACGGAGCGGCCGGCCCCTTCACCTGGTCTGGAACAATTTCCCGCTTGCCTCTATTACGAGTGATCAAGCCATCTAAAAACCAGCCCAGAACAGCATCGCTGCAGATACGATAACCTCTCTCATCTTCCTTTTTCAAGAGGCCTGCGAGATCAAAGGGCTCCAGGGCATGGCCAGACAGATTAATAATTTCCATCATCGCAGTATCGCTCATATTCAGCGCGTATCTGAGCGTTCGCAGCATATCGTTATTCGTCAGCATTCATTACACCGGGTTCATTTGCATGCCGTTATCGCCCCGCCGGCAGATCATTGTGAGCGAGGCGAAATCCAATATCCCTTGTTTATTCATTTCAGATCAGTCCGATCGATCGTCTAGTCGATCTTATCAAAGGCAAGGATCTTCTTCCTGACCTCCTCAGGGATAGCGGTCTTTTTGCCTTCTGTGTAGTTGTACATCACAACGACACCGTCACCCTCTGCCGCGATCTTCTGATGTTTGTGGCTCACGACCACATACTTCATGGTGAACCTATCTTCTTCCATACCCATGATCTTTGCACCGACCGAGATCGTATCGGGATAGGTGAGAGGAAGTTTATACCTGCAGCTTGTTGAGCCGAGGATCGGGCCGATGCCGGTCTGCTCTTTGAGCATGTGCAACCCGAGTTTTTCGGAATACAGGATGCGGGCGCTTTCGAAATAGCGGAAGTAGGCGACGTTGTTCACATGCTGGAACGCGTCCATCTCTCCCCACGCGACGTGAATGTCGATCACGACCGGATAACCTTCTAATAATTTATTGTCCATAGCTGATTTAACGTATGATTGGCGGGACGGGTGTTTTGCCGCGCCTCTCACATGTCAAGTATCATTATACCTTTTGACATTCATAGTGCAAGGGTATAGTGATATTGCCCCGATGAAAATAAAGTCGAGAATCATTTCATCGACATCACTGTTTCCCGAATGCCTTGACTGTATGAAGTTGCCTTGAAATCGAATGCCTTGTCAAATTTACTACTATCAAACAGATAGTCTGAATCATTTTGATAAAGCATCTCCACGCTTTCTCGAACATTGCCGTTAAAAAAACCCGCCATTTGTACCATCCAGCGGGGAAGAACTATATAACGGGGTGATAGTCTAAACTCTGCAGAAACTATTTCGATAAATTCCTTTCCTGTTAAAGCATTCCTGTCCGTTGGTAAATGCCATGCCTGGTTATAGGCACTTTCTGTATTACCCAAAATGGCGGTTGCTTTGCCAGCATCGGGAGTATAAGTTAGAGAATGCTTGACCTTATCATTGATCAGCCACTGCGCCTTCTTCCCTTTTTTGAAATTGTCAAAAACCATCACATTTACAAAGCTGAGTGGAGTGTTGGGCCCATAGAAATCCGCCGCCCGTGCAATTATGGCCTTTAATTTCCCTCCGCTTACTTCCTCCATTATCATATCAGCGATCCTTTTTCTCACTTCGCACTTTTTGCTCGATGGATTCAGAGCGGTATTTTCTGTCATCCATCCATTGACACGTCCATAAGAATAGACATTATCGAAGAAAACCAGTTTGGCATACTGTTTCTTACATGCTTCAATGACATTTTTCATGATTATGGGCCATTGGCTTTGCCACGTTTTAATATTATAAGGAAGTCCGGCCGTGAGATAAACAACCTCAGAACCTTGGACCGCATGCAACGTTTGCCTGGCATCCAAAAGGTCAGCGGAAACTAATTCATCGGTTAGATTTACCTTCATTGGATTTCGACTCACAAGCCTAATTCTGTCTGTGTATTTGGGAAGGCTCTTTGCCAATTCTTTTCCGATAATACCCCCTGCCCCTAAGATGGTTTGCATGTCATCCCTCTTAAACATAGATTTATCCCCAAAAAAACCTGCTTATATTAATATTAGCACAATGCAAAACTCATAACAGCTCAGGAATGAACAGGCACATTATATTTCAATCGATATTCCTCGACTCTATCAGATCAAATCTTTGGGGCGATCTCTACTATCTTGCAGCGATATATGATGAAAACTATTGCAGCATCCTGATTGAAAGGTCCAGCATCTCTGAGCAAACCCACGCGCTTCAGACGTCAGGTTGAGCGACAGGTTAGAAGTGTTTATTTCTTGTATTTCACAACCAGGCTCCAAATTCGCCAGTGTGCTGAAAAGCGCTTCTGCAACCTTAGCACTATCTTTTGTTCGTATGACGACTGGGATAATTTGCTTATGTAAATGGGAACTTCTTCCAATATACAAATACCCTGCTTCCTGATATATATTAATCAACAAATAAAATGTGAAAGGAGAAACGGAGATGAAGACCAAGCTAGGCTATAAAACGGGAACCAGGGTTGGAAAAGGGACTTACTGGGATTTGGCGAACGGACAAAGGATCGATGTTGAACAGGAAGCTATTTTGAGCGGAGCGGAGTCATCGACCTATTTCCGCATCCCCACGGGCGTCATGCTGATCGCCGGACCGGTCATCGGCCTGTTCTACGTGATAGCCCTCCCGTTCATCGGTATCGCAACAATCGCATCTCTCGCAGCGGGAAAGATCG
>Ga0210377_10001368_pt1 | contig 22341 bp, 23 predicted proteins | sample PLM4_65_b1redo_FD_155480 | JGI IMG/M metagenome (GOLD analysis project Ga0210377, IMG submission 155480) | Groundwater sediment microbial communities from an aquifer in East River, Colorado, USA - PLM4_65_b1 redo | ecosystem: Environmental > Terrestrial > Soil > Riparian zone | place: USA: East...
GGCGGATGTTCGGCAACATCCAAAAAGCCATGGCCTACATCCTGGCGATTCACGTCCCGATCGCCGGGATGTCCCTGATCCCCGTGCTGTTCATGTGGCCGCTCGTCCTGCTGCCCGTCCACATCGTCTTTCTGGAGTTGATCATCGACCCCGCCTGCTCGATCGTCTTCGAAGCGGAACCCGCCGAAGCCGACGCGATGCGCCGTCCGCCCCGCGATCCCCGCGAGCCGCTGTTCGGCGGGCGGACCCTGGTCTTGAGCCTCCTGCAAGGAGCGAGCGTCTTTCTCGTCGTCCTGGCCGTCTTCAGCGTCGCCCTGTCGCTCGGCCGGAGCGACTTGGAAGCCCGCACCCTGACCTTCACCACGCTGGTCGTCGCCAACCTCGCCCTCATCTTCACCAATCGCTCCTGGTCGCGCACGATCCCCGCCACGCTGCGCTCGCCCAACCCCGCGCTGTGGTGGGTCGTGGGCGGCGCGCTGGGCCTCCTCGGCGCCGTGCTGTACGTGCCCGGTCTGCGCGATCTGTTCCACTTCGCCCCGCCGCGCCCCGCCGACCTGGCGATCGGCCTGGTCGCGGGGGTCGCCAGCATCCTGTGGTTTGAAGGCCTCAAGGCGCTTGGACTCGCCAGCGCCGATCGGGGCCGGCGCCCGACATCGTGACGGGTCGTGGAGCGGGCCTGACGGCGTCAGTTTCTTGTTGACCTCGGCCCCGCCGTTTGGGTATCGTGGGCACTTCATACGAACGGGCTCCCCTCTCACAAGAGGCACGGACATGGATTTACGGCGCATCGGCGGTCTTCTCGTGCTCCTCGTCACGTTCACCCTGGTCGGCTCGTCGTCGGCCTGGGCCACCAACGGGTATCAGCTTATCGGCGTGGGGTCGTACCAGAAGGGCATGGCCGGGGCCACCACCGCGGCTCCCCACGACGCGATGTGCGCGCTCAGCAACCCGGCCGGGATGGCCCTGATCGGCAGCCGGGCCGACTTCAACATGGAGATGTTCAACCCCAACCGCCGGGCGGACCTCTCCTCGTTCGGTGGCACAGCCAACGAGGGCGGCTCGCGGCTGTACGGCGTGCCGGCCATCGGCTGGACGGCCCCGGCATTTAATCGCACCGACGTGTACTTCGGCGGCGGGATGTACGGAACCTCCGGTCTGGGCGTCGATTACGATGTCTTCAACGCCGGCGCGTTCGGCCAGGCCGACATCTACACCGCGATCCAGTTCTGGAAGATGGCGCCGACGGTCGCCGGTCGGGTGACCGACCGGTTGACCCTTGGGATCGCGTTGAACGCCGATTACCAGTCGGTGGAGATCAGCGAGGCGTTCACCGGTGGTGCGCTGCCAGTAACACTCGATCTCAGTCGCTCACCCGGAACGTTCGGCATCGGCACGACGCTCGGAGCGATGTACAAGGTTTCCGACCGGGTCGACGTGGGCTTCGCGTACAGCTCGCAACAGTATTTCCAGAATACCGAATACCGACTTCCCCAGAACGCGATCCAGAACTTCCCCTACGCAGGGGGGACGGCAACGAACACGTCCAATGGACGGTTCGATTTGGATCTCAATTTCCCACAGCAGTGGGCCGTGGGACTAGCCGCGCGGCCGATCGACCACTGGTTGGTCTCATTCGACGTGAAGTGGATCAACTGGGCGGCCACGCACGACGCGGTGAAACTCAAGGGCGCTTTTATACTGAACGGGACGCAACCTATTGACTCGATCGCGCTCCCGTTCGGCTGGGACAACCAGTGGGTGTTCGCCGTGGGAACGCAGTACCAGGTGACCAATGCCTTTGCTATTCGCGCGGGCTTCAATCACGCCAAAGCACCGATCGATGAAGCCGACGTGTTCAACAACTTGGCGTTCCCGGCCGTGGTGGAGGACCACGTCACGCTCGGCGCGACGTACCGGTTCGGCGACCACTGGGAGATGTCGGGAGCGTACAAAAAGGCGTTCAAGAATGAGCTGACTGGAACCAACGATCTGCCAGCACCATTCCCAACGATGTTGGGTACGCCGAGCAGCAACGCCAAGATTTCGATGGACCAGCACTCGGTCGGGATGCAGATCTCCTACCGGTTTTAGCTAGATCGGGAAATCCCCACTTGCCCCCTTTGCAAAGGGGGATGGAATGAATAAGAACAGCGAGGGTGATCCAACCGCTCGGATCACCCTCATCTCACTGCATCAGCCAGCGGTCGGCCGATCCGGCGATTACGACGCGGGCTGCGCCACCCCGGCTTTCTCGAACACCAGCCTCCCTTCGTGGACGTCCACCCGGATCACGTCGCCCTCGCGGAACTCGCCCTGAAGCAGCTTGAGCGAGAGGGGGTTGAGGATGTCGCGCTGGATCACGCGCTTGAGGGGACGGGCTCCGTAGACGGGGTCGTAGCCTTCCGCCGCCAGGACCGCCTTGGCCGCGTCGGTCAGTTCGAGGCGGAGGTGCCGATCCTCCAGCCGCTTCGCCACCGCGGCGAGCTGGATGTCTACAATCCGATTGAGCTGCTCGGTCCGCAGCGGGTGGAAGATGATGATGTCGTCCACACGGTTTAAGAACTCCGGCCGGAACTGCGCCCGCAGCGCGGCCATGACCTGCTGCTTCATCTCGGCCTCGTCGTGCGCCAGATCCTGGATGTGCTGGCTCCCCGCGTTGGAAGTCATGATGACCACCGTGTTCTTGAAATCCACCGTCCGCCCCTGCCCGTCGGTCAGGCGCCCGTCGTCCAGGAGCTGGAGCAGGATGTTGAACACGTCGGGGTGCGCCTTCTCGATCTCGTCGAACAGCAGCACGGCGTAGGGCCGGCGGCGGACCGCCTCGGTCAACTGACCGCCTTCCTCGTAGCCCACGTAACCCGGCGGGGCGCCGACCAGGCGCGAGACGGCGTGCTTTTCCATGTACTCCGACATGTCGATCCGGATCAGCGCCTGCTCCTGATCGAACAGAAATTGCGCCAGGGTCTTCGCCAGCTCGGTCTTGCCCACGCCGGTCGGCCCCAGAAAAATGAACGACCCCATGGGCCGGTTCGGATCGGCGATGCCGGAGCGCGCCCGGCGGATCGCGTTCGACACGGCCACGACGGCCTCGTCCTGCCCAACTACGCGTTCCCTGAGGTGCTCCTCCATGTGGACGAGCTTTTGGATCTCTCCTTCGAGCAGGCGGGTGACCGGGATGCCCGTCCACTTGGCCACGATCTCCGCGATGTCCTCCTCGTCCACCTCCTCCTTGAGCAGCCGAGTGGTGGAGTGGACGTCCTTGAGGCGCTGCTGCTCGGCTTCGAGCCGCTTGTTCAGCTCGATCAATGTGCCGTACCGCAGCTCGGCGGCGCGGCCGAGATCCCCCGCCCGCTCCGCGCGCTCGGCCTCCTCGGTCGCCTTCTCCACCTCGGCCTTGAGGCTCCGCAGCGTGCCGATCGCGGCCTTCTCGTTCTGCCACTGCGCGGTCAGGCGGCTCTTCTCCTCGCCCAGCGTGGAGAGATCCCGTTCGATCCGTTCGAGGCGTTCGCGGGACACCTCGTCCTGCTCCTTCTTCACCGCCTCGCGCTCGATCTCGAGCTGGCGGATCTTCCGCTCGACTTCGTCGAGCTCGGTCGGCAGGCTGTCGATCTCGATCCGCAACCGGGATGCCGCCTCGTCGATCAGGTCGATGGCCTTGTCGGGCAGAAACCGGTCGGTGATGTAGCGGTGCGAGAGGATCGCCGCCGACACCAGCGCCGCGTCGCGCACGCGGACACCGTGGTACAACTCGTACCGGCCCTTGAGCCCCCGCAGGATCGAGATCGTCGTCTCGACCGTGGGTTCGGCGACCAGGACCGGCTGGAAGCGCCGTTCGAGCGCGGCGTCCTTTTCGATGTGCTTGCGGTATTCATCGAGCGTGGTCGCGCCGACGCACCGGAGTTCGCCGCGCGCGAGGGCGGGCTTGAGCATGTTGGAGGCGTCCATCGCGCCTTCGGCGGCGCCGGCCCCCACCAGCGTGTGCAGCTCGTCGATGAACAGGATGATCTCGCCCTCGGCCGCCGTGACCTCTTTGAGGACGGCCTTCAGCCGGTCCTCGAACTCGCCGCGGTACTTCGCGCCCGCGATCAGGGCGCCCATGTCGAGGCTCATCACCCGCTTACTCTTTAAGCCCTCGGGCACGTCGCCGTGGGCGATCCGTTGGGCGAGGCCCTCCGCGATCGCGGTCTTGCCGACGCCGGGCTCGCCGATCAACACGGGGTTGTTCTTGCTGCGCCGCGACAGGACCTGGATGACGCGGCGGATCTCCTCGTCGCGGCCGATCACCGGGTCGAGCTTGCCCTTGCGCGCGAGGTCGGTCAGATCGCGGCTGTAGCGAACCAGCGCCTGGTACTTGTCCTCGGGGTTTTGATCGGTCACGCGTTGCGTGCCGCGGATCTCGGTCAGCGCCGACAGCAGGCGGTCGCGAGTCAAGCCGGCCTGCTTGAGCAGGTCGCCGACCGTTCCCCCGATCTCCATCAGGCCGATCAGGAGATGCTCGGTGCTGACGTACTCGTCCTGGAGCCGCTCGGCCTCCTGCTCGGCCTTCGTCAACGTCTCCTGGAGCCGCGGCCCCGCATACAGCTGCCCGCCCCCCGTGACCTGGGGGAGGCGATCCAGCGCCCGATCCAGATCCCGCCGGAGTCCGGTCACGTCGACGCCGACCTTCTTCAAGAGCGGCGGGACCACCCCATCGTCCTGTCGAACCAGCGCCCACGCCAGGTGCTCGGCGTCGAGCTGCTGGTGCTTCTTACTCTCGGCGTGGCGTTGGGCGGCCTGGAAAGCCTCCTGCGCCTTGACCGTCAATCGATCGAGCCTCATCGTTCCCCCCGTCCTCCTCGTGACACGACGCGTCAGCCGCGCCGGACGGCGATCTTCACCGCCGCGTCTCGGTCGTCGCTGGCCGGCCGCAGCGGCTCGTGGCGAGCGGACAATTCGCGCCGCATGCGCTCGTGCCAGTCCTCCATCCACCCCTGGATCGCCGCTTCGACGCCTTGAATGGTTTCTTGAAGCTCCAGAATTTTCGAGACGCCGGCAAGGTTGACGCCCTCGTCCCGCGTGAGGTGGACGATCAGCCGCAGCCGCTCCACGTCGCGCTCCGAGTACAGTCGCGTGTTCCCGCGGCTCCGCGACGGCTTCAGCAACCCCTGGCGCTCATACAGGCGCAAGGTCTGCGGATGGACCGCCGCCAGCGCCGCCACCGCACTGATGTGGTAGACCGGACGGTCTAGCGTGACGGACGAATGCGGCTTCCCGGTCGCGTCCGCGGTGTCCATCACGTCACCTCGACCGTGATCACCCGCGCGGCCCCGGCTCCGCGCTTCGGAAGTTTGACCTCAAGAATTCCGTCACGGAGTTGCGCCTCCACACACGTCTGATCGATCGTGCCGGGGAGCGTGAACGATCGGACGAACGTGCCATACGACCGCTCGATCCGGTAGTAGTGCTCCTTCTTGACCTGGTTCTCAAACGTGCGCTCCCCCCGCAACGTCAACACGTTGTCTTTGATCTGGATGTCGATGGCGTTGAGGTCGACGCCGGGCACCTCGGCCCGCAGGATGATTTCGCCCTCGGCCTCCAGGATATCGACCGCGGGACTCCACTGCCCGGCCTTGGCCTCTTCCCGCACGGTGCCCCGGGCCACCGTCTCCTCGAAAAGGCGGTTCATCCGATCCTGAAGTGAGAGCAGGTCTTTGAATGGTTCCCAGCGCACGGCGATCCCCCCGATTGAGTATTAACAGATTATCTAATCAGCCGTAGTATAGAAATATGATGCGAGCATTGTCAAGTTTTGATTTTCGTGAAATGTCCCTTCATTGACACTTGTCTTACCTCCATGCTACCGTTTTCTGTTGAAAGGAGGTAAGGATGTGCGGATGATCGGCCTCGCCAGAGTCCTGCTGCTCGCCCTCCCGATCCTCGCATCGTCTGCGGAGGGTCGCGCCGAGATTTTCCGGTTCGCCGAACCGGACGGCACCATCCATTACTCCAACGTGCCGGTGGACCATCGTTACCGTCCCTTCGCCCTCCCCTCCGACACACCCTTCTCCCAGCTTCGCACAATGCCCCCCGGGGAACGCGCCCGGCTGTACCGTCTGATCGACGCCACGGCGCGCGACTATCGGATGGATCCGGCGCTGATTCGCGCCGTCGTCAAAGCCGAGTCCGATTATAACCCGAGGGCAATTTCATCGGCCGGCGCCCTGGGACTGATGCAGCTCATGCCCGGCACCGCCAGGGACCTCGACGTCAAGAATCCGTTTGATCCCGAACAGAACGTGAGGGGGGGAGTACAGTACCTGCGCTATTTGCTCGACCGCTTTGAAGGCAGCGTGCCGCTCGCCGTCGCCGCCTATCACGCCGGGGAACAGACCGTCGATCGGCACGACGGGATTCCGCCGATCGCCGCGACCCAGGACTACGTCAAGCGCGTGATGTCGTTCCACAAGCGCTATCTGAAGACGACACCCACGGTCGACCGGACCATTTACAAGGTGCGGTCGGGCGACAGCATCTTGTACACCACCACGCCGCCTTTGCTCGTCTCGCCTTAGCCCGTCCGACCCGACGCCGCCACGCTGAAATGCCGCCGCCAGCCGGGCCCTTTCGTGGCGTAGTCGCTGCGGAAGTGGCTCCCGAGGCTCCCACGCCGCCGCAGGGCGGCCTCGGCGATCAGGGTCGCCACGAGATGGAGGTTCTGCGCCTCCAGCGCCTCCCGGTCGCTCCACGCGGATTCGTGTAGCCAGTCAAACCGCCGGAGCCCTTCGATCGTCCGCGCGAGCGAGTCGGCCGATCGAACGAGACCGACGCCTTCCCACATCAGCCGGCGCACGTCGCCTCGAATCTCAGTCAGTCGGCGGCCGTTTATTGATGCCGTTCTGCGCGCGCCTGGGCTCGCCGCGCCGGCAGCGCGCGCGCGGGACATCGCGTTGATGGCGCCGGCGCCGCGGGCGTATCGGGCGGCGGCCTTCCCGGTCCGCGCGCCGAAGACCACGCCTTCGAGCAACGAGTTGCTCGCGAGTCGATTCGCCCCGTGCACCCCCGTGCACGCCGTCTCGCCCACCGCGTACAAGCCCGGAAGACTCGTCGCCCCCCACACGTCGGTCTGGACCCCCCCGATCATGAAGTGCGCGGCGGGCGCGACCGGGATGGGCGTCGTCGCGATGTCCACCCCGTAGCGGGCGCACGTCCGCGCGATCAGCGGGAACCGCTCCCGCAACCACGCCCGCGGGCGCGCGGTCACGTCGAGCTGGACGTGGTCCGTCCCGGCGGACGCCATCTCTTCCCAGATCGCCCGAGCCACCACGTCGCGCGGCGCGAGGTCCCGCCGTCGATCGTAGCGCCCCATGAACGCCTCACCCGCCGCGTTCCGCAAGATCGCGCCCTCCCCCCGCATCGCCTCCGACAGCAGAAACGTCGGCGCGCCGGGGACGGCGAGGGCGGTGGGGTGGAACTGCACGAACTCCAGATCCTCCAGCACGGCCCCCGCCCGGTAGGCCATCGCAAAACCGTCGCCGGTGGCCACAGGGGGATTGGTGGTCCGCAGGTACACTTGGCCGACGCCGCCCGTCGCGAGGATCACGGCGCCGGCGGCGATCGCCCGGCGGCGACCGCGCTCCAGCGTCCACACGCCCGTGCACCGCTCCTGCTCGATGAGCAGGTCCGCGGTGAAGCACCCGTGCGCGACCGTGATACGGGGGTGAGCCTGCACGAGACCGAGGAGAGTCGAGGTCAGCTCCGCGCCGATACCGTCGCCCCGAGCCCGGAGGATGCGGCGCCGACTATGGGCGCCCTCGTGCGCGAGCGCGAAACCGCGCCCCGACCGGTCAAACCGCACGCCCCAGCGGATCAACTCGCGGACGCGCCCGGGTCCCTCGTTGACGAGGATCCTGACCGCCTCGGGTCGGCAGAGGCCGCGCCCGGTGCGGATCGTGTCGGCCGCGTGAGCCTCCCGATCCTCGCGGCGCCCGAGCGCCACGGCGATACCGCCCTGCGCGTAGGCGCTGTTGCTCTTGTTGCCCCGTTCCTTGTTGAGCAGCAGGACGCGGCGGGACCGCGCGGCTTCGAGCGCGGCCCGCAAACCGGCCACGCCTCCGCCGACGATCACAACATCGGTTGACGAAGGAATCACGCGTGCGGAGGAACGATCACGGCCGGGGCCCGCCGTCGGGCACCGGGCCGAACGGATTCTCCCCGACGACGTCGACGAGCTGCACCTGGTTGCCGGCGGTCACGACGAAGCGCGCCGTGCCCTGGCGGGCCAGCGGCTCCCGGGCCGCCTGTCGCCAACGGCCGTCCCAGTGGACGAAGACCGCGGTGGTCGATCCCTCGAGGTGGACCCGCTCGATCGACAGCGTGAGTTCGATCCGGTCGAACCGCGCGAAGGCGTCCTCCACGGCCGCGCGGAGGGACTCGCGGCCCGGCAGGGTCGGCGCCACGCCGTCGAACAGGGCCTGCGCGTCCTGGTGCTCGTACGCGCGCGCGAGCGAGACCACCACCCCCTCCACCCGGCGCACCAACCGCGCGTCCTCGGACAGTTGGGGACCGCCGGCGCAGGCGGCCAGACAAAGGACCGCCACGGGAACCCGCAGGAGAGAAGAGACCGACATGGGCCGCATTATAGGGAGACACCGCCGCGCGGTCAAGCACCCGCTTGCTTTCGCGGCGCGGACGCCGTACAATGACGAGCTTCATTCACCGCGAGTCGGACACCGCATGTCACGAGTCATCAAAAAACGCCGCAAGAAGATGCGCAAACACAAGTACAGCAAGTTGCGCAAAAAGCTGCGGCATAAGCGCAAATAGCGGGCGCGAGCGCCTGGCGAGTGAGGCGGGGTTTTTGTTAGGCTGGGGCATGCGTGACTCCATCCGCCCGCGTGCGCGGCCGGGCGCCCCCTCATGGTTCGGCCGGTCTCTCGTCCGGCTCGCACTGCTCGCGCTCCTTTCGGGCTGCGCCGCACCGAACTCGTCGGCCACCGCCGACGCCTCCTCGTCCTCGTCGCCGACCAAGGCCTACGGCCGCGCGTTCATGGCGGAAGCGCTTCGAGCGTATCGATTCGTCCTCGATCCGGACGTGACCGGCCCCGTGCAGCGCACGGGGCGGCGCCTGGTCGAAGCGATCGGCGAGGATCCCGGCGCGTTTCATTTCTTCGTCGTCGACGAACCGCAGCCCAACGCGTTTGCCATCCCGGGCGGATATATCTTCGTGTTCACCGGCCTCCTGACCAAACTGGCGGACGAGGACGAGCTCGCGGGCGTGCTGGCGCACGAGATCGGCCACGTCACGCACAACCATTTCTTCCAGGACCGCAAGCAGGTCCTGGCCCTCAACCTGGCGACGCTCGCCGCGCTCCTCCTCTCCGGGGGACATCCGGCTGCGCTCGCGTTTCCCCTCGGCGCCAGTTACAACCTGCAATTGGCATACAGCCGCGAGCACGAGGCGGACGCCGACGCGGCCGCCGTCGGCTATCTTCGAAAAGCGGGATACGACCCCGCCGGCCTCGCCCGGTTCTTTCAGACCCTCGAGATCTACGAGCGATTCAATGCGTCCGAGGTTCCGGCGTATTTCACCACCCACCCGGGCGTGGCCGACCGCCTGCGCGTCGTCCAGGCCATGGCCGCCGACCGCGCCGCGCCGGCGCCCGGCGCCCGGCGCGGCCTCGGCGACTGGGGCCGGGTGCGCGCCAGCCTCGGCGCGACGCCCAACGGATCGTCCCCTGCGACCGGCCGCGCCCCGCGAAACGCGTACCTGCGCGCGGTCGCCGCGCTCAAGCAGAACCGCGTCGAGGCAGCAATCGAGGCGTACCGCGCCGTCTTGAGCGCCGATCCCCATCACGCCAGAGCCCGCGCCGATCTGGCCCTGGCGCTGCTCAAGAACCGGATGCTGGACGAGGCCCGGGCTGAGGCGGTCCGTAGCCTCGCGGACGATCCGGGGCAGGCGCTACCCGCCGTGGTACTCGGCATCCTCGCCCAGGATGCCGGCCTCCACGCCGAAGCGATTGAGCACTTCCAGGCGGCGCTCGCCCGCGAGCCGCTCGACCAGACGACCCACTTACGCCTGGCGCAGACCTTCGCCGCGCTGGACAACCCGGCGGGCGAGGCGTATCACCTGGCGCGGTACGGCCGCCTCACCCTCAATCCGACACAGGCCGCGATCCAGTACGAGCGGGTCCGCGCCGACCCGCACGCCAACCCCGAACTCAAGCGACAGGTCGAGCGTGAGCTGGCGGAACTCCGGCGTGAGGGCGTCTGATCGGACGGGATGCCTTCGGCTTGACAACGCGCGCGGCGACCCGATATAGTCCTTCGGTTTACGACCACGGTGCGCTCATGGTGGCGGTGCGGCTCTCCGATATTCCGACCGAGGGATTGCTCCTCGAGTACAAGCACGACCCAGGGTTGCTGGAACCCCTCGGAGAGGGCGTCCGCCTACCCGATCCCGTCGACGTCCGCCTGACCATCACGCCGGACGAGGATCGCTACCTGATCCAGGGCGAGGTGCGGGGGCGGGTGCGCATGGAATGCGGCCGCTGCCTGGCGCCGGTGACGCTGCCCATCGTGGCGCCGTGCGCGATCAACGCCGTGCCCCTGTCGGGTGACGCCGCGGACGCGGAGCGCCGCGAGCTGGGCCGCGGCGACCTGGACGTCACATTTTTCACGGGCCCGGCCCTAAACCTCGACGATCTGGTGCGGGAACAACTGCTCCTGAACATTCCGATGCGGCCGTTGTGCCGCGAGGGGTGCCTCGGCCTGTGCCCCTCGTGCCGGAAGAATCGCAATGAGGGACCCTGCGGCTGCCAGGAGTCGGCCCCGGCGGATCCGAGGCTTGAAGGGTTACGGAAACTCAATAACCGGACGAGCGCCTGACACTCGCCGGATCATGCAGCACACGAAGTCTGGACGCGCCTGAAGGGGCGCAACGAGGATCGAATGCCATGGCCAATCCCAAACACAAGATTTCCCGCGCCCGACGCGACAGTCGACGGGCGCACCACGCGATGGTCGCCCCGACGTTGACCGTCTGCCCGCAGTGCCGTGAGCCCAAGCTGCCGCACCGGGTCTGCCCCTCCTGCGGCACCTACCAGGGACGGGACGTCATCGCGGTCAAAGAGGTCTAACTTCCCCTCCGGCGTGGAACCCCGCCCTTCGGGCGCCGACCCGACCCGCCCCGGGCCTGACCGGGAGCCGACGATTGCCGTGGACGCGATGGGGGGCGACGACGCCCCCGCGTCGGTGGTGGAGGGCGCGGTCCTGGCCGCGCGGGAGATGGGGCTCGCCCTGCTGCTAGTCGGCGACGAGTCCCGCCTCCGGGCCGAACTCGCCAAGCACCCGCCCGCGCCGACGATCCGCCTCGTCCACGCGCCGACCGTCGTCGCCATGGACGAGAGCCCGTCGTTCGTGATCCGCCGCCGTCGCGATTCCTCGATCTGGCGCGCGACCGAGCTGGTCAAGCGCGGCGAGGCCGACGCCGTGGTCAGCGCGGGGCACACCGGCGCGTCAATGGCGACGTCGTTCTTCCTCCTCGGCACCCTGCAGGGGGTCGAGCGCCCCGCGATCGCCACGATCCTGCCGACGCTGCACGGCGCCTCGGTGCTCCTCGACGTCGGCGCAAACGTCGATTCCAAAGCCCAGCACCTCGTCCAGTTCGCGATCATGGGGCACGTCTACGCCCAGCGCATGCTCGGCAACGCCTCGCCGCGCGTCGGCCTCCTGAGCATCGGCGAGGAAGACACCAAGGGAAACGAGCTGACCAAGGAAACGTTCAAGCTGCTCAAGCAGGCGCGGCTTAACTTCATCGGCAACGTCGAGGGCCGCGACGTCTACACCGGCAACGCGGACGTCATCGTCTGCGACGGGTTCATCGGCAACGTGGCGCTCAAGATCAGCGAGGGGCTCGCCGAGGCGATCATGCAGGTCCTGCGTCGCGAGATCACCGCGTCGGCCTTCGGCCGGCTCGGATTCCTGCTGCTCAAGCCCGCGTTCCGGCGGTTCAAGCGGCGCATCGATTACGCCGAGTACGGCGGCGCCCCGCTCCTCGGCATCGACGGGGTCTCGATCATCTGCCACGGTCGCTCGTCGCCCAAGGCGATCAAGAACGCCGTCCGGGTCGCGCGGGACTTCGTGGTCGGCGAGATCAACCGCCACATCCGCGACGACATCGAGCGGCACGTGGGGCTCCACCTCGGCGCCGGGGCCTGATCGCCGTGCTCCGCTCCCGCATCGTCGGCACCGGCTCCTACCTGCCCGAGCGCGTCATGACCAACCACGAACTCGAACGGATGGTCGAGACCTCCGATCAATGGATCGTTGAGCGGACCGGCGTCAGCGAGCGCCGCATCGCCGCCCCCGACGAGGCGACGTCGGACCTCGCGGTTGCCGCGGGACGGCGCGCGCTGGAGGCGGCAGGGCTGCGGGCCGAGGACCTCGACGCGATCGTCGTCGCGACCGCCACGCCCGACATGCTGTTCCCCGCGACCGCGTGCCTGGTCCAGGCACAGCTCGGCGCGACCCGCGCGTTCGCGTTCGACCTCTCGGCCGCGTGCACGGGCTTTCTCTACGCGCTCGGGACGGCCGATCAGCTCGTCAAATCGGGGGCCGCCCGGACCATGCTCGTGATCGGTGCCGAGGTGCTCTCCCGGGTGGTGGACTGGACCGACCGCGCGACGTGCATCCTGTTCGGGGACGGCGCGGGCGCGGTCGTGCTCCGCGCCGAGTCCGGGGAGCGGGGCGTGCTCTCCACGCACCTCCACGCCGACGGGACGCTGTGGGATTTCATCCACGTCCCTGGCGGGGGCTCCCGGCACCCCCCGTCCGAGGAGATGCTCGACCGGCGGCTCCAGTTCATCCGGATGAAGGGCGGCGAGACGTTCAAGGTCGCCGTCCGGGCACTGGAGGACACGTCGCTGGAGGCGCTCAAGGCCAACGGCGTCGCGGTCGCCGACGTGAACTGGCTGATCCCCCACCAGGCGAACCGCCGGATCCTCGAGGCCGTGGCCGAGCGTCTGGGCCTTCCCGCCGAGCGCGTGGTGACGAACCTGGCGCGCGTCGGCAACACGTCCGCCGCCTCGATCCCGATCGCGCTCGACGAGGCGGTCCGCGACGGCCGCGTCGCGGCCGGCCACCTTCTTCTGTTCGCCGCGTTCGGCGCGGGCCTCACCTGGGGATCGGCGCTCGTCCGCTGGTGAGGGAAATTCGCTTGACAACGAGTCCGATTTTCAGCAATATCGGGCCACTGCGCGTACTGTTATGACCGGCACATCCTCCCCCAAGATCGCGTTCGTGTTTCCCGGCCAGGGTTCACAGGCCGTGGGAATGGGCCGGGCCTTGTCCGAGCGGTTCCCCGAGGCGCGCGCCGTGTACGACGAGGCCGCCGACGCGCTCGGCTGGGATCTCGCGACGCCGTCGTTCGAGGGACCGGAAGACGCGCTGAACCTCACCGCGACGACGCAGCCCGCCCTGCTCACGGCGAGTATCGCCGCGTGGCGCGCGCTCGCGCGTCGCCCGCTGGAGGCGACGTACCTCGCCGGCCACAGCCTGGGCGAGTACACGGCGCTGGTCTGCGCGGGGGCGGTCCCGTTCGCCCAGGCGGTACGGCTCGTGCACCAGCGCGGCCGCTACATGCAGGAGGCCGTGCCGGCGGGGACGGGGTTGATGGCAGCGGTCCTCGGGCTGGATCGCGACGCGGTGGCGGCGGTGTGCCGCGACGCGTCGTCCGCCGGCGTCGTCGACGCCGCGAACTTCAACGCGCCGGGCCAGATCGTGATCGCCGGCGAGCGCGCGGCGGTCGAGCGGGCGATGGAGCTCGCGCGCGCGGCCGGGGCCAAGCGCGTGATCGCCCTGTCGGTCAGCGTCCCGTCGCATTGCCGTCTGATGCGCGGCGCGGCGGAGCGATTGAAGGACGACCTGCTGCGCGCGTCGTGGTCGGCCCCCGCGATCCCGGTCATCGCCAACGCGGACGCGAAGCCGCTGGTGACCGCGGACGCGATCGTCCCGTCGCTGGTCCGGCAGCTCTCGTCGCCCCTGCTCTGGGAGGACTCGATCCGGGCCATGATCGCGGGGGGCGTGTCGACCTTCATCGAGATCGGGCCGGGGCGGGTCCTGTCGGGCCTCATCCGGAAGATCGACCGCGGCGCGCGCGTGCTGAACGTGGAGGACCCTGCAACCGTGGACGCCGCGTGGGCGGCGCTCGACGGCGCATCGGCGCGGGAGGCAGCATTCGTCCGTCACGCTGGCGGGGTGGCGCCGTGAGCGCGTTCGCGCCAGATGCACTCGCCGGCAAGGTGGCGCTGGTCACCGGCGCGGCCCAGGGGATCGGGCTGGCCATCGCGCGGACGCTCGCCGGCTGCGGGGCGTCGGTCGTGCTGGCCGACGTCGACGCGGACAAGGCCCAGGAAGCCGCGAAATCCGTGACCGGTCGCGCGCTCGGCCTCGCCATGAACGTCGCGCGGGGCGACGAGGTCGCGGCGGGAATCGCCCGGGTGATGACCGAGTGCGGGCGGTTGGACGTCCTGGTCAACAACGCCGGGATCACCCGCGACGGGCTCCTGATCCGGATGAAGGAAGAGGATTGGGACCGCGTGATCGAGGTGAATCTCAAGGGGACGTTCCACTGCACGAAGGCGGCCCTGGGCGTGATGATCAAGCAGCGGAGCGGCCGCATCATCAGCATCGCCTCGATCGTCGGGGTGATGGGCAACAGCGGGCAGGCCAACTACGCGGCGTCGAAGGCGGCGATTCTCGGCTTCACCAAGAGCGTGGCGCGCGAATACGCCAACCGGGGCGTGACGGCCAACGCGGTCGCGCCGGGCTTCATCAAGACGGCGATGACCGAGCAGTTGTCCGAGGACGTCCAGGCCCGCATGCGGGAGCAGATTCCGCTCGGACGACTCGGGACCCCCGAGGACGTCGCCGAAGCCGTCGCGTTCCTGGCGTCGGACGCGGCCGCGTACGTCAGCGGGCAGGTGATCCACGTCAACGGCGGCATGTGGATGGGATGAGACGGTTGCACGAGGAACATGACACGATAAGAGGAGGTGCGAGACGGTATGGGTGCTGATGAACGCGTCAAAAAGATTATCACCGAGCAGCTGGGCGTCGACGAAGAAGACGTGACGCCGGAAGCCAATTTCGTCGAGGACCTCGGCGCGGACTCGCTCGACACCGTCGAGCTGGTCATGGCCTTCGAAGAGGAGTTCGGGATCGAGATTCCGGACGAGGACGCCGAGAAGATCCTGACCGTTCAGCAGGCCGTCGAATACATCAACGAAAAGCTCTAACGTCCGATGACACATCGCGTCGTGGTCACCGGCCTGGGGCTCGTCACGCCCCTCGGCATCGGCGTCGAGGACACGTGGTCGGGGCTGTGCGCCGGGCGCTCCGGCATCGGACCCATCACGCGCTTCGACACCACGGGCTTCCCCGTCACCATCGCCGGGGAGGTAAAGGGCTTCGACCCCGCCCGCTACGTGGACAAGAAGGACGTCAAGAAGATGGACACCTTCATCCACTACGCGTGCGCGGCCGGCCAGATGGCGCTCGCCGACGCGGACCTCCGGGTGGAGCCGGCGAACGCCGAGCGCATCGGCGTGTACATCGGGTCGGGCATTGGGGGCCTCCGGGCCATCGAGGAGTGGCACGAGGTGCTCCAGCAGAAAGGGCCGACGCGGATCACGCCGTTCTTCATCCCCATGACCATCATCAACATGGCGTCCGGCCAGCTGGCCATCCAGATCGGCGCCAAGGGCCCCAATTCCGCCGCGGTCACCGCGTGCGCGACCGGCAACCATTGCATCGGCGACGCCTTCCGGATCATCCAGCGGGGCGACGCCGACGCGATGATCGCCGGCGGCACGGAAGCCGCGATCACGCCGCTCGGGGTGGCCGGGTTTGCCGCCTCGCGCGCGCTGTCCACGCGCAACGACGCGCCCGAGCGGGCGTCGAGGCCGTTTGACCGCGATCGCGACGGCTTCGTGATCGGCGAGGGCGCGGGGGTCGTGGTGCTCGAGGCGCTGGAGTCGGCGCGCCGCCGGGACGCGAAGATCTACGCCGAGATCGCCGGCTACGGTGCCTCCGCCGATGCCTACCACATCACCGCCCCGCCGGCGGACGGCGAGGGCGCCGTCCGCTGCATGCGCGCGGCCCTCACAGACGGCAGCGCCAAGCCCGATGACGTCGGGTACATCAACGCCCACGCCACGTCGACGATGGCCGACGCGATCGAGACGCGGGCGATCAAGACCGTGTTCGGCCCGTCGCCGAAGGCGGCGATCAGCTCGACGAAGTCGATGACCGGCCACCTGCTGGGCGCCGCGGGCGGCATCGAAGCCGTGTTCGCCGTCCTCGCGATCCATCGGGAGATCCTCCCCCCCACGATCAACCTGGATCATCCCGACCCCGCGTGCGATCTGGACTACATCCCCAATGCCGCCCGCCGCGCGCGTGTCGATCTCGCCCTCTCGAACTCCTTCGGATTCGGCGGCGTGAACGCGTGCCTCCTGTTCCGCCGCTACAACCCTTAGGAACCTGTCCATGAATGGCCATCTCGGGAAGCAGCATTCGTCCGTCACGCTAGAGCGGCGTTGTCGCTTCGGAATCCCTCCTCACGTACAACTCAGTACGCTCCGGGGGGATTCCTCGCTCCGCCTGGCATCTGACCATTCCTGAACAGGTTCCAACCCCCATGCCGAGTGAGTCACCCGTCGACCGGCTCTGCGACCGGCTGGGCTACCGTTTCCGCGACCCGGTGTTGCTCCGCGAGGCGCTCACCCACAAGTCGCACCTCAACGAGTTGCCCGACCCGACCCGGCGCGACAGCGAGCGGCTGGAGTTTCTGGGGGACGCGGTGCTCGACCTCGTGATCAGCGACCTGCTCCTTGTGCGCTTCCCCGAGGCGCCGGAGGGCGAGCTGTCGAAGCTCAAAGCCAGGCTGGTCAGCGAAGTGGCCTTGTCGAGCGTGGCGAAGGAACTCGACCTCGGCGCGGCGCTCGCGCTGGGGCGGGGGGAAGAGCTGACCGGCGGGCGCGAGAAACCGTCGCTGCTCGCCGACGCCCTGGAGGCCGTGCTCGCCGCCGTCTACCTCGACGGCGGCCTGGACGCAGCGCGGGCGGTCATCGTCAGGATGTGTGAGGGCGCGTTCGAGGACCTCTCGCGCCCCGACGTCACCGACCACAAGACCGCGCTGCAGGAATGGTGTCAGCGCGAGTTCGACGTCCTGCCCGTCTACGCGGTCCTGCGCGAATCGGGCCCCGATCACCGCAAGACGTTCGAGGTCCGGCTCACCATCCGCGACGAGGTCTACGGCACTGGAACCGGCCGGAGCAAGAAGGAAGCGGAACAGCAGGCCGCCCGGATGGCGCTGGAGAAGATCAAGCAACGGTCTTCGTAGGGACGATCCTCGTGATCGTCCGACCTGGGCGAATACAAGATTCGCCCCTACAACCGGTCGGAGGCTGTTCTTGGGTGATCCACGGCAATTGACTTCTTCTGTGGAATTTGATACGGGAGTCTGAGCTATGTTCAGACTCCTGCTTACCCAGACGATCCTGCTCGTTGTCTTCTTGAACACTCCCCAGGCAGGTTACGCCATCAGCGACGAAGAGGTCCGACTGATCCGAGAGATCGAAGAAGTGCGATATACGATTGAGCATACTGAATGGACCTGATCGAACCGGGATCAGAAAAAGGTCTACGAGGACAAACTGGCCCTCCTCAACCAAATTCTCGGCCGCGTCGCACAGCGCAAATCTCAGCCGACGACCCAATTGCCATTCGGCACAAGACCGCCCCCACCGCGCGAGGTGAGTAGCGAGGAAGTCCGACTCCTTCGAGAAATTGAGGAGATCAAAGAGGAACTCGCGAGGACCGAGTGGACGTGGGATAACCGCAACCGCAAGACCGCGCTCGAAAAACGCCTGGAGTTTTTAGAGAACACGCTTTCCCGGATCGGACCTTGAGGAACTGCCTCAAGGGTCGCACTTGAGATTTGCAATTCGCCTTCGGCTTTGCCGCTACGTTTACAAAATCACAAATCGCAAGCCAGACCTCCAGGCCCACGATCGGCAGACGGACAGATGATCAGCTTTTCTGGTGGTGAAGACCGCGCTTTGTGATCGGGCCCACGTATTCGACGCGAACGGGAACGCCGTCGACTTCGTGGGGCAACCGCACGCCTTTGGGCGGATGTTGGCTGAGATTCACTTTGACCCCGTATCCCCCCCCGACCCGGGTGATGCCCACGCCGTTCACGCGGACCAGGTCGCCGAACACGGTGAGCGCCTTGGCTTTGGCAGCCCGCGCGCGGTCGATGTCGATTGTTTTCCCCATGGCCGTGTCAGTATAACAAATCGATCTTCAGGCGATCCAGCACCGTGGCGATCGGATTGGCGTAGGTCAGACCCTGGCCGTTCGATCCGCCCTGATCACCCCCGGCAAAGAGCAGCGCCACCCCCTGCCGAGTCGCGTTCACGATGAGCGATCCGCTGTCGCCGCCTTGGCTGAAGGGACCGCTTCCGGACCCCTCGATTTCGATTTGATCGTCAAACCGCAGATTGCCGATGTCGTATCCGACGATCACGTGGTCGAGCTCAAACGCCGTCACGCGCCCGTGTGTAACCTCCGTCGTTCGACCGACCTTCGACACCGCGGCGTCCTCGTCCAGAACGCCTCCGGCTCCGGTCAATTTCCCGATCCCTTTCAGCATCCCGGCATCGAATTGCATGCCTTGACGTAGTGCCGCGAGCGCGGCATCGACCGCGTTGGCTCCTCTCTTCTTGAGCGTCACAAACCGGTCTAAGGCCCCGATCGTGTCGCGGCCCTTTCGCCCGTGATCGAACCGGCCCGGCTGGATGACCGCGTCTCCTTTCACTCCCCTGTTCTCATCGGCCAATACATGGTTGTTAGACAGGATGCGGACCTGACCGCCTTGACGCGTTTTCACAAAACACCCCAGCGTCCCCGCCGTGATGCTAAAATGTCCGATCGACGTCCCGACTTGAAGGGGACGACGGCGGGTCTGGGTCCACGGCGCGACTCGTTTGACCACGCGCCCGATATAGCGGATATCGACCTCGCCCTTGGCCTGCTTGTGAATCGCCTCGATGTGGGGCCCGTGTTCGAACGCACGATTTTGAATGCGCACGGCCAAACGAAAATCGTTCCGGCCGCTCCTCGTGATGCCCAGCGCCAGCGTTCGCTGAACGGCATCGACGCTGGTGACGGCGCACGCGCCGATCCCCAACTCGGAAATCGTGCGGGCACCCGCAGCGGGCCCCGCCGCGCGCACCCGGTATCCGGCCATCAACGCCCTGCGGACGAAGGGCTCGTGTTTTTGCACCAAGGCGGTTTTCAGTTCTCGGGCTGAATCAAGATGCATCACACCCTCCTTGGTCAGATGGGAGATCGGAAAAGCTGTGACGGAGGACCGAGCGCACCCAGCGTAGCAGCCCGCTCAATCTCTTTCAAGCGGAGTCGGCCGACTCGCGCCCCCAGGGGCCCGAGGCATGCCTCGCCCCTACGACCGGCCACGGGCTGCGTAGCGGGTGGGATCGGCGATCCCCGCTTCCGCGAACGCGCGGCGGCGCTCCGCGCACTTGTTGCATGCCCCGCAGTGCCGCGCGCCCACCGGACGGATGCAGGAGAAGGTCTCCCCCCACGGCACATCCCGCGCGGCGCGGATCACGTCGGCCTTATGAAGATCCCGAAAGGGAGTCTCGATCCGCAGCGGCACGGCCAGCCCCAGCCGGATTGCGCGGGTCATCGCCTCGAAGAACTCCGGCGTGGCGTCCGGGAAGGGGTTGTCCTTGAGCGTGCCGAGCAGGAGAACGTCGAGGCCGGACAGCGCGCCATGGACGGCGGCCTTGCCAAGCAGCAGCAGGTTCCGCCCCGGCAGATACACGGCGGGGTCGGGGCTGTCCGCGCCCGGCACCCCGCGGCCCGTGAGGCTCCAGTGCCGGCCGTAGACGTCCCCCACCGGAACGTGGAGGACGACCGGGCGCGCGAGCCGCGGCGCGCGGAAGGCCGACACGAGCCGGCGCAACCGGCCCAACTCCGCGAGCTCCCACCGCGCCCCCGTCCGGACATACAGGGGCGTCACCCGCTCATAACGCTCCAGGCTCCAGCGCAAGAGCGCCGCGCTCTCGACGCCCCCGCTGGCGAGCACCCCGGCGCGGCCAGTTCTCACCCGTCGTATGTGGCGTACGACGTCTCGGTCTCCCACAGGCGGACCTGCGTCAGGGGAAAGCCCTGTCCCTTCGTGAACTCGTAGATCAAGCGGGCAATCGCCTCCGCGGTCGGGTTCTCCTTCATCAGGAGGCACGGCTCGCCCATGTCCTTAAGGACGGCCGCCAGGGGGTCGTCCGCGCGCAGGAGCATGCGGTGGTCGAGCTCGCGGTCGAGCCACGTCTTGACGGCGTCCTTGATCTCGCCGAAGTCGTACACCATCCCGCGGCGGTCGAGCGCCTCCGCCTGCAACTCGATCTCCACGACGCCGTTGTGCCCGTGCGGCACCCGGCACTTCCCCTCGTAGTCCATCAGCCGATGGCCATAGCAGAACGTCAGCCGCTTCGTCACTTTATACATGGTTTTGAGAACCTCCTCGACGGAAGCTCCACGCGCCGAGCCCTAGGCGATATAGCGGCCCCCATCGACCAAATACGTTCCCCCCGTGGCAAAGTCCGTGCCTTCGATCAAATACAGCACGGTCTGGACGATGTCCTCGGGCGAGCCGATCCGCTTGAGCGGCGTCGCGCGGATGATCTTCTCCCGCTCGTGCTCGTCGATCTCCTCGGGCAGGAGAATGGGGCCGGGCGCGATACAGTTGACCTGCACCGCGGGGGCCAGCTCCTGGGCCAGGCTCTGCGTCAGCGCGATCACGCCGGCCTTGGACACGCAGTAGGGCAGGTACTCGCGGTACGGACGCATCCCCGCCCAGTCGGCAAAATTGATGATCTTGCCCTCCCCGCGCTCGACCATGCCGTCGGCGACCGCCCGCGCGCAGAGAAAGCTCCCCTTAAGGTTGATATCCAGGGTCAAGTCCCAGTCCGACTCCGAGACATGCCGAAACGGGGTTTTGAAATACACGGCGGCGTTGTTGATCAACACGTCGATGCGCCCGAAGCGCTCGATCGACTGGTGGACCATGCGGTCCACGTCCGCCGCATTGGAGACGTCGCCCTGCACCGCCATCGCCTCGACGCCGAGCGTCTCGATTTCGCGGATCACGGCCTGGGCGTCGGTGTTGGAATACCGGTAGTTGATGATGAGGTGGGCGCCGCGTCGGGCCAACGCCAGGGCAAGGTTGCGCCCGATCCGCTTCGCCCCGCCCGTCACGAGGACGACCCGCTTCTCGAGGCGCATAGGAGGCCGATGATACGGGGAAGACGCCGCGGATGTCAAACGTCTAAATTGATCTTTTCGCGGTGATTCGGTATCATTCCGCGCAAGGTGGGCCCCGCGTCGTGAGCAAGGAAACCTATCGCAGCGCCGGCGTCGACATCGACGCGGGCGACCGCGTCGTCGAGCTGATCAAGCCGCTGGTGAAGACGACCTTCCGTCCCGAGGTGCTCGCCGACCTCGGCGGCTTCGCTGGCCTGTTCCGCCTCGACACCGCACGCTACCGCGAACCCGTGCTAGTCTCCGGGACCGACGGGGTCGGCACCAAGCTGAAGATCGCCGCCCTGATGCGCCGCCACGACACGATCGGGATCGACCTCGTGGCGATGTGCGTCAACGACATCGTCGTCTGCGGCGCCGAACCGCTCTTCTTCCTCGATTATTTCGCCACCGGCAAGCTCGACCCGCTCCAGGCCCGCGACGTGGTGGCCGGGATCGCCGAGGGCTGCCGGGACGCCGGTTGCGCGCTGATCGGCGGGGAAACCGCGGAAATGCCGTCGATGTATGCGGAGGGCGAGTACGACCTGGCCGGGTTCGCGGTGGGCGTCGTGGACCGATCGCGGCTGATCGACGGCCGCGGCATCGTCCCCGGCGACGCGATCGTCGGGCTTGCATCAAGCGGGCTGCACAGCAACGGCTACTCGCTCGTCCGGAAACTCCTGTTCGAGGTCGAAGGCCTCGCCGTGGACGATCATCTGCCGGAGTTGGGAGGCCCCCTGGGGCCGGTCCTCCTCACGCCGACGAAAATCTACGCCAAGACCGTCCTGGCGCTGCTGAAGGACTTCCCGATCAAGGGCATCGCCCACATCACGGGCGGTGGCATCACGGAGAACCTGCCGCGCATCCTCCCGCCGGGGTGCGTCGCGGTCATCGACCGAAGCCGGTGGACGCCTCCGCCGATCTTCCGTCTGCTCCAAACCCGCGGGCGCCTGCCGGACGACGAGATGTACCGCACGT
>Ga0210377_10001369_pt1 | contig 22334 bp, 22 predicted proteins | sample PLM4_65_b1redo_FD_155480 | JGI IMG/M metagenome (GOLD analysis project Ga0210377, IMG submission 155480) | Groundwater sediment microbial communities from an aquifer in East River, Colorado, USA - PLM4_65_b1 redo | ecosystem: Environmental > Terrestrial > Soil > Riparian zone | place: USA: East...
GACTCCGTGAACGACCTCTCCTGCGGGATCCTCGACCAGCTCCTCGAGGTTTTCCTGAAGGCCGCTCTCTTCGCCGGATACGGCTTCGTCTACGAGCGCTTCCGCGTCGCGTCGATGCCGGCGTCGTCGGTGGCGGCCTGGGCCCTGTGCTTCGTAGGCGTGGACTTCCTCTACTACTGGTTCCACCGGATGAGCCACGAGGTGAACGCGTTCTGGGCGGCCCACGTGGTCCACCACCAGAGCGAGGACTTCAACCTGGCCGTCGCCCTCCGCCAGGGGTCCTTCCAGAGCGCGATCTCCTGGCTGTTCTACCTTCCGTTGGCGTGGCTCGGCTTCCCACCGGCGATGTTCCTGACGCTCACCTCCGCGAACACGCTCTACCAGTTCTGGATCCACACCCGGCTGATCGGCCACCTCGGCCCCGTCGACGCGGTCCTCAACACGCCTTCCAACCACCGCGTTCATCACGGCCGAAACCCGAAGTACATCGACAGGAACCATGGCGGCGTGCTCATCGTCTGGGACCGCCTCTTCGGCACTTACCAGGCCGAGGAAGAGGAGCCCGTCTACGGGATCACGCAGCCCTTGGCAAGCTGGAACCCGGTGTGGGCGAACCTGCACTACTGGTTGGAGATCTTCGATGTCGCCCGCCAGGCACCACGACCCCTCGACAAGCTGCGCGTCTTCGCGAAGCCGCCCGGCTGGCGCCCCGCGGAGCTGGGCGGTAGCCAGGCGCCCCCGGAGGTGGAGGTGGCGACCTATCGCAAGTGGGACAGCGCGGCGCCCCCGGCGTACACCGTGTATGCCGTGGTCCAGTTCGTCCTCGTGCTCGGCGCGACCTCCTACCTGCTCTTCCGACAGGAGAGCCTCTCCCACCCTTCGCTCGTCGTCGCGGCGCTACTCGTGGTATGGAGTCTTGTCGTGGTGGGCGGCCTCCTGGAGGGACGGCGGTGGGCGCTTCCTGTCGAGGTCGCTCGCCTCGCGACCCTCGCGGCCTTCGCCCTCGCCTAAAGCGCGGCGCCGGTCTGACCGAGGCGTTTCCTCCCCCCTACGTGGGGGAGGATAGGAGGGGGGTTCGATGAATGACTAGCAGCCGCATCCGTTGGTTCTGGCGAGAGTGGGTTCGACCGCTCCTCGTGGTGGCCCTCGTCCTCGGCTCCTTCCGCTCGGCCATCGCCGATTGGAACGACGTCCCGACGGGATCGATGAAGCCGACCATCCTCGAGGGCGACCGGGTCTTCGTCAACAAGCTCGCTTACGATCTGCGCATTCCCTTCACCTCGTGGCGCGTGGCGGGGTGGGCCGACCCCAAGCGTGGGGACATCGTCGTCCTTCTCTCGCCCCACGACGGCAAGCGGCTCGTGAAGCGGGTCGTCGGAGTGCCGGGGGACGTGGTCGAGCTGCGGAAGAATCGGCTCGTCGTGAACGGCCAGGCCGCAGGCTACGGGCCCGCCGACGCTCGCGTGATGGAGGACCTTGGCGACGACCGGCCCGCCACAGCCGTCGTGGAGACCGAGACCGAATCGGGCCGCAGTCATGCCGTCATGGTGAATCCCATGACGCCTTCGATGCCGACGTTCCGCCCCGTCACGGTGCCGAGCGGGCGCTATCTCGTGATGGGGGACAACCGCGACAACAGCTTCGACTCGCGGTGGTTCGGGTTCGTGGACCGCGGCCGCATCCTGGGCGAGGTCACCACGGTCGTCGTGTCCGTCGACATTCACGACCACTACGTGCCCCGGTGGAAACGGTTCCTGACGCCGCTATCGTGAGGGAGGCCAGCTTCATGCGAACGTCCAGAGTTCTCGCGGTCCTCGTCGTCGGCGCAGTCGCCACGGAGGGCCAGCGGGCGGTCCCAGGTCTTTCGGGATCCCACCGCGACATCATCAAGGAAGGGACCCTCGAGGCGACGGTGAACGGTCAGGCCCATCGGGTCGGCCCCGGTGCCGTCCTGTTCATGGCCTCGAACCAACTGCACACGGTCCGAAACGTGGGCGAGGCCCCTGCGGTCTACGACGTCATCAACTGGAAGTCGCCCGGGACGCCCAAGGAACCAACGAGTCGCTGAGCCAGGGCGGCGGGGGGGCCGAGCGGCGGGGCGCCAACCGTGACGCCGAGGGATCTTCGGGAGGCGAGGATTGACTACAATGCATGAGTCAAGTAGACTCATAAGATGAGTAAGCGACTTCAAGTGCTTCTCGACGAAGCCGAGCTGGCGGAGATCCGAAAGCTGGCCCGCCGACAGCGCCTGACGACCGCCGCCTGGGTCCGGCAGGTGATGCGCGACGCGCGACGCGCGGAGCCGGGGGGCGATGCAAAGAAGAAGCTGGCGGTGGTCCGGGCCGCCGCATTGCATGCGTTTCCCACGGCGGACATCGACCAAATGCTGGCCGAGATCGAGCGAGGTTACCTCGGGGGCCCCTAAGATGATCTTCGTCGACTCCAATGTCCCGATGTACCTCGTGGGGAGCCCGCACCCGCACAAGGCAGACGCCCAGCGCCTGCTCGAGGCCGCCATCGCCGCCGGCGAGCGGTTGGTGACGGACGCCGAAGTCCTCCAGGAGATCCTCCATCGGTACGTCGCCATCGGCCGCCGCGATGCGATCCAACCGGCCTTCGACGCTATCCTCGGCGTGGTGGACGAGGTGTTCGCGATCACCATCGCGGATGTCCAGAGTGCCAAGACCATCGTGATGGGCAAGGGGCAGCTGTCCTCGCGGGACGCGCTCCACGCCGCCGTGATGGGTCGCGAGGGTGCGACTCGGATCATGACCTTCGATGGCGGATTCGACGGGCTACCCGGTGTCACCCGACTCGGCGCCTGACCTTCCTGTCGTCGGCTCTCAGGATCGCCGCTCGATCTCGTCCAACGTCGCCCGAAGCACCGGAAGCACCGCAAGGTCCTTCGGCCGTCCCGACCGTTCCTTGATTTCGATGAGCGTGGGCAGGTCCAGGACTCGAACGACCGAACCGCCGGCCAGGGTGATCGTCGTCGTCCGGTCGAGCAAGTCCTCGTAGCTCTTGCCGTCATCGATCGCGCCCAAACAGTCGAGGTCGCCGTGGATCGTCGTCAGGAGCTGGTGACCCGGACCTCCCAGGTGAGAGTCACGCGGCCGCAGCTTTCGAGGGTCGTGTCGGTAGAAGGCATCGAGCTCGCCCAGGACGCGCAGGAGCCGGGCGACGTTCTCGGAACTCCGACGGTGCACGATGTCCAGGTCGATCGTAGTGACGGGAGCCCCATGAAGGACGCCCGCCGTCATGCCCACCACTATGAACTCGACGTCGTTCGTGGCGAGGAGGCGGAGGATCTCAGCGAACCGGGCGCTCTTCATTGAGCCGCCGGATCTCGAGCACGGACTCGACGAACTGCTCGACCCTCCGGAGACGCTCCTCGGGCGTCAACTCCAGCATCGCGCGGATCTGCGCGCGGTCCACGCCGTTTTCGTCGATGTCCGGCTCGGCCGGAGAGTCGGCCGCGCCGCGAGACTGGAGCGTCATGCCGGTAGCTTACACCCCTCGTCTCGTCGGCAACGCGGCGCTCGGAAAACCGAGCGAAGCCGTGCGCCCCGACTGCCCGGCCTACGCGGTCTGGAGCGCCCCGATCAGCGCCTCGAAGAGCTTCCGGCCGTCGGCCGAGCCCACCTCCGGCTCGGAGGCCCGCTCCGGGTGGGGCATGAGGCCTACGACGTTCCGTGCCTCGTTGCAGACGCCGGCGATGGCGCGGGCGCTTCCGTTGGGGTTGGCCGCGCCTTCGAGGCGGCCGTCTTTCGTGGTGTACCGGAAGACCACCTGCCCTTCGCCTTCGATCCGATCCAGCTCATCGTCGGGGAGGTAGAAGTTTCCTTCGCCATGGGCGATGGGCATTGTGAGGACATCCCCGGTCGCGAGCCCGGCCGTGAACGGCGTGTCGATCCGCTCGACTCGGATGTGGACCGGCTGCGAGAGGAACTTCACACTCCGGTTGCGAAGCATCGCCCCGGGCAGGAGGCCGGCCTCCTGAAGGATCTGGAAGCCATTGCAGATCCCGAGGACGGGGCCTCCCTTCCCCGCGAAGGCCGTGACGGCCTGCATGACGGGGCTGAAGCGTGCGATGGCGCCCGTGCGGAGGTAGTCACCGTAAGCGAAGCCGCCGGGCAGGACGACGGCGTCGAGCCCCGAGAGGTCGGTCTCCTTGTGCCACACGAAGCGCGCTTCCTGGCCGCAGACGTGCTTGACCACGTGGTACGCGTCGTGGTCGGAGTTGGAGCCGGGAAAAGTGACGACGCCGATCCTCATGGCTCGACCTCTACGCGATAGCTCTCGATCACCGGGTTCGAGAGGATCCTGTGGGCGATCTCCTCGACGGTCGCCTTCGCCTGGTCGGGCGAGACGCCCTCGAGGGACACCTCGAAGAACTTGCCCTGCCGGACGTCGGCCACTCCCGAGTATCCCATGGAGCGAAGCGCATCGTGGATGGTCTTCCCCTGCGGATCGAAGACCGACTTCTTGAGCGTTACGTAGACGCGCGCTCTCACGGGGCCACCTCCTGGATCACCTTTCGTACGGGGAATGGTATCTCGATCCCGGTCTCCCGGAAGCGCCGGTAGATCTCCTCGTGGACCTGGCTCGTCGCGAGCCCCTTCTCGGCGAAGCTCTTCGTCCAGAAGATGACTTGCAGGTTGACCGCGTAGTCCCCGAAACGGGTGACGAGGACGACCGGAGCACGCTCGCGGTCCACGTGCTCCGACGTCACGGCGGCCTCGGCCAGGACCGCCTTCGCCTGGGCGAGGTCGGTCCCGTAGGCGACCCCCACGTCGACGCGCGTCGTGATCTGAGGAGTGGGAAGGCTCTGATTGACGACTTTCTCCTTGGTGAGGACGCTGTTCGGTATCACGAGGACGGTCTCGTCGGGCGTCTTGAGGCGCGTCGCCCGGATCCCGATGGTGACGACGTCCCCCACCTCCCCGGAGGCGAGCTGGATGCGGTCGCCGATCCTGAACGGGCGGTCCAGCATCAGCGTGAAGCCGGCGAACATGTTGGCCAGGGTGTCCTGGGCGGCGAGCCCGACCGCAAGGGAGCCGACACCCAGGGAGACCACCAGCGATTCGACGTCGACGCCGAGGTGTCGCAGGACCGTGATGGCGGCAACGAGGGAGATCAGGACCTTCCCCGCCTTGCTCAGGAGGGGCCCGAACTCCGCGGCGAGGCCGTCGCCGCCGCCGCGAGCTTCGTTCGTGTACCACGCGAGCAGGATCCCGTAAGCCCGAATGAAGGCCAACGTCACGAGGAGCACGCTCAGGACGAAGAGGGCCACGTCGACGCGGTGGCTCCACGGCGTGGGCAGGGGCGAGCGGTGGACGGCCGCATAGGCGCCCACCAGGAAAAGGAAGTAGGTCAGGGGGCGTTTGACCGCCCCTACGAGCCGGTCTTCGAACGACGACGACGCCCGCCGCGCGGCCCGGCCGAGGACCTTGCCGAAGAGGAACGAGAGGAAGCGGGCGGCCAGGTACGAGCCGACGAGAATCCCGAGGCTGACGAGCAGCTCGTGGATGCGCGGGTCGGCAAGGAGGCTCACGCCACGAACACCCGGTCGAAGATCGAGTCGACGTGGGCAAGGTACCGCTCGAGGCGGAAGACGTCGGCGATCTCGTCGTCTCTGAGTACCGCACGGATCTCGGCGTCCTCGGAGACGCGCTTCCGGAAGTCCCCTTCGCTCTTCCAGGCGTCCATGGCGTGGGACTGGACGACACGATAGGCGTCCTCGCGACGCATGCCCCGGGCCGTCAGCTCCAGGAGGAGCTGTCCGGAGAAGATGAGACCCTTCCCGAGCTCGAGGTTTCGTCGCATCCGGTCGGTGTCGACCGTGAGGCCCCGAACGATGTCCGTGAAGCGCCGCAGCATGTGGTCGAGGGCGAGGAAGCTGTCGGGGATGATCACACGCTCCACCGACGAGTGGCTGATGTCCCGCTCGTGCCAGAGGGCCACGTTCTCGAGGGCCGCCAGGGCGTTGGACCTGACCAGCCGCGCGAGGCCGGCGACCTGCTCGCACCCGACCGGGTTGCGCTTGTGGGGCATGGCCGAGGAGCCCTTCTGCTTCGACCCGAAGGGCTCCTCCACCTCGCGGACCTCGGTCTTCTGCAGCGCGCGGATCTCGGTGGCGAAGGTCTCGAGGCTTGCGGCGCAGATGGCCAGGGCCGCCATGACCTCGGCGTGCTGGTCTCGCTGAAGGACCTGCGAGGCGATGGGGGCGGGGCGGAGGCCCAGCCGGCCACAGACGGTAGCCTCGACGTCGGGGCCCAGATGGGAAAAGGTGCCGACCGCCCCCGAGAGCTTGCCCACGGCGATCGTCGCGCGGGCGCTTTCGAGACGCCGCCGGTCACGCGCGAGCTGCGCGTGCCAAAGGGCCAGCTTCAGGCCGAAGGTCATGACCTCGGCGTGGACGCCATGGGTCCGGCCGACCATCGGAGAGTCCTTGTATTCGAGCGCGCGCTCCCGCACGACCGCCATCAGCGCGGCCACGTCCTCGAGGATCAGGTCGGACGCATCGCGCATCAGCATGGCGAGGGCGGTGTCCACGACGTCGGAGGACGTGAGTCCGTAGTGGATCCAGCGTCCCTCGGGACCGACGTTCTCCGCCACGTTCGAGACGAAGGCGATCACGTCGTGCTGGACATCCTGCTCGATGCTGTCGATCCGGCCCACGTCGAATCGCGCCTTCTCCCTGATGGCGGCGAGGGCTTCCATGGGAACGACCCCTTTCGCCACGAGGGCTTCCGTCGTGGCGATCTCGACCTTGAGCCAGGCACCGAACCGGTTCTCGTCGGACCAGATGTGGGCCATTTCCGGTCGCGAGTAACGGGGAATCATCGTTCGGAGGTTAGCACGGAAGGAATGGCGCGTCCGCCTCGGCGCGCCAGATTCGCGGTCCCGGCCGAAACGTTTCGGCTCCCACGGGGAATCCTCCGATGGAGAGTGCCTCGCCGACGGGCGCAGCGGTCCCCCGCGGCCGTCTGGACTGGCGCTAGAATCCGCCACGGCATGGGCGAGACGCGGCTGGCGCCGTTGCCGGAAGGCGAAGACCAGGCGCTCCGCGCGTTGATGGTGCGCTATCAGCAGGGTGAGATGGAAGCCTTCGAGGAGCTGTACCGCCGAACGTTGCCGATGATCCGGGGTTATCTCGCGGCGACGACGACGGACAGGGCCTGGGCGGCCGACCTGGCCCAGGAGTCCTATCTGCAGGTCCATCGCTCGCGCAGGACGTACGACCCGGCGTACCCGGTCAAGCCATGGATGCTCGCGATCGCGCGCCACGTGAAGCTCCGGGATCGACGCAAGCGGTGGCAGCGCCTCTCCCGCGAGGTGACGGGGTTCGAGGTCCTGCCCGAGCTTCCGGTCCCGGCGGAGGTGGAGGGTCTTGCCGATCGCGACGCCGTGACCCGCGCCCTGACCCGGCTGCCGGAGAGCTGGCGGGAGGCGCTCGTGCTGCACCATATCTACGGTCTCCACTACCGCGAGGTCGGGCGTCTGGTCGGCGTGAGCGAAGGTGGCGCGAGAATCCGCGCGAGCCGGGGGATGGCCTCGCTGCGGGCGGCGCTGATCTCGACGGAGAGCCATGACTGAACCGGCGGTGCCCGAGAGCCTGCGGGCGGAGATCGCGCGGACGCTGGAGCCGGTGCGTCCCCTCCCACCGCCGGGACGTCGCGTGGCGGCACTGGTCCCGGTCGCCGCGTTGCTGCTGGCGACGGTTCCCCTCGTCTGGGGGCTGCGCTTCGACGCGGCCGACCTCGGCGCTCTGCGGCTGTGGGCGGGCTCGGCTCTTCAGATCGGCGTGGCGCTCGCGGTGCTCGCCGCAGCCCTCGCCGAATCCGTCCCCGGCCGTCTCAGGGGACCGGCAGGGCTGGCGGCGCGCATGGCCCTGGGGCTCGGGTTCATGGTGGCGCTGACGTGCCTGACGTTCCTGGCCAGCCCGACCCATGTCCCCCCGCTGAGCGAGCTCGGATACTTCCGCACGTGTCTCACGCGTTCCTTCGCTCTCGGGATGCTGCCGCTCGCCGTCACCGGCGCCCTCCTGGGCCGCGGGCTTGCGACCCGACCCGTGGTGGCCGGCGCGATGGCGGGGCTGGGGGCCGGCCTCGTCGCCGACTCGAGCTGGCGGCTCTACTGTGAGGTGTCGGATCCCGTGCACGTCCTGACGGCCCACGCGGGCGCCATCGCAGCTCTGTCCCTGGTCGGCGCACTCGCCGGGGGCCTAGCGGGGGCTCGGAAACCTGGAAGGCGGGCGTAGACACGCGGCCGCCCCGCCCCAGGACGTAGATCCGCTCCGGGCCTCCGGCACCAAGCGCTCGATCCAACCGCTTCGCGCTCGTGGCTCTGTTCTTGCACCACTGCTGTAGGGCCCTCTTCCGTAGCGCAGCTTCTGCGCGCGGACAGGAGCGGCGTCGTCACGATGTTCGCGATCCTCGAAGCCCGCTTCCTCGCTCCGGACATCAAGCTCTTGCGCGTCCGCGCCCCCCGGATCGCGCGCAAGCAGCAGGCGGGCCAGTTCGTGATCGTGCGTCTCCACGACCGGGGTGAGAGGATCCCCCTCACGATCGAGGCCTCCGACCCGGAGGCGGGCACGATCTCCCTCGTGGTCCAGGGTGTGGGCAAGACGACGAAGCTCATGAACCGCCTCGAGGTGGGGGACGCGATCCGCGACGTGGTCGGCCCCCTCGGAAAGCCGTCGGAGGTGAGGCGCTACGGAACGGTCGTCGTCATCGGCGGCGGCGTCGGCGCCGCCATCGCCTACCCCACCGCCAAGGCGATGAAGGAGGCGGGGAACCACGTCGTCTCCGTCGTCGGCGCGCGCACGGCGGGCCTCGTGATCCTCGAGGAGGAGATGCGGCTCGTCAGCGACGAGACCCACGTGCTCACCGACGACGGCACCTACGGTGAGAAGGGGTTCGTGACCGCGAAGCTCCAGCAGTGGATCGCCTCGGGGCGCCCCATCGATCTGGTCCTCGCCATCGGCCCGGTTCCGATGATGCGCGCCGTGGCCGATCTCACCCGGCCCCACGGGATCAAGACCATCGTCAGCCTCAACTCGATCATGGTGGACGGCACGGGGATGTGCGGCGGCTGCCGAGTCGCGGTCGGGAAGAAGAACCGGTTCGCGTGCGTCGACGGCCCGGAGTTCGACGCCCACGAGGTGGACTTCGCCCTCCTGGCCCAACGCAACGCGATGTACCGGGCGGCCGAGCGACGGGCCCTCGAGGAGTGGGAGCGGCATCCCGAGAAGGACCTCGAAGACGTTCGCCGGACCTGTCGGCTCGCCGAGGTCCATCCGCAGGTCGCCGCCCTCGCCGAGGACGGGGTCCCGTGAACCCCCTGAAACCGAAGGAGCGGATGAAGATCCCCCGGCAGGCGATGCCGGAGCAGCACGCCCATGAGCGCACCGCCAACTTCGGCGAGGTGAACCTCGGGCTCGACGCGCATCTGGCGAGGCAGGAGGCGCTGCGCTGCCTGCAGTGCGCCAAGCCCATCTGCGTCGACACCTGCCCGGTCGGCGTGAAGGTCAAGGAGTTCCTGGACCTGATCCTCGCCGGGGACTACCTCGCGGCGGCGGCGAAGGTCCGCGAGGACAACGTGCTTCCGGCGATCACGGGGCGCGTCTGCCCGCAGGAAGAGCAGTGCGAAGGCGGATGCGTCATCGGCAAGCGGACCGCGCCCGTCGCCATCGGCTATCTCGAGCGCTTCGTGGCCGACTACGAGCGGAGCGTCGGAAAGTTCGGCCTGCCGCAGCGAGCCCCCTCCACCGGCAAGCGCGTGGCCGTCGTGGGGAGCGGGCCCGCGGGGCTGACGGTGGCCGGCGACCTCGTCCAGAGGGGGCACGAGGCAACGGTCTTCGAGGCGCTCCATGAGGTCGGCGGTGTCCTCGTCTACGGCATTCCCGAGTTCCGCCTCCCGAAGGAGATCGTAGGCCAGGAGGTCGAGAACCTGAGGCGGATGGGGGTGCGGTTCGAGACCGACATCGTCGTCGGCAGGACCGTGACGGTCGACGAGCTGCTCGGCGAGGAGGGGTACGACGCCGTCTTCATCGCCACGGGGGCGGGCCTGCCGCAGTTCCTGGACGTCCCCGGGGAGAACCTGAACGGCGTGTACTCGGCCAACGAGTTCCTGACCCGCGTGAACCTGATGCGTGCCTACCGCTTCCCCGAGTACGACGAGCCGGTCTACGACTGCCGGGGACGGGACGTGGCCGTGGTCGGCGGCGGCAACACCGCCCTCGATGGGATCCGGACGGCGCTGCGCCTCGGTGCCAGGAACGCCCACCTCATCTATCGTCGCTCCGAGACGGAGATGCCCGCCCGCGCCGAGGAGGTGAAGCACGCGAGGGAGGAGGGAGTCCAGTTCATGACCCTCACGAACCCCGTCGCGTTCCTCGAGGCGGACGAGCCGGGTTGGCTCGGGGCCGTCCGCTGCATCCGGATGGAGCTCGGCGAGCCCGACGACTCGGGCCGGCCTCGACCGATACCGGTCCAGGGCTCCGAGTTCGTGCTGCCCCTATCGGTCGCGATCATCGCGGTCGGCACGAGCGCCAACCCCCTGGTCCAGTCCACCACGCCGGATCTCAAGACCCGGAAGCGGGGATACATCGAAGCCGACCCGGAGACGCTGCGGACGTCGAAGCGGGGGGTCTTCGCGGGCGGCGACATCGTGACCGGAGGGGCGACGGTGATCCTGGCGATGGGGGCGGGCCGCCGCGCCGCCCGCTCCATCGACGCGTACCTGCGCACCGGGGCTTGGCAGGAAGTCGTCACCGAACCTTCACGCTGAAGCGGGATCCGAACTACTCGAAGAGGCTCATCTGTCTGGCGGTTGTGGCACGGGGCGCCGAAGACCGGGATACCTCGATCCAGCCCGTTCCGTCCCTCCCGGTCATCTCCAAACGGACGTCGGTCCCTCCCCGGCGCCCCAGCGCCGCTTCTGCGGCCATCCGCGCGACCTCGGGGTGGTTGTTCTTCTGCGACAGGTGGGCGAGGACCACCGTCTCGCACGACTCACCGAGATCCTTCTCCAGGAACCGCGCCACGTCCTGGTTCGAGAGATGACCCAGCGGGCTCAGGATGCGCTCCTTCAGCGCCCACGGATAGGGGCCGTCCCGAAGCATCCCGGGATCGTAGTTGGATTCGACGAGGATCGCCTTGCAGCTTCGAAAGCCGTCGACGACCGCTGGGCCCAGATGGCCCAGGTCCGTCGCATGGCCGAGCGAGGAGCCTCCGGACGAGAGCAGGAAGGCCACGGGCTCCGCGGCGTCGTGGGGAACAGGCAATGCCGTCACCGAGAGAGCGCCGACATCCCGCGTGGAGCCGGGGGCAAGCACCTCGTAGCCCGCGATCTCGGCCGCACCAAGGCCCGCCGCGGCATACGTCCCGCGGCTGCCGCAGAGGGGGACTCCCCATCTCCTCGAGAACGAAGCGGCGCCGCGGGCGTGATCGCCGTGTTCGTGGGAGAGAAGCACGATGTCGACGGACGCGGGATCGACGCCCGCCGACTGGAGCCGCTCGGCCAGCTCCCGGGGGCCGAGGCCGGCGTCGAGGAGCACCCGCGTCCCAGCCGCCTCGATGAGCGTCGCATTCCCCGAGCTGCCCGAACCGAGGACCCGGAAGCGCAGGCTCACTCCGCGTAGTTCACCACAACCGAGTGGCCGACACAAAGGAATTTCGCGACGCCGGCTCGTCGCCGTCGCGCGATCAGTTGACCCGGAGGTGCGAAGGTCTCGGCCGATAGCCTTTGAGGTTGCCCAGCAGGCTCATGGCCAGCTCCCCGCCGAAGATGTCGTTGGCGATCCGACGGACGTCGTCGGCCTCCACGGCCTCGATCTCCGCCAGGGTCTCGTCGAGGCCGAAGGTGCGGCCGAAGTAGATCTCCTGGCGGGCCAGGTAGCTCATGCGGCTGCCGGTGTTCTCGAGAGAGAGCATCAGGCTTCCCTTGAGGTGGTCCTTGGCGCGACGCAGCTCTTCCCCGGGGATCGCCTCCCCCTTCATCCGCTTCAGCTCCTCCACGGTGAGGCGAACGACCTCCCCGACCGAGTCGAGGCTCGTCCCCGCGTAGACCGTGAGGCTCCCGGCGTCGGAGTACGACGTGACGCCCGACGAGATCGAGTAGACGAGTCCCCGCTTTTCCCGGACGTTCTGGAAGAGGCGGGACGACATGCTGCCGCCCAGGACGGTGTTCAAGATGTACGCGCCGTAGCGATCGCGATGGGCCTGGGGATAGGCAGGCGTCCCGAGGCAGAGATGGACCTGCTCCAGCTCCTTCTTCGACCGCGTCACGACGCGCGCCGCCGGGCGCGGCGGGCGCACGGCGCGACCGTTGCCGCCGGACCCGAGGGCGCCGAAGTGGCGCCGCACCAGCTCCGACGTGCTCGCGTGGTCGAGGTGCCCCGCCGCAGAGATCACGATATTCCGCGGCTGGTACACGGAGCGGAAGAAGGCCAGGAGCTCGTCACGGGCGAACCCCAGGACGCTCCTGCGCGTCCCCAGGATGGGCCGGCCCAGGGGATGGTCGGGCCAGAAAGACTGGGTGAAGAGCTCCATCACGAGGTCGTCGGGTGTGTCCTCCACCATCTTGATCTCCTCGAGGATGACCTTCTTCTCCTTGGTCATCTCGAGGGGATCGAAGAGGGGATTCAAGACGATGTCGGCCAGGATCTCGACGGCGAGGGGGAGGTGCTCGTCGAGGACCTTCAGGTGGAAAGAGGCGTATTCCTTGGCCGTGAAGGCGTCCATGTGGCCGCCGATGGAGTCGACCTGGGCGGCAATCTCCTCGGCCGACCGGTTGCGGGTCCCCTTGAAGACCATGTGCTCGATGAAGTGGCTGATACCCGTCTCCCGGGGCATCTCGTGGCGGCTGCCGCGCTTCAGCCAGATCCCGATCGCAACGCTCCGGACGTGGGGCATGGCTTCGGTGAGGAGCGTGAGGCCGTTCGGGAGGACTTCTCTCGTGATCATCTCCGTTCGTTCGCCCAAACACCAAGCCTATCACAAGGCTCGCCGTCGGATGGCCCGCGCCGCGGCGGTCGCGAGCGACGCCCAGCCGAGGCCCGCAAAGGCGAACAGCGGGTAGTGCATCGGCGTGGCCACCCGCCACTCGTAGAGGAACATCGACTCGAAGACGAAGTAATAGGCGGGGACCACGGCGAGCCAGAGGAGAAGGCGCCCGTCTCGGCGGAGGAGTCGGGCGAGCCCGAGGAGAAGCAGAGGCAGCGTGGTCAGACCCCCCAGTCTCTGGACGCTCCTCAGCGCGGGCCTCGTGAAGGCAAGGGCCTCCCCCGGCGTGAGAACGAGCCGGTCGTCGAGCACGGGCTCGGGCGCGGCGTCGTCCGAGGCGTGGAAGGTCCGGAGCGGCGCCAGCCGATCCTCGTCTCCGGACTCGTGCTCGGCGTCCGCTTCGGCCGCTTCGGCGGCGGCTCCGACCAGCGGCGCCCCGGTCGAGTGGTAGCTCACCATCTCCCCTACGCGGCGCAACATGGCCCGCAGGTACCAGAGGGGGCGCCACCGGATGACCTCGAGGCTTCGACGGTAGCGGTCGCGGTCACGCCAGATCCCGTCGGGCTCGGCCCACCAGGAGGCATAGCTCGGCTTCCCGTAGCGCACGGCCTCCTCGCGGGCCACCCTGCGGTCGGTCGTTCGGGCCCCGAAGCGCTCGCCTCCGGCGTCGGCCACGCCCTGCCAGAGGGTGAGGCCGCCATTGGTGCTGATGGGGACGAATTCGCCGAAGATGGCGTAGTTGCGCAGGGTGATGGGCGCGATCGCGAACAGCGCAGCGGCCCCCATCAGGGCCAGCGGGCGCGCAGCGTGCCGGGGCGTCCGTGCGAGGACCAACAGGGCCATGGCGAGGAACGGGCCCATGAGGACCAGGTTGGGCCGAAGCCAGGCCGAGAGGCCGATCAGGACGCCGGCCGCGGCGGCGCGCCCCAGAGACGGCTCGCGATCTGGAGCCACAGGGGCCAGGACCAGCATCGCCGCCATCAACGGCAGCGCAGAGAGCCCATCGGGAGAGATCAGGTTCGAAACAGCTCCGAGGTGCGGCGAGACCGCCGCGAGAAACCCGCCGATCGCCCCCGCCGCGGTTCCCAGAAGGCGGGCGGCCAGGAGGAACAGGAGTACCGGGGTCGTCGAGCTCAGCAGGTTCTGAACGAGCTGCGCCGTGAAGAAGCTTCGGCCGAGGCCGGCGTAGACCATGCGCAGAAAGAACGCATAGCCGGGGGGGCGCGCCAGAAGCCCCGTCTTCGAGGGGTCCGCTTCCGCGGGGAAGAGGATCCCGTCGCCTTGGAGCATTCGAAGCGCCGAGGCGTCGTAGCGCATCGCCATTCGGATCCCGGGCTGTTCCCGCGTGTACATCACCGGCGCCAGGTCGGCGGCGTAGAGGGCCCTGACGGCGAGGGACAGGCTGAAGACACCGAGCGCCATGAGGAAGCGCGCCTTGCGAGGGGGCATCGCGGGAAGCATAACCTCAAGGTCATCCACCGACACTCCGGGGCCGCCGAGGAGGCGGCGCTCGGCCCACTCTGCCGTGCTATGCTCACGCTGGCTCCACAGGGAACGCAGGGGATTCGAGAGAGAGGCGAGAGATTCTTGTCGTTTCTGTCCAGGTCCCCGCGGACAGGGCCGGCGGTCGCGGCGACCGTCTTCATGACTTTGGGGCTCGCGGACGCCTCGTGGGCCCAGAGCCCCTCCCCCACCCCGCCGCCCACGCCGCGGCTGTTCCAGGACGAGCTGGACCTCCAGGCGAACGCCAACGTCGTCCAGGGTTCCGGCGCGCGGGCCTTTGGGATGGGGGGCGCCTTCCTCGCCCGCGCCGACGACGCGACCGCGGCGTCGTGGAACCCGGCGGGCCTCAGCTACCTGAGGGCGCCCGAGTTGTCCTTCGTCTGGGTCGACAGCGACCTGAACGACCGGAAACGCGGCACGGCGGGACCGGTCGTGGAGAACGACAGACGCAGCGGCCGTGCCCCGGACTTCCTGGCCGTCACCTACCCCTTCGAGTTCGGGTTCTTGAGCGGGGCGGCCCAGCTCAGCTTCCAGCGGGTCATCTCCTTCGACAGCCGCCGGACGATCACCGAGGCGGACCGCGTCCGCCTCGTCAGCTCGAACGGCGGCTTCGACGTGATCGCCCTCGGAAGCGGGTGGCAGCTCTCACGCCGTCTCCGGCTGGGAATCACGCTCAACCGCTGGCTCGACGGCTACGACCAGACCGTGGAGGTGCCGGCACCCCGGCCGAACCCGACGCGGCAGACCTCCAAGTTCGATTTCTCCGGTTGGAACCTCCACTTCGGATCCATCTGGTCCCCGTGGGAGAGCCTGAACCTGGGTGCCGTCTTCAAGACCGGCTTCAAGGCCAGGGTGACGCTCCATCGTTCGCGGATCGACCTCTTCGAAGCGCCGGACGGCACCAGCCTCGAGACGAGCAACGCCTACTCGCGGGACGACCTGCGCATCGAGTTCCCGCGAGCCATGGGCGTCGGGGCGTCCTGGCGCCCTCGCAGCAATCTCAGCCTCGCCCTCGACTACACCCGAACCCGCTGGTCCTCGGGACGGATCGAGAACTTGTTCACGCTACCCAGGACCGAGTTCGGCCAGAACCCGCCCGTCCCGCAATCTCCCAGGGACTTCTTCCCCGACCTCCCCTACCCCACCCTCAACGACGGGGACCAGCAGGACTCGAAGCAGCTGCGCGCGGGCGTGGAGTACGTGCTCATCAAGAATCGGCTGAAGTGGCCTTTCCGAGCCGGCTACTTCACCGACACGCAATATTTCCGCGCCGTGCGGGGGGCGCCGCGGTTCCAGGGCGTGACTGCCGGGACGGGGCTCATCATCGGACCCGTGCTCCTCGACGTCGCCTACGTCCACCAGAGCGGGTCCTACACCGACTTCGAGATCCGAAGGAATCGCGTGGAATCCAATCGCTTCTATGCGTCCGTGATCTACCGCCACCGTCGGAGACCGTAGCCCGGATCCTTCGTCGGACGTCGGTTGCGACGATCCGCTGGTGGGGCGGCCGCGTGCCGGTCGGCTATCCGGACGGCTTCCCGGCCAGCGCCGCTCCGTAGCCGGCGTCCAGCAGTCGCTTCAAGACGACGGCGGCCCCGGAGTGGCCTGGATCCCGCGCGAGGTTCGTCCGCTCGCCGGGATCCGTCTGGAGGTCGTACAACTCCGGGCTCCCGTCGGGCCACTCCGTGAAGCGGTACCGCTCGGTGCGCACGCTGCGCCCCAACGGCGGAGGACCGCAGAGGCGGAAGGAGAAGGCGGCCGACCTGCCGCGCGCTAGGGGGTTCTCCAGCAGAGGGACCAGGCTCGTCCCCTGGAGCCCCGCGGGACGCGAGAGGCCCGCGAGGTCCGTCAGCGTGGGATAGACGTCGCTCAGCTCCACCAGCTCTCGCGTCGCCACACCCCTCTGGCCCACCTGCGGCGCCACGATGATGAGGGGCGTCCGTGTGGACTCCTCGAAGAGCGTGTCCTTGCGCCAGAGGCCGTGCTCGCCCAGATGGAAGCCGTGGTCGCCGAGCAGAACGACCATCGTATCGTCCCAGAGCTTGAGCCGGTCCATGGCCTCGAGGATCACGCCCACCTGGGCGTCCACGAAGGTGACGCATGCGTAGTGGGCGGCGATGGCCCGCCGACGATCGCCCTCGTCGAACTCCGGAGGGCTCCCGGACAGGGTGATGCCGGGCCGGTCGACGGCCGCGTTGGCCACGGCGATCACGGGAATGTCGTCCCGGTCGTCGGGCGGCTCGGGAGGAAGACGGATCCGGTCGGCGGAGTAGAGGTCGAAGTACCGGCGCGGCGCCACCCATCGGAGGTGGGGCTTCGCGAAACCGACGGCGACGAAGAAAGGCCCCGCCCTGCGCTCCTCCAGAAGCCGTGCCACCCGCCGGGCGCGGCGGCCGTCGGGCTCGTCTTCGTCCTTGTTGTCGGTCACCCGCCAGAAGTGGGCGACGTCGTCCTCGCTTCGAGTTGCGTTCCCGTCCGTCTCGGCGTCGGCCTGGGCCCCGGTCCGCGCCTCCTCCACGCTCACCGGCGGAAGCGGCCCCACGTCGCTCTCGGAGAGGTCCCACGAGGAGCGCTCGTTCCACCGGCCGTGGTAGATCTTGCCGACCCGCGCCGTGTAGTAGCCGTGGCCGTGGAATAGCTCCTGGAGCGGAACGGCGCCCCGCACCCGTTCCCAGGGGTTGATCGCGTTGCTCCAGACACCCACCTGCTCCGGACGCCAGCCGGTCATGAGCGACATGCGCGACGGGCTGCACATGGGGACCTGGGCATACGCGCGGTCGAAGCGGCGGCCGAGGCGCGCCAGTCGGTCGATGTTGGGCGTCTTCACGTCGTAGCCGTAAGAGCCCAGGCGCACCGACAGATCGTCGAGGACGATGAGAAGCACGTTCGGCTTCCGCGAGGGAGGCTTTCCGGAGAAGGCCCGGCCCGGCGGCGGCGCGGTCGCGGCCTCCCGCTCGTCCAGGAGCTTCCGCATCTGCGAGACCGTGGAGCCTCCCTGGCGGCCCACCGCAAGGTTCGTCCACTCGCCCGGATCGACCTGGTGGTCGTAGAGCTCCTCGCTCCCGTCGGGCCATTCGGTGTATCGGTAGCGGTCCGTCCGCACGCTCCGGCCAAGGGAGCCCGCGTCGCGGGCGGCCACGGAGAAGGCCCCGGTTTTCACGACGGCCTTGGGATCGTCGAGGATCGGCAGGAGGCTCACCCCTTGCAGCCCGCGACCGTTCTTGAGCCCGGCCCGCCCGAGGAGAGTCGGGTAGACGTCGACCAGCTCGGCGAACCCCGCCGCGGCGGTGCCCGGCTCGTTGAGCCCGGGCGCCACGATGATGAGCGACGTCCGAAGGGTTTCCTCGAACAGCAGGTCGTTGCGGAGGACCTCGCCGTGCCCGCCCAGGTAGGGGCCCCGGTCCGACACGAGGACGACCACGACCCTCTCCCAGAGCTGCAGCCGATCGAGAGCGTCGAGGATCACGCCCACCTGGCCGTCCACGAACGACGCGCGCGCGTCCTGGGCGGCCATCGCGGCGCGACGAGTTTCGGCGATCGAGGGGGAGGGGCGCACCAGCCGTCCCGGTCGCTCGACACGCGTCGGCAGGACGGCGATCGCCGGTAGGTCCCCGGGGACCTCGCTTTCGGGAAGACTCGCAGGGGCCGGGGCGAGGCCCTTCGGGACCGTGGGCGGCGGTGTCTCGCCTAAGCCCGCGGCGAGAAACAGGAGCCGTCCCCGGTGCGCCTCGAGGAGCTGCGCCGTCCGCCGCGCCGCGGCGGCAGGCTCCGCCTGGTCCTCGGCCACGTCCCACTCGAAGGACGACTCGGCCTTGCCGCCGAACAGCGGTCCCACCCGCGCGGTCAAGTACCCCGCCGCGTGGAAGCGCTCCTGAAGAGGCTCCGCACCGTCCACCCGCCCCTCGGATGGACCCCAGATCCCGGTCTTCTCCGGGCGCCAACCGGTCATGAGCGAGAGAACCGACGCTTCGGGAGCGGGGTACTGGGTGAAGGCCCGGTCGAAACGGCGCCCCATCCGCGACAAGCGGTCGATGTTCGGCGTCTTGACCGGATAGCCGTAGCACCCGAGCCGCGCCCCGAGCCCCGGCACCGAGATCAGCAGGACGCTCGGTCTCTCCGGCGAAGGGGCGGGGGCCGGGGCGAGTGTCCATCCGCTGGCGGCGAGCGCCAGGAACGGCCAGGGAACCCATCGCAGCACACTGCGGAGCATGGTGGCGATTTAACTCCGTCTCTCGGCGGCGGCGCAAGTGGCCGTAGAATCCCGAAGCAGACTGGCGGAGTGCGGGAGGGCCACCGCCGAACGCCGCCGGCCCGGCCACGCATTGAGCTGACTATGGCAGGAACACCTCCGATCGCATCGGTCGACCAGGTCCGCGACGAGCTGAAGCGCCTCGGATACCTCGACAGCGGCTTCGACCGATTCGTGCTTGGCGGCGCGGGAAGGCCGTCGCTCCTCGGCACGTGCTTGGCCGTGGCATGGCGCGTCGGTCTCGCCGCCGGGCCGCTCCTGGGAGCGGCGCTCACACTCGGGGCCGTCAGCCTCGATCGGCGCCTCCTGGGCGAGCCGAGCGACGTCGCCGTCCTCGCCGTCTACGCTTCCGCCGCACTCGGCATCGTGTCGGGAACAGCCGCCTTCGGGGGCGGCCTGGTCACGGCGTGGCTCGGTCGGCGCCTTGGCGCTCCTGCCAGCGCGACCCTCGCGCGCAACGTGGGCTTGGTCCTGGCCCTCGCCGGCCTCGGCTATCTCGCCCTCTGGTGGCGTTCGCGAGCCCTGGGTGCCCCACTTCCGGCCCAGATGGCGGCCCTCGCCATCGCACTCTGCCTGAGCGCGGTGTTGGGCCGCTTCGGATCGCTCGCGGCGGTGGCCGTCCTTTCCGTCGCGGGCCGGGACCGGGTGCCCGAGGCGAGTCTCTCGCGGCGCTGGATGCTGGCCTCGGTCGCCCTCGGGGGCCTGCTCTCCGCCGGCGGCATCGCGGTCTCGTATTCCACGGAGCGCGCGGCCGCGGCCACGCCCGACTACGCCGTGGTGCCCACGGGGCTTCGCGTCCGGGTCGTCGGCGTCGACGGCCTCGAGCGGCGGATGACGGACCAGATGCTCGCCCTTGGCGAAATGCCCGTCCTGGCCCAGCTCCTCGCCTCTGGGGCCCGCGGCCGCCTTCAGGCGGAGCCGGAGCGGGTTCCGGCCATCGTGTGGACGACCCTGGCCACCGGCCGGGGTCCGGAGGCCCACGGCATCTTGTCCGCTGGCGCGCGGCGGCTCGCGGGCATGCGGACGCCGGTGTCGCTGGAGTCACACGGGGGACGCTTCGTCTCCGGCCTCGGCGCGGCAGCCGACATCCTGCGGCTGACGCGGGCGCAGCCGGCCACGGCCGTCCTGCGCGGCGAGAAGACGTTCTGGAACGTCGCGTCCGAGAAGGGCCTGCGTGTGGGGGCGGTCAACTGGTGGGCGACGTGGCCTGCCGACGCGGTCAACGGGTACGTCGTGAGTGACCGCACGCTCTTCAGGCTCGAAAGAGGCGGCGCCCCCGACCGCGAGGTCTATCCCCCCGAAGCTTTCGACCGACTCCGCGGTCTCGTACCGCCCGACGAGGCCGACCGCGCGCGGCGCATCGATTTATTCCACGTCGCCGCCGCTCGGGCGCTGCGGGGAAGCGCCCCGGCAGACGTCGAGGTGTTGTATCTCCCGGGCCTCGACATCTTCACCATGCAGCAGATGGGCGAGGCCGCGGCGGCCGACCTGGCGATCCTCGACAGACGACTCGCGGCGGTGAGGGCCTACTATCGCTTCGTGGACGGGCTGATCGGCGAAGCGTCCCGGGGCCGGGGCCCGGGGGACGTGCTGGTCCTGGTCGGGGACCCGGGACGCCTGGCTCGGAGGTCAGCCGTGGCGCCCGAAGGAACCCTCCTGCTGGAAGGAGGCCCTGTGGCTCCCGGAGACCTCGGCACCGTGTCCGAACGCGATGTCGCCCCCACCGTCCTTCATCTCGTGGGGCTTCCGACGAGCCGCGAGCTGCCGGGGGCCGTCCTGGAGGCGGCGCTGCGGCCGGAGTTCTGCACCGAGCACCCCGTCCGCCTGGTGGCCTCCCTGGGGAGGCGGCCTCTTGCACGAGCCGCCGAGAGCGACTTTGACCGCGAGGTCCTGGAGGAGCTCCGGAGCCTGGGCTACCTGCGGTAGCCTTCAAACCCCCGCGCGCCGACCGGTATCTCATGGGTGACAGTGGGGTTTGAGACCTTGCCCGAGGGACCCGAGGGGAGAGCGAGAGTGACCCCGCTGCCGATCGAGCAGAGCGGGCGTGCCCGCGAACGGGAGCGGGTCCGTGCCGCCCAGAACGGGGACCTCTTGGCCTTCGAGGAGCTCTATCGCGAGAACGTGGGGCGCGTCTACGCCCTGTGCTTCCGGCTCGCCGGCGAAGCGACGCTGGCCGAGGAGCTGACGCAGGACGCATTCGTCCGAGCCTGGCAGAAGCTCCCGTCTTTCCGGGGCGACAGCGCCTTTTCCACGTGGCTCCACCCGTTGACGGTCAACGTGGCGCTCTCGGAACGGCGCTCGCGCCGGCGACGGACGTCGCGAGTGATCGCCACTGACGATCTGACGCTCCTGGAGAAGCCCGAGAGACGCGCGGGCCCCGAGCTGGGGGTCGACCTCGAGAGAGCCTTGGACGGCCTCCCCGATGGGGCCCGAGCCGTCTTCGTCCTTCACGACATCGAAGGGTACAAGCACCATGAGATCGCGGGACTGACCGGGGTGGCGACAGGGACCTCCAAGGCCCAGCTCCATCGGGCCCGCAAGCTGCTGAGGGAGGCACTCGAGCGATGACGTGCGGAGAGGCGCAGGAACGGCTGGACGGCCACCTGGACGGCTCGCTGCCAGAATCGCAGTTCCACGAAGTGGAGCTGCACCTGGCCGGCTGCGAGACGTGCCGGCAGGAGGAGTCGCGCCTGCGCAGGTTGCTGGACCTCGCTGCCACGCTGCCCCGCGAGATGAAGCCGAGGCGGGACCTTTGGCCAGAGCTTGCGGCCCGGATCGAGGCGGAGCGGAGCGGGGCGGGGTCCCTGGCACGTTCCAGGCCCCGCCTCCGGACCAGCCCGGCTGCCCTCGCCGCCGCTGCCGCCGTCCTGATCGCCGTGGCGTCGGTCGTCACCCACGTCGGGGGCGCCAGGGTCGGCGGCCCCAGGGAATCCCTGCCGACGCTGGCACGACCGGCGGCGGTGAGCGGCCCGGCCCACGTTCAGGATGCCGAGACGGAGTACGTCCGTGCGACGGGCCAGCTCATGGCGGCGCTCAACGCGCGACGAGGGTCCCTCTCCCCCGAGACGATGAAGGCCGTCGACGACAACCTGCGAACGATCGACGACGCCCTGCGCCAGGTCCGGGAGGCCCTCGACAAGGAGCCCGGCAACCGTCAGCTCACGCAGATGTTGGCCTCGACGCACCAGAAGAAGCTGGACCTGCTCCTGCGGCTGCTCCGGCTTTCGGCGCGGATCTGATTCAGGAAGGCGGAACGCATATGAGAACGGTGGCAGCGGCGGTCCTGGCCCTCACCGCGATGCCGGGGGCGCTCCAGGCCCAGCACAAGGTCGACGAGAAGCGAACGGCCTCGCCCGACGGCGTCGTCTCCATCGAGAATGCGGCGGGGTCGATCCGGGTGATCGGCTGGAGCCGATCCGAGGTCGCCGTGACGGGAACCTTGGGACCCGGTGCCGAGGGGCTCAGTTTCTCCGGTGGACCCAAGCGCACGCAAATCGAGGTCGAGACCGAGCGCGACCCCAACGGCGTGAGCTCGGACCTGGAGATCCACGTCCCCGGCGGAAGCCGGGTCG
>Ga0210377_10001370_pt1 | contig 22323 bp, 22 predicted proteins | sample PLM4_65_b1redo_FD_155480 | JGI IMG/M metagenome (GOLD analysis project Ga0210377, IMG submission 155480) | Groundwater sediment microbial communities from an aquifer in East River, Colorado, USA - PLM4_65_b1 redo | ecosystem: Environmental > Terrestrial > Soil > Riparian zone | place: USA: East...
ATGATAAGATGCGTTTCCTCCATCCCGTTTTGAATGGATATCTTGCAGGTCAGGCGATCGGCGACAATGATGCTGACGCCACCCTACTGGCTCAACCCGATTGGAACGGCAAGACCGTATCTCTGCATTATCTGGCCGCACGCGGAGACATATCCACTGTGGCGGATATCATGTTGAAGGAATCCGATCTTCCGCTTCATGCACAGGTGTTCGCGGTCGCACGCTGGCTGAGGGATGCTCCCAAGGAAGCCATGTGGCGTGCGAAGGTGTTCGCGAGTTTGATGAACATTCTTCAAGCGGAGGGTCAACCGCTCGCCTTGCGCGGTCACGCCATGGCGGCATTTGTTGTGAGCGGTGATACAGGCGCGGCAAAACTATTCCGTCAATTATTAGGCTCAAGATCGTTCGACCTGCTTCCGCTCGCTGCCCTTGGCAGTGGCGCCATGAAAGATGTCAAGGCGATCGAAGCGCTCGAGGAAGTGTTACAAGCCCCCGTTGGCGCTGTGAGGCGTGCCGCCTGTCTTGCGCTGGTCGCCATCGGCACTGAAAAATCCCTTGAATCGGTTGCGCGCGCCCTCCTGCAGGGAGATGAAGAACTGCGCCGCGCTGCCGCCGAAGCCATGGCGAATGATCCCGCCGAGGGATATGCCATGCTCAAGGAAGGCGCGACCCTCGCCGACATCATGTTACGCCGAGCCGTCGTGCATGGACTGGCACACGTCAAGCAACCCTGGGCAATTGAGATCCTGCAAAAGATGCAGGTGGAAGATGATCAGTGGGCTGTGCGCAATCTTGCTTCGCAGTACCTCGAACAATTGGCGATCATCGATCCACGTGTGCCGCGTAAACTTCCGATCCCATCTGAGTCTGCCTGGCTGATCGAATTTGCAGGCAAGCAGGGCGTTGGCATTCCGCGCGGTGGACCGGCTACCGATATATTACTGACAGCCTTCAAAATGGGCGAAACAGAACAACGTCTCGCCGCGTTGCCCTATCTCAAACGCGGAGCAAACGAAGGTGTCATCGGCGCGCTCTACAATGCCATGTATGGTGAAGACCCCGAAGTGCGCGAAGCGGCATTCTATGCTATCGAGGAGATCGGGGCAAATGGGCTCAAACTACCACACCCCAATCAATTTGGCTTAGGCTGATATGCTCATTACAAACGCAACCCTCATCACATGGGAGTCGGAGAATCGCGTCCTGGAAGATCACGCGCTCCTGATCGAGAACGACCGCATCAAAGAGCTCGGCGCAACAAAAGAGCTACTTGGCAAATATCCGGGTGAAGAAAGACTCGATGCGCGCGGACAATTTGTGATGCCCGGCAACATCTGCGCGCACACGCATTTCTACGGCGCTTACGCGCGCGGCGTGGCAATCCCCGGACCCGCGCCCAAAGATTTCCCTGAGATCCTGCAAAAATTATGGTGGCCCCTCGACCGTTCGCTCGATGCGGAAAGCATTCAATACTCCGTCCTTCCCTGTCTCGTCGATGCGGTCAAACATGGCACGACGACTCTCATCGACCACCACGCCTCCCCCAACGCCATTGACGGTTCGCTTGACATCATCGCAAACGAAGTCGAGACATCCGGATTACGCGCCATACTTTGCTACGAAGTGACCGACCGTGACGGTGAGGTCAAAATGAAGGCTGGGATCCAGGAAAACGTCCGCTTTCTCAACCGGACAAAAAGTCCGCTTCTTGCCGGGACTTTCGGCCTGCACGCCAGCTTGACGCTTTCTGACTCATCTTTAGAGTTCTGCCGCCAATCCGTCCCTGACGGTGTCGGCTTCCACGTCCACACTGCCGAACACGAATCGGACGAATACGACAGCTTGACCAAATCTGGTCAGCGCGTGATCGACCGCCTGCAGAGGCACGGCATTCTCGGACCCAAGACTATCACTGCACATGGAGTCTACTTCGATGCGCGCGAGATCCAGATTCTCGTTGAAACGGGCACATGGCTCACCCATCAACCGCGCTCGAATATGAACAACGGCGTTGGAGTCGCGCCGATAGAATCCATGTTGCGAGCGGGGGTCAAGGTCTGTTTGGGGAACGACGGTTTCTCCAACGCCATGTGGGAGGAGTGGAAAGCCGCCTACCTGCTTCACAAGGTCCATCACCGTGACCCCCGCCGCATGAATGGATATGACGTTCAGCAAATGGCGATCTACAATAATGCTTCGCTGGCAAACGTCTTCTTCCCATCTGCAATCATCGGGCAATTGATTCCGGGTGCATTTGCAGATATTATTTTTGTAGATTATCAACCGAATACCCCATTGACCGCCGGCAACGTGCCGTGGCATATTATCTTCGGCGTACAGCAGAGCATGGTCACCACGACCATCGTCGCTGGCAAAGTTCTGATGAAAGACCGCGAGTTGCTGACCCTGGACGAAAAAGAGATCTCATCCAAAGCCCGCGAGATCGCGCCAAAAGTCTGGGAGAGATACCAACGGGAAGTTGCGAAAGTTTTATAGAGGAGAATTGCATGGATAAAAAACCATTGATGGTAACCATCGCCGTACTGGGTGGTACAGGCAAGGAAGGTAAGGGACTTGCGTACCGCTGGGCAAAGGCTGGTTACGGTGTGCTGATCGGCTCGCGCTCTTCCGAAAGGGCTGTAACCGCCGCCTCAGAGATCATGGAATTGCTGGAGGGATCCACCTCCGTGGTTGGGATGAGCAACCTGGAAGCGGCGCAACAGGCAAATATTGTCGTGTTGACAGTCCCTTATGCCGCCCATCGCGACACGCTGGAAAGTGTAAAAGATGCGCTCAAAGGGAAGATACTGATCGATGTGACCGCACCGCTCGTGCCGCCCAAATTGACCAGGGTCCAGATGCCGCCTGCGGGTTCTGCCGCGCAGGAAGCAAAGGAGATCGTCGGCGAAGGTGTGGAAGTGGTTGCCGCCTTCCAAAGTATTTCGCACGAACATCTGCTGGACGATGAAGACATCGAGTGTGATGTATTGGTCACCGGCACAAGCAAGGATGCCCGTACCGAAGCGCTGACACTCGTCGAAGCCGCCGGGCTGACAGGCTGGGATGCAGGTCCGATTGAGAATTCAGTCGTGGTCGAAGGACTGGCTAGCGTCCTCATCAACATCAATAAACAATACGGTTCCAAACACTCCGGGATCAAGATCACGGGCGTATCAAAAAAATCCACAGATTAGACAGATTTCACAGATTTAGGAAATGAAACCCGTTGTTGATCGTGACCCCCAAACCTATGCCATAATAGGCGCGGCAATGGAAATCCACCGTCAGCTAGGTCACGGCTTTCTCGAAGCTGTTTATCAAGACGCAGCAGTCATCGAATTCCCTCTCCATAGCATCCCATTTCAAAAAGAAGTGAGTCTACCCATCAAATATAAAGATGTTTTATTGTCAACTTACTATCGAGCAGACTTTATATGCTTTTCTGAAATCATCGTTGAATTCAAAGCACTGGCCAGGTTAACCAATATTGAAGAAGCGCAAGTATTAAATTATCTCAAGGCTACAGGCTTTCGACGCGGGTTATTACTCAATTTTGGAACAACCAGCCTGCAATGTAAACGTCTCGTTTGGGGTTATGAAGACCCTAAAATCATGAAAGAAAAATCTGCGCAATCTGCGTAAATCTGTGGATAAATATCTTGACTCTCACACTCACGCCACTGGTCAACATTCCCCTTATCCGCCGAGATGACAACTTGGCGGATATTATTGTTAACTCAATGCGCGATTCGGATATCATGCTCGAGGACAACGATATCCTCGTCGTCGCACAGAAGATCGTCAGCAAGGCGGAGGGACGCGCGGTCAACCTGGCTACGGTCACACCCTCGCAACGCGCGTTGGAACTGGCAAAACAAACCGAAAAAGACGCTCGCGTCGTTGAGTTGATCCTTCAGGAAAGCAATGAAGTGTTACGCACTCGTGTCGGAGCGATCATCGTCGAGCACAAACTTGGTTTCGTCTGCGCAAACGCCGGCATTGATCATTCGAACGTCGCGGGGGCGGGAGATTCAGCCGAGGAGTGGGTCCTGCTCCTTCCAACAGAACCAGATCAATCGGCAGAAAAGATGCGGAGTGAGATCCAAACCAAAACAGGGAAACGGGTCGGCATCCTGATCATCGACTCACATGGACGCGCATGGCGAAACGGGACGGTTGGCGTCGCGATTGGAATCGCAAATATGCCGGGTCTCGAAGATTTGCGCGGCACACCCGATCTATTTGGTTACACATTACAGGTCACACAAGTTGGCGTTGCAGACGAACTCGCCGCGGCGGCATCGCTCATGATGGGACAAGCCGCCGAAGGGACACCCATTGTCCATGTACGCGGTTTTCCGTATCCACTACGCGAAGCGAGGTTGAACGAATTGCTCAGACCAAAGGAACAGGATCTATTCCGATGACCGATCGAGACCAATCTTTTTGGCTTGACATGACGAAATTGGCAAAAACAAACAAGATCGTCCTTGACCGACCCAAAGGCAAGCCACATCCGCGTTACCCCAAATTGATCTATCCGCTTGATTATGGTTATCTCGAAGGCACCACTGCAGGCGATGGTGATGGGATCGATGTCTGGTTCGGTTCACTTGAATCAAAAATACTAACGGGAATCTTATGCACGTTTGATAAGATCAAACGCGATGCAGAGATCAAACTGCTGATCGGCTGTACGAACGAGGATATTCGAATTATTAGAGATTTCCATGGCAAAATGCGAACACTCTTCATCCCCAATCCGCTGGCAACCCAATGACCTTCCCCAAAGATTTTCTCGACCTGCTTAAACCAGACTCGAAAGCCCTGCTCTATCTGGCAACCGTCATGCCTGATGGTTCGCCACAGGTCACGCCCGTCTGGTTCGACACCGATGGGGAATATATCCTCGTTAATACCAATGAAGGACGCGTGAAAGATAAAAACATGAAAGCGCGTCCGCATGTGGCACTGAACATTCAGGACCCCAATGATCCCTATCGCTATCTCGGCATTCGCGGCGAAGTTGTAAGTCATACAACAGAAGGCGCAGATGAGCACATCAATAAACTATCCATTCGATACGATAACAAACCCTGGACCTACCGCCCGGAACAACGGCGGATCATCTACCGGATCAAACCCAACCATTTCGACGAACATAACTGACCTGCACAACTTTCTACGGACCCGACGCTCGATCCGCCGCTTCAAACCGGACCCGGTACCTGATTCCGTTATACAAAATATCCTCACCACCGCAATCTTCGCACCCTCTGCGCACAACCGCCAGCCGTGGCGATTTGCCGTGTTAACGGATTTATCCATTAAAGAAGGGCTCGCCAACGCGATGGCAGTGGACTTTGAACGCGACCTTACCCACGATGGGCTCTCTCTCGAAAAAATCCAGGTACAAATCAAACGCTCGAAGGAACGGATCACCTCCGCCCCTCTTGCCATTCTGCTCTGCCTCGACATGAGCGAAATGGACTCCTATCCCGATGAGAAACGCCAACAAGCCGAACGGACAATGGCGGTCCAATCCGTTTCCGCGGCAGGATTACAGATATTGCTCGCAGCGCATGCAGAAGGATTAGGTGGAGTTTGGGCATGCTGGCCTCTATTTGCGCAGGATGTAATCATAGATACTTTGAATTTACCCAAAACGTGGGAACCCCAAGCTATGTACTTCATTGGGTTTCCGGTTGATAAGCCAGAAGCAAGGGAAAGAAAATCCATTCAAGAGATAACTCTCTTTCTATGAAAATCGTCGCCCTTGCAGGCGGAGTCGGTGGCGCGAAACTTGCCCACGGACTCGCCCAAATCCTTTCTCCCGATGAACTCACCATCATCGTCAACACCGGTGATGACTTTGAGCATTATGGTTTATATATCTGTCCCGACCTGGATACGGTTTGCTACACCCTGGCAGGATTGGCAAACCCCGAAACGGGTTGGGGACGCGCCAATGAAACGTGGAATATCATCCAGAACGCGTCAAGGCTGGGTGGTCCCAGTTGGTTCAATCTGGGGGATCAGGACCTTGGCACACATCTCGAACGGACAAGGAGGCTGCGCGAGGGGCAAACTTTGTCGCAGATCACCAATGAATTTTGTCGTGCATGGAGCATCGGACATACTGTCCTGCCCATGTCTGACCAGCCAGTGCGAACCATCGTCGAAACGGACGAAGGTGAACTGGCATTTCAGGAATATTTTGTACATCGCAGATGCGAGCCGCGCGTCACAGGCTTCCGGTTTGATGGCGTTGATATAGCGAAACCAGCACCCGGGGCGCTTGAAGCGATGCAGTCTGCGGATGCGATCATCATTTGCCCATCGAATCCGTGGGTGAGCATCGATCCGATTTTGAGGGTACTCTCCCCTCTTCTTTCAGGAGAGGGGCCGGGGGTGAGGTTGGTTACAGCGATCTCCCCCATCATCGGCGGGCAATCCGTGAAAGGACCCGCGGCAAAGATGTATAGCGAACTTGGCATCGAACCGTCGGCATTTGCCGTTGCCAATCATTACCGTGGATTGGTCACTGGATTTGTGTTGGATACGATTGATTCGCAACTTGACCAAAGTGTTAGGGGTTTGAATATACAGACTCTTGTAACCAATACGCTGATGAAGAGTCATGATGACAGAAAACAACTCGCTGGTGATGTACTCAACTTTATTGGAGTTAACGTATGACACTGTGGGCGATCGTCCCTGTAAAACCTTTACGACGCGGCAAGTCGCGTCTGGCCGGAGCCTTATCAGAAGACGAACGGACGGAACTGAACCAATCCCTGTTAAAACATACCATTGAAACACTATCGGGCTTGAAGGAGATCGAGCAGGTGCTCGTCGTGAGCCGGGATCCCCATGCACTGACCATCGCACGCAACTACGGCGCGCGCACGGTGCTTGAGGATGGTCAGCCGCAATTGAATACCGCGCTCAAGCGTGCGACTGTGGTGGCACAGGTTTATGCCACGCGCGGCGTGTTGGTCCTACCCGCTGACCTGCCGCTGATCTCACCGAATGATATCCGTGAACTTGTCAATCGTGCCATGCACCCGCCTGTGGTGGTCATCGCGCCAGACAGACACCAAAAAGGCACGAATGCGCTCCTTATTTCGCCCGCCGGCTTGATCGAATATGATTTCGGGGAAAATTCGTTCCAACGACATTGTGAGCGCGTGAAAAAGGCAGGTGCAAGACTCGAGATCGTCAACCTGCCTTCGCTTGGATTGGATCTGGATCTGCCGGAAGATCTCGAACTCGTTCGGGAAATGGAACTCACAAAAGCCACAGGATAGTGCGAACGTAAATCTTGAAATCAAAACTCTCCAGTATGGAAAAACACCATGCTGGAGAGTTTATTTAACAGCGCGACATTGAAGAAGATGGCTACACAACTCCAGGCGGCAAATGATATTTTTCATCATAAATTCCTATGACAAATCACCCTGTAATATGGAGTTTTTGCACTGCTTACACAAGTGTCGATTGTTATACAATGAAATTGTGGCTTTTGACACAAACAATCCAACAACTTTCCTTAACGGAGGTGCTCCATGGAAAAGAACAGTACGATTAATTCCCAGATCATGACCAGACAGCAACTTCGCACAGAACTGCTCCGGTGCGAATATTGCGAGGAAAAACCCTGCAAGGATGCCTGCCCGGTCAACTGCTCGCCATTCGATTTCATCATGGCGGCACGCGTGGGCAACCCGTCAGATATTAAACGTGCTGCCGGCGAGATCATGCATAGCAATCCACTCGGGGGTGTTTGCGGACTCGTCTGCCCGGACCGGTTCTGCATGGCAGCCTGCAGTCGCAAAAACTTTGACGGATCGATCAACATACCAAAAGTTCAGGCTACTCTCGTTGAAACAGCGAAACGACTTGGGGGGATTCCGAGGTTTTCGACTCCGACTCCGAACGGAAAAAAAGTGGCAGTCATCGGCGGCGGTCCCGCAGGACTTGGGGCTGCTTCCGCTTTGGGGCAGTTAGGCTACACCGTTGACATTTTCGAGAGCCGCGAGATCCTTGGCGGCATGATGAACCTGATCCCCGATCAGCGCCTGGACAAGGAAGTGGTCCAGAGTGACATCGAATTCTCGCTTTCGTTAGGCGATATCACAGCCAAAGCAGGAGTGAAGATCGAAGACCCGAAGCAGTTACTCTCTCAAGGTTATGATGCGGTCTGTGTCACAACTGGTCTGTGGAAACCGATCGAACTTGGCATTGAAAATGAAAATCAAGCCATCAAGATGGTCGATCTGCTCTCGAACAAGAATACCTACAACTTCGACGGGCGCGTGGCTGTCATCGGTGGCGGCGCCACTGCAGTGGACTGTGCCATGACAGCCAGAGAACGCGGCGCTTCGCACGTTGAACTTTTCATGCTCGAGAAACTCTCCGAAATGCCACTCACCGCAAATGAGCGAGAAGAACTGATTAAGTACGACATCGAAATCAGTGGTCGCATCCGTATCAGCAAGATCATCATGGACAATGGAAATGTTTCAGGAATTGAGACAAAGAAAGTTGAACTTCCTGAAGGTCAGTCCTTCAAACCGGCGAATGTCCGTGATGTGGATGGAACCGATGGGATCAGGACTGATTTCAGCGCAGTTGTCATGGCGATCGGTATGCGTTCTTATGTAGCGCGCGAGCAAGTGGATGGATTGTTCTACGCTGGTGACATTTCCAATGGTCCGACAACCGTTGTAGAGGCAGTTGCCTCCGGCAAGAATACAGCGATTGAAATCAACGCCTATCTGAAGAAACAGGAAAAGCCCAAGATCAGAAAGGTGACCAAATCTTATTTTGAGATGCCCGGTTACAACCGCGTACCTGTTTCGCTCGAAACAGATTTCTTCGGGCGCAAGATCCATTCTCCCTATCTACTCTCAGCTTCCCCATTAACCGATGGGCTGGAACAAATGAACATCGCCTACGAATATGGTTGGGCTGGCGGTGTCATGAAGACTGCGTTCGATAACGTTCCGATCCATATCCCGTCCGAGTATATGTTCACCTTCAACCCACGGACATACGGCAACTCGGATAATGTCTCCGGTCACCCGTTGGACCGCGTCTGCCGCGAGGTGGAGCAGTTGGTCAAGACGTGGCCCGATCGATTGACCATGGCGTCCACGGGCGGACCCGTTTCTGGTCATGAAGAGAACGACAAAAAAGGCTGGCAATCCAACACAAGAAAGCTGGAAGCATACGGGGTGATGGGTATTGAATACTCGTTGTCCTGTCCGCAAGGCGGAGACGGTACCGAAGGCGACATCGTCTCGCAGAACGCGGCGCTTACTGCCAGGATCATCGATTGGATCATGGAAGTTGGCTCGCCCGACATCCCGAAGCTTTTCAAATTGACTGCAGCGGTCACATCCATTGTTCCGATCCTGCGCGCCATCCGCAAAGTACTCGACAAATATCCCGACAAAAAGGCCGGCATCACGCTCGCCAACTCCTTCCCCACACTGGCATTCCGTCCCGCCATCGGAAGAATTTGGGAAGAGGGTGTCATCGTAGGTATGAGCGGCGAAGGCGTTACACCGATTTCGTATCTGACACTCGCCAACGCCGTTCCAGAAGGAATTGAGATCTCAGGCAACGGCGGTCCCATGAATTACAAAGCCGCCATGGACTTCCTCGCCTTGGGCGTCAAGACCGTTCAATTCTGTACGATCGCCACCAAGGAAGGCTACGGCATCATCCGTGACCTCGAGTCGGGTACAGCGTTCCTGATGCAGGAGCGCGGCATTCATAGCATGAAGGAATTGATCGGCATCGCACAACCGCACCCGGTCACAGACTTCATGGCGCTTTCGCCGGTGAAGAAACTATCCGAGTTCAATTACGACCTGTGTACATCGTGCGGCAATTGCTCACGCTGTCCGTATTTGGCGATCACATTAGACGACGACGGACGTCCACACTCTGACTCTGCCTTGTGCATCGGGTGCTCGATCTGCGCCCAGAAGTGTTTTGTCGGCGCAATCACCATGCGCCAACGCACTCCCGAAGAACTCGCGGCCCTGGTCGAGAATTAACAAGCGAAAGGAATGAACATGACAACCAGATTTGAAAACGGCATCGTTGTAACACTGGGTGCGAACAACCAGGTTCTATGGAATGGGTCAGTCGTCGTTGAGGGAGAAAATATAGTCGCGGTAGGTAACGCCGCGGAAATGAAGAAACGCTTCCCCGATGCAGAGGCTGTTGATTGTTCAGGCAAGATCGTCCTGCCCGGATTTATCTGCACCCACCACCACTTCTATTCCACCATGGCGCGCGGTATGGCGATCCCTGGCGAACCTGCCTCCAACTTTGTGGAAATCCTCGAACGGCTTTGGTGGAAACTCGACGCGGCTCTTTCTGCAGACGACATCACACTTTCCGCTCAGATCCCGTTGATCGAGTGCATCCGCAATGGCACGACCACAGTTATTGATCATCACGCCTCTCCCGCCTTTCGAGATGGCTCCCTTGACCTGATCGAAAACGCCGTCCGACAGGCAGGCATCCGCGCTTCGCTTTGCTATGAAGTCTCCGACAGAAATGTGATGGGTGGCGGTGTCGAGGAGAACGAGCGCTTTATCAAGAAGGTCGGAAAAGGTGACGGTCAGATCGCCGCCATGATGGGCTTGCACGCTTCCTTCACCCTCTCCGAAGCAACATTGGAAAAATGCGTGGGCATCGCGAAAGATGCAGGCGTGGGATGTCACATCCACGTAGCAGAGGATGCCGCTGATAGGGAAGACTCGCTCCAGAAATATGGGGTACCAACAGTTCAGCGGTTGGACAAATTGGGTGCTTCTGGTGAGAAGTCGCTCTTCATCCATTGTGTCCACATCGACGAAGCCGAAATGGACATCATCGCGGACACAAAAACGAGTGTGGTGCATAACCCCGAGTCGAATATGAACAACGCGGTCGGTGTCACCCCACTCTTAAAGTTATTGAAGAAAAATATCCTCGTTGGTTTGGGAACCGACGGCATGTCCTCCGATATGCTCTCCCAAATGCGTTGCGCCTATCTGTTGCATCGCCTCGCCAACCACGATCCACGCGTGGCGTTCATGGAAGCGCCTCAACTCTTATTGCAAAACAATGCGGACATTTGCGAACGTCAATTTGGGGTTCGCCTGGGCGAGATCACGGAAGGTCGTCCCGCCGACCTGGCGATCATGGATTACGAGCCTCCGACCGTGCTCAGCGAAGCGAACTTCCTCGGTCATCTCATCTTTGGTCTCGTTGACGCAACCGTGGACACAACAGTTTGCAAGGGCAGGATCCTGATGCAAGGCAGGAAGATCTTATCCATGGACGAGGAACGGATCGCCGCACGCTCACGCGAACTTGCGCCCCAGATGTGGCAAAGACTGGCATACCAGCGGTAAAAAACTCTCTTATATAAAAACTGTCCTCGCTTACCGAGGACAGTTTTTGATTCAAGGACGATCAACCATGTTGACAGCCGAATACCAATAGTCTCCTCCCATCAAAGACACATCACAATCTTATCTTTGAGTTTCGAAAACCAGGTGGGCTTTCTTTGTGTTTTCGATGATCTCATCCAAACGCGGATGCTTGCACAGGAAGCAATAACCAAACGGCAATGCGTAGGAACAAGTACACGGACCCTGCTTCAGACATTCGGCAAATTTCTCAACGCCGATCTCAGCCACACGGCAATTTTCAATACCACGGAGCGATTTCGTTTTACCTTTCACGGCTTGTTTTGTCATTGTCTATCTCCACATTGAAAAGGCTTACAAGGGAAACTTTGTCAACAATCTATATTGAGTATAGGACGATAGAGTTCAAGTTTATAGTGATAATATTCACAACACATTCGGACAATACTCCTCCCTAAACTTGTATAGCCAGGGAAGATTGTTTTGAGTTGCTTTAGGTATAATGACCATTACTATCAAATTCTGCTCATTATCATATCGACAAAAACACTTCCCAAATTTCGAGAACTGAATTAACCTTCGACCCATCCTAAAACTGAGGAGTATCGCCGTGGAAAGAGTAGCCTTATATTTGCAAGACTCTCATGATCTAAGAGATGGACTTGATTATGTCCGTTATGCTGAATCTCATGGCTTTGAAGCCGTCTGGCAGGCGGAATCACGCCTCGTTCGTGACGCGATAGTGCCGATGGCTGCTTATGCGGCTGTCACAGAACGGATCAAGGTCGGTTCAGGCGTCATCAACAATTGGACTCGTAACATCGGTTTGCTCGCGGCAACATTCCTGACTCTCGACGATCTGGCTCCCAACCGTGTCATCTGCGGGATCGGCGCCTGGTGGGATCCACTGGCGAGCAATGTCGGTATCAAGCGGCGTAAACAGTTGACTGCAATGCGTGAGACCGTTGATGTCATGCGACGCCTGCTGAATATGGAGCGCGTCACTTTTCAGGGAGAATTCCATCAGGTGCAGGGAATCGAACTGGATGTGGTCCACGGACGTCGCGAGCCTCGCAACATCCCCATTATGATCGGCGCAACCGGCGACCTGATGATGGAATTGACCGGTGAGATCGCAGATGGTGCTGTGTTGAATTATTGCGTCCCACCCGAATACAACGACAATGCCATGGAAATGCTTGAAAAGGGACTGAAGAAATCCGGCCGCAAGATGGAGAATTTTGACCGGCCTCAGTTAATCGTTTGCTCAGTGGATGAGGATCACGATAAAGCCATTGAATACTCAAAGGAACTGCTCTGTCAGTATCTGGCTCAACAGCCACACATCGCAAAAGCCTCGGGCGTTTCCGAGACAGTGATTCAGGAAATCCAGTCCATTCTGGGATGGCCTGCCACCAAGGAACAGATCAACAAAGCCATGCATCTCGTGCCAGACGATCTTGTCCATCGCATCACAGCATCCGGCACACCCACGGAGGCAAAAGCCAAGGTGGAGGAGTACAAAAAGCGAGGATGCACCTGCCCGATCCTGTACCCTGTAGGCGGAAATTTCAATTTATTGATCGATACGTTTGCACAGGAATAAACAGTAAGGCGGGATAATACACCGTACTCGAAGGGTATCTCGCCTTACGTTTTTAAATTCCCCAACAAACAATCCAGTAACATTTGTAACGCTGCATCCGCCGCGGAGGCTTTGTTCTGTTCACGATTCCCGGAAAACTGAAACAGTTTTGCCCATTCCCCATCGGCGGTGACCAATCCGATCCAGGTGGTGCCGACAGGTTTGTCCGATGTCCCACCACCGGGACCAGCTATCCCTGAGATGGAAACGGCGATATCCGAATCCAGGACTTTTCGCGCGCCGTGCGCCATCTCCAAAACAGTCTCGCGGCTGACCGCACCTTTGGAGTTCAACGTATCCCACGAGACACCCAGTAAAGCCACCTTCGCTTCATAGGCATATGCGACCACGCCGCCCAGAAAATACTCCGAGGAGCCTGAAATATTTGTGATGCGGTCGCCAACCAACCCACCAGTACAAGACTCAGCAAGAGCAAGTTTCAGTCCATGCCCTCTGAGCAGATTCCCAACCTGTAAATCCAATGGTTCCGTCACATTAACCTCTTATTACAATTTCGAAATTATACACGGCACATACTTATTCTAGATTATAATTTCACGCATGGCAGACTGGGCTGGTAAAACGCTCGGCAAGGTTCACATCAACGACCTGATTGCCCGCGGGGGCATGGCTGAAGTATATATGGGTACTCACGAGTCCTTTGGGCAAGTCGCCGTGAAGGTGATGAGGGGCTTGCTTGAACGAGACACAGATCAACTCGCCCGCTTCAAGCGCGAAGCTGATGTAGTTTCCGAATTAAAACATCCCAACATCGTTCAAATGATGGACTATGCCGTTGAAGACGAAACTCCCTGTATCACCATGGAGTATATCGACGGACCCTCTCTCGCAGCTTATCTAAAGACACTGCACGAAAAGAAACAACGCCTGCCAATAGGACTGGTTTCCCAACTGCTTGTTGGGATTGCAAGCGCGCTCGATTATGCTCACAGCAAGGGGATCATCCATCGGGATATCAAGCCTGCAAATGTTCTGCTCCGTTCCCGGACAAAACACGTCACCCTCGATGAGCCGCTACCGCTGGATGTGGAGCCGGTTCTTACTGACTTTGGGCTAGTCCGTCTCCTTGACTCGACCATGCACACGACGACTGGTTCCGTCTCAGGGACGCCTGCCTACATGAGTCCCGAGCAATCGCGCGGCGAAAAAGTGGACAAACGTACCGACATTTACTCCCTTGGCATCATGCTTTATGAGATGCTCGCAGGGACGGTCCCTTTTCAGGCAGATACTACCTTCGGTATGTTGATGAAACACATCAATGAACCTCCCCCGGTCATCAAGGGTATTTCAACGGATCTACAAGCTCTGGTGGATCGCGCGCTCGCAAAGGATCCATCCCTTCGTTATAACAGCGCCGGCGAGCTCGCCGAGGAGTTCAACGCGGTATTCAGCGGTCAAACGGTTTCACCCGGCACACTGCACATCGCGGAACTCGCGCGTCAGGCGGCACAGGCAAGCCAGATGGAAAAAACAAAACCCGTTGAAGAGCCAACCTCACGACGCTGGATGCGAATTGCGATCGAAGGCGGGGTCGCCCTGCTCCTGGCGTTCTTCCTTTTCAGATTTGTCCTCCCCACAGGCACAGGCACGCCAGCACCAACACCCACGCCAAATCCAAACACTCCCGTTGGGAGAATGCGTTTCGCGGATGTAAATGATCCCCTCGACAAGATCTCCATATCGGTTGTCTTACCCCCGCCTACATCCGGGATGCATTATGAAGCCTGGCTCATAAGCGACAAAGGCGCAAAACCAAAGGATGTTGGAACCATCACATTCGACGCAAGCGGCACGGGTCAACTGGTATTTACGGATCCGAACGGGCAAAATCTGCTACGAGAATATAACCAGATACAAATTACCCTGGAACGGGATAATGTTACGATCGCTGCGCCCAGCGGTGAGCCCATATATTCATCCATTTTCCCCGCTCAAGCATTGACCCATGTCCGCCATGTATTGGTGTCTTTTCCAGGCGCACCCAACCAGGAAGCGTTGATGCAGGGACTCTATTATTACAGCGGTAGTTATATCAACATCTCCATTAATGGAGATGCCGAAATCGTGCCGGGTTTTGTGTACCTGGCAAAGGCATACGAACTTGGGGATGAAGCCGCACTTCGCAAGCGTATCGAGGAGATCATCAACCTGATTGTTGGCGACAAAAGCGACATGTATCAGGATTACGATGGGGACGGAAATTTTGACAATAATGACGGCGACGGCTATGGGAGCCTGCCAAATGGCGACCGACTTGGCTACATTCAAGAAACCGGCTTGCACTCAAAGTACGCGGCCGAGGCTCCTGATTCAACCGCCAACATTCGCAAATACAGCGCAAATATGCAGGTTTGTATCCAAAACATGGATGGCTGGACCAAACAGATCCTGCCTCTGGCGTTACAACTGAACGAAATGTCGACAGGTCCTGAGATGGAACCGATCATCGAACAGCTTACGGTCCTGGGAGATAGCCTGGTAAATGGAGTGGATGTGGACGGCGATGGGATCATCGATCCCGTTCCGGGTGAATGCGGCGCAGGCCTCGCGTATGAAGCTGGCTGGTATTTCGCAGATTTCCCTGTCTTGATCGGCCCAAACAGGACACCGACAGAGTAAAACAACCTCCTACGACAGGAGGTTGTTTTTATAAAACGTACTTACAAATTGCCTTACAAACCTTGTTGCAATTGCTGGAGTATATCGTTGACGGATGAGCCAAGTGCATTCATAATTCCCATCACCGCAAACGCACACAGGAAAATGAGCAGGATCACAGGGAGAAATACAGCAATGGCAGCTTCCAACCAGCCAAAACCATGTACCGATTTTACAGCTGTCACCTGCAAAAAAACCACATACAAGCCTAACAGGAGCAATGCAGGCAAAGTGCAAAACGATGCATACGGAATGAGGGTGCTGACAGGCACGAGAAACGCCGAAATAACCATTATCGGAGTTGTAATCGCCCCAAACGCATAGGCGATCCTGTCAAAGTTTGCCTGCCCACCCAAGAAGCGGGCGACCCAATGGATAAGCGCAACACTGATGGCAAATCCGATCACCGAGAGAATACCTGCCAGTGGCGCGGCACAGATGGCACCCAATATCCCGCCAATTCCAAATCCCATGGAAAAACCTGGCATTTGATCGATCTCGGGCATTGTCTGTCGAAGCAAAGTCATACCCAGAGCTAATCGTGTAAAACTGTTTATCAATCCTGATAAAGTGCCTGCCGCAAAGACCCAGATGTAGGCATTTTTTGCCGTTGCATCTGGATGAGCGGTAATTTCCACAAAGGTTTGCTGATTTGGCTTTGTGAATACCCTGCTCCAAACCGGGAATGCACCCTGATGAGGTGGGTTATCTGGGTCTTCCATCATAATGCTTTGATTCGATTGCTTGTACATTATTCCTCTCCTGACACAAAACATGCGTACATTGTAGCCTTAATATTACATGAGTCAATAATGTGAAGTGTTATGACTACGTGTTAAAATCACCGCCGATGGAAATATCTGAAAAACTCCAGGGCATCCTTGCCACCCTCCCGCAAAAACCCGGCTGTTACCTGATGAAGAACGATACCGGGACGATCATCTATGTCGGCAAGGCGATCAATCTAAAAAACCGCGTGCGGTCTTATTTCCATGCCGATGCCAGCCACGATAATAAAACCCGGCGGATGGTACGCGATATCATGGACATCGAGTGGATCGTCGTTGGTTCTGAACTTGAAGCGCTCATCCTCGAGATGAACCTCATCAAGAAGCATCGCCCCAAGTACAACGTCCGCCTCAAGGACGACAAGCGCTACCCCTATATCAAGATCCATTGGAATGAGCCGTTTCCAAAGGTCACCGTCACGCGCCAAATGGCGGAGGATGGTGCACGCTACTTCGGTCCATACACTTCCGCCTGGGCTGTCTACCAAACGCTGGATGTCCTGCGCAAGATCTTCCCCTATTTGACCTGTGACCGCGAGATCACCGGGATGGACAAGCGGGCGTGTCTTTACTACGACATCAAGTTGTGTACCGCTCCCTGTATCGGTGCGGTCACCCAGGCAGGGTACCGTCAAATGATCTCGGACATGATGGATTTCCTGGGCGGACACAGCGAGGGCATCATCACACGTTTACAAACCGAGATGGAAAAAGCATCGGAGGAACTCCGCTTCGAGAAAGCCGCCGCGGTCCGCGACCAACTGAAAGCCATCCAGTCGATCATCGAACGGCAAAAGATCGTTTTCGCGTCCGACTACAAAGATTCAGATGTGCTTGCCATGGCACGTAGTGACGGCGAGGCCTGCGTGCAAATCTTCTTCATCCGCGGCGGCAAACTGATCGGGCGAGAATACTTCATCCTCGAGGGGACGGAGGATGTGGCAGATTCTGAAGTGATGGAACAGTTCGTAACACAGTTCTACACCGAAGCCGCCACCATCCCTGAGCAGGTTATGCTCCCTCAGGAGATTGAGGAGCGAAAGATCATCGGGCAATGGCTGAGGTCAAAGCGCGGCGGAGAGAAAGTGGAGTTCTTCGTCCCGAAAGAGGGGCAACCGCGCGAGTTGGTCCAAATGGCAACCGAGAACGCCACAGAGACCCTCTCCGCGTTGCGCGCGCAATGGCAGTCGGATACGCACAAACAGGAACAGGCGTTGGCAGAATTACAGCAATCCCTGAATTTGAAAGAGCCGCCAAACCGAATTGAGTGTTACGATATCTCCAACACACAAGGGACAGCCATTATCGGCGCGATGGTCGTTTTCACCCAGGGCGTGGCAGACAAAAAGTTGTATCGCAAGTTCAACATCGAAAGCGTGGTCGGCGCGCCGGACGACTTCGCATCCATGGAGGAGATGTTGACGCGGCGGTTCCGCCGATGGCGATCGGCTCAGGAAACGGAATCAACCCCCGGGTCCAAGCCTGACGCGTCGTTCTCCTTCCTGCCCGACCTTGTTATCATCGACGGCGGCAAGGGTCAATTGGGGCGCGCCGTCCAGGTCCTTGAAAAATTCGAACTGATGGATAAAGTCCCGGTGCAGGGATTGGCACAACAGCAGGAAGAGATCTTCTTCCCGCACAGGTCAGATTCGCTGATGTTACCGCGTCATTCTCAAGGCTTGTATCTGGTCCAGCGCATTCGGGACGAGGCTCACCGCTACGGGATCACCGCGCATCGCAAGAAACGGCAAAAACTGGGCATGGCATCCATTTTGGATTCGATCCCGAGCATTGGTCCGGCGCGGCGCAAAGCCCTCTTGAAACATTTCGGTTCTGTGGATAAGATTAGGGGCGCTTCGCTGGAAGAACTCAAAACGGTTGTGCCTGAAGATGCGGCGCAGTCCATCAAGGAACATTTGGAATGAAACATGTCTGGGTGATAGACGACGATGACGAAATGATGCATGCAGTGGGGTTGATGCTAAAAATGCTGGAGTGTAAGGTGACTTCCTTTCATAATGTCCGGTCTGCGGCGCAGAGGTTGTTGAGCGGCGAAAAGCCTGAGCTTTTCCTGCTGGATATCAACATGCCCGAAGTTACAGGCCTGGATATGGTCGAGTTCCTGCGCAGGAGGCCGGAGTCGAAGAATCTGCCGATCATCATGCTTTCTTCCGAAGCGGCAGACACCACGGTCGACAGGGCGCTAGAACTGGGCGCAGACGCCTATGTTATGAAGCCGGTAACGATCGAGGAATTGGAAAAGGCAATGGCAACAGCCTTTTATAAACATCTTGTTTCGTGAGTTGAAAATGGCAAACAAAAATTTAAAGAACAACAAATCAAATAATGGAGCACGGAAACTCAGCACTGCGCAGATCTTTTTCATCATATTCTCCGTCATCCTTGTCCTTTCGATGGTGCTTTCGCTTTTTGCAAAGTAAGCCTTGATCACCATGAAAAAAGGAAAGAGTCTTCTTGAAAGGCTTCCGTTTTTTGTTTTAATTTTCTCGGTTTATCCCAGCCTGGCATTTCTGGCATGGAACTATCGCGAGGTAAATCCCTTTATCGTCCTCAGACCAATTACATTTTCCGTTTTCTTTGCTTTGACAATTCTCCTGTTGTGCATCTACTTTTTCAAGGATATTTCCAAAGCCCACCTGGGCACTTCGATAATCGTTATCACATTCTTTAGCCTGGGGCATATTGCCAACGTGCTTGAAAATGCAATCTTCTATGAAAAGATTGGAAAGCCGACGTGGCTGGTTAATATTCTTCTTCCACTGTTTACACTATCGATCGTAATTGCTGTTCTGAGATCGATCTGGAACTTCAAAGGCGATATAACCAGGTCTTTCACAGCAATAAACGTCATCTCGGCATTTCTTCTGGCATCGTCCGGGTTTCTTATATCGAATAACTACATTAAGGAACATTCCAGACTGTCAGAGCAAACATCATCGCCAATATCCCTGGGTCAGCCCGAAAATTTACCGGATGTCTATTACATCATTTTAGATGCATATGCCCGTCAGGATTCCATGCTATCGCTCGGGTATGATAATTCGGATTTTATCTCTGAATTGGAAGAGATCGGTTTTTATGTTGCGACCTGCAGTCGGAGCAATTATCCTCAGACAGTCGTTTCGATGGCATCGGCGTTAAATATGGGATATCTGTGGGAAGTCATCCCGCACAATGGAACCGATGACAGAAATGCTGAACCTGTTTACGCCAGTATCCGTCAAAGCAAGGTGCGGGAGGAGTTCGAAATGCGAGGGTACCAAATCATTACATTCGAGTCGGGTGCAGCGTGGTTAAACTGGAGGGACCCGGACAAATTCATTGAGCAGACGCCCGAACCGTTTTTTTCGACACAACTGAACCCATTCGAATATATGTTCCTGGATACCACGGCTTTGCATTCCATGATGACCCAGCCGTATTTTCTGAGGAATAAATATGTTTACAATTACGATCTTGTCAATTTTGACCTGGACGAATTACCCAAAGTGGCACAATTGGATGGTCCAAAGTTCGTCCATGTCCACATGTTGACACCGCACCGCCCGAACATCTTTCTTCCGGATGGCTCGATAAATCTCGACACGGATTATTACAAGTTGGGGGTGGGAGAGGGCATCACCGATGCATATGATATCCAAGGTTACATCAATAACACAAAATTCATCAACAGTCGCCTGCCCGATGTAATACGTGAAATCATCCAAAACAGCCGAATCCCTCCCATAGTTATTATACAGAGCGATCACGGCTATCAAAAACAGGATATACGTTTCAACAATTTGAATACATACTATTTTCCAGATGGAGACTATTCAAAGTTATACCCATCCATAACACCTATTAACAGTTTTCGATTAGTATTCAATCAATACTTTGATACAGATTATCCCCTGCTGGAGGACCAAAGTGTGAATGTCGGTATAAATCGACCCTATGGAAAGAAAATCGCAAAGATGTACCCGGAGAAGTGCCCATAGTTTGGCTTTATACAAAAATAAAATTGGATCATTATGAACAAAGGAAAATCTCATTTCGGAAGGCTTCCGTTTTTTGTTTTAATTTTCTCGGTCTATCCCAGCCTGGCGCTGTTATCCACCAATATCCGTGAAGTATACCCCTCGGTCGTTTTTCGACCTTTGGTGATTTCGCTCTTAGGAGGATTCATCCTTGCCTTGTTATTGTGGTCCCTTTTAAAGGACTGGACCCGGGCATCCCTGGGAACCCTGGTAGTCCTTTTGTTTTTTTTCAGTTACGGACACATTGCCCGCCTGCTTATTGACAGGTTCGATCCTGATTACAACAAGTTTATCGAGATCGCGTTATATCTTTTCATACTTGTCATCGGGTATTTTGCGTTTCGGTGGATCGTAAAAAGACCGACCGGTTTCATGGACTGGATGGGGTTTCTGAACACGATCGCTCTGGTTTTGATCCTGTTTCCGTTGTTTCAAATTTTTAGCATGCGCCGGGCAGCGACAAGACCATCGGAAGATGCAAACCCCACACCTGCTTCAGGAAATGTTCCAACTACTTCTCAAGGCACTCCAACCACAGATTCCTCGCCACCCGGGAGGATAACTGAATATCCCGATGTATATTTAATTGTCCTTGACGGCTATGCCCGTGGGGACACACTGATGGCGACAGGCTATGATAATTCTCCATTTCTGAATTCATTGGAAGAAATGGGTTTTTTTGTTGCAGAATGTAGTAGAACCACCTATCGATCCACTTTGCTGTCCATGACCTCGACACTCAACATGGATTATTTATGGAGGGCGATCCCGAATACGGGTCCAGCTGACCCGGACGCCGCTCCGCTTTATGAAGCACTGCTTCACAGCCAGGTTCGAAGCGATTTCGAACAAAGAGGATATACGATCGTTGGCTTTGAATCAGGTTATCAGTGGGATGAATGGACAGATGCAGACAAATATATAACCATAAGAGATGACCCGGCGAACGCTGAATTCCCAGCTTCGTCGATCACTGAATTTGAATATATCTTTCTAAGGAACACGGTTGCCTATCCATTGTTCGAAAACAGCATTTTTGCTGTACAAAGATATTACGATCATTACAACCGCGTCCTCTACCAATTGGATGAACTCCCGAAAGTCGCTTCATCGGTACCCGGTCCAAAATTTGTGTATGCCCACATCATGGCACCTCACACGCCATTTATCTTTTTGCCCGATGGTTCCCTCAACACCGACAGTCGCTTTTACAACCTGGAAAACGGCACCCCCAGCAATTCGGCGTTATGGACTGAGGATATTTCAACAGGCATCGAATTTCTGAATTCCAGAATGACAGGGATATTAAGCGAAATCATCAACAATAGTAAAATTCCTCCGATTATTGTTCTCCAGGGAGACCATGGATATTTGATCGGCGAGCGCAGGTACAACAACCTCATGGCATTTTACCTGCCGAACGGAGGGAACCTGTCTCTTTACGATACCATCACCCCGGTGAACACTTTCAGGCTGATCAACAATTTATATTTTGGAACAGACCTCAAACTGCGCAATGATGTCAGCCTCGATGCCGATTTTGGAAGACCTTATGCCAGGAAAGCTGTTAAACCATATCCCGAAACATGCCCATAGGGACAGGCGCGGGATAATGATATAATCCCAGCCGCGCGGAGCAGTGACCGCGCATTTATTTCGTCATCTTACGGGAGACAGGTCCGTTTCAGAAAAAGGTATGTATGCTCGACAAACTCAAAGGAATTGAAGAC
>Ga0210377_10001372_pt1 | contig 22309 bp, 22 predicted proteins | sample PLM4_65_b1redo_FD_155480 | JGI IMG/M metagenome (GOLD analysis project Ga0210377, IMG submission 155480) | Groundwater sediment microbial communities from an aquifer in East River, Colorado, USA - PLM4_65_b1 redo | ecosystem: Environmental > Terrestrial > Soil > Riparian zone | place: USA: East...
TTCGACGACGTTGCGTTCGTCACCGGCGACCACCTCGAGCGCTTTCCGCTGGTGCCGAAAGTGCTGGAGAAGCTCGGCGCGATCGTGATCGACAATTGCGGCGGGCCGGAAGCGCGAAAAGACCTCGAAGCAAACTTCACCAGGGCGGCCCAGGACAAGCGCATCGTGCTGATCTATCCCGAGGGCCATCTGACCAAGATCGGCGAGCACAAACGGTTTCGCGCCGGGGTGTGGCACATGCAGGAGGCGTCGGGCTGGCCGGTGGTGCCGGTCGCGACCAATCTCGGCCTGCGCTGGCAGCAGGAGGATTTTCGGAAATTCCCGGGCCCGGCGGTGATCGAGTTCCTCGATCCCATCCCGCCCGGCCTCGGCAAGGATGAATTCCTCGAGCGTCTCGGAGCGGCGATCATGACCAACACCGACCGGTTGATCGAGGAAGGCCGCACGTGGGACCGAGCCAACAAGATCGAGCGGCCGGCGGCCGCGCCCGCCACACCTCAAACGGAGCCAACGACATGACCACCGCTTATGACTTCGAGTTCACCTCGATCGACGGCAAGCCGATGTCGCTGAGCCAGTTCAAGGGCCATCCGATCCTGGTGGTGAACGTCGCATCGAAGTGCGGACTGACGCCTCAATACGAGGGCCTGGTGCAGCTCTACCACGACCTGCGCGATCGCGGCCTCGTAGTGCTGGGCGTGCCGTCGAACCAGTTCATGGGGCAGGAGCCCGGCACGAACGAGGAGATCCAGACATTTTGCTCGACTACGTTCGGCGTCGATTTTCCGCTGACGGCCAAGACCGATGTGAAGGGCGACACCGCGCATCCGTTCTACAAGTGGATGCTGGGCGAGCTTGGCGCCCCCGCCGATCCGACATGGAATTTCCACAAGCTGCTCGTGGGCAAGGATGGCCGCGCGCTGAAGGCGTTCGATCCTCGCACCGAACCACTTGCGCCCGAAGTGAAACAGGCGATTGATGCGGCGCTCTAGGAAATCGCCATCATGACCACCGCCTACGATTTCGAGTTCATCGCCATTGATGGTTCTCCGCTGCCGCTGAAGAAGTTCGAGGGCCAGGCGATGCTGGTCGTGAACGTCGCCTCGAAGTGCGGGTTCACGCCGCAATACGAAGGCCTGCAGAAGATCCACACGCAGTACAAGGATCGCGGCTTCACCGTGCTCGGCGTGCCGTCGAACCAGTTTCTCTGGCAGGAGCCGGCAAAGGAGCTGGAGATCGCCGCGTTCTGCCGCGTGAACTACTCCGTCACATTTCCGATGACCGAGAAGACGCACGTGAAGGGCGGCAAGGCGCACCCGTTCTATCGCTGGATGCGCGAGACGCTTGGCAAGCCGGCTCACCCCGCGTGGAATTTCCACAAGCTGCTGGTGGGCAAGCACGGCGAGCCGCTGTCGGCTTTTCCCTCTCGCGTCGAGCCGGAAGATCAAAAGTTAAAGTCCGCGATCGAGGCCGCGTTATAGATACTCTCCGGACTCATTTTCATCGTTGCGGAGTCCGAACGTTCGACCATAACTTGTCTCCGCGCATAGTTTTCCCTTTCGGGGTGTAATCTTGAGTCAGGCTTCCCGCGAATGGGGTTCGTAATCAAAATTACTGCCTGATTACCGGCGAAAATCATGAAACACGTCGCTGCCGACGTGTGTCCCGCGTGTGACAGCGAATCGTTCAGCACACTGATAAGTCACACTCGCGGGTAATTTCTGCCCGCTCCAAAACGACTGGTGAAACTCAATGAGAAAATATGTCGTGACCGCCTCGCTTCTCGCGGGGCTCTCCATGGTCTCTGGCGCCGCATTCGCACAATCGAGCGGCACGGTTGGTCTGAACTACGCGCGCGCCGACGCCGGCGCTGGCGATACTGACAGCTGGGGCGTCAATGGCGGCGTCACCATCCCGACGAGCGGCAGCCTCGCCGTTCTTCTGGACGGTTCCTGGTCCACCAATGATGACGCAGACGTCGACGTCATGACCGGCACCGCGCACCTGATCTCGCGCAACTCGGATCATGCGTGGGGCGGCTTCATCGGTCTCGCCAGCATCGACGCAGGCACTGGCGGCGACGCCGATGCCTGGGGCGCCGGCGGCGAGTTCGCCAAGTTCTTCAACGCCTCGACGCTGGCGTTGTCGGCTGGCTACGCCACCGACGACGACAACAACGTCGACGTATGGGGTGTCACCGGCGAGTATCGCATCTTCGCGTCGGACAACCTGCGCTTCGATATCGGCGCGGGCTGGGCCAATGTCGATACCGGCATCGGCGACGGCGATGGCACGCAAATCGGCGCTGGCGTCGAATATCGCTTCGCCAGCTCGCCGATCAGCCTCGGCGCCAACGTCTCGCACATTGACTCCGACGGCGGCGGCGATGCCGACGTGATCGGCGCCACGCTGCGCTTCGACTTCGGCAACGACTCGCTCAAGGCGCGTGATCGCACCGGCAACACGTTCGGTTCGTTCGGCGGCCTGGCGGGCTTCCTCCAGTAACTCCTCTTCCGTCCGAGGACGGAAAGCCGAGTTCTACCGAGCGGGGCGGTCCTTGGGGATCGCCCCGTCTCATTTGCAGCGGCTTGATCCGCGCGCCGTTTCGGTCTTGCTTGCAACAGGACGGGATGGGGCGCCATGGATCCGCTGACGCAGCTCGGGCTACTCGCGACGATTGCGGCGACCTATTCCGGCTTCATCGCCGTGTTCATCGCCTTCACCAAGGAAGGCCGGTTCGAGGTGACCGATGCGCACTTCGTGCAGGCGATGGTGCTGGGCACGATCGGCGTCATGGTGATGGCGCTGACCCCACCTGTGCTCGCGATCATGATGCCGGTGCAGCGGATGTGGTTTGTCGTGACGGTGTTCGCCATAATGGGCGGTGTGCCCTCGGTGATCTACCAGGCCTGGCAGCAGTCGAAGCTCTCGAAGGAAGAGACGGCGAAAATTCCCGTGGGCTGGCACGCGCCCGGCTGGGCCTTGGGGTTCCTCGCGCTGGCCGCCTTTATCGCCGCTCTGATCTTCCGGGACATTCGCTCAGGGCTCTATGTGGCCGGCGTCACGCTGATGCTGACGGTCTCGATCTGGTGCTTCATCGCCGTGGTGTTCCGACGGTTTTTTTAGACGTCCGGGCTTTCCTTCGGCGCGTCCTTGGCGTGCATCCATTTCAGCAGCGGCTTCAGCGGCAGCACCCAGCCGATCCCGGCAACCGGGAAGAAGATCAGCTGAGCCCACAACGGCTCGTGCAGCACGCGGTCGCCAACCACGGCAAGGACCGCAACATAGGCCAGCAACCAGGCGATCATCAGGAAAGCGCCGAGAATCTTGCGCATGAGGGCTCCGGATGCGGCTTCAGAGCCGCTGGCTTTCCGCTCTCACAGATAGGATAAGCGCGCAATGAGCGAAGCTGTCGCCCCGCTTGCAGGCATCATGGCGCCCTCAAGTCCGCTGGCGCCCGCCAAAGGCGCGGCGCTGGTGCGGGCCTGGCTGCTGGTCATCGCTGTCATGGTCTACGCCACGATCCTGGTGGGTGGCGCTACGCGGCTCACCGACAGCGGCCTCTCGATCACCGAATGGAAGCCGCTGCTCGGAGCTTTCCCGCCGATGAGCGAGGCGGCCTGGGCCGAGGCCTTTGCCAAATATCAGTCGATGACGGCGCAATATCATCAAGTAAATCCCAGCATGGACCTTAGCGGGTTCAAGGGCATCTACTGGTGGGAGTGGAGCCACCGCGAGCTGGGCCGCACCATCGGCGTCGTCTTCGCGCTGCCGCTGATCTTCTTCTGGGCGACCGGCCGCACCACGAAAAAGCTGCTGCCGCATCTGCTCATCCTCTTTGCACTGGGCGGTCTGCAAGGACTGATCGGTTGGTGGATGGTGTCTTCGGGCGTCGAATCCGATCTCGTCTCCGTCGCGCCCTACCGGTTGATGATGCACTTCAGCCTCGCGCTGCTGATCATCGCGTACTGTTTCTGGCTGTGGCTCGAACTGGGCTCTACACGGCGCCCGTTGCCTGCGTCGGCCAGCCGCTGGACCAACGTGCTGATCTGGATCGTTGCCATTCAGATGGCGCTGGGCGCACTGGTTGCTGGGCTGGATGCGGGCAGGGGCTACACCGACTGGCCGCTGATGTCGGGTGACTTTGTCCCGAAGGCGATATTCGCGCTCGATCCGTGGTGGAAGAATTTCTTCGAGAACGAGGCGACCACCCAGTTCCTCCACCGCATGACGGCCTACACACTCTTGGGCGTGGCGATCATCGCGGCGATCCGTTTCCGCGCCAGCCACTGGTCATTGTTCCTGCTCTTCGCCGGTCTGGTGACCGCACAGGCGCTGCTCGGTATCGTGACGCTCATCAACGCCGCGCCGCTCGACATGTCGCTGACGCACCAGGCGCTCGGGACGGTAGTGCTGCTCGCCGCGACACGACTAGTATGGACGGCGAGGTCGACCAACTAGCGAGGCGGACATGCTGGCCAACCGTTCGATGCCCTCGAGTCCGGTGATCCCGGCGCTGCCCTATCCGGGTGTCGCCGAGGCCGCCGAATGGCTGCATGCCGTCTTCGGTTTCACTATCCGGCTAAGGATCGACAGCCACCGCATCCAGATGAATGCAGGCGGCGGGCATGTGGTGCTGACGCAGGCGGCGCCAGGACCTGTCCCGCGGTCGTCCCTCATGATGCGGGTTGCCGATGTCGACGCGCATCACGCCAAGGTCGCGGCGCTCGGCATAGCGATCGCCCGGCCGCCGCAGACCCATCCCTATGGCGAGCGGCAATACACCGTCATCGATTGCGGCGGGCACGCCTGGAAGTTCTCGCAGTCGGTCGCAGATGTCGCGCCCGAAGACTGGGGCGGGACGTCAGGCCAGCTCTAGGGATTGGACGGCTGGCTGGGCACACCGGTGGCGGTAGTCGCAGGCGGAGCGGCGGGCTGGGGCGGCGGCGCCGGCCGCGCCTTCCTCGGCACCTTGGTGGGATGGTTGGCCGCCATCAGGGCGAAGCTGGCGAGGATCACTGAGTTGCGCCGCATATCTTCCGGCTGGATCGCTTCGTAGAAGTCCATGTTGGTGTGGTGGTTGGTTGGCTCGTACTGCAGCGAGTCCTGGATGAACTGGAAGCCCGGCAGGCCGGCATTGTCGAACGAGACATGGTCGGTCGAGCCGGTCGTGCGCGAGCTCACATGCGTGAAACCGAGTTCGCGTAGCGGTTCGCCCCACTGGCGGAAGATCGGGATGATCGGCTGGTTGCCCTGGGCGTAGATGCCGCGGATCGAGCCGACGCCGTTGTCGAGATTGAAATAGCTCTGGAAGCGGGAATGCTCGCGCTTCACCGGAACGGGTTCGCCTAGCGTGCCGGGCCGTGAGCCGGTCGGGGCCGGGCGGCGGTTGCCGCCGAAATGCTCGGTGACATAGAGACGCGAGCCGATCAGGCCCTGCTCCTCGCCGTTCCACAGGCAGACGCGGACGGTGCGTTTCGGCCTGGCGTTGGTCGCCTTGAGGATACGCAGCACCTCGTGCGCCATGCAGCAGGCGCCGCCATTGTCGGCCGCGCCGGTGGCGGAGTGGAAGCTGTCGAAGTGGCCGCCGATGATGACGGTTTCATCCGGCCACACGCTGCCGCGGAGCTCGCCGACGACGTTGAACATCTGCGGCTTGTCTTGCCAGTCGTTCTTGATGTCGGCCTCGACGACCACGGACTGGCCCAGCATGGTGGAGCGGGCGATACGGCCATAGTGCTCCGCCTCGATGACGACGCGCGGGATCTGCTGGTCGGGCGCGTCCGTGCGGCCGCCGCCCAGGACGTTGATCACGCCGAAACCCTTGTTGGTGGAGAAAACGCCGAGCGCGCCTTCCTGGAGGAAGAACTTGTTGCGGTCGTAGGGCGGGCCCGGGGGCTGCGGCGGGCGCGGCGGCGCGTTGCTCTGGCCGGGCGTGGTCGCGCCCTGCTCGGGCGGGCGGGCGGGCGTTTCCATCGCGTCGAGCTGCTCGCGGGTGTAGCGCTTGGCGACCGGATCCCACTGCGCGCGCATCTCGATCGGCGCCTGGCCGAGCACCCATCTCCCCTTGAGCTTGCCGGCCCATTTTTCCTTGAGGTCTTTCTCGGTCGTCTCCGTGACCAGCACGCACTCACCGCGGACAAGGCCGTTGGTGCCCGGCGTCCAGGCGGTCGACATGCCGGAGATCGGGAAAGTGTTAGGCGAGACAGCCGCGAGATAGAATTTCGAGTTGGACCAGCCGCGCGGGAAGCCGTTGTTGTTTCCAGTCGGATCGGCCGGCCAAGGCTCGAGATTGGCGGAGAGACCCCATTCCTTCAGCGTCGAGACGACCCAATCGCCCGACTTGCGGATGCCCGGCGAGCCGGAGAGGCGCGGACCCAGCACGTCCATCAGGTAGCTTGCGGTCTTCATGACCTGGCTGGTCCGGTCCGCCATGCCTTCGGCGCGGATCGCCGCCAGCGCGTCATAGGGCAGGGTTGCAGCTGCCTGGGCGAAGGCGCTTTCGCCGAGCAGGGCAGGGGCGAACGCCCCGGCCGCGGCGGCGGTCATGAAGGTCCTGCGGTTCATGTGTCTCCCCCGTCTCTGTGGGTTTTGGGACCCCGGTTTGGCCCAACTATAGGCCCGCCTGCCGGGGCGTCGATTGCGCTCGCCCGGCGGGGGCTTCAACTCACCGGGAACAGGCGGTTTTTAGCGCACCGGACACCATGAGAGAGCGGCGCTGATAGGGGGGCGGGGCTCTGTCGTGGTACGTCTCCGGCATGTCGCCAATCCAGCTCCTGGGTCTGGTCCTCGCTTTCGGCCTCCTGGCCGGCGTCCTTCTGATAGTTCTTGGAATCAGGGCCCGCCCGCATGGCGGAAGGCAGCGCGTCCAGGCCGGCGCCGGCTCTTTCGAAGGGGTCTTGCACGTCGGCGATGGTGGGAGCCATTGCAGCCCGGGCGACAGCGGCGGTAGTTGCGACGGCGGCGGGGGCGCCTCGAGCTAGGCGGCAGGCCTGCGGAATCGGACTTTTTGGCCGGTATTGGCCTGACGGAACGGTCCGGCCATCGATGTTGACAAACCCCCGGGCCGCTAGTAGCTGCTCGCGTTCGAATTTCAGTACTAAACCCTGTCTGAGAAAGGCTCCGCAAGGGAGCGATGCAAACCTATTCCGCCAAACCGGCCGAGGCCGTGAACAAGTGGGTGATCATCGACGCCGAGGGCGTCGTTGTCGGTCGCCTGGCGTCCTACGTGGCCAAGCGGCTGCGTGGCAAACACCGCGCCGACTACACTCCCCATGTCGACCTGGGCGACCACATCGTGATCATCAACGCCGCCAAGGTCGCGATGACCGGCCGCAAGATGACCCGGAAGCTCTATCATCGCCACACCGGACACCCGGGCGGGATCAAGACGACCACGCCGGCGAAGATCATCGCCAGCAAATTCCCCGAGCGTGTGCTCGAACTGGCCATCAAGCGCATGATGCCGGGCGAGAGCCCGCTGGCGCGCGACCAGTTCGCCAAGCTGCGCGTCTATGGCGGCGCGGATCATCCGCACGCCGCGCAGAACCCGGAAGTCGTGGACTTCAAAAAGATGAACTCCAAGAACGTGAAAGTCGCCTGATCATGGCTGAAGCTGTCGACACCCTTGGCGACCTCAGAGACCTCGGCGTCAAAGCCGCTCCGGCCCAGGCCCCGGCGACCCCGAAGATCGACAAGCAGGGCCGCGCCTATGGCACCGGCCGCCGCAAGACCGCCACCGCTCGCGTGTGGATCAAGCGCGGCAGCGGCAAGATCACGATCAACGGCAAGGACCAGACTGAATACTTCGCCCGTCCGGTGCTGCGCATGATGATCAAGCAGCCGCTGGAAGCCGCCAAGCGCGAGACCGAGATCGATGTGGTCTGCACCGTCGCCGGTTCGGGCCTCTCGGGCCAGGCTGGCGCCGTGCGCCATGGCATCGCCCGCGCGCTGGTCAACTTCGAGCCGGAACTGCGCACCGCGATGCGCCCCAACAAGTTCCTGACCCGCGACCCGCGCGCCGTCGAGCGCAAGAAGTACGGCCGCGCCAAGGCCCGACGCTCGTTCCAATTCTCGAAGCGGTAAGGAGCGGTCCGCGAAGCGGATGATTTGGTCAGGTGGGCCAAATCAAGCGACGAACGCCCGGAGCGTAAGCGGAGGGCAGACGCCAGCACCATCCAGGGCGCTTCGGGCAACCGGAGCGCTCTTTTCGTTTTCCCCCTTATATTTTCCCTTCAGGCGTTCGAAAGTCCGAGCCATGGGCCCCAAAGTCTTCATCGACGGCGAAGCCGGAACCACCGGCCTTCAGATCCGCCAGCGGCTTGCCGCCCGGCGCGACCTGCAGGTCGTCTCGATCGATCCGGACAAGCGCAAGGACCCCGCCGCCCGGGCCGACCTGCTGAACTCAGCCGATGCAGTGATCCTCTGCCTGCCGGATGATGCCGCTAAAGAGGCGGTCGGCCTCGTCAGGAACAATACGACGAGGATCATCGACGCTTCGACCGCGCACCGGGTCGATCCCAACTGGGTCTATGGCTTTCCGGAAATGGCCGACGGCCATCGCGTGATGATCGGGCGGTCGAACCGCATCTCCAATCCGGGCTGCTATCCTACCGGCTTCATCGCACTGGTTGCACCGCTGGTCGGCGAAGGGCTGATCCCGAAAGACTTTCCGGTCACCGTGAATGCGATCTCCGGCTATTCGGGCGGGGGCCGCGGCTTGATCGAGGAATTCCAGGGCCAGCCGGCGGAGACCACCAACGACGTGTTCCGGACCTATGGCCTGACGCTGGCGCACAAGCACGTGCCGGAGATGACGAAGTACTCCGGCCTTGCCCATCCGCCGGTGTTCGCACCGTCGGTCGGACGGTACGCGCAGGGCATGATCGTGGAAGTCCCGCTGCAGCTCTGGGCCCTGCCAGGCAATCCTTCGCCCAAACAGCTGCGCGAAGTGCTGGCCGATTTCTATCAAGGCGAAAAATTCGTGTCGGTGGCGGATGAGGCCGAGACCGCTTCGCTTCAGAAGGCGCGCGCCGGCGCTGGCGGCTATGTCGAGGCGCTCGATCCGGAAGCGCTCAACAACACCAACCGGATGAAGCTCTACGTCTTCGGAAACGAGCCGGCGCAGCAAGTTCGGCTGGTCGCTCTGCTCGACAATCTCGGCAAGGGCGCGAGCGGCGCTGCGGTGCAGAACCTCAACCTGGCGCTCGGGCTGGATGAGGGCGCAGGGCTGTAACGCTCCGCCTCAGCTCCGTCGCGCCTTGATCGTTTCCAGCGTTTCACGGACGTAGGTTCCGGGCGCGGGGAGAGCGCCCTTCATCGGCGCGGCCGGCGCAACCTCCGCGCCGGCATTCTCCCGGAGCCACTCCGCCCACAGCGGCCACCACGAGCCGGGGTGTTCGGTGGCGTAGGCGAGCCAGTTGTCCGGCGCGGGCGGAAGGTTCGGACCAGTCCAGTAGCGGTATTTGTTCGAGGCCGGGGGGTTCACGACGCCGGCGATGTGGCCTGAGTCGGCGAGCAGGAAAGTGACGTCGCCGCCGAACAGCTTCACGCCTTTATAGACGGACGCAAAGGGCGAGATATGGTCCTTGCGCGCGGCGTGGATAAAGACCGGCGCCTTGATCTTTGAAAGATCTACGGGCTTGCCCTCGATCGTGAAGCCGCCCTTGGCCAGTGCGTTCTCAAGGTAGAGCTTCCTGAGACTGGCGATGTGCAGCGGGCCGGGCAGGTTGGTCTGGTCCGAGTTCCAGTAGAGCAGGTCGAACGGACGCGGGCTCTGGCCGAGCAGGTAGCGCTCCTCGACATAGCGCCAGATCAGATCCTCCGGGCGCAGCAGATTGAACGCGTCCCGCATCGCCTCTCCCGGCATAACGCCGCCGGCTTCGCTGATCATCTGGTCGATGCCGGCGATGGAGTGGTCGTCGATGAACAGGCCGAGATCGCCCGGCTCGGAGAAGTCTGTCTGCGCCGCGAGCAGCGAGATCGAAGCGAGGCGATCATCGCCCTCTTCCGCCAGCCGCGCGGCGAGGATGGAGAGCAGGGCGCCGCCGACGCAGTAGCCGGCGGCGTTGACGGCGGCCCCATGCTCCGAAGCCACGAAGTCGAGCGCGGCGCGGGCGCCGAGGCGGTAATAGTCGTCCCAGCCGAAGTCCTTCGTCTCGTCGTCGGCCGAGCGCCACGAGACCATGTAGACGGTGAAGCCCTGGTCGCGCAGCCACGCCACCAGCGAGTTCGCAGGCGTGAGATCGAGCACATAGTACTTGTTGATCCACGGCGGGAAGATCAGCACGGGGCTCTCGCGCACGGTCTTGGTCGCCGGGAAATAGCGGATCAGTTCGATCAGGGGATTCTTGAGCACGACTTCGCCGGGCGTGACGGCGAGGTTCCGTCCCAACTCGAACGCATCAGGATCGGACTGAGTGACGCTGATGCGGCCCTGACCCGCGTCGAAATCGGCCTGAAGCTGGGCGAACCCGCGCTGGATCGACTGGCCATCCGAATCGAACAGGGCCTTCAGCGCCTTGGGGTTGCCCATCAACAGGTTGGAGGGGGCGAAGGCGGCCATTGCCTGGCGGATGAAGAAGGCGGCGCGTCGGCGTTCGGTCTCGGACAGTCCTGGCGCATTCCAGGCGAGGTTCTCCGCCCAGCCCGACTGGGCAAGGAAGATGCGGCGCACGAAATCGAAGAATGGATTCTCGCGCCACGCGGGATCGGAGAAGCGCGCGTCGGCGTCACCCTCGGCCGAGGGCGAGCCTTGCGACATTTCCTGCAGTGCATTGGACTGGCGGCCGAACAGATCAAGCTGGGCCTCAGAGAATGCCTCGGGCTTTTTCGCATAGGCTTCAGCCAGCGACTTGAAGGCGGCGGAGGCTGCTTCGAGTTCGAGTTTCCGGGGCGCGGCCTGGCCGGCAAGGCGAGTGATGTCCGAAAGTTCACGGCTCAGGTCGGCGATGCGCTGGCCAAGCCGCTGGAAGCTTACATCGCCCAGAGCGCCGGAACCGGGCGGGGGGGTCGCCGGATCGGTTCCATTTTTGGGAGGTTTGCCCCCGTTATCGCTCATACGGCCAACGTCCTTTCCCCGGCGGCGGACGTGACTTTGCCGCTCGCCAAACCGGGCGACACTCACTAGGTAGTAACGCCAGACAGCGCAATCTCGGGACCTAAGCCGTCCCTCGACCGGAAGCATACCATGTTCCGCAGCACGGCCACCGCGGCCGCCTCATTCGGAGGGCTTGCCTGCGCCACCCTTTTGATGGGCGGGTGCGCCGACCTGATGCAGCGCTCGACGATTGCGCCGGAATGGTTCCAGGCCAAGGCGATCGAGGTAAAGGGCGAAGGCTATCCAAAAATCTCGGAGATACCGGAGCTGAAAGGCTCGACGTCCGATCAGGCCCAATGGGTAGCCGCGGCGAATTCCCTGCAGGCCGAGAGCACGAAGATCGAGACCAAGCTGGGTGAGAGCGGGGCCAATCCTACGGAGGAGGAGGTCCGAGCTACGGCAGCGCAGTTGCGCGCCCTGCTGGAAAAAGGCCATCCGGCGGCGTCCGGCGCCACACCCGAGACGCCCTGATACCGCCGCCATTTTCCGGTGAAATTTGCCTCACAGCGGCCGTTCCGATACGGCTTTACAGAATTCTTTACCCCGTACGGGCGAGACCCGGCTGGGCTGGAAACAGGTGACCGACATGCGGTTGGAGTTCCACAAGATCAGGCGGTTGCCGCCTTACGTCTTCGAGCAAGTGAACATTTCCAAGGCAGCCCTGCGCGCCGAAGGCGCTGATGTCATCGACCTCGGCATGGGCAATCCGGACCTGCCGACGCCGTCGCACATCGTCGACAAGCTGTGCGAGACGGCGCGCAAGCCGGACGTGCACGGCTATTCGGCCTCGCGCGGGATCATGGGTCTGAGGCGGGCGTTGTCGGCCTATTACGACCGGCGCTTCGGCGTGAAGCTCGATCCCAACAAGGAAGTTGTCGTCACGCTCGGTTCCAAGGAAGGCTTCGCCAACCTCGCCCAGGCGATCGCGGCCCCCGGCGACACGATCCTGGTGCCAAACCCGTCCTATCCGCTGCACTCGTTCGGCTTCATCATGGCGGGCGCCGCCATCCGGAGCGTGCAGGCGCATTCGCCGGAGGAATACCTCTCCAACCTCGGCCGCGCGATCAAGCACACCGTGCCGCCGCCGACAGCCATGGTCGTCTGCTATCCAGCCAACCCGACCGCGCAGGTTGTCGAGCTCGACTTCTACAAAGAGGTCATCAAGTTCGCGAAGAAGCACGACATCTTCGTGCTGTCCGACCTCGCCTACACCGAAATCTACTTCGACAATCCGCCACCCTCGATCCTGCAGGTCGACGGCGCGAAGGACATTGCGGTCGAAGTCACCTCGATGTCGAAAACGTACTCGATGGCGGGGTGGCGCGTCGGCTTCGCCGCCGGAAACGAGCGGCTAATCGGCGCGCTGGCGCGGGTGAAATCGTATCTCGACTACGGCGCGTTCACGCCGGTGCAGGTGGCGGCCGCCGCGGCGCTCAACGGGCCGCAGGATTGTGTCACCGAGATGCGCGAAATCTACCGCTCGCGGCGCGATGCGATGGTGGAAAGTTTTACACGCGCCGGGTGGGAGATACCGGAGCCGAAAGCCTCCATGTTCGCCTGGGCGCCGATCCCCGAGCCGTTCCGCGAGGCGGGCTCGCTGGAATTCTCGCTGCGGCTGATCAAGGAAGCGCACGTCGCGGTGGCGCCGGGCGCAGGCTTCGGCGAGCACGGCGATGGCCATGTGCGCCTCGCTCTGGTCGAGAACGAGCAGCGCATCCGCCAGGCTGCGCGCAACATTCGAAAATTCCTCGAAGTCAATGGCGTGAAGCCCAAGGCCGAGAAAGCGCCCAAGGCTGACGTTACTCCCATACGCTCCACGCCGGCCAAGAAGGCTACGGGATGACGGCGCCGAAGGGGAGCAAGACGCTGAGGCTCGGCGTGGCCGGCCTCGGAACGGTCGGGGGCGGGCTTCTCAAGCTGATCGAGCGGCAGGATGAGCTGCGCCTGCCGGGCCGGCTGACGGTGACGGCGGTGTCGGCGCGCTCGAAGTCGCGCAACCGCGGCGTCGATATCTCCAAGCTGCGCTGGGTCGATGATCCGGTCGAACTCGCCACCGCCGACGATGTTGATGTAGTGGTCGAGCTGATCGGCGGATCGGATGGGCCCGCAAAGCGCACGGTCGAGGCGGCGCTCAAGGCCGGCAAGCCGGTGGTCAGCGCCAACAAGGCGCTGATCGCAGAGCACGGCATCGAGATGGCGATGCTCGCCGAGGAGAACAATGCCCACCTGCTGTTCGAGGCTGCGGTGGCGGGCGCGATTCCGATCGTGCGCGCGATCCGCAACTCGCTGTCGGGCGTGGTGGTGAGCCGAGTCTCGGGCATCCTCAACGGCACCTGCAACTACATCTTGAGCGAGATGCTTCGTACCGGAGCCGCCTACGAGACGGTGCTCGGCGACGCGCAGCGGTTGGGCTATGCCGAGAGCGATCCTTATCTCGACGTGTCGGGGATGGATGCGGCCCACAAGGTTCTGATCCTCGCCTCTATCGCCTTCGGAGCGCGGCCGGATTTCAGCCAGGTCTCGGTCGAAGGCGTCGATGCCATCGAGGCGATGGACATCACCCTCGCCAACAAGTTCGACTACCGCATCAAGCTGGTCGCCGAAGCCTTCCGGGCAAATGGCGGCGTGCGCTGCCGCGTGGCGCCGGTTCTGGTGCAGAAGGATCACCCGCTGGCGCAGGTGAACGGCCCGCTCAATGCCGTCGTGGTGGAAGGCGAGCCGGTGGGGCGTCTGACGTTTACCGGTCCCGGCGCCGGCGCGGGCCCGACGGCCGCAGCAGTCGTGGGCGATCTCGCGCGGCTGTTCGAAGGTCCCGCGACGCCTCCGCTGGGCAAGCCGGCGAAGGAACTGGCGGCGCTGATCACCACCGCCAAGGGCACGGCCGACCAAGGCTCGTTCTTCATCGGCGCGAAGCTGGCCGACAAGCCTGGCGTGTTTGCGGCGCTCACCGAACAACTCGCCGAGGCGGGCGTCTCGATCGACAAGCTGATCCAGGACTCGGCGGGGGATACCGGCGCGGCGCCGGTCGCGATCATGACACATCCATGTCCGCGCGCCTCGATCGAGAAGGCGCTGGCGAAGGTGGCGGACCTCAAGATCACCACCGACACGCCGCGGCTGCTGAGGATCGAAACCCGCGCCTGATGACTGTGCGGTGCAGCAAAAAACGGTGACGCGCGAGTCAGACTCAAATACTTCGCAAAGCACGGCCCGAATTTGCTTTTGCGCTTCGGCCGAGCGGCGTATGCCTCAGGCACTGATTCGCCGGTCCGGCCGGTCCCCGTCCGAGTTGAGAGCAGAGATGATCAAACAACCCGTGCTGAACGCGTCCCTCGGCTACGCGATGGCGAGCGCGACGATCAGCGCGGCGATGGCGGCGGAGGCGATGATCGGCCGCGGCGACGAGCGGGAGGCGGAAGAGGCTGCCGCGGCGGCGATGCGCGACGCGCTGAACGATATCGAGATTTCCGGGCGCGTGGTGGTCGGCGAGGCGGACGGGCAGATCCTCAATGTCGGCGAGACGGTAGGCAGGGGCGGCGGTCCGGAACTCGACATCGCGCTGGAAGCTCTCGAAGGCACGACGCTGACCGCCAAGGCGATGCCCAATGCGATCGCGGTGATCGCGGCGACGCCGCGCGGCGGCTTGCTGCAGGTGCCCGATCTCTACATGGAGAAGCTGGCGATCGGTCCGGGCTATGAGCGCGGGGTGGTCGACCTCGACGCCAGCGCGGGTGAGAATGCGATCCGGCTGGCGAAGGCGAAGGGCGTCGATATCCGACGCATCACCGCGTGCGTGCTCGATCGGCCGCGGCACGAGAAGATCATCGCGGACCTGCGCAAGGCGGGCGCGCGGATCAACCTGATCTCGGACGGCGACGTTGCCGGCGTGATCAACACGGCGATGCCTGAAACCGGCATCGACATGTATGTCGGCCAGGGCAAGGCGCCCGAGGGCGTGCTGGCGGCGGCGGCGCTGCGCTGCGTCGGCGGACAGATGCAGGCCCGGCTGGTGTTCCGTTCCGACGCCGAGAAATACCAGGCGCAGCGCTCCGGCGTGAAGGATCCGATGCGCCGCTACGAACTCGACGACCTCGTGCGCGGCGAGACGCTGTTCGCGGCCACAGGCGTCACCAAGGGCGAAATGCTGGACGGCGCCAAGCGCGTCAACGGCCACGTCCACACCCACACGATGGTGATGTCGTCGAGCGATGGCGTGGTGCGCACGATCCGGTCGATCACGCCGGTGAAGCGCTGACTCGCGGCTACGCGGGCTCCTGCATCCTGCGGACAGTCTTGAGCACTTGTTCCTTCGGCAACATCCTGACGGCCGTCGCCATCATCTTGTTGCGTCCGCCGGTGATCACGACACGACGGTTTTTCAGAAACCCATCATAGCCTTCCTGAGCCACGGGCATCGACGGCATCGCCTTCATGGTCTTGCCCAGCCGCGTGCGCCCTGTGCCGGCGCGCTCGCGGAATTTCGAGACCGTGGGGCCGGGGCAGAGGCAGCTGACATGAACGCCCGTCCCGCGGGCCTCCTCCCACAGCGCCTCGGAGAAGGAGAGAACGAATGCCTTGGAGGCGTAGTAGACCGCCATCAGCGGTCCAGGCTGGAATGCTGCGGTCGACGCCACGTTGAGAACGCCACCGCGCTTCTTCTCCAGCATGCCTTTCCAGTAGATGTGCGTCAGCTCGGTAAGCGCGCGCACATTGAGGTCGATCATGCCGACCTGCGGCCCGATCGGCTCGGCCGCGAACCCGCCCGCATGGCCGAAGCCCGCATTGTTGACGAGCACGTCGACGCTGAGCCCACGCTGCGCGATGTCGGAGGCAAGCTTCGCCCCGCCGCCAATGGCGCCGAGATCGCCGACGACAACGGCGACCTTCACGCCATGAGCTTTGGAGAGTCGATCCGCCACTTCGCGCAAGGCGGGCTCTGTGCGCGCAGTGACGATGAGGTCGTAGCCTCCTCGCGCGAAACACTCAGCCAGATCGACGCCGATCCCTGCCGATGCGCCTGTCACCAGGGCTGTCTGCCCGCTGCCCGGTTTGCTGGCCATTCCATGCCTCCTTCATCGCCGCCGATATCGCAGCAATGCGCTTGCCGGAAGGGAGGTCAAGCGGCGCTGCGACCGGTCCCAGTGGAGGCAGCTCCTTTCCTTGTTGCGAGTGGCTGCGGGCAATGCAAAACACGTTGCGGACTCGGGGCGCGTTCGATTTCGTCGAACGGCGAACGGTTGAGAACGACATGGATGTCGCTGTACTCGGCGCAGGCTTGATGGGGGTCTGCACGGCCATCGAACTGGCTGGGCGCGGCGTCGACGTCGACCTCTACGACCGGGCTGATGTCTGCATCTCAGGCGCATCGCTGAACGGCGAAGGCAAGGTGCACCTCGGATACCTGTACGCCGCGGACCCGTCGCTCAGGACCGCCAAACGAATGGTCGACGGCGCGCTGAGCTTTTCTCCCTTGATGCGCAGGTGGCTTGGAGGCGCCTTCGACCGGGTGCCGGCCTCAAGGCCGTTCTACTATCCGGTTCACCGCGACTCGCTCGTGCCGGCGGACCTGTTCGAACGGCATCTGCACAGGGTCGCAGGGCTCTACGCCGATGCGTGCGGCCTCGCCAGACCAGATTATTTCGGGCGAGATCCGAGACTGCCGCCTGTTCGTGTGCGCGACCTCTCTTCGATCGGATTGAGCGGCAAGCTGATCAGCGCCGTGTTCGCGACGGAAGAAGTCGCAATAGATTCCGACGCGCTGGCCGTGGAGGTTCGAGCGCGCGTTGCGGCAGAGCCCAGGATCAGGCCGCATTTGGGAACAGAGGTTCTTCGCGTCAGTCGCGACCGATCCGGCCTCACCGTTCATGCGCGCAATGGTGCGGGCCCGCTTCGGAAGCGGTACGACCATGTCATCAACGCACTTTGGGATGGCAGGCTTGCCATCGATGCGGAAATGGGAATGACCCCCAACCGGCGCTGGTTGTTTCGCTACAAGGAGTCGCTTCATCTCCGGTCCGACGCGACCACTCATATTCCATCCGTCACGATCGCGCTTGGACCGTTTGGTGACATCGTTGCCTATGACAAAGGCAAGCTCTACCTGACCTGGTATCCTGCGGGCCGCCACGCCAGCGTCGATGCGATCCTGCCGCCCAGCGAAAAGGATATTCTCGCAACAAGAAACGCTGTCCGGGTGCAAACCCAGACGCTCACCGCCCTGGCTGAGATCGTTCCGGGTGTAGCCGCGCTGCCGGCGGAAGTCATCGCCGCGGGATGTCTTCGCGGTGGCTGGATCTTCGCCTGGGGAGACACTGACGTCGACGATCCGGCAAGCGAACTGCACCAGCGCTTCGCCGTGGGGCCGGCATCGGTTGAGGGCTATCACACTGTCGATACGGGCCGGTTCATGCTGGCGCCGCTCTTCGCAATGCAGGTGGCCGATGCGCTGGCTGCAAGATCATGAATGATCCGCTGGTGACCATCGGAGTGCCCGTCTTCAGGGGCGTCGGGTTGGTCGAAGCGGCGCTCGAGGACATTCTTGGGCAAACCTACCCGAACCTGGAGGTCCTGATCTCGGTGGACGGCGGAGACGAGGAATCGGCCAGGGTATGCGAGCCATTCCTTTCGGATCCGCGTGTGAGACTAACGCTGCAGCCCGATCGCCTCGGCTGGGCGCGCAATACGAACTGGTTGGCGCAACGAAGGTCAGGCGAGTTCTTCGTCTACCAGCAGCAGGATGACGGCCTGTCGGCGGACTACATCGCATCGTTGGTCGAAGCGGCGGCGATCCATCCAGGCGCATCGATTTGCTATTCGGCAATGATCGTCGAGTCGAACGGTTCACAGACTCGCGTCGAACACCGGTCTGTTCTCGGGGATGCGCTTTCGCGGGCCTTCACTCACCTCGAGCGCATGGACACAAGCATGTTTCGGGGGCTGATCCGCAGCAGCGCGCTTGCGAACGCCAGCGGTATCCGATCCGGGGACCACGAAAGCTTCGGCGCGGACCTGCACTTCGAGGCAGAGCTGGCGATGCAGGGGGAATTCCGCTTCGTCCCCGGACCCATCTACTACAAACGGCTCCACGACCGCAGCACACATCTCAAGTGGTATGACTGGCCTGATGCGGAAAAGCGTTTGGCGTGGGCCTCGCTTGGCGCTCGCATGCTTTCGGCGCTGGTCCGGCGCGAGCGCTCGCACGAGGAACGCTGGCATTCGTTCTTCGCCGTTCTCGACCGTTTCGCGACGCCGCGCACTGGCGATCGCTGGATTTTCTGCGCGCTCCCGGATGATGACGCTGCCGGGCGCCTGGATATCGTGAACAGGGTTCTGGACGATGCCCTGAGCAACTGGGTCCCCGAGCTTCCCGCGATTCTCGAAACCGATGCGGAGCTGCTCCGGAAGGCAGCCACAGGGTATTTCGGGCTTTAGCCCCGGCGATGGTCTCGGGAAGCATCGGCTGCTTCATGCGCCGCGCTTGAACCGAATCCCGAGGCGCCACACCTTAGGGCATGGCCCAAAAGTCGTCCGCACCCGACTATCTCGGCGTCTCGCAATCGCTCTCTGGCAAGGCGTGGCGCCAGCGTCCGACGGACGAGAAGCTGGCTGCCGAGCATGCTCGCAGGCTGCAGGCGCCGGACCTGGTTGGCCGGATGCTGGCGGCGCGCGGTGTCGCTCTGGATGACGCGCAGCTCTTCCTCAATCCGACGCTGAAGGACCTGTTTCCCGATCCTTCGACTTTCGCCGACATGGACACGGCGGCCGGAGCGATCCTCGATGCGATCGTGTCGGGCCGCCCCACGGCGGTGTTCGCCGACTATGACGTCGATGGCGGGACGGCGTCGGCGATCCTGTCGCGCTATTTCCGCGCCTGGGGACGCGAGCTGATCCTCTACGTGCCGGACCGCCTGATGGAAGGCTTCGGCCCGACGCCGGGAGCGTTCCGCGCACTCAAGAAGATGGGCGCCGAACTCGTTGTCACCGTTGATTGCGGCGCAGCGGCGATCGAGGCGCTGAAGACGGCGAACGAGATCGGCCTCGACGTCGTGGTGATGGACCATCACCTCATGCATGACGATCACACGCCGCCGACGCTGGCGCTGGTGAACCCCAATCGGCCGGACGACAAATCCGGGCACGGCTTCCTTGCGGCGGCAGGCGTCGTGTTCGTGCTGATCGCGGCGCTGAACCGGCTCGCACGCCAGCGCGGCGTTGCGCCGGAAGGCGGACTTCCCGATCCGATGAAATGGCTCGATCTCGTGGCGCTCGGCACGCTCTGCGACATGGCGCCGTTGAAGGGCGTCAACCGCGCCTTCGTGATCCGCGGCCTTGCCGTGCTGGAGCGTCTGGAAAATCCCGGGCTGAAGGCGCTGGCTGAAGTCTCGAACATCGAAGCGCCGAAATCGGTCTATCACGCGACCTTCATCCTTGGCCCTCGTCTCAATGCCGGCGGGCGGATCGGCGATCCGTGGACAGCGGCCAAGCTGCTGGCGACCGACGACCGCGCCGAAGCGATCCTGCTGGCCGAAAAGCTCAACGCGCAGAACGCCGAGCGGAAAGATGTCGAGGCGGGCATCCTGGCGGCGGCGACGAAACAGGCCGAGGCGCGCCTGAAGCAGAAACCGGACGCCGGCATCATCGTCGTTGGCGGGGAGGGCTGGCATCCCGGAGTGATCGGGATCGTCGCCGGAAGGCTGAAGGAGAAATTCCACCGGCCCGCTGTTGTGATCGGCTGGGGCGAGGGGCTTGGTCCGGTCGCGCGCGGATCGGGCAGGTCGGTGCCCGGCGTCAATCTCGGCGAGCTGATTTCGCGCGCGGCAAGATCCGGCCTGCTACTGTCGGGCGGCGGCCATGCGATGGCGGCCGGGCTCAGCATCGATCCAAAACGCATCGACGAGCTGCGCGAGCATCTCGAATCCGAGACCAAGGGCGCGACGTTTGAACTCGCTGAGGCCCGCGTGCTGGAGATCGATGGCGCACTGGGTCCGGGCGCGGCGAATGGCGCTCTGCTGGACCTGATCGAGCGGGTGGGCCCGTTCGGCTCGGGCGCGCCGGAGCCGCTCTTTGCGGTTCCCAACGTTCGCGCGCAGGGCGCCCGGCGCGTCGGCGAAAACCATCTAGCGTTCGATATGGTGGGCGAGGACGGCTCGCGCCTGCGGGCGATCGCCTTCCGGGTCGCCGACGGACCGGAAGGCGAGGCGGTCACCCAAGGCCACCAGCTTCATGTCGCCGGCCGCCTCCGCGCCGACACCTGGCGGGGCCCAGGCAAGGTCCAGATCGAAGTCGCGGATATCGCCAAGGCAGGCTGAGTTTCGGGCGTCGGCGCTCTCCAGATATCTTTTCCCCCGCTCCATTCGTCATACGATGATGAAGAGTGGGGAACCCATGACCGACACCGAAAAACGCTTCGCCAATCAGGCCGCCGTGCGCGGTCCGTGGCGAAAGTATCTCGACAGCCTGGCGCAGTATCGCGGCGACCTGCACCGCTATTGCCGGCGCCTTACCGGGAATGTCTGGGACGGTGAGGACCTGATGCAGGACACGCTGGTGCGCGTGTTCTCGATGCTGGGAAAGATCGACGCCAATCTCGAGAATCCGCGAGCCTATATGATCCGCACGGCCACCAATCTCTGGATCGATCGTGTGCGCCGGTCGGCGCGGGAGCAGGCGATCCTTGCGCTCGACCTGCCGGAAGAGACCACGGCGCCCGACACAGGCGCCGAGCAGCGCGATGCGGCTCGCGCGCTGTTCCAGTCGCTGCATCCCCAGGAGCGCGCCGCGATCGTGATGAAGGACGTGTTCGACCTGTCGCTCGAAGAGACCGCCGGCATGCTGCGCACCAGTGTCGGCGCGGTTAAGTCGGCGCTGTCGCGTGGCCGGGGAAGGCTTGAGGCGAAGCGGCCGGCCGCCGGCTTCGATGCGCCTCCGCCGGAGATCGTCGACAGGTTCATGAAGGCGCTGAGCGCGAAAGACATGGAGACCATGCGGGCGCTGTGCTCGGACGATCTGACGGTCGAGCTGGTGGGCGGGGCGCAAGGCGATGGCTGGGAGCAGAACAAGAACTTTTTCACCCACGCCCACATGGTCATGCCGGCGCTCGGGTTCGGGGAGAAGCCGTGGTGGAAGACGGCGGACTACGAGGGCGAGCGCGTGGTGCTGGGCTTCCGCACACTGGATGGCGTCGAGGGACTCAACGAGGTCCACAGGCTGGAGGCGGGCGCCGCCGAAGGAGGCGCCGCCAGGATAGAGCGCGTGCGGTGCTACTGCTTCTGCCCGGAAACGATCGCCGAGGTGGCCCGTGAAATGGGCGTAACGCCCCTGCCGAGACCGCACCGGAGCCCGTCCTTTGGCGATGTGGCGGGGGCGCTGACTGGACTGAAACGGCGGCCCAAAGCGCGGCCGACTCAGGGCGCCTGAGAGGGCATCTCGAAGCTTGCGGGGCAGGACCTATGCGGGTATATCGCGCGCTCCGCCGAACGGTCCCTTCGTCTATCGGTTAGGACGTCAGGTTTTCAACCTGAAAAGAGGGGTTCGACTCCCCTAGGGACTGCCAGCGGACCTCATAAGCATTTGATTTGGTTGTGAAATTTGGCGCGAGCCGAAACGCGCCCAACACTTTCACCAACAATTGCAATCGGCATACCCCCCCAAAATTTTCGTCGGCTGGCGCTCGCACGCGGCCTATGCCCACATGAGCGTAGGTGTGGGGACGGCATGACTGATCCGCTTGCGGCAACCCTTTCAACGCTGGCGCTGGCCGTGTCCGCGACCACCGCTTGGCTGACCCTGTTTCGCCGGGGCACCGTGCGGATGACCCATCCGTCCGTCATCTTCTTTGGCCCTGACGAAAACGGCGCACCCAAGGTGTACCTGCGGGCCTTGCTGTTTGGCACGTCAAAGCGCGGGCGCATTGTTGAGAGCATGTACGTCCGTCTTTCACGCAACGAGACGCGGCAGACGTTCAACATATGGGTGTATGGCGACGGCAAGTTGGTGCGGGGCAGCGGCATCTTTGTGGGCGAGAATGGCGTCTCAGCGGCGCATCATTTCCTTGCGCCAAAAGATGGTGCCACGTTCCAATTCATAGCGGGGACGTATCAGCTTGAGGTGTTCGCCAAGTTGTTAGGCGACAAGTCATCCAAGCTCATGCTCACGCAATCACTAGACGTTTCCAAGGACAGTGCTGACGCCCTGCGTGATCCCGCCGCCGGG
>Ga0210377_10001373_pt1:0-17500 | contig 22304 bp, 19 predicted proteins | sample PLM4_65_b1redo_FD_155480 | JGI IMG/M metagenome (GOLD analysis project Ga0210377, IMG submission 155480) | Groundwater sediment microbial communities from an aquifer in East River, Colorado, USA - PLM4_65_b1 redo | ecosystem: Environmental > Terrestrial > Soil > Riparian zone | place...
CTCTAGGTTGACCCCGGCGTCGGTCAGGACCTGCGCCGCGATGCCCTTCTCCTCCCGCAGCAGGCCGAGCAGCAGGTGTTCGGTGCCGACGTAGGAGTGATTGAGCTCCCGGGCCTCGGCCATGGCCAGCTCGAGCACCTTCTTGGCGCGCGAGGTATAAGGCAGGTCGGGCGGGCCGGCCGCGGCCGGCGCCTTCCCCTTCTTCACCGTCTCCTCGATCTTCTGCTGGATCTCCTCGAGGTCGACGTTGAGATTGGTCAGGACCGCGGCGGCGACGCCCTCGCCCTCGCGAATCAGGCCCAGCAGGATGTGCTCGGTCCCCACGTACTCGTGGTGCAGCCGCGCCGCTTCTTCGCGCGCCATCTGCAGGACCTTGCGAACCCGGTCGGTGAAATTGTAGCCGTTCATGCTCGCTCGCTCTGCTCGGGCCGTTACGCTCGGCGTCCCGTTTCGGGACGCCGCCCCGCGTCGTCTTCCAGGAGCTTCCGTACGTACGTCGCGCGAATCACGGGCAGATCGGGATCGGTGAGGGCCCGCTCGGCTCGCTGGGCGAGGTGCGCCGGCTGCGTGAAGATGAGCAGCTTGTTCAGCGTGTATACACTGAGGTCGGCGATCAGGTTCAGCCCGACGCCGAGGCGCACACCGCTCAGCAGGTTCATGGTCTCTTCGAAGGACAGGCTCCGGGCGTATCGCAACAGGCCGTACGCGCGCCAGACCTTGTCCGCGATCACGGTGGGCGCGTTGCGCCGCAGCACGTCCCGCGCCTGCTCTTCGTACGCGATCACCTGCCGCACGATCTTACTCAGGTGATCCAGGAGCTCATCATCCGACTTGCCCAGGGTCGTCTGGTTGGAGAGCTGGAAGAAGTTCCCGACGACCTCGCTCCCCTCCCCGTACAACCCGCGGAACGTCAGTCCCACCTGCGTCAGGCCCTGCAGGACCTTCGCGATCTCTTTCGTGAGCACGAGGCCCGGCAGGTGGATCAGGACCGAGGCGCGCAGCCCCGTCCCCGCGTTGGTCGGGCAGGACGTAAGGTAACCAAACTCGCGGTGGAAGGCGAAAGGGACGCGGGTCCCCAGGTCGCGCTCGAAGCGGGCCATCGACTGGTAGGCCGGGCCCGGGGCGAAGCCCGAATGCAGCACCTGGAGGCGCAGGTGGTCTTCCTCGTTGATCATCACGCCCATGGCGCCGTTGGTCAGCAGCGCGGCCCCGTGCCGCACCCCCTGGCGATCCTCCAGGCCGGCCAGCTCTTTGGAGATGAGGTGGCGCTCGTGCAGCAACTGGCGCTCGAGCCGCGACAGCCGGTCCACCCGGAACACGGTCGCGTCGGCCATCGGGGCCGCGGCCCGGCCGGCGTCGAGCACACGCTCCAGAATGCGCTCGCGCTCGGGATCCGTGGCCCGCGGCGTGAAGCGCGTGTCCCCCAGGTTCCGCGCCAGCCGGATGCGGGTGGACAGGACGATGTGGGCGTCCGGGCCGCTGGCGTCGAGCCAGGACACGCCGCCGTCGGGCAGCAGCTCCAGATCGAGCTCGCTCATTCCATCCCCCGGATCTGGTCGCGCAGCCGCGCGGCCAGCTCGAAGTGCTCGGACTCGACCGCGCGGCGGAGCTGATCGCGGAGCTCGACCAGCGCGGGCTCGGGGCCGGCGGGCACGGCGGCCGGCAGCGCGCCCGCTGGCAGCGGGGCGACGTAGGGCTCCCCGACGTGGAGGCTGGCCCCGTGGATCCGGCGGAGCAGGGTCCGGAGGTGGGCTTCGAACGTCAGGTAGCAGCGCGGGCACCCCAGCCGGCCGGTGTCGCGGAAGTCCTGGAGCGTGGCTCCGCAGGCGTCGCACTTGCCGGCCTCGCGGCTGGTAGCGGGTGGCGCCGCGGCGCCCTTCCCCATGGACGCGAGGAAGTCCCCCAGCGGGTACTTGGCCACGCTGGCCTCGGTCTGGACGCCCTTCTCCGCCGCGCACACTTCGCACAGATGCTGCTCGGTGACGGCGTTGTCCACGATGGTGGTGAGATGGATGGACGCCGGCCGCTCGCCGCAGTGCTCGCACCGGGTCACGACATGGCCTCCGCGGCCGTGGCCGGCCGCAGCCGCCCGTGCTCCAGCAGGAGGACGCGGTCGGCGCGCTCGGCCAGGTCCCGGTTGTGGGTGGCCACCACCAGCGAGGTTTCCAGCGTCCGCGCCAGCCCGGCCAGCAGCTCGTGGAGCTGGGTGCTGTGCCCGTGGTCCAGGTTGCCGCTGGGCTCGTCCGCCAGGACGATCTTGGGATCGTGCACGATGGCCCGCGCCACCGCGCACCGCTGCTGCTCGCCGCCCGACAGGATGGCGGGCCGGTGGCCCATGCGGCCGGCCAGCCCCACCTGCGCCAGGACTTCCTCGGCGCGGCTCCGGGCCGCCGCCAGGGGCGCGCCCGCGATACGGAGCGGCATCATCACGTTCTCGAGGGCCGTGAACTCGCGCAGCAGGTGATGGAACTGGAACACGAAGCCGATCTCCCGGTTGCGCAGGCCGTCGCGCTCCGCCTCCGTCAGTCGGGCATAGGGGCGGCCGCCCAGCACGATGTCGCCGCCCGTGGGCTGATCGAGCGCCCCGAGCAGATGCAGCAGCGTCGTCTTGCCCGCGCCGCTCGCGCCCACGATCGCCACCATTTCCCCCCGATACACCTCGAGGTCGACCGCGTTCAGAACCTCGATGAGCGAATCGCCGCCCCCGCGGAACACTTTCCGGAGCGCCCGGGCCTCGAGGATCGCGCTCATTCGTGCCGGATCGCCTCCACCGGGTCGAGCGTCGCGGCCTGGCGGGCCGGGTAGAGGGTGGCGAGCACCGCCACGACCAGGCTCGCCCCGACCACGAGCAGCACGTCGGCCGGATTGACCCGCACCGGGAGCCGGTCCACGAAATAGACCGACGGATCGAGCCGGATGAGCCCGCTCCCGTGCACCACCCGCGCCACGGCCAGGCCGAGCGACGCGCCCAGCACGGTTCCCACCACGCCGATCACCGCGCCCTGGAGCACGAAGATCTGCCGGATGACCCGGGCCGGCAGGCCCATGGCGCGCAGAATGCCGATCTCGCGGGTCTTGTTGGTCACCACCATGGTCAGCGTGCTCACGATGTTGAACGCGGCCACGATCACGATGAGGAGGAGGATCAGTCCCATGGCCAGCTTCTCAAGCTGGAGGGCGGAAAACAGCTGGCCATTCTGGGTTTGCCAGTCGAGCGCGCGATAGGGATAACCCAGCTCTTCCTCGAGCCGCAACCCGAACGCCTCCGCCCGATCCAGGTTGTCGAGCCGGAGCTCGAGACCGCTGACCGCGGTATCGAGCCCGGCGAATTGCTGGGCCAGGGGGAGGGGCAGCACGGTGTAGCCGTTGTCGTACTCGAACATGCCGGTCTCGAAATACCCGGTCACCTCGAACGTCCAGTACCGCGGCACGATGGCGCCCACCGCCGGGTTGAACTTGCTCCCGGCCGGCGCCACCGCCGTCACCGTGGCCCCGGGAAAGGCGGACAGCCGCTCCGCCAGCCGGCGCCCGAGCACGATGCCGCCGTCCACGTCGTCGCGGGTGGTGGCGAACGTCAAGTCGCCCTGGACGAAGCTCTGCGGCAGCGTCGTCACGGCCGCGCGGCCCGTGTCGGTTTGGATCCCCAGGACGTAGGCGCCTTCCGTATAGTCGTACCCGGCCGAGAACAGGCCCTGCGTCAGCACGAACGGCGCGGCCGCCACGACCTCGGGATACGCCCGCACCCGGGCCAGCGCCGCGCGCCAGTCGTCCATGCGTAGGCCGCCGCCATAGGTGAGCAGGCGGAGGTGCGGACTCGCCACCAGGATCTTCTCCCGCAGGTCGTGCTGGAGCCCGTTCATCACGCCCAGCACCACGATCAGGGCCATGACGCCCACCGTGACCCCGCTCGCGGCGATGAACGTGATCAGCGAAACCATGCGCGTGCTGCGGCGGCTGCGCAGGTACCGGCCGGCGATGGTGGCCGCGAGCCCGTTCATTCTTCCGTCCGGAGCAGCGGGAAGAGGATCACGTCCCGGATGGACGGCTGCTCCGCCAGCAGCATCACCAGCCGGTCGATGCCCAGGCCGATGCCGCCGGTGGGTGGCAGGCCGTACTCGAGCGCCCGCACGTAGTCGTCGTCCATCACCTGCGCCTCGTCGTCCCCGGCGGCGCGGGCCGTCACCTGGGCTTCCAGCCGGCGGCGCTGGTCGTCCGGGTCGTTCAACTCGCTGAAGGCGTTGGCCAGCTCCCGGCCCAGGACGAAGAACTCGAACCGCTCGGCCAGCGTCGGGTCGCCCCGCTTGGGCTTGGCCAGCGGCGAGAGCTCGATGGGAAAATCCACCACGAACGTCGGGTCGATGAGGGTCGGCTCGACGTAGTGCTTGAAGACCTCGTCCACCAGCTTGGGCCGGCCCATCGCGGCCGGGTCCGCCCCCTTGGCCGCCACCGCCGCCCGCAACGCCCGATCGTCCGCCTCTTGCAGGTCCAGGCCGGCGTGCGCCCGGACCAGGTCGAGGTACGTGGCCCGGCGCCAGGGACGGCGGAACTCCAGCGGCGTTTCGAATCTGACGATGCGCGAGTCGCCGCACACGTCGCGGACCAGGCCCTCGACCATCTCTTCCGTCAGGGCCATCATGTCTTGGTAGTCGGCGTACGCCTGGTACAGCTCGAGCATGGTGAATTCGGGATTGTGTAGCCGGTCCAGCCCCTCGTTCCGGAAGTCCTTCCCGATCTCGTACACCCGCTCGAGCCCGCCCACCACGCAGCGCTTGAGGTAGAGCTCGGTGGCGACCCGGAGAAAGAGCCGCCGGTCGAGCGCGTGATGGTGGGTCACGAAGGGCCGCGCCATGGCGCCCCCGTAGATGGGCTGGAGCACGGGAGTCTCGACCTCGAGAAACCCCCGCGCGTCGAGGAACGCCCGCAGGTGCGCCACGACGCGGGCGCGGAGGCGAAACACCTCCCGCACGTCGGGATGCACGGCCAGGTCGGCGTAGCGCTGCCGGTAGCGCGTTTCCGGATCCGCCAGGCCCCCATGCTGCCCGCCTTCGGCGTCCGCCTTGCCCAGCGGCAGCGGGCGCACCGCCTTGGCCAGCACCGTGACCGTCCGGGCCCGCACCGTGATCTCGCCGGTCCGGGTGCGAAACACCGATCCTTCCACCCCCACAATGTCGCCCTGATGAAGGAGGTTCACGATCTCGTACGTGGGGTCGCCCAGCTCGTCGCGCCGGAAGTAGAGCTGGATGCGGCCGGTGGTGTCCTCGACGTGGCCGAACGTGGTCTTCCCGTGGGGCCGCAGCGCCACCAGGCGGCCGGCCACCCGCACCGGCAGCTCGCCGGCCGGGTCGAGCGCGGCGGCGGCCGCCGCCGTATGGCTGCGCTCGAACCGGTAGGCGAAGGGATCGACCCCGAGCGCCCGCAGGGCGTCCAGCGCCTCCCGGCGGGCCAGCTCGACGCGCGAGGGCACGGTGCCGCTGCTCACGCTGCCTTGCCTCCGAACTTCTTGAGGTACGTCTCGATGAACTGGTCGATCTTGCCGTCCATCACGGCCTGCACGTCCCCCACCTTCAGCTCGGTGCGATGGTCGTTCACCATGGTGTAGGGCTGAAAGACGTACGACCGGATCTGGTTCCCCCAGCTGATGTCGGTCTTGGTCGCCTCCAGTGCCGCCTTCTTCTTCTCCTGCTCCTCCAGCTCCCGCTGATACAGCGCCGCCTTCAGCATCTTCAGGGCGACGGCCTTGTTCTTGTGCTGGCTCCGCTCCTGCTGGCAGGACGCCACCAGCCCGGTGGGGATGTGGCGCAGGCGGACCGCGGACGAGGTCTTGTTGACGTGCTGTCCCCCGGCCCCGGAGGCGCGGAAGACCTCCATCTCGATGTCATCATCGCGCAGATCGATCTCGATGGTGTCGTCCACCAGCGGATACACGAAGACGGAGGCGAACGACGTGTGCCGTCGCGACTGGGAATCGAACGGGGAGATGCGCACCAACCGGTGCACGCCCTTCTCGGCCTTGAGGTAGCCGTAGGCGTAGTCGCCGTTGATCTCGAGCGTGGCGGACTTGATGCCCGCTTCCTCGCCGGGGGCGAGGTCGAGCAGCCGCACCTCGTAGCCGCGGCGTTCGGCCCAGCGCGTGTACATGCGGACCAGCATTTCGGCCCAGTCCTGCGACTCGGTTCCGCCGGCACCCGGATGGACCGTCAACAGCGCCGAGCGTTGGTCCTCTGGTCCCTGGAGCATGGCGCGCAACTCGAGACCCTGGAGCTCCGCCGCGAGGCGGGTGATCTCCTGGTCGAGTCCCTGGGCGATGTCGGAATCCGGCTCTGCGGCGATCAGGTCGGCCAGCTCGCGCGCGTCGCGCGCCCGCTGGGTCAAATCGTTGTAGGGCTCGATCCAGCGCTTCAGCCGCCGAACCTCTTCCACCACCTCGCGGGCCCGGTCCGCCTGGTTCCAGAAGCCGGGTTCCACCATCCGCTGCTCGAGCTCGGTCAGTCGAACCTGCTTGGCGTCCAAGTCAAAGATAACCCCGGAGTTCCACCAGTCCGTTGGTTACTTCGTCCAGCCGGTCGAGCAGATTGGACTCCATTGGCACGTCGCCCACCCCGCGATGGTGTTACGCATCGAGCCGTCGCCTCCGGAGGTCGAAGGGACGGCTCGCGACGATGGAAATATAAGCCGGACCGAGGGTTGGGGCCAGCGCTAGAAGATCGGCTGCCCCCCGGCCAGGATCTCGTTCAGGGCTTCCCGCCAGTACGCGGTCTGGCTGGCGATTTCCTGCCCCACCTGTTCGACGTACTCGTCCCAGCTCTTCTTGATCTCTTCCTCGAACGCCGCCTTGAGATTCCCCTCGGCCAGGGCCCGCTGCCGCTTGTCGGGCTGGTACACGATCATGTCCGAGACCAGGGCCCGCGCCAGGCGCCGCGCCTTGTGCGCGGGGTCCTGCTGCAGGAACGGGTTGATCGGCCGGCGCGGCGCCGCGGCTGGAGGCGCTTCCACCGCACGCGGGACCTGCGGCCGGGCCGGCGGCGCCGGCGGGGGCGCGGCTGGCGCCGGGGCGGCCGGGGCGGCCGGGGCGGCGGTGAGCGGCTGGCCGGGCGTGGCCCGGAACACCGGAGCCGACGGACGCCGGGTCGGCGGTTCCGGCCGCGGCGCCGCGGGTGGAGCGCCGGTGCGGGGCTGGTAGAAGGGCTGGCTCAGCCGGGGCGTTCGCGGGGGCTCCGCCAGCCGCGCGGGGGCGGCCGGGGCGGCCGGGGCCGCCGGGGCTTCCGGTGGCGCGGGAGGCGGTGCCGCCCGGACCGGGGCCGCGGGCGGTGCCGGCGCCGGCTCGGGCATCGGGGCCCGGACGGGCGCGGCCGGGGCCGCCGCCAACGGCCGCGCCGCCGCGCCGTCCCGCCGCACGTCCAGCGTCGCCGCGCACACCGTGCAGCGGGCCCGGATGCCGGCCTCCGGCACCTTCGCGGGATTCACCCGGAAGACCGTGCGGCACGACGGACAGCGGACGTTCATCGTTGCCTTCCTCTCCTAGCGCTCCGCCTCGGCGTCCTGACGCCGATCCACCACGAACACCGATCCGGGCAGCGTCTTCGCGTAGCTCTTCATTTCCGTCGCCAGCCCGCTCACCTGGGCCGGGTGCGTGAAGTGGCGCCGCTCATTGGTGACGATGCCGATGGACAACGTCATGAGCGGCACCCGATAGAGCTGGCCGCGCCGGTCCTTCCCGAAAAAATATCCCGCGCGCCGGTCCTGGTCCGAGTATTGGAAGGGAATCAGCGTGTCGAATACGCCGATCACCTCCGCGCAGATGTCGTTCACCGCGGTCGTGGGGACGACGAAGATGAAATCGTCGCCGCCGATGTGCCCCACGAACCCGGCGTCCGGACACAGGCCCTTCACCACGTCCCGCAGCATCCGCGACAACAAGTAAATGACCCGATCGCCGTCGTAATAGCTATAGCGGTCGTTGAATTCCTTGAAGTGGTCCAGGTCGGCGTAGCAGACGGCGAACGCCTCGCCGCCGTCGAGCCGGCGCCGGATCTCCCGCTCGATTTCGGTCGTCCCGGGCAGGCGGGTGGACGGATGCACCGAGACCGACGTCTCGGCCCGAGCCAGCAGCGCATCGAGCCGGCAGCGCTGCTCGCCGGGGTCGAAGAGCGGCGTGATCAGCTCGTCGGCGCCGGCCGCGAACCAGCTGCCCGTGACTTCCGGGCCGTGCCGGCCCGCCAGCACCGCCACCGGAATGATGCCCGTGTAGGGGTCCGCCTTGAGCGCGCGGCAGAGGGCCAGGCCTTCCTCGCCCTGCTCCGCCGCGACGAGGATCAACGCCGGCAACGTGCGTAGGGCCGCGGTCTCGACGTCGGCGCGCCGGGACACGTGCAGCACCGGCAACCCGCGCCCCGCGGCCCACGCCGCCATGCGATCGGGTACCGGACGGTCGGCCGGCGCGAAATACAGGACCGTCGGTCGCGTCCGCACCCTCGCTCCTTTCGCGTAATCCCAAGACTGGGCGAAACTTAGGACCGGTCCAAAGAGAAGTCAAATGAGCGGCGTGCGGCCTCAGAACGAGACTGAAAGCGCGGCGGTGAAGGCCAGATGTCCATCCCAGCGCGACGTTGGGTACAACCCGGCTTGCAGCCGCACGGCCGGCCCCCGCCGGGCCAGACGCTCCGTGATGGCGGCGTCCACGGCGCTCAGCAGGTGGTTGGCCAGCAGCAGCCCAAGGGCCTGCGACGCCTGGCGGAACGCCTGGTCGCTCTCCCGGATGGTCTGCCGGTAGAGATCCTGCTCCAGTCCCGCGTTGCGCCACGACCACTGATAGTTGGGGCCGATGGCGCGGCTGGTGTAGAACGCCAGCGCGCGCTGGTACTCCGGGGCGTCGGGCGGAGGGATCTCGGCCGGATCGGTGAAGTAGGTGCGACGCGCCAGTCCCCAGATCTGCCCGTTGTAGCTCCGCTCGTCGGTCGGCGGGACCAGCGCCGGGCCCGGGTCGGTATCGAACGGCCCGCTCTCCACGAACCGGCCCATCTGCTCGAAGTACTCGAACACGGTGTCGGTGCTGGCGGCGCTGAACTGGGCGCGGGCCACCACCAGGGCCAACTCCCGGTACCGGTCGCGCTCGCGCCGTCCTTGGGCGTTCAGCGCCAGCACCCGGGTCAGCAGGAATGCCTCGGCCACGAGGTACAACGCGCCGCGCTCGCGGGCGCCCAGCAGCTGTCCGGTGCCCGGAATGACGGCGGAGGCGAGGGGCCGCACCCACGGCGCCCGGTCCGGATCCCGGAGGGTGCGCCACAGGTCGGTCACCACCGGCACGCCGCCCGAGTCGCGCACCGGCGGTTCCTGCGCGGCCAGCCGGGCCGGCGCGTGGCCGGCCGCGAGGAGGGCGAGGAGGGTCGGGCCGAGCCGGCTCAGAGCAGGATGCGGAGGCTGAGGTGGACCGGATCGTCGAACGCGCCGACGTCGTAGAACACGCGGGCGAAATCCACCACCACCCGCTGGAGCCGGACGCCGATGCCCACCGAGGCGCCGCCGCTCTCGGACTGCAGGAACGCGTAGCCCGCGCGCAGCTGCACCATTTCGCCGTACCCCAGTTCCACGCCGAGCCGGGCGTCGGGACTGCCGTACTCGCCCCACTCGTCCTGGAGGTCCAGGAGCACCCGCGCGCCGAGGGGCGATTGCTCGGAGCGCACGGGCCATGGCAGGCGGTACGCGACGCCGATGGCCAGACGCGTCGGCAACGCGTCGGCCTGGTCCCGGTTCTCGAGCTGAAGCGCGAACCCCGCGTGGCGCACCGCCAAGCCGATGCGTAGCGCGTCGGCCGGGCCCAAGGCGAGCTGCGCCCCCACGTCCAGCCCGTGGGTCGTGCCCGCGACGGATCGCAGCGTGCCGCAGTCGCCCTGACAGTCCTGACGGAACTGCACCAGCTTGTAGCTCACGCCCACGGCCAGGGCGCCGGCCACTTCGGTGGCGTAGCTCGCCAGCAGCTCGACGTTCTTGGGCGAGACCCGGCCGGAAGGAATGCCGCCTCCAGACGGGACCACGTCCTGCGCGCCGTAGTCCACCAAGTATCCGGAGACGCCCAGCGTGCCGAGGCGGCGGTCCACGAAGTGGATGGTGAGGGCGGTGTTGTTCGAGGCGAAGGTGCGGGACCAGTGAACGGCGAACTCGCTGTGGAGGAGGGTGGCGAGTCCGGCCGGATTCCAGAAGACCGCTTCGCTGCTCCCGCCGTCGGCGATGGCGGCCTGCCCCAGTGCCGTGGCCCGGGCGCCCACCGGCAGCAGGAGGAAGGCGGCCCCGCCGGTTTCCGGACTTCCCTCTTGCGCCGCGCCGGCCCGCGGTGCCAGCGCGGCCAGCGCTATCGAGAGCGCCGCGGCCCTAGAAGGGCGTCGCCTCATCGATGAGCATGATGGGGATGTCGTCCTCGACCGCGTAGCTCAGGCGACAGGCTTGGCAGACCAGCTCTTCCTTGGGGGTGGTGCGATGCTCGAGGTCACCCTTGCACTTGGGGCAGACCAGAATCGCGAGGAGATCGGCGGGCACGCTCATCGAGACCTCGTTGGTACGGCGTCGAACCCCAGCCGGCGGAGGATCGCGGCCCGTGACCGCCACCGGGGTAACGTCTTGACCCATAGATCCAGATACACCGGCTCGCCCAGGAAGGCCTCGATCCGACGGCGGGCGTGGGCGCCGATCTCCCGGATCATGCGCCCACCCTTCCCCACCACGATCGCTTTCTGCGAATCCCGCTCGGTGTACAACGCGACCCGAATATACACCGGGGTCGAACCTTCCCGGAACTCGTCCACCTCGGCCGCGAGGGCGTACGGGACTTCGTCCCCCAGGTACTCGAACGCCGCTTCCCGCACGAACTCGGCCACGAAGAACCGCACCGGCTGGGTGCTCAGGTCGTCCGCCGGGTAGCGGAACGGGCCCGCCGGGGCCCGGGCCGCGCACCAGGCGAGCAGGGCGTCCAGGCCCTGGCCGGTGACGGCCGAGACGGCGAGCCGATCCGGGCCCGACGGGGTGACGGGGCGGAGATCGACCTTGGTGAGCACGGTGAGGACCGGCCGGCGGGGCTTCCGGTCGGCGGGAAGCAGCGCCGCCAGAGGCGGCGGGTCGCCGTCGCTCGCGGGATGCAGATGGAGGATCGCGTCGGCCCGCTCCAGCACCAGATGCGCGGCGTCGAGCATCGCCTGTTGCATCAGGTACGCCGGATCGAGCAGGCCCGGAGGATCCACGAAGGCCAGCTGCACGTCGCCCAGCGTGCGCAGGCCCACGACGGGCAACCGGGTGGACTGCGGCTTGGCCGAGACGATCGCCAGCGACTCTCCCACCAGCGCGTTCAGCAGGCTCGACTTGCCGGCGTTGGGACGCCCGGCGAGCGCGATGGTACCGAAACGGGTCTCGGGCTCGGGAGCGGACATGGGGTGAAGCTACACGGGGAGCGGGGAGCGGGGAGTGGTACGCTCCCAGACGCTTTCGCCTTCGGACGCGCGCCGCCTTCACCGGAGGGTGATCGAGTCCGGGAGCGTACCACTCCCCACTCCCCGATTAGCAGATCCGCGGCAGCTGATCTCCCGGCAGCAGGTCCACCACGCGCGTGCCCCCGATGCCGGTTTCGAGCACCACGAGGCCGGGATGGCGGTCCACCGCCCGGCCGATGCGGGCCGCGTGGAGACCCAGGGGATGGGCGCGCAGGGCGAGGAGCGCGCGGTCCGCCGCCTCGGGCGCGACGAAGGCCACCAGGATGCCCTCGTTGGCCACGTACAGCGGATCCAGGCCGAGGACGGCGCAGGCGGCGGCGACCGGGCCGGGGATCGGCAGGGCGGTCTCGTGCACCGTGACGCCCACGCCCGAGGCCCGGGCCAGCTCGTTCAGCGCGCTGGCGACCCCCCCACGGGTCGGGTCGCGGAGCGCGTGGACCGCATCCCCGGCCGCGGCCCGTAGGGCCTCGACCAGGGGGGGCAGCGCCGCGGTGTCGCTGGTGATCGTGGTTTCGAGTCCCAGGTCGGCCCGCGCGGCCATGATCGCCATGCCGTGCCGGCCGATCGGGCCGCTCACCAGCACGACGTCGCCGGGGCGCGCCCGGGCCGGATCGGGCTGGAAGTCGTCGCGCAGCGTACCCAGGCCCGTGGTGTTTACGAACAGGCCGTCCGCCTTGCCGCGCTCCACCACCTTGGTGTCCCCGGCCACGATCGCGACGCCGGCGGCACGTGCGGCGGCCGCCATGGACCCGAGAATGCGGTCCAGCACGGCGAACGGCAGGCCCTCCTCCAGTACGAAGCCCGCGGTGAGCCAGCGCGGCTCCGCGCCCATCATCGCGAGATCGTTCAGCGTGCCGTGGACGGCGAGCAGGCCGATGTCGCCCCCGGGGAATTCGAGCGGCGACACCACGAACGTATCGGTCGAGACCACCAGGCGCCCCGCGGCCGCCTCGAGCACCGCCCCGTCGCCCAGCCGGCACAGGACGGGATTGCCGACGTGGGGCAGAATGTGATCCCGGAGGAGCGCCGCGCTGAGCCGGCCGCCGGAGCCGTGCCCCAGCAGCACGCGGTCGCCCCCGTTGAGCGGCACCGGGCACCCGAGGCCCGCGGGGAGCGACGCGGGTCCGCTCACGGCGTGCCCGCCCCCACCGGGCGGGTCCGGCCGTACTGGTAGTACGCGGCGCAGGCGCCTTCGGACGACACCATCGGGGCCCCCAGCGGGTGCTCCGGCGTGCACACCGTCCCGAAGGCCGGGCATCCGGGCGGCTTGAGCGCGCCGCGGAGCACGTCGCCCGCCCGGCACGCGGCCGGCTCGGTTGCCTTGAGCCCGGCGAGCCCGTAGCGGCGCTCCGCGTCGTACCGGGCGAACTCTTCGCGCAGCGCCAGCCCGCCACCCGGAATCACGCCGATCCCGCGCCACGGGCGGTCCACCGGGACAAACAGCCGCCGCATCAGCGCCTGGGCCCCGGCGTTGCCGTCCCGCCGCACCGAGCGCACGTACTGGTTTTCGACCTCGTGGCGTCCCTGCTCCAGCTGCCGGACCGCCATCAGCATGCCCTCGAGCAGGTCCACGGGCTCGAAGCCGGTGACCACAATGGGCACGCGATAGCGGGCGGCGAGCGGCTCGTATTCCCACCAGCCCATGACCGCGCACACGTGGCCGGCGGCCAGGAAGCCCTGCACCCGGTTGTCGGGCGACTGGAGGATGGCCGTCATGGCCGGCGGCACGGTGACGTGGGAAACCAGGAGACTGAAGTTCTCCAGTCCCAGCTCGAGCGCGCGCCACAGGGCCATGGCGTTGGCCGGCGCGGTGGTCTCGAAGCCCACGGCGAAGAACACCACGTCCCGGTCCGGATGCCGGCGGGCCAGCTCGACGGCGTCGAGCGGCGAGTACACCACGCGCACGTCGCCGCCCGCGGCGCGCACGCCGAGGAGATCCCGCGCGCTCCCCGGCACGCGCAGCATGTCGCCGAAGGACGTGAACAGGATGCCGGGGCGGCTGGCGAGCGCGATGGCGCGGTCGATCTGCTCGAGCGGGGTCACGCACACCGGGCAGCCCGGCCCGTGGATCATCTCGATCACGTCGGCCAGCAGCTCGTCGAGCCCCTGGCGCACGATAGTGTGCGTCTGCCCGCCGCACACCTCCATCAGCACCCAGCGGCGCGTGGCCGTCCGGCGGATCCGCTCGATGAGCCCCCGGGCGACGGCGGCGTCGTGATACTCGCTGAGGTATTTCATGTCGGCTCGGCGCCGGGAGGGGACCACTTCCCACTCCCCACTCCCCCGCCCTCCAGCTCCCCGAGCGCGTTCATCTCCCGGAGCAGCGCGAGGGTCCGGTGCGCCTCGTCCTCCTGGATCCGGGCGATGGCGAAGCCCACGTGGACCACCACGTAGTCGCCCAGTGCGACCTCGTCGGCCACGTACGCCAGGCAGACGTCGCGCCGCACCCCGCCGAAATCCACCGTGCCCATCGGGAGGCCCGCGTCATCGCGGAGCTCGACGACCCGACCGGGAATGCCCAGGCACATGTCCGGCTCCTATTCGCGCGCGAGCAGCGCCGCGGCGACCGCCGCCTGCCCGTAGCTGATGGCCCCGTCGTTCGGGCCGAGGGCGCGGGGCGTCAGCACCTCGAGTCCCCGTTCGGCCAGCCGGCGCCGGACGCCGGCGAGCAGGCGCGCATTCTGGAACACGCCGCCCGAGAGCGCCACCGTGCGGAGACCGGTGTCCGCGGCGACCCACTCGACCATGACGGCCGTGGCCTCGGCCACGGTCTCCTGGAATCGGGCGGCGAGGTCGGCCAGGTCGTCGCCCCGGACCCGGCGGTCGTCCAGCGCCGCGAGGATGGGGAGCGGGTCCAGCACCAGCAGGCCGTCAGGCCCCTGGATGATCGTGAACGGCAGGGGACGCGCGGGACGGCGGCCCGCCAATGCCTCCAGCTCCATGGGAGCCTGACCCTCGTAGTCGGCCTCGCGCCGGATGCCCAGCACCGCGGCGGCCGCGTCGAACAGCCGACCCATGGACGAGGCGAGCGGCGCGTTCACCCGGGACGCGACCTGCTTCCGCACCAGGGCCACCTCGTCGGGCGGCACGCCAGCGAACGCGGCCGCGAACGCGGGCGCGCCGTCGGGAGCGAGCGACTGGTAGCCCAGGGCCGCGCGCCACGGGCTCCGGGCCGCGAGGTCGCCCCCGGGCATCGGGGCGTAGCGCAGCCGGCCCACGCGACGCGCCTCCGTGAGCGAGGCCACGAACACCTCCGCCCCCCAGGTGTGCCCGTCGTCGCCGTACCCGGTCCCGTCGAACGCCACGCCGATGGCCGGCTCGGTGCGGCCGTGCTCCGCGAGGACGGCCGCGACGTGGGCCACGTGGTGTTGCACCGCCAGCGTCCGGAGCCCCAGCTCTTCGGCCACGCGGGTGGACAGGTAGCCCGGATGCCGGTCCCGCACCGCCACCACGGGCTCGATCCGGAAGAGCCGGCGGAGGGTGGCGAGCGACTGGCGGAAGTGCTCCAGAGTCTCGAGGCTCTCCAGATCGCCGATGTGCTGGCTCACGTAGGCCTGGCGTCCCTGGGCCAGCGTGAACGTGTGCTTGAGATGGGGTCCCACGGCCACCAGCGGCACCGGGCTCGGTACCGGCAGGGAGAGCGGCAGCGGCGCGTAGCCCCGGGCCCGCCGCAGGAGCACCGGCGCCTCCTCCACCACGCGGACCACTGAGTCGTCGTAGCGGGCCACGATCTCGCGGTCGTGCAGGAGAAAGGCGTCCGCGATGCCGGCCAGCCGCTCCTGCGCCTCGGCGTTCCCGGTGGCGATGGGCTCGTCGGTCCGGTTGCCGCTGGTCATCACCAGGGGACGGCGGGTCAGGTCCAGCAGCAGGGCGTGGAGCGGGGTGTACGCGGTCATGACCCCGACCGTGTCGAGGCCGGGCGCGATCCCGGCCGCCAGCGGCGCTCCCGGCCGCCGTTCGAGGAGCACGATGGGCCGTTCCGCCGATTGCAGCAGCCGGGCTTCGGCGTCGCCCACCTGCGCCAGGGCCAGGGCCTGGCCCAGGTCCCGCACCATGACGGCCAGGGGCTTGGCTTCCCGGTGCTTCCGCTGCCGCAACCGCCGGACGGCCCGCTCATTGGTCGCGTCGGTCGCGAGGTGGAAGCCACCCAGCCCACGGATGGCCACGATCCCTCCGTCGCGGAGCAGATTCGCCGCCTCCTGGACCGCGGGCCAGCCTTCCGCCGGATGATCCACGGGTCCGGCGGTGAGCCAGAGCCGGGGGCCGCACGCGGCGCAGCTATTGGTCTGGGAATGGTGGCGGCGATCCACCGGATCGGCGTATTCCCGTTCGCAGGCGGGGCACGGCGTGAACGCCCGCATGGTGGTCCGCGCCCGGTCGTAGGGCATGGCGTCGATCACCGTGTAGCGCGGGCCGCAGGCGGTGCAGGTGGTGAACGGGTAGCGGAAGCGGCGGTCCGCGGGGTCGAACAGCTCGCGTTCGCAGGCGGCGCAGAGGGCCAGGTCGGGGGGGACCGGCTGGCGACCGCCCGCCGCGGCCGCGCTGGGCCCCACGCGGAACTCGGGGGCTCCCTCGAGCGCGGCGTCGGCGCGGTCCACCGCGGCGATCGCGGCCGGCGCGGGGGCCTCGGAGCGGAGCGCCTCCAGGAACCGGGCGAGCTGCTCGGGCGCCCCCTCGACCTGGATTGTCACCCCCTCGGACTCGTTGCGCACCCACCCGGCCAGCCCGTGTCGGTGCGCCAGGCGGTGCACGAACGGCCGGAATCCCACGCCCTGGACCAGCCCGCGCACGGTGATCCGCCAGGCCGCCCGGGCCCGGCTTCCCGCGGTGGGCGCGGTCACCCCAGGGCCTCCTGGGTGGCGCAGTGGCGGACGAAGTCGCACCAGAGGTCGAGCCCCTCGCCGGTGAGCGCGGACGTGAAGAAGAACCGGAGGGCGGGGTTCACGGTGTGCGCGTGCCGGACCGCGAGATCGCGATCGAACGGGACGTAGGGGAGCAGGTCTACCTTGTTCAGCACCGCGTAGCGCGCCTGCTGGAACATCTTCGGGTACTTGAGCGGTTTGTCCTCTCCCTCGGGCACGGAGAAGATGACGACCTTGGCGGCTTCGCCCAGGTCCCAGGACGCGGGGCACACCAGGTTGCCCACGTTTTCGATCAGGACGAGATCGGTCTGGGCCAGGTCGATGGCGTCCAGGGCGGCCAGGATCTGCCGGGCGTCGAGATGGCAGGCGCCGTTCGTCACCACGGCCTGGACCAGCCGGTTGGTGTGGCGGGCGATCCGGTCGGCGTCGTTCTGGGTCTGGACGTCGCCGGCCACGACGGCGATCCGGAGCTCGCCGCCCAGCCGCGCGAGGGTGCGTTCCAGCAGGAGGGTTTTCCCCGCCCCGGGCGACGAGACGAGGTTGAGCGCCACGACGCCGGCGTCGGCCAGCCGGTCCCGGACCTCGGCCGCCAGCTCGTCGTTCCGGGCCATGACCTTCTCCCGGACTTCAATCGTGCGGACGGTCATCGTCCACCTCCAGGTAGGCCACCCGCAGCTCGGCGCCGCGGGTGCGGGTGACGCGCGGCGCGGCGTGCCCGAAGGGCGGCTCCGCGAGCAGCACGCCCAGGCAGAACTCGAGGTTCCCCGGCTCGACGCCCGCGTCGTCCCCGATTTCGATCGCCACGGTCACAACCCGTGCGGCGCGCGCCGGCCCCACCGTGCGCTCGGTGATCCGGCAGATCTCGGCGGCCAGGCTGAGCTCGTGCATGGCGGTGTGCCCCACGTCAAGGATGGTCCGGGTGGGGTAAAGGCGGCTTGAAGGGGCTATGAGGGAAACGACGAAACCCACCCCGGGGGACCGGGGTGGGTTACGAGGACGCCGCACCCCCGGTGCAGGACGCGATTGCCGGCGTGCCGGTGCGGGCGCAGGGTGCTAGTTGGCCCGCACGTAGGTTCGGCCGTCCGCGACGATGCGATCCGCGAGGATCTGGACCTCGTAGGACGCCTGTCCTTGCCGGCCGCGCACCACCAGGGTGGAGCCGAT
>Ga0210377_10001374_pt1 | contig 22303 bp, 18 predicted proteins | sample PLM4_65_b1redo_FD_155480 | JGI IMG/M metagenome (GOLD analysis project Ga0210377, IMG submission 155480) | Groundwater sediment microbial communities from an aquifer in East River, Colorado, USA - PLM4_65_b1 redo | ecosystem: Environmental > Terrestrial > Soil > Riparian zone | place: USA: East...
CAATCAGGGTTTCCCGTTCTTCGTCTGTCAGATCAACGATGTACAGTTTCTTGGGCATTGCGATCTCCATTTTGCAAATGCCCCAAGTTTACCCTTATACTTCATATTCACAATGACTAACTACTAGCCTGAGAGGGTGTTGAAAAACCCCACCCCCTTAACAGGGGCCAGCCCGCAACCATTTTCGCTCGACCAATTGGGTTGCCCTCCCCTTGCAAGGGGAGGGAGAACCTCGCGGGGTGAGGTTGGGTGGGGTTATGCGTCGCAGCCAATCTTTTTCAACACCCTCTGAGATCCAGGAACCGATTGCGCATTTTTTCTAATTGCGCCTATAATGTGCCTGTCAACGCGTTCTTTATTAATTTCACTGGAGGAAGTTGCAATGGATTTTTCAAAAGCCCTGGCGTATCCGTTTGATGACGAGGACTGGCTCAAGAAGCTGGGAATTCTGTTGCTGGTGATGTTTGTTCCCATTCTGAATGGAATGGCGGTGAGCGGCTGGACGTTCGAGACAGCTCAGAAGGTCAAAGCCAACGACCCCAGGCCGCTGGCCGGGTGGGATGATTTCGGCGGGACGATCATGCGTGGCCTGATGATATGGCTCGCCCAACTGATCTATATGATCCCGGCGTTAATTTTCGTTTGCGGCGGCTATGCGGTATCAGCCATAGCGCTTATGGGCGCGGCGGGGTCCAACGGCGATAGCAGCGATGCCCTCGCTGGCGTGGCGACGATCATCCCCCTTTGCTGCTACTGCCTTGCCGCGCTGCTTATGATCGCTTCTCTGGCTGTTTATGCAGGGGGCTTGCTGCGCTATATGGAGCGTCCCGAATTCAGCACGTTCATGCAATTCGGTGAAAACTTCGCCTTCGTGCAGAAGAATATCGGCGACTTCCTGATGGCGATGTTGTTTATCGCGGGCGCAGTCTTGCTGCCCGGCATTGTCATCGGCTGGACAGGCTGCGGGCTGCTGGTCGTGGCCGTTTTCCAAGCCTACTTCTCTGCCCATATCCTTGGGCAACTTGCGGCGAAGCTGCAAGGCAGCGCCGCCCCGGCCATGTAAGCCACGCTGATTCAACAAAAAATGGGAGCGCCGCCCAAAGGCTCGCTCCCATTTTTTGTCGCAATTCAGTCATTTATTTGGGTTTGGGCAGCTTATCCAGAATGCCTTCCAACCGATCAATATCCACAGGCTTGATCAGATAATCGGACGCTCCGGCTTCGCGGGCTTTTTCTTGCATGGATGGGGCGTCCTCGGCGGTGACAAAGACCACGGGCGTCTTGCCCGCGACCGGGTCGCGCTTGATATAACGGCAGACTTCAAAGCCGTCAACGCCCGGCATATTCAAATCGAGCAGGATTAGCGCAGGCGGCGCGGCTTGAATCGCCTGCATAGCCGCTCGCGGATGATGAACCACCTGTGTCTTCCAATCAAAAAGATCAACCATGTCAGCGATAGCCTGGGCCATCGTTGAATCGTCATCGACAATCAGCACGTAGGACATGATTCACCAACACAGTCTAAGATATATAATGGCTAACGTCGCTATTATACCCCATCATGGCTGACCTAAAACTATCAATCTTGGCAACTACTCACCCCCTCCGGCCTTGCGGCCACCTCCCCCGCGCGCGGGGGAGGACAGACCCGAAGGGTTTGCCGAGCGTAGCGAGGTCAGGAGGGGGTGATGGCTGAGTAGTCACCAATTTTGTCGCAAATTATCGCTGCGCCTGCCGTCACTTCAACGCCCCCATTTGTTATAGAAAGCTTTGTCCCAACTTGGCAGCACGCGCAGCGCGGCATAGGCAGGCCGGGTAGCCGGCTCCGGGTAAGCGGGAATATTGATCGCCCACCAGTATTCTTCGTCATCGGGCGTCCATGCCGGGTCTGCCAGATAAATCGTGGTCATGATACCGATCCATGGCTGCCAGTTCAACCGCGCCCACCAATACGCCCCCGCCAAATATTCAGCCTGATTTCTTTCGGAGACGGCAAACCAACTGTATTCAGGGTGAACTTTGTCCAGCGTCCACCCCATTTCAGTGATCGCAATTTGCTTGTCGCCCTTGCCGTTAGCCAGCATGATCTGGCGAATATCCTCGACATGCCGGAAGCAGGCCCAGCGATACCCGCCCCACTCCGGGCTTTGAGCCGCCTCGTCCGGGGAAGTCTGCGGCGGGGCGGCATAGCCCGGCGCGTTCACGCCCAGCATATCAAAATAGCCATCAGCCCCGGCGTCGTACATCGCCTGAAAGTACTGATCATCTGGAATGGCCTCCGGCGAGGAAGTTCCGGTGGGAGCCAGCCCGGCAGAGATGATCAGCGCGGTTGGGTCGCCTCGCCGGATACCCTGCGAGCAAGCCGCCAGCAAGCGGGTATAGGCTGCCGGGTCGGGCGGATCGCCGCTCCATTCGCGGGCCAGATTAGGCTCGTTCCAGACCTGATAAGCTTTAATGCTGCGTCCGCGATAACGGCTGGCAATTGTGAAGCAAAACGTCCCAAAATCGTCGTAGTTATCCGGCGGGCCGCTATGAACACCCGGGCCATAGGCTTTCGACCGCGACCATTCAGGCTCATTGCCCAGCCGCGCCAAAACGTACAAGCCTTGCGCTTCCGCCGCCGCCACCACCTGATCCGCCTGTTTCCATTCAAATTCGCCGCGCCCGATCTCGATTTCGCGCCACGGGAAAGTTTGCTTCACCCACGAGAAATGCATTTGCTTCACGAGCCACAAGTCTCGATTGGCAACTTCGGAATTCCACCATAACGACGCCTGGATGGCAGGGGCGGGCGAGGGCACAACTCGTTGAAAGGGCTGGTCAACCGACGCCGACACGGTTGGCGTCGGCGCTTCGATTGGGCCGGGATGAGGGGCTGCATTCCACGCGAACTGTCCGATCAGCAAAAGCGCGTTGAGAGTCAGGAGCGCCGCAACAACTTTGAGCCATGGGAGATTGATGAAAGATTGGCGCATGAGCGTATCAGGGATGTCCTTGTCAGCGAGGTTTAGGCATGTCGCGCACAGCAAAGTAAGCGGGGCGCGGCTGTCCATCACGCGCAATCAGGCTGAATAACATCTTGCCGCTGGTCTGCGAATCGCTTGATTGGGAAAAATCCAGATTATTGAGAATAGCCAGACGCACAAAACCCCAATCTCTCATCGCTTGAAACGCTTGCACGTCATAGTCAGCTTGTTCTTGAAGCGTGTTATCGCGCGCGAACTCAAAACCCGCCGGAATGCTGCCATAGCCATCGCCTGCCGCCCAGCCAAAATTGGTGACGCACAAAGGCGTCTCCTTGCGGGCGGCCACAATCAGATCATGCGCGCCCGTGAGGGTGGATGCGAACGCCCAGCTATGATGCGGGTTCAGCGGATTGCTGGTGTCAAACGGCCCGGCAAAGAATGTCCCGCGCGGCATTCCGCCTGAGAAAGCGTCCTCAGCAGTGATAGTCGGCGGCAGGTTGAAGCCTACATGCTGCACGCCCACGCAATCCACATAATCCAATAACCCGCCATCTATGAGTTGCTGCAAGTAGACAAAATCATCAATGGCGACCACGCCATCGTTGCGCCCGGTGGGGGTCAGCGCGCCGCTGACAATGATGATGCCCGAATCGCTCTGGCGTATGGCCTGCGAGGCGGGAATGAGCAGGTTTAGATAGCCAGCCGGGTTTAGCCCGCCAGCAGTGTACCAATTGCTATCAATGTTGGCGTCATTCCAGATTTCCAGCGCGTGGATCAAGCCACGATAACGCTCAATAACGCGGGTGACGAACTCGACATACAAACGGATGTTGTCCGGCGGGCCGTTCTTGCCGCGCACAGTCACTGACTGAGTCCAATCTGGGGCGCTGGCAATGGTTGCCAGCATTTTCCGGTTGCTGGTCGAGGCCGCTTTCATGACCTGATCCAGTTTTTCCCAATCCAGCGTGTCGGGTTCAGGCTGAACCGCAGCCCAGTCTATTTCGACCCTGACCCAGGTCAAGCCAAGCTCGACGACCTGATCCATGCCTTGATTGAGATTGGATTCCAACAAAAGTTGGATGCCATAGCCAAATTCAGAATCCTGATTGGGCAGCAGGGTTGGCTCGCCGGCGTTCTGGCTGTCCGCCGCCGACATCGGCGTCCCAACGCTGGCGGTTGGCAGAGCAGTGGGCAACTGGGCCGCGCCCTGATTGGTGGCAGTCAGCCCCGCGCCAGCGCCGGTTGGCGCGGCCAGAACCGGGGTTGGCAGCCCATCAACGTGAGGCCGAAAAGCCCAGTTCATCCCCAACAGAATGCATAGGCTCACTACGCCCACAACGCCCACCCAGCCTGTGACCATGCTGATCGTCAGGCGAGACGGCCACGAGACAGGTCGGGATGGGCGAACTGCTTTAGGTTGGCGTTTCATGGAAAAGCGGCCCGGTTCATATGGCAGTCTTGGCGGCTACAAGTGGATTGCAGGCCGGGCTTGCGGATGGGAACATGTATTCAACCTTCTCGAAAAGGGCAATCAGTCAGGGGCAGCGCTATCAATTGCTGCCCCTGTATCCGAAAGCCCGGTCAGGTCAGGGCATGACTGCGTCCAATGTCGCGCAGGCCGGGCAGCCGCCACCGGGCCGGATGATGGCGTACCCCCCCTGCGGATCGTCCGATGTGAAGACCATGATGTCAACATTGAAAACGATCATCAGCGGAACTTTGCCGGTCTGCGAGAGAATGGTCGCGGCCTCTGCCAGCCAGGCAGCCTGTTCATCGACGCTGGTGTTGCCGCCCCACGCAAAGTTAGCCGGAAGCGCGCCATAGCCGTCAGGCGAAACGTAGCCAAGTTCGGTGAAGCACACAGGCTTGCCGATTGTGAGATAGTAGGTGTAGAACATGCCTCCCGCGGCGGGGGCGTTGCCTCCCATTAGATAGCGGGTGTAGTGCTCTGAACGGGGGTCGCCCGTGTTCTGCGAAGGCGGGATAATTCCCTCGTTATAGTGAGCGCCCATACAGTCCATATAATTGGCGGCGCCCGCGTCACGCATTTGCTGCAGATAAAACCAATCGTCGCAGCCCACGACTGTTGACACCCCGGTAAAGACAGATCCGCAACCGTTGAATGCGCCGCTTGGAGCGGGCGCGCCAGAGATCACCATGATGGCGGGATTAACGCTCTTGATCGCGTTATAAGCAGGCGCAAGCATATTATTGACATAGCTGGCGCCATTCACGTCATTGGCAGGCCATTCGCGGTCAAGGTTCATTTCGTTCCAGACTTCAATCGCGTCAGGCCCCTGCGCCGCTAACTCCTTGAGGAAGTTCACGTAAGCCCCGTAGTCAATGGATGTCGGGTTGGCCGGGCCGGGAACGCTGATCAACACCCGGAAACCTTGCCCTTTGGCATTGGCAATGCGCCCAGCTTCGCTTCCCCCGCTGTCGCCGGGGCCGCCCCACTTATGCTGGAATTTGACCCAGCTCATTCCGGCCTGTTTCATCTGCCCCGGGTGGCTGAGATCATGGGTCTGGCCGCCGAGTTGAAAGTCGCCAACCACAGCGCCTGACGGCGCGGGCGGGGGCGTGGTAGCCGCCGGGGGCTGAGTCGCCGCAGGCTGCGTTCCAGACGGCGGCTGGACTACCGGGGGCCGGGTCGGCGGCGGCGTGGTCGGCAGTTCGGCGACTTTCACGCCCACTGATCCCCGATCCGAACTACCGCCGCTGACAATCGCGCCCTGCACGGTGAAATCTCCCTGCGCGTCCGCTTGCCACAGGAACGGCGTTCCCAGCCCCACATTCTGGCTGGCAACCTGCCCATTGCTCCCGTTGACCGTCCACAAAAGACTCAGGCTGTTAGGCACAGACGAAGCCGCGTTCGCCTTGAACTCATTGATAGCCGTCAGCGCGCCGGTGTTGTTGCCCGGCACGAACAGGTTGTTGACCACCAACCCGCCGACGTGGAAAGCGTTCGCCATGTCCAGCCGCGCCCGGATGGTGCTGCCCATGACAATCCACACCTTGCGCGCGCCGCCAGCGTCATTGAGGGTGTAGGTGTACGCCCCCGTGTTCTGATCGGCGGCAAGGTCGGCGACGCTGCCATCCAGCGCGAACCCGATCTGGCTGCCGGGCGTGTAATAGGTCAGGCCCTCCGGCGGGGCGGTGTCTGTCTTGACCTTGCCAAAGCCCGCCAGCGCCTCGTCATAAGTGATCAGGCTGACGCTGCCCCCGCTGTCCTGAGCGCTGAGGGCGGAGGATGCCACATGCAGCTTGAACCGGTTGGTTTCGCCTACTGCCCAGGTCAAGAGGCTGTTTAACTTGCCGTTAGCGGCGAAATCAGCGGGATTGTCGCCGGGAGTGATGACCAACACGTCAGCCGATTTGCCAATCGCCCGCCAATCGTAGCCGCCGCTGTCAAATGTCCCGCCCAGATCAGTCGGAGGGGGGAGAACCACGACGACCATTTTGTTATAGGGATGCAGGCCCGCCGCCAGTTCTGCGATGAACTGGGCAAAGACCGCCCGGTCAGCCGGGTTCACGTCCCGGTAATCAATGGCGACGCCATGATAGCCGTCGCTGACCACAAAAGCTTTGAGGTCGGCGACATGCAGGGCGACGCTGGCCTGATTATTGAGCAGCCCGCTCAGGCTCGCCGAGTCAGTTGACCGGATCACCGGAACGACCGCGTAGCCCGCGTTTAACTGCCAGCCGCCGATCAGCGCCCCGGCGATGGTTCCATCGGGTTGCAGGTTCAGGCCGGTTGGCATGACGATATTCAACCCTGAGCCAGCCGAGGGGTCAAAACTATCGTTGGCTTCCAGAATCGTGCTGACCAGCGGACTGACCGCTCCGACGCTGAACAGGGCCACGTTGTCCGGCAATTCATCGGTCGAGATCACGCTCCGAGCCGGGTCAACCCGCCCCGGAACATAAACCCACTGCTTGATCTGATCATCCCAGCGATACAAATCGAGCGTCTGGTAGGAGGAAGTCGCGTCAGCAGGGATGGGAATGTCGAGCGTTGCCACGCTGCCGTTCGAGTTGACCACGTCAAGGGTGTACAACCCGCTTTTGAGCTGCAGGTATGGCGGGATAGCTTCCAAGGCCCCGCTGAACTTGCCGCCCGCCTCGCCCGCCTCGAACGTCTCCCGGGAGACAGTGTCAAAGCAGAGCCGAACGCTGTCCGGCCCTATCCATGTAACGATGCTGCCATCGTCATAGGCCAAAGCCGGGTTGTTGGCGTCCACCACATCGCCGCAGCGCAGGCTGGCGGCCAGATTGAGAGGCGGCAAGAACAAGGCCACCAGCGCCAGCGCGACCACGATCACGACTCCAACCACGCCAACGATGGCAATCACAGGCAAGTTGGGGCGACCGCCGCCGGATTCTATCGTCGGTTCGTCGTCACGTTGAAGCGTTTGCATATCATCAGACATAAAAGGTTTTGCCTCGTATAATCAATCGTGAATCCATGCTTAGAGCATGCACAACCAGCTTAAACATCGTCAACAAGGATACCCCGTAGGGCACAGAAAAACTCAAGGTTGGATAATTCACAAGACTTACGCAAAACGGCAGATTCAGTCCACGAATTTCACTAATTACACTAATTTTTATCTTCAAAACGACCTTATTCGCATTATTATTGTGCGTAAGTTCTGATTCAATTGACCAGTCTGCTCAGGGCTGGACATTATGTAACGCTTCGCAGGCCGGACATGTTCCATTGGCGCGGATGATAGCATACCCAGCCTGTGGATCAGCCCCCCAATGCGTAAAATCGACGTTGAAGATAATCATCATGCGAACTTTGCCGCTTTGAGACGCCATCACGGCTGCCTCAGCCAGCCATCCGGCTTGCTGGGCCACTGTCGTGTTTTGCGCCCATCCGAACGACCCCGGCAAAGAGCCGTATCCTTCCGGGGTCAGGTAGCCAAGCTCGGTAAAGCACAGGGGCTTGCCGATCAGGGAATAATAGTAGTTCTGCATTCCCCCATAGAACCGGGTGTAGTAATCGTCCCCGCGTGGATCGCCAGCGCTCTGCGACGGCGGAATAATCCCTTCGTTATAATGCGCGCCAACACAGTCCAGATAATTCGCCGCCCCGGCGTCTCGCATTTGCGTCAGAAACAAATAATCCGCGCAGCCCAAATCGCCGCAACCATTGATACCATACAAGCCTGTGGGCGCGGGCGCGCCGGAGATAACCATCACGCCGGGATTTGTCGCTTTGATCGCCTGGTATGCTGGCGCAAGCATGTTGGTCACATAGTTCGCGCCGCTGATGTCCGCCAGAGGCCACTGGTAGCGCAAATTCATCTCGTTCCAGATTTCAATCGCGTCCGGGCCTTGCGCGGCTATGCCTGCCACAAAGTTCGTATACCCCGCATAGTCAATCGATGACGGATTGGGGGGGCCGGGAACGCTCAATAACACGTTGAAATGATTGGCATGGCCTTCCGCAATATATCCTGCCGCGCCGCCAGCGTCAACCTGCCCATAAGGAACCTGATACTTCACCCACTTCATGCCCGCGTACTGCATCTGGGTTCCATGCTGGATGGATTGATTTACCTGCCCGCCTAGCTCAAACGACCCGGCGGCAATTGATCCGGTGACGGGCGGCGCAGGCGTGGGCTGGGGCGTCGGCGCGCCCGGTGAAGCGGAAGCCGAGGGCGTAGGCGACTTTGATGTCGGCGTGGGCGTCCCCTGCGGCGTGGGCGTGTCGGCTACTGATAGCTGCCCGACCTCCACCACCAACGTGCTCACCGGGTCATCTTTGCCCGTCCCCGGAACAAGCGCATTGATCACGTACTGGCCGGGATCGACGGCGGCCTGCCACAGATATTGAATCAGCCCAAGATCGCCGGATTGCTCATTCAGTTTGGCGTCGCCAGCCCCCGTGACATTCCATTCTAACTGAATTGCCGCCGGATCGCCCAACGGCTGTTGATTGACAAATCCGGTCAGTCCATCGCTGCTATGCGGCGAAGCGTCAGGATGCGCGATCCCGGTGACAGCCACCGCGCCCAACCCATACACCCGCGCCCACTCCAAACGGCGGCTCAGGTTGGCAGGGCTGGCGAAGTATACCGTGTGTGTTTGCCCCTGATCATCGGTCGTGGTGGCAAAGTTCATGCCGAGGGCCGGGTCAAAGCCCATCGAGGTCACCGCGCCGGAGAGGCGAACCGCCAGATTGTCGCCAACCGCCAGCAGATTGTTGTAGCCAGCGATAGGCTCGATATCGCCAAACACAGCCAGCGCCTGTGACAACCCCACCGGAGTCGCCTGATCGCCAACCACATCGACGCTTAACGCGCTGACCCACAGCCCTACTTTGCGACGATCAATGGCGCTTACGACCCGCGCCAGCGCGATCTGAGCCTGCCCGTTCGGGACATATAAATTAGGATCATTGCCCGGAGCCAGCCAGACGCGATCAGCCGCTTTGCCAAGAGCGACTAAATCATAGCGATCCAGTTCCACGCCGCGCACAACGACATCCACACGCTTGCCATGCGAGTGAACTTCATCGGCCAATTGCTGCGCGAATTCAGCAAGACCGGGCGCGGGGGCAAAATCGATCACAACCCCATCGGTGGTTCGGATCGCGTTCATCATCGTGGAAACCGCTTGAAGTCGATAGCCTTCTTTAGCGTAGAACGCCCCATCGCTCGCAACCACCGGGAGCACGGTTGAACCGGTGGCGGCGACTGGCGCGCCATTGGGTTCGCCAAGCGCTCCGATACTCATGCCTTCTGGCATCGCCAGCCCGTAATCAGGGCCAAGGTCCGGCCCGCCGGGGCTGATAATCACGCCAACAGCCTGCGCCGCCGGGTTCGCATGAACAGCCATCACGCGCGAAATGGGCTTCTGCGGCGAAAAAGCGACAACCTGTCGCGCAGGGTTTTGCGTAGAGGGAACAAAAACCCACTGCCGCGCTTCGGCGTCCCAGCCAAACAAATCAAGCAGGGCCAGCGGCTCCGCGCCATTCGGGATGGCGATTTCAGCTATCGCCTCGCCGCTGGCCCTCATTTTGATCACATAAATCGGGCTGAGAGGAGACAGGGACGCTGGCAGCGCCTGGCGCGCTTCGGCCCACTCAGCGCCCGCCTCGTCCGCCAGAAACGCCTCACGCGGAATGACGCTGATCTGCGCCTTAACGGGCGGGCTGCCCTGAGCATGGATGATCGCCGCCCCATCGGGATGGTTCATGGCTGGCCGCTTGTCATCGAGCGTGACAAACGGGCCAGCCAATGGATCAAAAATCACCATAATCGCGGCGACAATCGCCGCCACGATCAACGCTGTGCCAATGATCAACCATGCTCTACGGGGGACACGGCTTAAACGCGCTCGAAGTTGAGCGAGCATTATAGTCAAACTCCACAAAATCTGAGCCAGCCCAGCAACGAAAACGCGGCTCTGAGATAGATTGCCGCTTCTCGGAAACTGTCATTATAAGATTCACTACCGATGGCATTCTACCGTGCCGGGTATGATCTCGCAAGCCGTCGCCAGCCACGATTCGACGGCCCTCGCCACGCCCGATCCGCCGCGTCTCGAAGGATGCTAGCGGCGCCTCAGGAAGAGGGCCAACCTAGTCCGGTGATATTTACTTGATGGTAATTCGCTGCAGAAACAAACGATCCCCACGCGCCTGATCGCCTTCAAACGCCTGAAGCCGCTGACCGCTGCTGGGCAAATACAGCCCCACTGACACGGGATACAAGCCCGGCGTGATTTCCCGCGGGGTCTGAAGCAGACTGTATTCAATAAAGACATCGCGGGTTTGAAGCTGGCCCACATTGACGCCCAGTTGATCGTTCTGGGCCAGCACCACCACCGGGCTGCCCAACAAATGCGCGAACATGGTCAGTTCCGGCGGCGGCGGGCCATCCAACCGCCAATAAGTGGTCAATTCCACATAGTCAGAGGGTCGCAGCGTGTCATCTCGAAGCTCGTAACCCAAAAACGTGACATTGTGCCCGAACGACACGGGCAGCCCGGCCAGCCGAAACTCCCCGGTTTCCGGCGCCCAGGCTGTTGGCGCGGTGGTGATGAACGCCCCGGCGGCGTTCGCCAATGGCTCGCTGACATTGATTCGCAGCACGGTGTCCGGGCCGATGCCCGCCACCGGCTCAGTCCGCGCATAGGCCATCCATGCCAGCAGCGGGCCGGGCATCAGATCGTAATAATGCCCGCGCGGGAAGATCATGCGCTGTTCTTCGCCGCCGTTCACAAACAGCAAGCTCTGGGAGCAATCGAAATATCGCAACTGAAGATCGCGCCGGTGCATGACATAACTCAAAAGCTGATCGTTGGTCAGAGCGAACGGATGCTCTGTCCGATCCACCGGAGGGGCGCAAATAACAATCGGCGTCGGATCGCTATCCGTGTCCAAATACTTTGCCAGCGCGCCGACTTCCGCTTGATACGCCTGCCGAACTTCCGGCAGCGACGCCCATGCGCCGAAATAGTCTTGATAGGTGATGACGGCGGTTGCCACGATCAGCGCGGCCACAACAGCGTTTATCCCGTACAGAAAATAAGGCAGCTGATCCCACTCGTTCAGCCGGGCGCGGGCGACCACATAGGCTTCGCGCAGAGCGATCCCCGGCAGCATAAACGCCAGCGGCAGCAGCACGATCATTTGCTCAAAGTTGGGGCTGCGCGGCGCAAAAAGCGAAGGCAATAAGCCGATAATCAGCCAGATCAACGCCAGCGCCGATGCCTGCCGCCGCCAACGGGCGATGAGCGTCCCTGCCCCGACTATCATCAGCAGGCTCAATAGCGGCCCCAGCAGCGGACGGCCCGGCAGGTTGATATTGGCGAAGTTGTCGCCTGTGACTCCAAACCCCAACAGCGCGTTAATGGCGCGGCGCGGAAGCTCCAGCGCGGCTTCAGGCAGCGGCCCGGAAAGGCCCGTCTCGCGCGCGCCGGGGTGCAGCAGCAGGAATAACAGCAAGGGGACGCTCAACACCAAAAACAGCCCCAGCGCGTAGAAAATATTTCCCAAATGGCGGCGGATATCCCCCGGTCGCGCTATCCAGCGCGCCAGAATAAACGCCACAGGAATAAGCAGCAGCGTCCACGCCGTGACATGCGCGTATTGCGCGATTCCTACCAGCGCGCCGCTGGCGGTGAACCACAGCGCGGATTTTGTGCGGCCCTTCGCCAGAAAGGTGCGGATCAGCACGTATAGCGTTAATGAAGTCAACAACGGCATCAGCGTGAAATGGAGCGCCGCGCGGCCCAGCCAGACAGGCCAGAAAGACACGGCCATCAGCCCTAAGGTCATCAATGCGACGCGCGTCCCAAACAGCCGCCGAGCAAGGCTGGCGGTGACTGCCAGAGAGAGCAAAGCTATCAAGGCCGAAGGCAGCCGCCAGAATAACGTTCCGCGCCCGGTGACGCTGGTGAACGCCGCCAGTATCGCAAAGTACAGCCCCTCGCGGGAAGGCGCAACCTGCGTGTAAACAACCGCAATATCGCCTTCGCGCATGTGGTCGGCAAGCTGGGCGTTGATCAGTTCTTCGGTGGACATGCCGGGCGGCGCGTCGAGCAACCAGCCCAGCCGGAGCAGCGCGCCAAGCAGCAGCAAAAACGTGGCAATGGTCAGATACCAGCGTTTGCCCGATGGCAGGCGCGGCGCTAAGGGGTTTTGAAGTGTCATAATGCCGTCATAATAGCGGTCAGCAGCAGCACGAAAATGCCGAGCGCGAGGTTAACCAGAGCCAGAGCGCGCAACCGCTTTCGAATCGCGGTTTCCTGCGTGGGACTTCCGCCCGCGCTTTTGCGCGCCAGCATTTTGGCGCGATCCAGCGCGGGGAGAATCTGGCCCTGCGTGATCAGGCTAATCAGGATCATCCCGCCAATCAAGATATGTTTGGCAAGCAACCCCCACGCCCACAGGCTGTCGACAATCAGGAAGCCTTTATAATGTGGATCGTCGCTCATCTGGATCACGCCAGTCGCCAGCAGAACAATCAGGCTTATATTGCCGATGGGCCTGAACCGCCGTTCCACGCCGTCCATCATCGACTGCGCGTCGGCTTCGTTAGCAGCCGAGCCAGCCAGCCCCGGCCACACAACCAGAGTCATAGCCGCCATCCCGCCGATCCATAGAATCGTTGCAAGCAGGTGAAACCAATAGACAACGGCAAGCATGGTGGCAGGCATGGCGCAGATTATAGAAGATTTGAGCATGAGGGCAAAGATATGCCGCCCCATCCGGGAAACTTGCTGATAGGACGAATTTCCTAGCAACGCCAGAGCATCGATTCTGTTATACAATAATAAAGAATAATCGAGTCGGGTTAATGACAAGGATGAAGAGCTATGATTGAGATTTTTTCCGCATTCGGGCTTTCGGCCAGCGCAGGGTTGAACGCTTACCTGCCGCTGCTGATCGTCGCCATCTGCGCCAAATTAAACGTCTTCAAACTCAGCGAACCTTTTGACGCGCTAACCAGTTGGTGGGCTATTGGCATTCTGGTGGTCTTGCTGCTCGTGGAATTCTTTGTAGACAAAATCCCGGCGGTTGACACGATCAATAATGTCATCCAGACCATCATTCGCCCGGCGGCAGGGGCGGTTTTGTTCGCGGCCAGCGCCAATGTGGTCACCGATCTCAGCCCCGTGTTGTCAATTGTGCTGGGGTTAATCATCGCAGGCAGCGTCCACGCGGCCAAGACGGTGGCTCGTCCCGTTGTCACGGCGTCAACTGCCGGAGCAGGCAACCCGGTGATTAGCGTAGTCGAAGACATCGTCGCGACTGTCGCATCGCTGATGGCCGTTCTGCTGCCGTGGCTGGTGATGCTGATCAGCGTCACCGGAATTGTGATGTTCTTGTGGTGGCGGCTGCGCCGGATAGAGCAGCGAACGCCCGCGCAATACTAAACAAAATCGGGCGCAGATTTTGCGCCCGACGTAGTTCAAAAAATATAGAGAGGCGCGCCGGGACGCGCCTCTCTTGCGTTCTTGCGCTGCTACTTCTTTGGCGTCTGATCCACTGGCGTGAAATTATCAGCCATTTTGTCCAACGCCTCCCCCAGCGAACGCAGCCCGGTCACGATGCCTTTCCGAACGTCATCGGTGACTTTGCCGCTTTCGACATCGGCTTTGACGCGCTTGACCTCAGTCTCGACTTTCTGTCCGGACTCCGATTCGCGCACGGTTTTGGCGGCGGCGTTCAGCTCGTCGCGCAGCCGAACCAGCCCGGTCTCGATTTCCTTCTGGACTTTGAGACGCTCTTCGCTGGTCCACGCGGCGCTGACCGTGTTCCGCAGCTTCTTGCCCAGTTCGGCGAACTCCGCGGCGAGGTCATCGGTGTCAACCGGGGGTTTTTCGTTGACAGGTATTTGAGTAGACATGAAATCGCTCCTTTGAATGCCAGTATTCCGAATTTATCACCAATCTATACGCGCAGTCATCGGGAAAGTTGCGCGACTGGCGATAGCATTGAATAGCCATCGGGCCTCGAACTGCCTTAACGTCTGAACATGTTTCCTCCGTGACCGGACAGACAATCAGCTTCCGCCTTGTCTGCAAATGCGTTACTATACGCTCATCTATTGGTCGCCGTGTATGGTTTTCAAGGTCTTATTATGGCAACTCTCAACGTCGCTTTGCTGGGCTTTGGCAATGTGGGTCGCGCCCTGATTGAACTATTGCGCGACAAACAATATATCATCAAACAAAACTATGGCTTCACGATCCGCGTAGTTGGCATCAGCACCGGGCGGCACGGCCACGCGATTGATCCGAATGGTATCGACGCGCGCACAGCCACCGACGCGGTTCGGTTCGGGGCGTCGGTGGAGGGGCTGCATCGGGGGGCGGCTATTGCCACGCAAGAAGCGTTCATCGCGGCCTGCCCCGCCGATCTGGTGTTTGAAAGCATCCCGACCAACAAAGACGATGGCGAGCCTGCGATTAGCTATATCAAAACGCTGCTGGCGCGTGGAATCCATGTGGTGACCGCAAACAAAGGCCCGGTCGTGTTCGCGCATCGGGAACTCACGGAGATGGCGACCAATCACGGCGTTGGCTTCTTCTTCGAGTCTTCGGTCATGGACGGCGCGCCGATCTTTAGCGTGGCGCGAGAAGGCTTGCCCGCCGCCGAGATCGTCAGGGCGCGCGGCATCTTCAACAGCACTACCAATTATATATTGACCCGCATGGAAGCCGACGGCCTTACTTTTGACGAAGCCGTGCGCGCCGCGCAGGAGATTGGCATCGCGGAAACCGATCCTTCATTAGACGTGGATGGCTGGGACGCTTCCATCAAAACGGCGATCCTTGCCAATGTTCTGATGGACGCCCACCTGCGGCCCTCAGACGTGGATCGCGAGGGCATCCGGGCGATCACCCCGAAAAACATCAAGGCGGCGAAGTCGAAAGGGGGGCGGATCAAGCTGGTGTGCGAAGCGTCACGCGGCGAAGATGGCAGCGTCCGCGCCACCGTCAAGCCCCAGCGTGTGCCGCTGTCAGACACGCTGGCGGGGATTAGCGGCACATCCAGCGTGGTTAATCTGTACACCGACGTGCTGCCGCGCCTGACCATCGTTGAGAACGACCCCGGCACGGTGACTACTGCCTATGGAATGCTGGCGGACATGATCAACTTGCAGCGGGGCAGGCAGGTTTTGACGAGGGAGAACTCTGATCTCTCAAGCACAGGTTAAGACTTATGAGTCGGATAGAGTATCATCAACTGTTGGGGTTTGAGCATATCTATTTAGAAGATAGTTATGTGCTTGATATTCCAACTCAGGAGACGGCTGTTGAATTTCAATTGCTTGCAGTCCTTATCGAGACAAACCCTCTTTACGAAACGCCGTTATCGGATCAACCCATAATCGAATTATGAGGCTCATGAAAGTCAATCAGTGTAAAAGCGCCGTCTTAAGTCTTCATCTTGAACAACCATAGCCGCCTGTTTGTAGATTGATCTCAATGTGCCAATACGCAAGGGCTTGTTTCCGTGAACAGGCACATTGACGCTACGTCCTTGCCCCTCAACCTCTCGTCTCATTTGGTGATGGCTGCCATGAATCCGAACAACCGCAAAGCCGAATTGTTCCAGAATAGAGATAACTTCTTTGCCGCTAAGTCTACGCAGCTTCGGCATAATTTACGGGGAAATCCATGACTAACTTAACCTGCGCGTCCCGCGCGACTTGATATTCCGCCACGCTGTCCGTTTCCTTCAAGCAAAGCGTCAGGCACTCGCCAATATTTTGTAATAATTCCTCAAACGTCTCGCCATCGGTGGTGAACATCAAAGCATCGCATGACGCGACATAGTAAGGCGTTCCATCGTCGCCTTCGTCTTGGCCTGTGAAATACTCGATCTTGACCTCAACGTTATCTTTGATCTTGTTCATCAGGAAATCCTCAGCGTCAGTCGCCACAATCTGGCATTAATGATACACCTTGCGCCTGATCGCAACCACCACTACAATCGCCCACATGAGCAGCCAGCTACAGCCCTACACCCAGACCATTCGCTCGGCCTCCCCCTCCGATTATGAGCGCTGTGTCGTGCTGGATCACTCGGTCAGCGCCGAGCAGGTCTGGCAAATGTCCGTAGCCGAAGTTGATGGCGCGCAAACCGTGACCTTCCGCCCGGCCCGGCTGCCGCGCTCGACCAAAGTCCTCTACCCGCGCACAGGCGACGCGCTGTATCACTCGTGGAACGGGCACGGCTGCTTTCTGGTCGCCGAATGGGAAGAAGAAGTCGTGGCCTACGTCAATATTCGCTACGAAGCCACCCTCGAAGCCGCGTGGATCGCCGATCTGGTGGTGGATCGCGCCTTTCGGCTCAAAGGCATCGGCACGGCGCTGTTGCGCGCCTCCCGTGATTGGGCGCTGGCCCAACAGGTGCGCCGCCTGATCGTCGAGACCCAAACCAAGAACTTCCCCGCTATTTCATTTCTGCAAAAACGCGGCATGACCCTGTGCGGTTACAACGACCTCTATTACCCCAATCAGGATATTGCGCTGTTCTTTGGACAGACGCTGCGATAGCTTGATAATCCGCTATTAGCCCGTTCGCTGCTTGCCATTTGCGGTACAATGGGTGTCATGATTTCCGCAATTGCTGGCCTGTTGACACGCAACGGCGCGCTGATCACCCAGAGCGTCAGCGCGGCAGTGGCGATTATCTCCGGCTCGTTTTTTCTGTACAGCCTCGCGCGTGATATCCGCAGCCGCGTTTCGCGCGCTTTCAGCGCGCTGCTCCTTTTTGTGACCATCACCTATATTGGCGATCTGGGCGTGAGCTACTCAAACACCCTCGAAACAGCGACCTTATGGCTGCGCTTCCAGTGGATCGGTATCGCCTTCGCCCCGGCGGCCTATCTTCATCTCTCTGACGCGATCCTGACCATGACGGGCGTTCCGTCGCGCGGTCGCCGCCGCCTGACAGTGCGCTGGCTGTATCTGGTGGCGGCAGCATTCCTGCTGATGGCGCTGTGGACGGATTGGCTGGTGCGCGCCCCCATCGCCGAGCCTGCCCCTCACTTTCAGGCTGGCCCGGTGTTCAGCGTGTTCGTGATTTACTTTATCTGGTCTTTGGCCCTGAGCCTATGGTTTGTGTTCCGGGCGCGTTCGCGCACGCTCACCGAACTTTCCCGCCGCCGTTTCAGCTACCTGCTCGTTCCCTATATCGCTCCGGGTCTGGCAATCTTTCCCTTCTTGCTGGTGTCCGGCCAAACGCATTTCTCGCCCGCCCTGTTCTACGCGGTGCTGGCGCTTTTCAACGGCGGGGTGGCGATCATGTTGACGTTCATGGCCTACCCGTTGGCCTTCTTTGGCTCGCTCCAACCTGACCGTCAGGTCAAGGCGCAGATGCTCCAATTCTTCTTGCGCGGCCCGGTGGTGGCAATTGCCACACTGGCCGTGATAGAGTGGGTTCCCAAAGCCAGCGCGGTGTTTGGGTTGCGGGGCGAGAATGTGATGCCCGTATTGGCCGTCATGACCATACTGGCGCTCCAATGGGCAATCACGCTGGCCCGCCCCACACTGGATCGCTGGCTGATTTATGTCGGCGACTACGCCGAAATCCGCCGCATTCAGGAGCTTGAAGCGCGGCTGCTCACGGTGGCTGATTTTCACCAATTGCTTGATTCTATTCTGGTCACCCTATGCGATTACCTGCGCATCCGCGCCGCCTTTGTCGCTTCCATCACCCCGCATGGCCCGCAGTTGGAACAGGCCGTTGGCCTTCAACCCGAACAACAGTCGCAATTGGAGCAAGCCGATGAGATAGCCCTTGACGCGCTGTCCAGCGGCCTTCCCCGCCGCGAGGAAGTCATGGCGGAGGGCGACGTGTTCCACTGGCGCGGCTTCTGGCTGATCCCCCTGCACGCCGCCGGCTCACCGGACGCGCCCGCCCGGCTAGTCGGCGTTCTGGGCACAGCCTCGCCGGTCAAACGCGGCGAGACGCTGGAAGACGAGCAGTGGCGTGTCCTGATGGCGCTGGCGACTCGCTGCGCCGAAGCGTTGGAAGATCGCCGCCTCCAGTCCGAGGTGTTCGCCAATCTGGAAGGCATCCTGCCAGAGATCGCCGCCATGCAGCGGCTGCGCGGCGTGGCCCGTTATGGCGGCGTCGAGGCTCTGACCATGCCGCTGGACAAATCCGTTGATTCGGATTTTGCCGACAAGATCAAAGACGCGCTCACCCACTATTGGGGAGGCCCTCGCCTGACTGATGATTCGCTGATGAGTCTCGCGGTGGTGCGGCAAGCTCTGGCCGAAAACGATGGCAACGCGCAGCGGGCGATGCGCGCCGTGCTTCAACAGGCCATCGAAAGCCTGCGGCCTGAGGGCCAGCGGAGTATGACCACCACCGAGTGGATTCTTTACAATATTCTGGAGATGCGGTTTGTGCAGGGTCGCAAAGTGCGTGACGTGGCGATGCGGCTGGCGATGAGCGAATCTGATCTGTATCGCAAACAGCGTGTGGCGATTGAAGCCGTCGCTGAGATTGTGATTGACATGGAAAACATCACCGAAAACGGCGCCCTAAACACGCCCTACGATCTGCCCGTCGCCAAATAATTCGGGCTAATCGGTGACAGCCGCTACCGTTATTTTTCAACAGCGCCAGCTAACTCTCGCGCAACGACTTCACCACTGCCTCCCTGTGGCTTCTCTGTCGCCCACCCGGGCATGAGAATCTGCTTTTCTCCCCATTATGCGCCAGTTGAAATTATCCTATAATAGTCATGAATTGCGCGCTACCGGGCTGGCTTGATCATCGCGCATTCCTGATCATTCACGAGAGCAACTTATCCGATCCTTCAGGGTTTACTTCGATAGGCAGGTTGTCCTCCGTCATCATGGCAACACAGGCATCCATGAACCCGTCCACTGCCTCCCCGTCTGTGCAGATTGAGAACCTCACTTGTCGCTACCTCACCCGTGAGGGCGCGGCATTGCGCGATCTTTCCCTGTCAATTTACCCCGGCCAGATACTGCTTGTTTCAGGCGCCAGCGGCTGCGGCAAGACCACGCTGTTGCGCTGCGTCAACGGGCTGATTCCGCGCAGCTACCGGGCCGAAGTCACCGGCAAAATTCTGCTCAATGGCGAGGATTTCGCTGAAAAGCCGCTGTCGGCGATCTCTCAGGCAGTGGGCACAGTATTGCAAGACCCCGAACGGCAGGTCGTAGGCGCGTTTGTCCAGAACGAGGTAGCCTTCGGGCTGGAAAACCTCGGCCTGCCGCGCGAAGAAATTATCCAGCGCGTAGACGAAACGCTGGACTATCTGGGAATGCTGTCCCTGAAACATCGGGAGACGTTCTCCCTTTCGGGCGGCGAGAAGCAAAAAGTGGCCCTCGCGGGCGTGCTGGCGATGCGCCCGGGTATCCTTGCCCTCGACGAACCGCTGGCGAACCTCGACCCCGCCAGCGCGCAGGACGCGCTCACGCTGATCCGCCGTCTGGCCGACGAAGGCAAAACGATCCTGCTGATCGAGCATCGCGTGGAAGACGTGTTGTGGATCAAACCCGATCTGGCGCTGCACATGCACGATGGGAGCGCCAGCTATCTTGGCCCGGTGGACGGCTTGCTGGAAGCGGCGGACTATCACGCTGTCAAGCTTCCGGCGGCAGTGGTCATTCGCCGCGCCGCCCAGAACTCCCCCCGTCCTGCTGCCCCCGTCCACCCGGCTCGCGCTGACGCCCCCGCCCTGATCGAATTTGACGACATCACTTTTGGCTATGTCGAAGATCAGCCTATTTTGAAAAACGTCAGCCTGACCGTCCGGCAGGGCGACGTGATCGCTTTGCTTGGACCCAATGGGGCAGGCAAGACAACGTTGGTCAAGCACGCTATCGGACTGCTGCGCCCGCAGACGGGGAGCGTCTGCTTGCGTGGGAAAGACACCCATGATCTGACCATCGCCGAGATGGCTGGAACGGTGGGTTATGTCTTTCAAAGCCCGCGTCACATGCTGTTCGCCCCGACCGTGCGCGAGGAATTGGCCTTTGGCCCGAAAAACCTCAAACACGCCCCGGCGGATATCGACGAGGATTCCCGTCAGGCGTTGGCGGTGGTTCATCTGGGCGACGAGATCGACCGACCGCCGCTGGCCCTCAGTTTCGGCCAGCAGAAGCGCATCACCATCGCGTCGATACTGGCGATGCGGAGCGCGATTCTGGTGATGGACGAGCCAACCGCTGGGCAGGATTTCGCCAATTACATGAGTTTCATGGACTCGGTGGCCGGGCTGGGGACGGACATTGAAAAACCCTACAGCTTCTCGGCGATTCTGTTTATCACCCATGATGTCGATCTGGCGGCAGTCTATGCCAACCGTGTCCTGCTGATCGGCGATGGCGGCATTGTGGCCGACGGCTCGCCGCCTGAAGTGATGAAGGATTTTGACCTGCTCCGTCGCTACCGGGTTGTGCCGACCACTTTATTGGAAGAGAACTTGAAACGGATTGATCGGACGGGGCGCTTTATGCGGGCAGAGGCGTTGGCGGTAGCGATGAAATAGCGGTCTTGAAATGGTTTTCTCAGGCGAAAGCCTGTCAAAACGCTGGAAGTCATGGTTCATAGAGCTCACATTCATAGGAGGCACAGATGGACAACAAGTACGTTCGTGGGTTGGTTTATGTCGTCGTGGCAATGGTTATCTTGGTTGGCCTGCTTTATTTAGGTGATGTCATTGCCACAGCCATCGCAAACGCCAAAGGACAGGAGGCCTTTGGTGTCACTGCTGCACCGCTCTTTGGAGCGGAGAATCCTTTGCAAGGTGGATGGCTCCCGTGGATCATCATCGGCGGAGTAGTGCTTTATGTGATCTATGTATTCTTTGCCGACTCGGATATGTTCAAGATTGGCACGCGCGAAGTGGTGATGATGGCCCTCGGCGCGGCGCTCTACGGTGTGCTGGCGTTCGTGTTTAACATCGTGCCTGTGCCGTCAGTCAGCCTCGTGGCGCTGCGCCCGGTGGTCGTTATCCCGATTTTCTTCGGCTTCGTGTTTGGCCCGGCAGTCGGGTTCTTCACCGGGGCGTTTGGCAATGTGCTGGGCGACGCGCTGACAGGATGGGGAGTCTTTCCGATATGGGACATTGGCAATGGCCTGATGGGCCTTATCCCCGGTCTGGCAGGCATGTATTTGATGAAGAAGCGTGGGAATTCGCAAATTCTCATGTGGATCGGGCTGGCAGCGCTGGCCGTCGCCACAGCGCTAGTGTTCCTGTTCCCCAGTGTGACCAACAACTTCACGGGCGAGTCGATGGCTATCTTCCAGATTGCCATGCCAGTCATTCTGGTCGTTGCATTGGCCGCCGCGATGGCACCAAAATATTGGCCCTATCTGTTTGGGTTGCTGACGCTTGGGTTGATCGTCTGGGCAGTTCTTGAAATCATGGGGACTGGCTTTGGCGGCTTTGCCATTGTTCTGCTGGTAGTCGCCATTGTCGCCGCGGCCATCGCCGTCTACTTGTATACAAAGCAGAAGGATATGGGCAAATGGCTAGATGATGAGGACACTCGCACCCTAGCGATCTGGGCCACGTTTGCCGTGGTGGTAGGAATCGGCTTTGCCGCAATCGCCGATATTTTCTACAACGGCTATTCACTGGAAACAGCCCTTGTCGGCGAATTTGTTCCGGCGGCAGGGCCGAATGTGTTGTTTGCTGTTGTGCTCACCCCACTGGTCTACGCGGCCTACAAGCAGGCCCGCGCTGGCATGGGGCGGTAGGCGTAGAACATCTCTGTAGATACCGTCTTGAAAGTCAAGCAAAAGCCAGAGATTGGTGTGAATAAGCGGGGTCAAACGGCAAGCCGGATGACCAGACGCCAAAAACGATATGAAGAAG
>Ga0210377_10001375_pt1 | contig 22301 bp, 25 predicted proteins | sample PLM4_65_b1redo_FD_155480 | JGI IMG/M metagenome (GOLD analysis project Ga0210377, IMG submission 155480) | Groundwater sediment microbial communities from an aquifer in East River, Colorado, USA - PLM4_65_b1 redo | ecosystem: Environmental > Terrestrial > Soil > Riparian zone | place: USA: East...
CCTGACGACGCGCGAGATCGAGCTCGGCACCAGCATCGCGAACATCTACACGCGTCACCCGGTCGACTACGCGCAGACCGCGGCGGTGATCCACGAGCTGTCCGGGGGCCGCTTCCGCTTCGGGATCGGCGTGAGCCACGGCCCCACGCACCGGCGGCTCGGCCTGAAGGTGGGCCGCCCGCTGGAGGAGACGCGGAAGTTCGTCGAGGACGTGCGGGCGGCGGCGCCCCAGGTCGGCGGACTGCCGCCCATCGTGCTGGCCACGCTCCGCCGTCGCATGGTCGAGCTGGCCGGCGAGATCGCCCAGGGCGCGGTGTGGGCCAACGGCGCCCGCTCGCACATGAAGGAATCCCTGCGCCATCTTCCCGATGCCGCGCTCGCCGATCCCGCGTTCTTCATCGGCGACATGGTCCCGACCTGCATCGACGACGACCGCGCCGCCGCCGCCACCGTCCTGCGGCGCACGCTGACCTCCTACGTGAAGCTGCCGAACTACCAGAACTACTGGATCGAGGCCGGCTACGCCGAGGAGATGGAGGCGATCCGGGCGGCCATCGCGAGCAAGGACGACGATAAGATCCCGTCGCTGATGTCGGACCGCTGGCTGCGCGACGTCACGCTGTTCGGGTCGGCGAGCGAGGTGCGTGAGGGCGTGGGGGCGTGGCGGGCGACCGGCGTGCGGACGGTCATCCTCGTGCCGTCCTCGACCACCGGCGGCCAGATGAAGGCCTTCGAGGAGATGATCGCGGCGTTTCGCTGAGACTGCCCTTCCGCCGCTACCGGGCCAACGGATGCAGCACGTCGATGGCCCAGCCAACATCCAGGTGCTCCCCGAGCCAACCCGGGGTCGCGATCCGCGCGTGAAGGCAGTGTCCCTCCGCGTCGTGCCGCGCTCGGAGGATCTCCACGGGATCGTCGGGCACCTCCGGAGGAGTCGGGACCTCGGGCAGGAGCCGGCCGTTCGGGCGGCGGAAGCAAAGCTCCCCGTCGGGCTGTCGCACGACCTGGTAGCCCTCCTCGTGGACCGCCCGGTGATGCCGGCAACAGAGCAGGGCGAGATTCGACAGCGTGGTGGGGCCGCCCTGGGCCCAGTGACGGATGTGATGGCCCTGGCCGACCCGAACCCCGCAGCCCGGGAAGCGACAGCCTCGGTCGCGGTGGTGGAGCGCCCGCCGGAGCGCCGGGGGAATCGTCCGGGTGCGCGCATCGACTTCCACGACTCGGCCGTCCCGGCCGTGTCGCATCACGACCCGGCTGGCGTCGCACGCCAGGCGCTGGGACGTTCCAGCTGGAACGCGTGCGCCGTCCTCGAGGACGGACTGGCCCGCCTGATCGGGGTCCGCCAGGACCTCGGCATCGACGTGGACGACCACCTGGTAGCGCTCGCCCGGGGCGCCGGGATCGAGGCCGTGGTGCAGGGCCGTCTCCGCGAGCAGCGCCAGCGCATCCGCCTGCTGCTGGACCATCGTCGGCGGGTCGGCCTCCGGCTTCTTTCCGCGAGCCTGCTGATACAGAGTCTCGCGGGCGGCGGCCAGCGCCTGCACGAGCAGCGCGCCGACCTCCGGGGTCAGTCGCCCGCGGACACGGACGGTGCCGTCTGCGTCGGGATACACGTGTAGCGCCCGGCTGGCGTGCTGCCGGGCGGCCTCCCGGGCCTCGGCCTGCCGGTCGACTCGGCGCCAGCCGCGGACGATGCGCTCGACGTGCTCCGTCGTGCCAGCGCGCCCCACCGCCAGCAGTCGCTCCTCGGTCTCGGGGGTGGCCACGCGCGTCAGCTCCCGGACCTTGGAGTACGCCAGCTCGCCGCGGGCAAGGGCCTGGGCCAGCAGCGGCAGCGTGCCGAGCGCGCGCGCCACGCGCACGTGCTCGCGGGCGGCGCCGGGGGCGAGCCCCACGCGCCAGCTCAGCCAGGCAGCGCAGGAGCGGAAGCCGGTGTTCCAGCCCTCGCGGGCATCGAACTCGCGGATGAGATCGAGGAGGCGGGCAGTGGCGGCGTCGAGGTGCGCTGACAGCTCGGCGATCTCGTCGCCGAGCTGGTCGAGGTCCGACGGGCAAGTCTGCATGGTGAGTCTCCCCTCTGCCGGGGCGACTCTACACCCGAGTTTCGGAGCCACCTGGGAGGCCCGCCAAGCGACGATTGCTGCACGATCCACATTTTTCGTGACGAGCCCATCCACGTCCGCATCGCCGGGCTCCAGTGCCCTCTAGCCGTCTATCCGCGGGCCACCGCCGACAGGCAGCACCTGTGCACGCAGAAGACTGTCAAGCGAAAACCTGGCGACCGCGGCTTTTGGTGCGACGCAGCGCTGATGGTTCCGTCGTCCACGCGCGGCGGCCAGATGAAGGCGTTCGAGGAGCTGGTCTCACGCCGCGTGGCCGGGGGTGGCGCGCTCGAGATTGGTGTGACGCGGCTCGCTGCTTCACTGATGATGTTGAGTAGATGGACAATGGCCAGCTGAAGGATACGGTTGGTATCAAGGTCCGCTTGGGCGCGCCCGCTGAGAAATGCCACGGCTTCGCGAGCATAGTCACGCATGTGAGCTCGCCGAAGCGAGTCGTCATGTCTAACCACGGAAGACGTGCTCATTGTGCCATTCGAGAAATTCCTTCTCCGGTCGATGTGGCACGGCAGGGGGCACTTGCAGGCGGGCGCCGTGAAAGGGGTAGTAGCTCCGTCCGTTACGGAGATCAGGGGTCACGGTGATGTAGCCGGTGTCGAACAATCGATGGAGATCTGCCCTGAGCAAGAGCCCGTTTCGAACATCATGAGGCCCATCGTGAGCGTATGAGCGGATGTGCGCGGCTTCAAGGGCGGGAAGCGAGTGCTCTTCGGTGACGGCACACGCGCGAGCGTAGGCATCGAGCACGACGATGCGGAACGTGGCTTGCCCAAGGCGCGGGTGCATCAGGCGCGGCGGCCTTCGCCTGCCGCGAGGTCGTACCTTACCGGGACCTGGGTCCGCGGTTGCCAATCAGTCGGTTGGGGAATCCAGGCGCCGCGCGGGAAGAAGACGGGTGCGACAAGCTGGATACAGCCGATGTGGTCGGATCCGGTGCTCTGGTCATAGCGGATGCGGGTCCTGAGGTCCGCGATGCGAGAGTGCATGTCCTGGTATGAAGCGCACCCGTTTCCCGGCCCGAAGGTGTCCCACGCCAGCCAATCCGGAAGCTTCGAGAAGTGAGCGAAGTACGCGAAGCCGCATATCGCGTTGTGCGGCGCCCGGAGCTTGAAAAGAAAGGGCGAGAACGGAGGGGCCCGAAACGAGCGACGCGCCGATGGCGTCCAGAAATTGAGCTCGGTCACCTCGGGCCGCGCCTCGAGGAAGGTGTACCAGCCTTCGTCTGTGATCGCGATCGTTCCGATCACGATGCGATCCTGCGAGATCGCGCCATGCCCCCGGCCCTCCCTCTACCCGAGCACCATCCGCTTGAACGCCTCGGCGTAGCGCAGGCTGCCGCGCTTGCCGTCGCGGAGCGCCCACGACTTCAGGAGCTGATCGACCCACTCACCCTTGCCGATCTGGGAGCGGTGCGCCTTGAGGGCGCGGCACTTGGCGCCGAGCGTGGCGGTGATGTCGACGAAGACGTCGGGCTCGAGCGCGCCGACGATGAAGACCTGCTTGACCTTGTGGGGATCGAGCCCCTCGGCGAGCAGCTCGGGGAAGATCGCGCTCGTCCCCGACGACGGGAAGACCGCGTCGAGCGCGGCGTCGGCCACCGCGCGGTGGTCGGGATGGTTCAGGTACTCGTTGCCATACCAGCGGACGGTCGGGTCGCTGCACACGACGATGTCTGGCCGGAAGCGCCGGATCACCCGGGTGAGGTCGCGGCGCAGGCCGAGGGTCGGCTCCAGCGTCCCGTCCGGGTAGCCGAGCAGCACGACGTCCTTCACGCCGAGAATCTTCGCCGCCGCCCGCGTCTCCTTCTCGCGTACCGGGATCAGCCCCTCGCTCGAGGGCGTGTGCTCGTTGACGCCGGCGCCGCCGGTGGTGACCAGGCAGAAGGCGACCTCGCGACCCGCGCGGGCCCAGCGGGCCACGCTGCCCCCGATCGTGAACTCGTTGTCGTCCGGGTGGGCGGATATACAGAGGATGCGCCGGAGCGCCCCGCCCAGCTCGTGCCCCGCCCCGCCCGGCCGGGCCATCAGCCGCGGGCCAGCGCGTCCGTCGTCTCGTCGAGCGCCTTGCCGAACTTGCGGAACAGCTCCTCGATCTCGCCCTCGGAGATGATCAGCGGCGGGCACAGCGCCACGGTGTCTTGCAGATTCCGCACGATGAGGCCGTTGGCCTGGGCGCGGGTCACGAACAGCGAGCCGGCCGAGCCGAGCGGATCGAAGGTGCCGCGGGCCGGCTTGTCGGGCACGAGCTCGACGCCGGCCATCAACCCGACGCCGCGGATCTCGCCGACCAGCGGGTGACCGGCCAGCTTGCGCACGCCGTCCTGCAGCATCGGACCGACGCGCCGCACGTGGCCGAGCAGATCGCGCTCCTCGTAGATGTCGAGCACCTCGAGCGCGACGGCGCAGGCGGCGGGATGACCGGTGTAGGTATAGCCGTGGGCGAAGACGCCGAGCTTCTCGCTCTGCCCCACGCAGGCGCGATAGATCTCCTCGGAGATGACGGTCGCCGACAGGGGCAGGTAGCCGGAGGTGATCGCCTTGGCCATCGTCATGATGTCGGGCTTCATCCCGAACGTCTCGGTGCCGAACATCTTTCCCGTGCGGCCGAAGCCGCAGATGACCTCGTCGGCGATCAGCAGGACGTCGTGCTTGGCGAGCACCGCCTGGATCTTCTCGAAGTACGTGGCGGGCGGCACGATCACACCGCCGGCGCCCATCACCGGCTCGGCGATGAAGGCGGCCACCGTGTCGGGGTCCTCGCGCTGGATCTGCGCGTCGAGATTCTCGGCCAGGCGCGTGGCGAACTGCTCCTCGGTTTCGCCCGGCTTGCCGTAGCGGTAGAAGTACGGGCAGTCGGTGTGGCGCACCTGGGGAATCGGCAGGTCGAAGTCGCGGTGCGAGGCGGCCAGGCCGGTGAGGCTGGCGGCGACCATCGTGGTGCCGTGATACGCGCGCTGCCGCGAGATGATCTTCTTCTTGCGATGCCGGCCCCGCGCGTTGTTGTAGTACCACACGAGCTTGACCGCGCTCTCGTTCGCCTCCGACCCGGAGTTGTTGAAGAAGACCTTGGACATCGGCACCGGCATGAGCTTCACGAGCCGCTCGGCCAGCGTGATGGCCACGTCGTTGGCCTTGCCGCCGAACTGGTGGTAGTAGGGCAGCCGCCGCAGCTGCTGCGAGGCCGCCTCGGCCAGCCGCTCCTCGCCGAAGCCGAGCGCCGTGCACCAGAGGCCGGCCAGCGCCTCCAGGTACTCGCGGCCCGACTCGTCGTAGACGTACACGCCCTTGCCGCGGTTGATGACCAGCGGCCCCTCGCTCTCGTGGCGGCCGAGGTTGGTGAAGGGATGGAGCTGGTAGGCGACGTCGCGGCCGCGGTTCGTTGTCGTGTCCATGGTCGGGCAGGATAGCGCATTCACCGGGCGCCGCAATCGCGAGCCTTGATTATGCCCACGGTGAAGCCTAGTCTCCCGGCGGGTGGCTGAGGGCGACGGAGGGAGGCGCGATGAGGACCATGAACGACGAAGAGAAGCGCATTCGCGGATACCTCGTGACCCAGGCCGCCAAGCTGGCGCCGCGCGAGATCGTCGAGAAGGTCGGCGTGGCGATGCGGCAGCTGCGGGCGGCGGCGGTCGCGGTGCCGCCCGCGCGCTTCAACGATCCGCCCGCCCCCGGGGAGTGGAGCGCCAACGAGGTGATGGCGCACGTGGTCGAGGCCGGGCGCCACTTCGGCGGCGCGATCGTGCGCCTGCTCGACGGCGAGGCCCCGGGGGCGCCGCGTGACGCGGCCGCCCGTGACACGTCGCCGCGGCCGCTGGAGACGTGGTGGGCGCTGCTGGAGCGCGACCGGGCCGCGCTGTTCGAGCGCGTGAATCGGGCCGATCCGACGGCACGGCTCGACGCCACCGTCGAGCATCCCTTCTTCGGCCCCCTGAACTGGCGCGAGGCGCTGCTGTTCGTGCGCCTGCACGACCTCGATCATACCGGGCAGCTGCAGAAGATCGCCGCCGCGCTGGCGCCGGCGCGCTCGGCCTGATGCGCGTCGCCATCGGCCTGCGGCTGGAGTCCAACGAGAACTGGGAGCAGGCCGCCACCTACGTCACCGAGGCCGAGCGACTGGGTGTCGACTTCGTCTGGTCGCACGAGTCGTGGGGCCTCGACGCCGCCACGCCGCTGGCCTTCATGGCCGCGCGCACCTCGCGCATCCGGCTGGGCTCGGGGATCATGCAGGCCGGCACCCGCACGCCCGCGCTGCTGGCGATGACCGCGCTGAGCCTGGCCTCGATGTCCGACAACCGCTTCGTGCTGGGGCTGGGCGTGAGCGGCCCCCAGGTGATCGAGGGCTGGCACGGCATCCGGTTCGATCGACCGCTCACGCGCATGCGCGAGACGGCCGAGATCGTGCGGCGCGCGGTGCGGGGCGAGCGCGTCGCCTACAAGGGCCAGGTCTACGAGCTGCCGCTGCCCGGCGGCGAGGGCAAGGCGTTGCGGTCCTCGGCGAGCCCGCGCGAGGTGCCGATCTACCTGGCGACGCTGTCACCGCGCAGCCTGGAGATGACCGGCGAGATCGCCGACGGCTGGCTCGGCACCTCATTCATGCCCGAGCACGCGCGAGTGTTCTTCGATCACATCGAGGCCGGGGCGAAGCGGGCCGGCCGGACGCTGGGCACGCTGGATCTTCAAGCGGGTGGGCACGTGGCGTTCGGCGACGACGTCGAGCCGCTGCTCGCCGCACGCAAGCCGGGCCTCGCGTTCACGCTCGGCGCCATGGGCTCGCGCCAGCACAACTTCTATAACGACGCGTTCAAACGGGCCGGCTACACCGACGCTGCGCTGGAGGTGCAGCGCCTCTGGCTGGACGGCAAGCGGGACGAGGCGGCGGCGCGCGTGCCCGACGAGCTGGCGGTGAAGGTCAACCTCCTCGGCACCGACGAGATGATCCGCGAGCGCGTCGCGGCCTATCGGCGCGCCGGCATCACGACGCTGCGGGTCGATCCCGCCGGCGCGACGCTCGACGCGCGGCTTGCCACGCTGGGGCGGCTGATGGAGATCGTCAAGAACGGGTGAGAGGCCGTCCTCACACGTGCGCGATCGCGTCGATCTCCAGGCGGACGCCGCGCGGGAAGTCCTTGACGGCCACCGTCGAGCGCGCCGGCGGCACCACGCCGACGTGCTTCTTGTAGACGTCGTTCATCCCCGCGAAGTCGTCGTGGCTGGCCAGGAACACCGTGGTCTTCACGAGCTTGTCCATCCGGGTGCCAGCCGCCTCCAGGATCGCGCGGATGTTCTTCATGACCTGGTCGGTCTGCTCCTCGATGGTGGCGCCGACGACCTCGCCGGCGGGCGAGAGCGGGAGCTGGCCGGACACGAAGACGAGGTCGCCGTAGCGGATGGCCTGCGAGTAGGGCGCGCCCTGCAGCGGCGCCGGTGCCTTGTCGGTGCGAACGGGCGACTTGGTGGCCACGGTCGTCTCCTCCTCAGGGTGCGGGATCGATCGGCCCGGATCGTGGTGTGTCCGGATGGTACCATCGAGCACCGCATGAGCGAGCGAACCGCCGAGATCGTGATCTGCGGCGCGGGGATTGCCGGCGTCGCGGCGGCCTACCACCTGGCCGTGCGCCGCGGCGTCAGCGACATCGTGCTCGTCGACGAGCGCCCCCCGCTCTCGCTCACGAGCGACAAGTCCGCCGAGTGCTATCGGAACTGGTGGCCGGGCCCGGGCGACGCCATGGTCGCCGCGATGAACCGCAGCGTCGATCTGCTCGAGGAGCTCGCGCGCGAGAGCGGCAACGTCTTCCGGATGAATCGCCGCGGCTATCTCTTCGCCAGCGCAGATCCCGCGCGCGTGCCGCACTTCGTGCGCGCGGCCCAGGAGGCAGCCGCGCTGGGCGCGGGTCCGGTGCGGCTGCACGACCGGCCGAGCAGCGATTATCGTCCGGCCCCGGCCGACGGCTTCGAGGCGCAGCCGACGGGTAGCGACGTCATCACCGATCGCTCGCTCATTCGCCGGCACTTCGGCTGGCTCGCGGAGGACACGGTGGCGCTGCTGCACGCGCGGCGCTGCGGATGGTTCAGCGGCCAGCAGCTCGGCATGTACCTGCTCGAGCGCGCGCGCGACAAGGGCGTGCGGCTGCTCGAAGGGCGCGTGGAGCGCGTCGAGACCACGGGCGGCCGGGTGTCGGCGGTGCGGGTGAGCGGCGCCGGCGGCGCGCACACCGTGTCGACGCCGCGGTTCGTCGTCGCGGCCGGTCCGCTCCTGAAGCCGGTCGGACGTCTGCTCGGCGTCGAGCTGCCGGTGTTCTGCGAGCGCCACGCCAAGGTCGCCTTCAGCGACGTGCTGGGCGCGATGCCGCGTGACGCGCCGATGACGATCTGGACCGACCCCGTGCGGCTACCCTGGTCGGACGAGGAGCGCGCCGAGCTGGCGGACTGCGAGCAGCGGCGCTTGCTCGAGGAGTTCCCGGCCGGCGTGCACGGCCGCCCGGAGGGCTCGGGCGAGAGCCAGTCGATCTTGCTGGTGTGGACCTACGACGTCGCGCCGGTGGAACCGACGTTCCCGCTGCGGTTCGATCCGACGTACGCGGAGATCGCGATCCGCGGCATGTCGCGCATGGTCCCGGCGATGGCCGGCTATCTCTCGCGCCTGCCGCGCGCCTTCGTCGACGGCGGGTACTACACCAAGACCCGCGAGAACCGCTTCCTCGCCGGCCCGCTTCCCGTCGACGGCGCCTACGTCATCGGCGCCCTGTCCGGCTACGGCCTCATGTCCTCTAACGCCGCCGCCGACCTCCTCGCCGCCCACATCACCGGCGCCTCCCTGCCGTCCTACGCGCCGGCGTTCCTGCTGGACCGCTACAACGACCCCGCCTACCAGGAACTGCTTCAGAACTGGGGCGACTCCGGGCAGCTGTAGCTGCCGACCTGCGACATAGCGTTCGCCCGGCGCGCTGACACATGACGTTGCGCTCCGCGCGGCGCGGAGCGGTGACGTCTGCGTCTAGTCTTCGATTGCCTGCAGGACGAAGGTCTTCAGCAGCTGGCGCTGGGCAGGTCCGCGGCGTCGAGGCGGGAGAGCCCGCCCCGACGCCGCGACGGTGCGCTCAGCCGGTGCGGCGGGCGACGTAGCCGTAGCGGGCGTTGCTCCGCTCGCCACCGGCGGCGGCGTACTCCGACCGGATCGCCGCGATCTTGTCGTTGGTGATGGCGCCGAGTGCCGTCTTGGGGTTGAGCCGGTAGAGCCTGGACGCGTTGCCACCGAAGATGGCGGTCTTGACCCGGCCGTCGGCCGCGCCCAGCGCCGCGAACTTGTGCTGCTTGCGCATCTCCTCCGGGATCTCGAGCCGCCGTAGCGCCTCGATCTGCCACTGCGGCGAGCCGTACCAGACCGAGTCCGAGCCCCACAGCACGTGATCGGCGCCGAGCCCGCGGACCAGCGTCCCGATGAAGGCGGCCGCGAAACGCGGATTGGTCACCGCGCACGTCGCGAAGGCGGTGCCGATCTCGCCGTAGACGTTCTTCACCCCGAACTTGGCCGGGATCTCGGCGAGGTCGGTCGCCCACTGGATGCGACCGGTCTTGTCGAACTCGGCCAGCACCCCGTCCGGTGACTCCTGGAACGGACGCAACGCGCCGTGGTAGATGACGAAGTTGAGCTTCGGCCAGTCCTTGGCGGCCTTGCCGAGGTCGCTGACCGTCGCGTACTCCCACACGCCCGGCCACGACTTCTCGTAGTCGGCCGGCAGCAGACCCTTGTGGATGCAGATGGTGGTGATGCCGGACTTCACGGCCTTCTCGTAGAACGGATAGACGAGCTTCTCGTCGTCCAGACGCCAGTACGTGCCGTTCTTGGAGGGGAACAGCGGATCGCCGATGGTGTAGCCCTTCCAGCTGTCCGGCTTCACCGTGGCGATGCAGCGATCGATCTCTTCCATCCAGCCGGCCTTCTTGGGCGTGAACACGGAGTGGGCGAGCAGGCGCCGCGAGCCGGAGATCCGGTTGATGGCGGTGCGGGCCGCGGCGATCTGGTCGTTGCTCAGCAGGTCCCACGTGGGGTCGTCGAACGGCGCGCCGGAGAGCAACGCCACCTTCGTGTCGCTGTCGACGAACACCTCCTTGACGTAGTTCTCGAACTTGTAGCGGTAGAGATCGTTCTCGCGGGCGATTGCCGGGTTCCAGTTCTGCTTGGCGTACTGGGCGAGGCCGAGCAGGCCGTCCTGCTTGAAGTCGTCGCGCACGAAGTGCGTCTGCACGTCGAAGATGAACTGGCCGGCCAGGCCGCCGGCGCGGGCCGCCGCCGCGCCGGGCTGCTGGGCCTCCGCCGCCGTGACCTCGAAGAGGGGACCGTAAACCTCGTTCATGGCGAGAAACGCCGTCGCCATGCCCGCGGCGCTGGCCAGGAAACCGCGCCGGCTCACGCCGTGGCGCGGGCCGAGCTGGTCGGCCATCTCCTTGATGCGCGTCTCCACGCGCTGCTGCTCGCGTGTCTGTGGCAACGGGTTGTACTCACCGTTGGAGACGATCTGGGTGGGGACCGGCGACCGAAACGATCCGGTCTCGGCGGGCGCGGTCCGTTCGAGCTCAGCGGGACTCAGATAGTGGGGCATCGCTGTCCTCCCTCGACGCGCTCGCGGCGTCGGCGGGCCCAGCCTAGAAGAGTCCGCATCGCCACTCAAGGGGTGGCCCGTCGCGCGTGTGAAATCAAGCACGAAGTCAGACGAGGCGCGCGCGCAGGCGGGAGCTGAGGGCGTCGATCACCATCACCATGACGATCGTGACCAGCAGCGCCGTCGAGGCGGCGGGGTAGTCGATCATGCGCAGGTAGGTTTGCAGGTAGAAGCCGATGCCGCCGGCGCCGACGAAGCCCAGGATGGTCGCCGCGCGAATGTTGGTCTCCAGGCGATAGAGCACGTAGGAGAGGAACAGCGGCAGCACCTGGGGCAGCACGCCGTAGCGCAATACTTGAAGCCGCGTGGCGCCGGTGGCGGTGACGGCGTCGAGGGGGCCGGGGTCGATGCCCTCGATCGCCTCGGAGTAGAGCTTGGCCAGCGACGTCGTCGTGTAGGCCACGACGGCGAGCACGCCGGGGAAGGGGCCGAGGCCGACGGCGGCCACGAACACCAGCGCGTACACGAGCGTGTCCACGCTGCGGAACAGGTTCAGCACGACGCGGGCCGGATAGAAGACCGGCGGCGGCGCGACGTTGCGCGCCGACAGGAAGCCGAGCGGTAACGCCAGCACGGCGGCGACCGTGGTGCCGAGCAGCGCGATCTCCACCGTCGTGAGGGCGCCGGCCAGCGCGGACGGCAGCACCTGCAGGTCGGGCGGCATCATCCGGCGCAGGAAGTCGAGGATCCAGGGCACGCCGCGGGCCAGGCGCACGGGATCGGCGCCGGTGTCCCACAGCAGCCACGCGAAGACGACCAGCCCGACGAACAGCGCGGCGCGTCTCACCGCACATCCCCGTAGATGGCCTCGACCACCGGCGGCGTCACTGCCGACGGCGGGCCGTCGAAGGTGACGCGGCCGGCCCGGAACCCGACGATCCGGGTGGCGTAGGCCAGGGCCGTCTCGAGCTGATGCTGGCTGACGACGAGCGTGAGGCCGCGCTCGACGTTGATCGATCTCAAGATGTCCATGATGTCGGTGGTGAGCGCCGGGTCGAGGCTGGCGGTCGGCTCGTCGGCCAGGATCACCGCCGGCGCCTGGGCCAGCGCGCGGGCGATGGCGACGCGCTGCTGCTCGCCGCCCGACAGCGTGTCGGCGCGGCGCTCCGCGAGGTGCGCGAGACCGACCTGGGCCAGGCCCGCCAGCGCGAGGTCACGGTCGGCGGCCGGAAAGCGACCGAGCAGGCTCGGCAGCACGGGGACGTAGCCGAGCCGGCCCGCCAGCACGTTGTCCAGCACGGAGGCGCGGCGAACGAGGTTGAACTGCTGGAACACCATCCCGATCTGCCGGCGCGCCGCCCGCAGCGCCGTGGGATCGGCGCCCGTCACCGCGCGACCGGCCACGCGCACCGTGCCCGCGGTCGGCTCGACCAGCCGGTTGATGGCGCGCAGGAACGTCGTCTTGCCGCTTCCGCTGCGGCCGAGGATCACGACGAACTCGCCCGGCGCGATGACGAGGTCGACGCCGTCCACGGCGACGACGGCCGGGGGGAGCACGACGCGCAGCCCCGCCACCTCGACCATCGCGCTCACGGCAGGCGGGGCGGCCGGGGACGGAGGGTTCAGCGGGGCCGGGCGCCGAGCAGCTCGATGGCCGCCCGCACGGGATCGTACTCGCGGTCCTCGGCGGTGTCGAATCCGTCGATCTCGTACAGGCGCTTGAGCAGCGCGGCGTGGGCGGGGCCGCGGATCTGCAGCAGCGCCGCGCGCACCTTGGCGAACGTGGCGGGGTCGAGGCCGTCGCGGGCGGCGATGCCCGCCTCGGGGATCGGCTCGGTCTCGGCGACGAAGATCAGCCGCTCGCGCTCGGCCGGGTCCTTGAGATATTGCTCGCGCGCCATGTCGAACGAGGCGATGGCGTCCACGTGGCCGTTGAGCAGCGCCCGCATGCTGGCGTCGTGGGCGCCGGAGAACACGACCTCCTTGAAGAAGGTCTTGGGATCACGATTCGTCACCAGCCCGCGCTTGATCAGCAGGACCATCGGGTAGATGTAGCCGGATGAGGACGCGGGATCGACGAAGGCGATCGTCTTGCCCCGCAGGTCCTCGACTGTCTTGATCCCGGCGTCGCGCCGGACGTAGATGCGCGAGGTGAACGACGACTTGCCGTGCCAGAGGTTCTTGGCCACGATCGTGGCCTTCGCCTCGCGGCTGGCCAGGACGTAGCCGCCGGGGTGGACGAACGCCAGGTCGGCGGTGCGGTTGCGCAGCGCCTCGATGACCGCCGCGTAGTCGGACGCCACCGTGACCCGCACCGGCATGCCGACCAGCTTGCCGAGCACCTGACCGAACTCCTCGCCGGTGGCCAGGAGGTCGGTCGGCTTCTGTGAGGGTGTGAGCACCAGATGCAGCCGGTCAGCCGCGCCGGCCGGCACGGCGGTCAGCACGAGTGCAGTCGTGAGCCCCAGGGCGAAGGTTCGGCGGGTGAGTGAGGTCATGGCCGGTCGAGGATAGACGCGCTCCTCCGTCTTCGGCAAGTCTGCGTCTCCGGGCGCCCGGTAGTGGTTAAATGGAGACCGATGTCGCGCGAGATCGTGATCGTCGATGACCACGAAGCCGTCCGGGACGCTCTGCTCGGAATGGTGGAGGAGGCCGGCTACGTGGCGGTGGCCTTCTCGACCGCGTCGGCGGCGCTGGCCCGCATCGCCGAGCACCGCCCCGCGCTGGTGCTGCTCGACATGATGATGCCCGAGATCGACGGCGCCGACTTCCTGGCGCGGTTGGGACAGCTCCGCGACGGCAGCAGCGTTCCGGTGATCATCGTCTCCGCGCTGGGCCATCTCTTGCAGGGCCTGCGCCGGTCCGAGGTCAACGCGGCCGGCGTGTCCGAGGTGCTCCCCAAGCCGGTCAGCTACACCGTGCTGATCGACGCAGTGCAGCGGGTCATCGGGCCTCCTTGACCCGGGGGGGCCGTTTGGCGACAATCGGGTGCCGTGAACACGACCCCGACGGCCCGGAAGAGCAAAACCGCCGTGAAGGCCACGCGCAAGCGCGTGGCAGAGCCGTACGAGGTGCAGGCCAAGATCGTACGGCTCGTCCCGCGCCGGCTGCTCGAGCGCGTCGCGCGCGCACAGGCCGGCGAGGGCGGGGGAGGCTGTCACAAGTGCGGCAGCCTGTTCGTCGAGATCGAGCCGGCGTTCATCCACTGCCGGTATTGCGGCAGCCTGTCGCGGATCCGCGGCGCCTCGCTCCTCGCCCAGGAGGAGTGGGAGCTGCGCTCGGGCATGCGGCTGGCCTCCTGATCGTCGCCGCCCGCGAGGATCGTTTCATGAAGGGCCGCGCCGCGCGCTGATGGTCCTGGCTCACGTGCGCGCGGGCGCCGGTCGGCGCCCGCTCGTGCTGCTGCACGGCCTGCTCGGCAGCGCCCGCAACCTGGCGACGCTGGCCCGCCACCTCATCGATCTCAAACCCGACCTCGGCGTCGTCGCCTTCGATCTCACCGGCCACGGGGCCTCGCCACCGCTGCCCCCCGGGGCCGACGCCGCCGCGCTGGCCGCCGACGTTCTCGCCAGCGCCCGCACGCTGGGGTTGACGCCGCGGCTCACGCTCGTCGGACACTCCCTGGGCGGGCGCGTGGCGCTGCGGGCGGCGCTGCTCGAGCCCGCGGTCATCGACGCGGTGACGCTGCTCGACATTCCGCCGGGGCCACTGGACGACGGCGGCGAGGTCGCGCGCGTGCTCGCGATCCTGCTGCGCATGCCCGAGACCTTCGCCAGCCGCGGGCAGGCTCGCGCGCGCCTCGTGGCCGCGGGGCTGCTGCCCGACCTCGCCGACTGGCTGCTGCTGAACCTCGCGCCGGCCGGTGAGGGCTTTCGGTGGCGCATCGACCGCCGCGCGCTCGCCGACCTGCACGCGCGCGTGACGGCGGAGGATCTCTGGCCGGGCGTCGAGAGTCGACGCCCCTGGGCGTTGCGGTGCGTCCGCGGTGGCGCGTCGGACCACGTGAGCGATGGCGACGCGCGGCGTCTCGAGGCGGCCGGCTGCCCGGTGGTGACGATCGAGGGCGCCGGCCACTTCCTGCACGCCGAGCGCCCGCAGGCCGTCGCCGAGGCCGTGACCGCTTCCTGACGCGCTTCGTCACCGGCGTCCGACCGCCGCCACCACCCCGGCCTGCAGGCCCGTGAAAATGCGGCCGGGTCACCCGCGGAACGCTTCTTGCTCTCTGGGGGCTCGCGATGCGAAAACCCAGTCGAGCCATCTGGTTGTCGGTCGTCATCTCGCTCCTCGCCATGGGCCTGGCGGTCTACGGCGCGCGCGTGTCCCCGGCCGAGGCGCCGCCGACCAGGCCGCCGTCGGTCTCGCTGTCCGCCGCGCGCTTCTTCGTGTTGCTCCCCGACGGCCGCGTCGAGATCACCGACGCGTGGAGTCGCCGCGTGTTCCGGTGGGACGGCCACCGCTGGACCCAGACCGAGTCGCTCAGCCTGCCGCGCGCCGACCCTCGCTAGCTCTCGTCTCCGCCGTGGCCGACGTATAATCAGCGCCCAGTCATGCCCACGCGCGCTACTACCGCGGCTCGCCCGCTCACGCGTCGCCGCTGCCGCTGGGCGCGCGATCCGCTCGACGTCACGTATCACGATCGCGAGTGGGGCGTGCCCGTCCGCGACGATCGGCGGCTCTTCGAGTTCCTGCTGCTGGAGGGGGCCCAGGCCGGCCTGTCGTGGTCGATCATCCTGCGCAAGCGACCCGGCTATCGACGCGCCTTCGCGGGCTTCGATCCGCGGCGCGTCGCCGGCTTCGGCCCCCGCGAGGTGCGGCGGCTGCTCGCCGACGAGGGCATCGTGCGCAACCGCGCCAAGGTCGAGGCCGCCGTCGGCAACGCGCAGGCGTTCCTGGCGGTGCAGGCCGAGCACGGCTCGTTCGCGGAGTACCTCTGGCGCTTCGTCGCGGGACGTCCCCTGCAGAATCGATGGCGCTCGCACGCCGTGGTTCCGGCGGAGACCGACGTGTCGCGGACGCTCAGCATCGATCTGCGGCGCCGCGGCTTCCGCTTCGTCGGGCCGACGATCTGCTACGCCTTCATGCAGGCCGTCGGCCTCGTGAACGATCACACCCTGGACTGCTTCCGCCATCGCGCGGTCGGCCGGCTCGGCGGCCCGTCGCGCCGCCTCAGCGCCGGCGGCGCCTGACCACCCGTCCCGGGCGGCGGGTGAGATCCTCGAGCAAGGCGGCGGCGATCAGCCGGCCGCGGAGTGCTCGTGCGCCCTACTCACTCGATGACCCGATCCGCCCGCGCCAGCAGGGACGGTGGGATCGTGAGGCCGATGGCCTTGGCCGTCTTGAGATTGATGACGAGGTCGTACTTCTGCACCTGCTCAACCGGCAACTCGCTGGGCTTGGCGCCGCGCAGAACCCTGTCGACGTAGATGGCGATTCGACGGTAGATGTCTGGAAGGCTCGGGCCGTACGCCATTAGCGCCCCGAGGTTCGCGGCCGCGGGGGCGAACGCGAAGACCGAGGGAATACGCTGCCTCAGCGCAGCGTCGGCGACTCGGCGGACATACGGAATCAGTGTGAGGTCGGGGTCGAAGATCAGGCCATTGACACTTGTCCGCGCAAGCGCCTGGACGACCGCATCAACGTCTCCCGCACTTTGGATCTCGAGCCGATGTACCCGAAGGCCAAGCTTCGTTGCCGCCATCTCGATCACGCCGATTCGCGCGGCGGCGGCGCGGGTGGCTGGATTCCAGACCACCGCGATACTGCTGGCCGGCCCGAGTTCGCGCAGCAGCTCGACCCACTTCCCGGCGATGCCATCGTCGAAGGCGTTCGACACCCCAGTGATGTTCCCTCCCGGCCTGCCGAGCGAGGCGACGAGCCCAGCCCCGATTGGATCAGCCGACGACATGACGATCGGAATGGTGGCCGTCGCCTTCTTCGCCGCCACCGCGCCTTGGGTATCAGGAGCGACGATCACGTCGAGCCGAGCCTTCGCAAGCTCTTCGGCCATCACTGCGAGCCGATCGAGGTCGCCGGCCGCATAGCGCAATTCGAATCGCGGGTCCCAGCCCGACTGCCGGAGATGACGCTCGACGAGCGGGCGCCACTCTTCTGGTCCTCGCTCCGGGGACTGAATCGTGACCGATATCCAGCCGATCCTGACCGGCTTGCCCGCCGGCTGCGCCTCGGCGGCGAGCGGTGCGGCGAGGGCACCGGCCAGCGAGGTCAACAGGAAGCGGCGGCGGTCCATGCTCGGACGGTAGGGCAGACGCTGGTCACGAGTCAAATGCCGAGGATCAGGCGACCACCTCGCATCCCCCGCGTGTTCGACCTGCTGGTCACGCTTCCAGTGCTAGACTCGCCACCGTCCGCGGGACAGCGAAATGTCCGGGGCAGTGGCAGTGCGAGCCCGTGAATCCTAAATAGGGCAGCTTGAAATCCGGGGGGATGCAATGCGCATAGGGATCATCGGTGCCGGCGCGATCGGGTGCGTGGTGGGCGGGATGTTGACGAAGGCGGGGCGCGATCTGACGCTCATCGATCAGTGGCCGGAGCACGTGGACACCATCAAGCGCCAGGGGCTGCGGTTGTCCGGCACCTGCGGCGACCACGTGATCCGCGTGAAGGCCCTCCACGTGCACGAGCTGCAGTCCGTCACCCAGCCGTTCGACGCGGTCTTCGTCTCCGTGAAGTCGTACGACACCGAATGGGCCACTGCGCTCGCGCTGCCTTATCTGGCGAAGCCCGACGGCGTCGTCGTTGATTTCCAGAACGGCATCAACGACGAGCGGGTGGCGGCGGTGGCCGGGCGCGAGCGCACGCTGGGCTGCGTCATCACGATCGGCGCCGGCCTCTACGAGGCGGGGCACGCGATGCGCACGGACAGCCAGGCCGTGGGCTTCAAGATCGGCGAGCTGGACGGCCGCGAGACCGACCGCGCGCGACGGCTGGCCGAGGTCATGAACGACGTGGCCGGCACCAAGGTCACGCCGAACCTCTTCGGCGAACGGTGGTCGAAGCTGACCGTGAACTGCATGGCCAATCCGCTGGCCGGGCTCAGCGGCCTCGGCTCGGCCGAGATCCGCAGCGAGCCGGAGCCCGCGCGCATCGCCATCCAGGTCGCGGCCGAGGCCATCACGGTCGGCCGCAAGTGCGGCTTCGAGGTCGAGCCGATCTACGGGATCGCGACCCAGCGCTTCGTCGACGCCGCGGGCGGGCGCGACACCGAGGGGCTGCTCGCCGAGATGGCGGCCGGCGCCACGCGGCTGGCCGGCGGCCGGCCCTCGATGCTGCAGGATGTCATGCGAGGCCGCCGTACCGAGATCGACTACCTGAACGGCTACGTCGTCGACCAGGGACGGCGAGTGGGCGTCAAGACGCCGTTCAACGAAAAGGTCGTGGAGCTGGTGCACAGCCACGGCGTCGGCACGCTGAAGCCGGACAGAAAGAACCTCGAGCCGCTGGCCCGGATGCTGCCGCGCTGAGGGAGGGAGCGATGTCAGTCGAGATCAAGCGCTGCTTCATGTGAATGGCCATCCGGCGTGAGGCGGGGCGCCTCGCCGATGAGCTGGGTTTGGCGCTGGGCGAGCGGCCGCGGCTTCGCATGGGCGGCCTCGGCGTGCTCGACGTGATCGTGAACGGCAAGGTGGTGTTCTCCAAGAAGGCGGAGGGCCGGAGCCCGTCGGCGGCCGAGATCGTGGCCCGTGTGAGGAGCGCCTGATGAACGTGTTCCGGCTCGGCGAGGTCAGCATCACGCGGGTGGTGGAGATCGGGCGCTCGTTCTATCCCACGGCGGACATGTTGCCGGAGTCCACGGCCGAGGCGATCGCCCGCCATCATGCCTGGCTCAAGCCCGACTTCTTCGACGAGGCCACCGGCGATCTCGGCTCGCGCATCCAGACGTGGGTGGTGCGGATGCCAGGGCGCACGATCCTCATCGACACCGGTGTGGGCAACGGCAAGGAGCGCCCCGAGTCGCCGCTCTGGCACCACCGGCAGGGCACGTGGCTCGACGACCTCGCGGCGGCGGGCGTCACGCCCGAGCAGGTCGACACGGTCGTCTGCACGCACCTGCACGTGGACCACGTCGGCTGGAACACGCGCCTCGAGGGCCGGCGCTGGGTGCCGACGTTCCCCAACGCCCGCTACGTGATCCACGGCGAGGAGTGGCACTTCTGGAAGTGGGAGAGCGAGCAGGGGCGGGAGCCCTCGGGCTGCGTCGCCGACAGCGTGCTGCCGGTGGTCGAGGCCGGCCGGGCCGCGCTCGTCGACGAGGACTACGAGATCGCTCCCGGGCTGCGCTTCGAGCCCGCGCCGGGCCACACCCCCGGCCACGTCGCCGTGCGTCTCACGACGCGGGAGGGCCAGGCGGTCTTCGCCGGCGACCTCATGCATCGCACGGTGCAGGTCGCCGAACCCCGGTGGAACAGCCGCTTCTGCCACGACGGCGACCGGGCGCGCAAGACCCGGCAGGACTTCGTCGAGCGCCACGCCGATAGCGGCGTGCTGATCCTCCCCGCCCACTTCCCGCGCCCGGGCTACGTGGTACGCGAAGGCGGCGGCTTCCGTTTCAGGCCGGCCGCCTAGCTCGCCAGCGGCGGCCGGCGGTTGATCCAGGGGCGCGCGGCCTCGAGCTGGGCGGCGAGGCGGAACAGGGTGGCCTCGTCGCCGTAGCGCGCGACGCACTGCACCGCCACGGGCAATCCCTGGGGGCTCGTGCCCAGCGGCAGCATCGTGGCGGGCTGGCCGGTCAGGTTGAACCACACGGTGAACGGCGAGAACGTAAACACGCGCCGCCAGTACTCGTCCACGTCGTCGAGCATCATGTCGATCCAGCCGAGCTTCGGCGGCACCGTGGCCAGCCCGGGCGTGAGCAGGACGTCCCAGCTGGCGTGGAAGGCGGCCATCTGGCGGCCCAACCGGTGGGCGGTCTGGGTCGCGCGAACGTAGTCCGCGGCCGACACGTGCTCGCCCTTCTGGCCGGTCGCGTAGGTGACCTTCTCGACCTCGCCCGAGCGCGGCGGGCGCCCGGCGGTCGGGTGGCTGTTGAGGTTGACCACGGTGTTGGCGGCGACCAGCGTCAGGAACGTCGGGACGACGGCGGCGCCGTCGACGACCGGGTTGGCCTCCTCGACGTGGTGCCCGAGGTCCGCGCAGAGGCGCACGGTCTCGCGCAGCACGCGCAGGGGCTCGGCTTCGACCGGCGCGCCATTGGGTGCGGCCGCCGTCCACGCGATGCGCAGCCGGCCGGGCGCGGCTCCGACCTCGTGCAGGAACGGCCGCGCCGGCGGCGGGGCCGCGTAGGGGTCGCCGGGGCCGGCGCCGGCCGTGGCGTCGAGGAGCGCGGCGCTGTCGCGCACGCTGAGCGACACGGCGTGCTCGGCCGAGCAGCCGCCCAGGCCCTCGCCCGCGTACGGCGCCATCGTGTTCCGCCCGCGCGTGGGCTTGAGGCCTACCAGCCCGCAGCACGCCGCCGGCGCCCGGATCGAGCCGAAGCCGTCGGTGGCGTGAGCCATCGGCAGCATGCGGGCGCCGACCGCCGCCGCGGCGCCGCCGCTGGAGCCCCCCGAGATGCGCGTGACGTCCCAGGGATTGCGTGTGGCGCCGTGCAGTTGCGGCTCGCAGGTGAGACTCAGCCCGAGCTCGCACGTGTTGGTGCGGCCGAAGATCACGAGGCCCGCGCGCCGCAGGCGAACGACGTGCTCGCTGTCGGCCGCCGGCGGTGGGGCGTCGGCGAAGAAGCGGGAGCTGCGCGTCATGCGCACCCCGGCGATCGACGCCGTCAGGTCCTTCATGAGAAAGGGCACGCCGGTGAATGGGCCCGGCGGCAGCCCGTCGGCAATCGCCGTGCGCGCGAGATCGTAGAGCGGCATCGTCACCGCGTTCACCGCGCCGTTGCGCGCCTCGACGCGCGCGATGGCCGCCTCCAGCAGCGCGGCCGGCGAGACCTTCTTCTGGCGCACGAGGTCGGCCAAGCCCAGTGCGTCGTAGGCTTCGTAGTCGGCGAATCCCTTCATGAGGCGTTCTCCAGGGTGAGGTAGGCAGGGACGGCCAGGGCGGCGAAGACGAGACCGAGGGCGGCATCGCTCGCGTCGTACCAACCTTCCTCGTGTAACAGGTTGATCGTGCCGAGCGACCGGCCGTCCCAGACGACCGGCACGTTGAGCACCGAGCCACAGTCGAGCGAGGCGATGAGCGCGTGGTCGAAGAAGACCGCCCGCACGTCGGCGAACGTCCGTCCGAGGTAGGGCTGCCGGCGCCTCAGCACCTGCTCCGTCCATGGGGTGGGATTGAGCGGCTTGCGGCCGCCGACGGGATACTGGGCCGGGTGCGTGGTGTAGATGCGCTCGGAGTCGCCCGAAGCCTCGTCGTAGCGCATCAGCGTGAACAGGCGATGGGCGAGGGTCGCGCCCAGGGCCGCGTCGAGGGCGCCGAAGAGCGCGCCGGGCTGTCCGCGCATGGTGGCCACGGCGGCGACGGCGGCCAGGTGCGGGCGGGGATCGACGCTCGGCGCCCGGCTCATCGGGTCGCCTCGAGGATGCCGCAGAAGCTTCGGTGCACGCCGCGGACGTCGAGCAGGGGCACGGTGCGGGAGACGCTATCATAGGTCGCCATGCAGACGCGCGTCCGGCTGGCGGTGAACGGGCAGGCCGTCGACCGCGTCGTCGACGTGCGCCGCTCGCTCAGCGACTTCCTGCGCGACGACCTCGGCCTCACCGGCACCCACGTCGGCTGCGAGCACGGCGTCTGCGGCGCCTGCACGGTGCTCGTCGACGGCGAGAGCGCGCGCAGCTGCCTGCTGCTGGCGGTGCAGCTCGACGGCGGTGCCGTCACCACGATCGAGGGGCTCACGCCGGCGGCCGGGCTCAGCCCGCTCCAGGAAGCGTTCCGCGCCTGTCACGGGCTGCAGTGCGGCTTCTGCACGCCGGGCATGATCGTCGTCGCCCACGAGCTGCTGGCGCGCACCGCCGCCCCGACCACCGACGAGATCCGCGAGGCGCTCGCCGGCAACCTCTGCATGTGCACGGGCTACGTGAACATCGTGCGCGCCGTGGCGCGCGCGGCCGCGCCCGGGGCCGCCTGATGGCGCGCGAGGGGGGCGGGTGGGTGGGCCGGCCGATCCCGCTCAAGGAGGACGCACGCCTGGTCGCCGGGCGCGGCCGCTTCCTGGACGACGTGGTGTCCGGGCGCGGCCTGCACGTCGCCATGCTGCGCAGCCCGCACGCGCACGCGCGGATCGTCTCGATCGACGTCACGGCGGCGGCCGCGTGGCCGGGCGTCGCCGCCGTCCTCACCGGCGCCGACGCGGCGGCGTCGTCGCGGCCGATCCGGCCGCTGATCCCGACCGCGGTGCCGCTGGACGACTACTGCCTGGCCGTCGACGTGGCGCAGTTCGCCGGCGAGCCGGTCGCGGCGGTGGCGGCGGTGGACCGGGCGACGGCCGAGGACGCGCTCGAGCAGATCGAGGTGTCCTACGAGCCGCTGCCGGCGGCGGTCGACGCCGAGGCGGCGGCGCGGGGCGAGGGGCCGCTGCTCTACCCGGCGCTCGGCAGCAACGTGGTCTGGCACGATACGCTCACCTACGG
>Ga0210377_10001376_pt1 | contig 22289 bp, 27 predicted proteins | sample PLM4_65_b1redo_FD_155480 | JGI IMG/M metagenome (GOLD analysis project Ga0210377, IMG submission 155480) | Groundwater sediment microbial communities from an aquifer in East River, Colorado, USA - PLM4_65_b1 redo | ecosystem: Environmental > Terrestrial > Soil > Riparian zone | place: USA: East...
GGATAGAGGTCGCTGATTCGTACCAGCGCCTGCAAACCACGGGCGACGGCTCTGTCAGCGGCTATGGCAACCTCGAAGTGAGCGCTAAATATCAGTTTTATACGAACGCTTCACATGAAGCGATCCTTTCTTTCGGGGTGTCGGACGAGGTCGGCAACACCGGTTCCCGTAAGGTGGGCGCGGAGTCCTTCTCCGTCATTTCGCCCGCATTCTTTTTCGGCAAGGGGTTCGGAGACCTGCCCGACTCAATGACATTTTTGAAGCCTCTGGCAATCACCGGGGTCATCGGTCCGAACTTCCCTTCGCGGAAACAAACGAGCACCTTCAACGAGGACACGGGAGACAGTGACGTGGAACGCCATTCGACCACGCTGACCTGGGCGTTTACGCTGCAGTACAGTCTCATGTACCTTCAGTCGGCGGTGAAGGATGTGGGGCTTGGCGTTCCCTTCAACCGGATGGTCGCGATCGTCGAATTTCCGATGGAGACCTGCCTGAACAAGGACTGTAAAAACCAGACGTCCGGGACCGTAAACCCGGGGATCGCCTGGATCGGGAAATATACGGAGCTGGGCATTGCCGCGGAGATCCCGATGAACCCGCGTTCAGGAGCGGGTACCGGGATCTTTGTCCTTTTTCACCTCTTTATCGATGACCTCTTCCCGAAGACCATAGGGAGACCGATATTCCCATGAAAATATCTGCGCGATTTTCCCATGTCCGAACGGCTTTCGCGCTTCTGTTCACGGTGCTTCTCTTGATCATGCCGAACGCCGCGCGAGGCCATGCGTACCCTGACCACGCCGATCCTAAGGTGGGAGCGGCGATCAACACCTCTCCCGACCGCGTGCGCATATGGTTTGACAGCGAACTGGAACCGGACTTTTCCACGATCATGGTCCACAATGCGGAAAGCACCATGGTGAACAACAAGGACGGCCGTGTGAATTCGACCGATGCAACTCTTCTTGAGGTGAGTGTGCCGCGGCTGCCTCCGGGCAAGTACCGCGTAATCTGGAGGGTCGTGGCCAGGGACGGGCACCTTACGTCGGGCGACTATACATTCTCTATCAGATGACTTTCTTTATTCACATCATTCCTGAATGGTTCGAACTCGCCGCCCTGTCCTTCTGCATCGGGCTGCTTGGTTGCCGTCTCTGGGTCTCTACTCTTTCAGCGAACGCAGGGTTTATTGAAAAAGAACATATCCTTGCCGATATGCGGCGTCTGCTCGGCGTCTGCATGGCCTTAATGCTCTTCAGCAGCGGCGTCAATTTGATCTGGCGCGCTGCGGAGATGAGCGGCCGTCCTCTCTCGACGGTTTTCCCTGTGCTTCCTACGGTGATTTTTCGCACCCATCTCGGACGTGCCTGGATTATTCGCATCGTAGCGCTGATCCTTTTGTCGCTTACGCTCATGGTGGGCAGGCGGTTCCGTGATTCGCGCGGATTTACGAGTTTCATGCTCGGCATCGCCGTTATCATCGCCATGACCGAAAGCGCATCAGGACACGCGTCGGATAAAGGCGATTTCAGCGTCCCTGAAATAATGGATTTTCTCCATCTTCTCGCCGCGTGCGCTTGGGGAGGGGGGCTCTTAGCTCTGTCCCTGGTTATTCTTCCAAATTTAGCAAGGGCGGGCGATCAAACAGCGGCGTTGATCGCAGATATTGCCCGCAGATTTTCCAGGATAGCGGGCATCGCCGTCGGGATCATCGCGATCACCGCGCTCTACAATGCGTGGGCATTCGTTGGGAGTTTCGAAGCGATCTGGACTTCGCCCTACGGTTGGACGGTCTTTGCTAAAGTGATCCTCTTTTCCCTCCTCATTTCCCTCGGTGCATTCAATCGGTACGTCAGCGTTCCCCTGTTGCTGGAATGGGGAGGTGCTTCCCGCACAGGACGGGGCATGATTACTCGCGTTGCAAGCCATTGGTTTTCTCGATATTTCCGTAATCCTGATGGACTCACGATAGCTTTCAGGTTCAAACAAAGCGTGACGGTCGAGGCGATGCTTGTGCTGGTGACACTTCTGTGCGCCGCCATGCTCCGCCACGAAATCCCCGCACGCCATCATTCCCATATTGAACATGAAAGGCAGCGACATCAGGCCAAGGGACCCGCTCCGATCGTCAATCTCGAGACGGGTCCTTCAAAGATAACCGCGGGGACCCCGGTGACGATAACGGTCCGCATGAAAGATCCCGAGGGAAGGCCTCTGCAAGGACTTGCGGTCTCCCACGAACGGATCCTCCATGAGATTATCGTCGGTCGGGACATGAGGTCTTTTGCGCATGTCCACCCCGAGGATGAGGGGCCTATCACCCGTGAGATGCTGCAAAAGGCAGACTTCCCACTCCACTTCACATTTCCGAAAGCCGGGGAATATCTTGTCGGCGCCGACTTTTTTGCGGGTGATGAATTTTACAGCAGGATGTTTCACCTCTCCGTTTCGGGTAAGCCGGCAATGGAGGGGGCGAAGACGGATTTATCAACGAGAAAGAATTTCGGCGAATACCGGGTCACATTGTCAGCTTCCCCGATGAATATCAAGGCGAGCGAGGAAACGTCGCTGAGTTATATCATCGAAAAAAACGAGAAGAAGGTTACGGACCTCAACCCCTACTTGGGCGCGGCGATGCATATTGCAGTCGTCTCCGCAGACCTCAAACAGTATATTCACATTCACGGGTCCGTTCCCGGCGAGCCCCATGATCACCGGGACCATATGCACACCAAGCCCCCGAAGAGGTTCGGCCCGGAGATAGAGGCCGACGTCGTTTTTCCCGTCAAGGGGATCTATACGATATTCAGTCAGGTTAAACACCACGACAAGGTCCTTGTCTTCGATTTTATGGTGAACGTACAATGAACAAATCAGGTGATGTTATGACTTATACGATTCGTGGGAACGTTCTAATCTGGAGAATGCTCGTTCTCTCATCGGCTCTGTTCTGCCTGCTGCTCATTTCCTGCTCGCGTCAGACCGTCTACCCACCTGCGCCTCAAAGCGGAACGGATGTCGTCATTGAAGTAGCTGCGCTCCAGCCTGAGGTTCCAAAATTCTATACTTACTTCTATCAGGGCAAGAACATAAGTTTCTTTCTGCTCAAGATCCAGGACAAGGTCCTCGCCTTTCTCGACGCCTGCGCAAGTTGTCATCCTCACAAACAGGGATTCCGCTATGAGAACGGTTGTGTTTCCTGCCGCTATTGCGCCATGCAATTTTCGGTTGCAAAGCTCGAACAAGGGATCGGCGGGTGTTACCCGATCAAGCTGGAAGGCAGGCTTGAAAATGGCCAGTTTCGCATTCCGGTAAAGTCGCTTGAAGCAGCCGCTGATAAGTTCTGACACTACCCGGTTTCTTATTGCGATAAAACATAGTAACTTCTGCTGCTCGTTGTTTTGTTCTCCATCCGCGATCACAGCAACCGGAGCGATCATCTCACGCCGTGCTTACTCTTTACCAAAAGGACAGACTGGATAGCGGCAAACATCACAGTTCATGCAGAGCCCACCGTGTCCCAGTGCCGCTAATTCTCTTCTCCCGATCCTTTCCCCGGCCAGTACCCGGGGGAGAATGAGGTCGAAGATGGTCGTTTTGTGGTACATACCGCAGGCGGGAATACCTAAGATCGGGACAGGGTAAAGGGTCCTGGGTCCGGGGTCTAGAGTACCCCTTTTCGGCCCTTGTTGCAGATAAGCGACAAGAAACATCGCACCCGGTAGCACTGCCGAACCGTAGCTTATATCCGTCGCACCAAGTTCGCTGATCGCGAACCGGGTCACATCATCGGGGTCCACGGACATGCCACCCGTAGTGATGAGCAGATCCGCGCCCGCATTCAGTAACTCCCGCAACCTTTCAACAATGAATGCCTTGTCATCAGGCGCATAATACACGCCGACCATCTCCCCGCCGAATTCCTCGATCTTCTTCGTGATGATCGGTGCAAAGGCATCCTTGATCCTGCCGTGATATACCTCATTGCCGATAATGACTACGCCGGCTTTTGGTTTTCGTAGTTCTTTTACTTGAATCACTCCCTGACTCTTGACCCTTGATCCTTGACCCCGTCTCGCAGTGTTTACCGCCTCATCAACCGTGGACCTTTTTACCACCAGTGGGATCGCCCGCGTCCCCGCCACGGTCTGTCCTTTTTTGACGACCATATTGTCATGGAGCGTTGCACACATCACTTCGCCCAATAGATTGAACTGAACAAGCGCGTCCCGATCGATCGTCAATATCCCGTCACGGGCCGCTATCAGGTCGATCTTCCCTTCTTTGGGCTCACCCTTGATCGCTACACCGTCTCCCATAAGCGCTTTGGCGATCGCATACGCCGCATCGTTCTCATGCATTTCATCTTCAGCCACGTGGAGAACAAACAAATGTTCCTTGCCAAGCCGCTGGAGGTGACAGACGTCCTCTTCCCGGATGATGTGCCCCTTCTTAAAGGCAGGTCCCTTGAATTCGCCTTGCCGAATCTCGGTTATATCATGGGCAAGGACCGTACCGACGGACTCGTGCACCGGGATGGACCTGGTTCCCGTTATTTTGCTTTCATGGAGAGTGTCACACATGCGAACCTCCCGTGAAAAGAGCTTTAAACTTCTCATCAACTATCTCCTGAAGGCCTGTTTCCAACAGTTCGAACTTCCTCAGGAACACCCTCGCATCTTCGGTAAGCAGCGCGCCGCCGCCGTTCTTCCCACCGGTCTGTCGTTCGATCAGTTTCACGCCAAGCCGGTCTTCCATTGCCTTGATATGGCTCCACGCCTTGCGGTACGAGATGCCTACCTCGCACGCAGCGCGATTGATCGAGCCATGGACATCAATGGCCTCAAGAAGAAACCTCCTGCCCCTGCCGAATACCGGCTCGCCGTCAACTTCGATCCATATCTTCGACCTGATATCCAAACCGTTATGTTTTTTTTGCATAACGCACCGCTAAAAAAAACCACCCCTCACCTTTATCCTCTCACCTGAGGGGAGAGGGCAGGGTGAGGGGCGTTGCTTGATTGAATAATAGCCGCCCCCTGCACAGGGGACGCACAGGACCCTGCCGTCCTGACGGACCTCGCGCATGTCCTGGATATGTTCGCCGCAAACATCGCACGGTACTCTGCGCAGCGGCCTCCCCGGCATGTCTTGAGGTCGTATGTCAACAGACACTTCCATCACATTAAATAGATCTTCATCAGGCATGATCTTGTATGCCTCAAGCTGGGCCGCGTACTGGTTCTCTATCTCCGGGAAATGACCCTTTGCTTTCTGACGCGAATCTTCACGTGCGATGATCCGAACAGCATTGCCCGTGTTGAGGTTCATGAATGATGCGGCCATCTTGCCGTAGTCCATAAATCTCATGGTCCGGCGGCCGAGGCTGCATCCCGTGACGGACTGGACCGCGTCCGCGGCGCACCGGTCCATCTCGACGAAAACAATGATATTCTTCCGGTCGTTGCCTTTCGGGTCATTGACGCCGATCTCGCGCAGTCCGAGCATGGACATCCTGACACCCAGTACCTGTCCTGCGCACAAGTGTCCGTGCACTTTTACAGACCCGGCCAGCAGCTCTTCGAAAATTGATGCCTTGTGAGTCCGGTCCTTCATCTGAATTATCTTTCTCCTTAAACCGACAGTTCGTTATGAATTCGACTGTCAATAAATTATACTATATAATTCACGGAGGGCAATATATCTTTCACCATTTCACATTACTCCCGATCATGCCGGATGAACTACTCGAACCGAAGCGCCTGGATGGGGTCCTGGAGTGCGGCCTTGCGCGCAGGATAGACTCCAAAGAACACACCGACAACGGCCGAGAACGTAAATGCCATGATAATGGACCAGGCCGAGACGCTCGTGGGGAGGACGGTTACAAAAAGAGGAATAAGGAGCGCCAGGCCGACACCCAGCAGAATGCCGATGATCCCGCCGGCCCCGGAGAGCGTTATCGCCTCTATCATGAACTGTGCCATGATGTCCTTGTTCCGGGCGCCAAGCGCTTTTCTAATGCCGATCTCACGCGTGCGCTCACGCACGGACACCAGCATGATGTTCATGATGCCGATGCCGCCCACGACCAACGAGATGCCCGCGATCCCGCCGAGCACGGCAGTGAGCACGCTGAGGATGGTATTCATTGTTTCCAGCATCGCGCCTTGGGTCTGGATGGTGAAATCCTCTTTATGGGCATGCCGCTTGATCAGGATGTTCTTGATCTGGGCAATGGCCCGGTCAACATCTTCGGACCGCGGTGTCGAGGCGATGATCTCAAAAAGCGAGTCTGTATCAAAAAGTTCCTGTCCGCTCGTAACGGGGACATAGACAATATCATCGATGTCCATTCCCAGACTGGTCCCCTTCTTCTGCATCACACCGATAACACGATAGCGTGCATCGGAAAGCGTGACCAGCTTGCCGAGGGCGTTATCGGCACCGAACAACTCTTCCTTTACCTTGCTCCCGAGAATAATGACCTTGGCCTTGGAATCCACATCACCCTGTGATATATAGCTCCCGGTGTCCACAAAGAGGTTTCTCACCCGCTGGAACTCGGGTGTGGTCCCGATCACCATAATATCGCGTCCCATGTTCTGGTACTTGATCTTTCCGGTGCCGAACACAAGCGGAACCGCATCGGTCAGGAGCCAGGCACGACGCCTGAGCGCGAGTGAATCGTCATAGGTGAGCTTGCGTACCGTGCCAGCCGATGGCGGATGAAACCCGCCGCGTGTGGAGGTCTTCCCGGGAGTGATAATGAGAAGGTTCGTGCCGAGGCCGGTCAACTCTTTTGTGATGTACACCTGCGCGCCCTCGCCGATGGACACGAGCAGGATCACGGCCATGACGCCGATGATCACCCCGAGCATGGTGAGTCCTGATCGGACTTTGTTGGACATGATCGCTTCTAAGGCAACCCTGAATGTTTCCAATAAATTCATGTGATCACCTGATCGTTAATGATCTGCCCGTCCTTCAGGTTGATGATCCGCTTGCACCTCGCCGCAACGTCCTTGTCATGCGTCACGATCATGATCGTGACCCCCTGTTCGTTGAGCCCGGTAAGGATGTTCAATATTTCAGAGCCTGAGCGGCTATCGAGATTGCCCGTTGGCTCGTCCGCGAGCAGGAGCGGAGGATGGTTCACCAGCGCCCGCGCGATGGACACGCGCTGCTGCTGCCCCCCGGAAAGCTCCGTCGGCCTGTGATACATGCGGTCGGAGAGGCCGACTTGCTGGAGCAACGGTATGGCGCGCTCCTTGCGCAGACGCGCGGGGACGCCGCTGTAGACAAGCGGCACTTCAACGTTCTTGAGCGCGGAAAATCGAGGCAGGAGGTTGAAGGTTTGAAAAACAAAACCGATCTTGACATTCCTGATCGAAGCGAGCTCATCGTCGGTCATGGCTTTGATCTCCCGGTCCTCGAAACGGTATGTACCGTTCGTTGGCCGGTCCAGGCATCCAATGATATTCATGAGCGTTGATTTTCCGGAACCCGACGGCCCCATAATGGCGATGAGCTCGCCACTTCGTACGCTCAGGGAAACGTTGGAAAGCACGGTGATGTCCACCTCACCCATGCGGTAGGTCTTGGTTACGTTGGAGAGTTCGATCATGACGTTCATGCTTCCGTTCAGCGTAAAAAGTCATAAGTACACTATTCGCCAAGCGAAGCGCTGCCCTTATTTGAACCCTGTACCTTGAACTCTGAACTTGGTGTTATTGTTCTATCCGCACCTTCGCCCCGTCCTTTAACCCTTCGACCTCGGGCGTGGTAATGACGAACTCACCTTCATTAAGACCTTTTGTCACCTGCGTGAAACTCCAATTCGTTTCTCCGATCTCGATCGGCTTGAGCTTTGTGACGACCTGCGCGCCGGGATTTATGTTCTTTCCGTTCGCGACAAAGACCTGTTTCTTGCCTTCCCGTTCGATGACCGCCTGGGATGGCACCGACAGCACGAACGGGAGCGTCGATACCAGGATCTCAACATCAGCCGACATTCCGGGTTTGATCTTTGCGTATTTCTCATTAAAATAGATCCATACGTCGGCCGTGCGGGTCTCCAGCTTTCCTCCGCTCACAATGGACGAGATCCTTTTAATAGCTCCCGGATATTTTTCGCCCGGGAACGCGTCAACGGTTATCATCACCGGCTGGTCCAGACGGAGCCTCCCAACGTCCACCTCGTCGATCGTCGCGAGAACATAGACCTTGTCGGGATTCACGATTGTTACGATCTGCTTTCCCGGCAGCAGAAGCTCTCCCACCTCGGTGTATTTCTTCGCGATCACACCGTCGAAGGGCGCTTGAATAACCGAATAATCGCTTTTAACCTTTACATCTTCCGCCGAGGCTTCATACTGCGATCGAGCGATCTCGTAGGCCCTGCGTGAGGCGTCGAGGTCCTGCTGTGACACCATCCCCTTCTCAAACAGTTCCTTAATACGATTAAGGTTCTTTTCCGATTCCACATGGGTAGCTTTGCTCTGGGCCAGAACATTCTCTGACTGGACCGCTTCTTCGGACAGGTCGAGCTGGGCAATAAGCGCTCCGGACTTGACAGGGTCGCCTTCTTTCACCGGGAGCTTAATCACCCTTCCTGTCCGCTGCGCCGAAAGCGTTACCTCGGTCTCGGACTTTACCGTAGAGGTGGTCGTTGCGTTTACAATAACGCGGAGCTCTCCCGGCTTGAGCTCAACGGCCTTCACCAGTATGGTCTTCTTCCCGCTGATGAAAAACACCGTTACGAGAACCAGTGCGATTACGATGGTCCACACTAATTTGCTCTTTACTAGCTTGGCTATGATCGACATATCACCAATCCTTACTATTCAGCCACAGCGTTCACCGAGCGCATAGTGACTAACTTGATCTTATTTCAACGCCCCAAGACGTAATACTTTTTATTCTATCTCCGTGATCCTAACCTCTACGAACCTTCACTTGTGCCCTAAGTGGATATTTTAATACCTACTGTCTGCTATGCTTTCCGCAATGTTTGTCGGACTTAGGCTTCAGCCTGAGCGTGATACTCAAGCCGTTCTTTAATGCCCTTCATAAAACCGCGAGTCACTTCGCCCAGCTTTTCCGCTACCACCATGTCCTGAAGAATGGAGAAGTGGCCGGTCACATGCCCCTCGAGGTGATAGGTGATCTCGGTTTCATTGTCTGATATTTTTCTGAACGATACGATCCCCGAGGTGATCAGGTGTTCATGCGTCGCGGTCCACGCTAACCGCTGTTGCTCGACCATCTCGGTAGTATGAGCGTGCATCTCGATCGTCCGGCTGAAAGGCCCGAGCGACATCTTGATCGTCCATTTGGAATCCAGATCATTCAGGATCTCAACGCCCTTGCATCCCGGGAATAGACAGCCGACCTCCTTCCGGTCGATCATAAAGGACCATACGCTCTTGATCGGCAGCATGATCGTGAATATCACCTCTCTGGTAGGCATATGTTTTTCGCTCCCTTTCTATGCTCATTCGTCATAGGATAGTATTTGGAATAGTGGGCCTGGAACTTGGTGTTCATTCCCTCTTTCCCATTGCCTTATAAAGCCGCGATACTGCAAGCTGGTAATCATACAGTGCCTGGACGTGGTCGGTCTCGGTAGTGACCGACGCGACCTGCGCGTCCGTTACTTCAATGTAGGGTCCTACGCCTGCCTCATATCTGCCTTGTGCCAATTCAAGGTTTTCTCGTGCTTTTTTAAGGGAGCTCTCACTCACGGCTATGCGGGAAGTCGCGCTCTCGATATCTGCATAAGCCTGATTCAATTCAATAATGATGGTTTGTCGAAACGCTTCTCCCTGGGCCTCCACGGCCCGCAGATTTGCCCTTGCCTCTCGCACCTTCCCTTTCGTAAGTCCGCCTTCGAATAGAGGCACGGACAGCATTACGCCTGCGTTCCAGCTATTCAGGATATCTCCCTTGAACGAGCCCATTTCAGCGGTACCGTGCGCCCAGTTATAGGCGCCGTTCGCTGAGAGGGTCGGGAGATAGTTCGATTCTTCCGCCTTGACCTTGGACCGCGCTGCTTCAATGTCCGCTTCTGTCTTGAGTATCTCCGGACGAGTTCTGACCGATTCAGCCAGTGCTTGTTCCATGGGTGGGATGACGACCGGTGAGGAGAGAATATCATCGATCTCGATCTCTTTCTCCGGGTCAATGCCCATGGCATTAAACAATCCAATGGTGCGGAGCCGAACGCTATTCTTCGCATTGATCATACCGAGCTTTGCGCTATTCACTTCAACCTCAGCGCGCGTCACATCAAATCTCGGTTTTGATCCGACCCGGAAAAAAGCCTCTGCCTGCCTGAGATGGCTTTCGGCCTGCTCAATCGTCTTTTGGGCCACCAGCATAAGTTTCCCGGCCGCGAGCAGAGCATAGTACGACTGCTTCACATTCAAGATCACTTCGTTGACAATGCGATCGGCATCACGTTCAGCCGACCGCGTTCCCAGGCGCGCCGTATCGAGCGTATTGCCGGACCTCCCGAAGTCGTACAGAATCTGGTTTACCGACAGCGAAGTTGTATAGCTTTTTGAAATGCTGTCTCCCAGGGCGCCTCCAAGCGAGTGGTTCTCTGCGTAACCAGTGCTTGCGCTTACCTGAGGCAGATAGGGAGATGTGGCCTGAGTAACGCGACCCTGTCCGGCATTAACGTTTTCCCGTGCCGCGATGATCGTTGGCTGGTTCTTGATTGCCAGGTCGATACAATTGCGGAGCGTGAGCCTCTCCGCTGCGTTGACCGGGTTCAGAGTCAACACATTTACAAACAGCACTATGATGCTGATCATTAATTGTTTGAGCATGTCCTTTACTTTTACAGTCCAATCAAGCGGCTACCGATTGTGGAAAAAGACTTTTTGCCCTTGCAGCATCGGGTAATAATCGAACCATCCCCGCATCATCGAAAAAACCGCAATGCGAGTTCCATGACCCCGCCGGACACGATCGGAATCACCAGGTTGTCATTTATTGGGAGTGTTAAGAGCTCGACTCCAGCGGCTGCCAGCGATCCGAGGACCATCACCCACGGGTTGGTCCCCAATCCGATGAGAAAGAGGACGCCTCCGGCCGCGAGCGACGCAATAACAAAGGCGGCCGTGCCCTCCAGACTCTTGTTCCCGATCTTCGTTCTTCCGTATCGTTCCCCGATCGTTGTCGCGGCCACATCGCCGAAGGCAAGATAGCAGATCGCCGCTGTCGCTACTGGCTGAGAAAAGGCATACAGCGACAGACCGATGCCCAGGATGTACGGAGCAGTGCCCGTGAGCTTATGTTCCTCGTTCTTCCGTATGAAGCTGGTGAACCGGGTAAACATGAAGTTGTTTACTGCCGGGACCGCGAGCCGAATGATATCGAGGCCCAACACAATGAAAAATAATATTGCATAGAATACAAGTGCCCGGTCTCTTCCCATGATGGAATAAAGCGAAAGAAGCCCGACCCCGCCTATGAGATGGTATAGTTTACGGCCGATATGGTTCATGGCAGCCTCTTCGTATCTCGTTCAGATCAGGGGTCTGTTCTCATGAGTGCGTGCCGCCTGGTGGTGTTTCAACGGTTATTTCGCACATCGTCGGGCAAACTGCACGACGGGTTCATGTCGCACTTCTCGCACTCCAGCTGAATGGTACTGTGGAGAATTTTGAACTTCTCAGACAGGAGCATTCTGATCCGGTCATTCAGTTCCCTGCTGCCGCTGACCATCTGATCGTCAATGAGCACATGTGCGCTCAAGGCATAGACGCCGGAAGTTATGGACCAGAGATGGATATGGTAGGCCTCACGCACGCCCTTGATCTTAGCGATCTCCGCTGCAATGGTGTCAATATTAATATGCGCGGGCGCCGACTCGAGGAGAATATTCACCGATTCCTTTACGAGGGACCATGCCCCGAAGATGATCACCAGCGAGATCATGATGCTCAGTATCGGGTCGATCAAATACCAGCCGGTATAGAGAATAATGACTCCGCCGATGACCACCCCGACGGATGAGAGCGCGTCTCCGACGATGTGCAGATAGGCGCCGCGTATGTTAAGACTGGTGTGGCTGTGTTTGAACAGGAACAGTGCGCCGATGATGTTCGCGACCAGGCCAATGACCGCAATGACCAGCATCAGCATGCCCTGTACCGGCTGGGGGTGGATCATTCGCAGATAGGCATGGTATATGATGTAGAGCGATATCAGGACCAGCACAATGCCGTTCACGAACGCGGCAAGGATTTCAAGTCGGTAGAACCCGAAGGTCTTGCGATCCGTCGCCGGTAAGGATGCAAAGGTCATTGCAAAAAACGAGAGCAGAAGTGCGAGGTTGTCGGTCAGCATATGACCGGCATCTGACAGAAGAGCAAGGCTGTTCGAAAGTAGTCCGCCGATCACCTCTGCGACCATCATCAGGAGCGTGATAGAAAATGCGATCAGAAGATCTTTTTTCCCGCCCCCGTGGACCTTGCTCAGACCCTGGGCGATATCGTGTTCATGACCATGTTCATGTTCGTGATTATCTGTATGAGGATGAGCCATTGACATTGTGCCTACGCTCCCGAATGGAACAATTCATGATGCAATAATCACGTGTTTCAATCCACCCGCGAATACCCTAGGGCAGAGAGAAAAGCGATCACAAGTAACTGATTTGCATCCGTGTCCGCAGTGACACCGTGGTTCATTCCACGTTTTTAGCAGATCATCAATTTTTTGTCCACAACCGCAGCGACGTTACCGGTTCGATCAGCGGCATACCCGTAAAAGGCGAGCAGGCCTTTTTGTTCATTGTTTCCGAAGTCATAACTGAATGAATTCCAGTACGAGAAAAGCATTGCTGCCGGGACCTTGAACCGATCCGCCTGTGAGGCAGACAGGTCCCGCAGATGCGACATGCCATAAGCTCTCGATGTTATCAGTATATCATACAGTGCGGCAATGTCACGATCGATGTTCTTTTTGTAGTTTACATGCCAGAGGGCGAAAACGAACGGAAGACCGGTGAATTCATGCCAGAGTTCGCCGAGGTCATAGCGATAGGGAAACCCGGGTAGCGGTGCCTTCGTGAGCGCCAGGTCGCCGATCGTGAGCATTGCATCGGCCTGTTCCGACGGGTCGTCTATACCCTGCTCATACTGAGTGTAGCCCGGGTGGACGTCATGCCTTACTTCCAGCAAAATGCGGAGAAGCACCACCGAGGTAGCTGATGCGGTGGTCAGGGCAACCACTTTTTTGTCCAAATCTTCAATCGGGACCTTACTTTCAAGGAGGATGCTCATGACCTTGTTCTTCGAGGTGATCGAAAGATTCGGCAAAAGATGGTAGCGTCCAGGGTTCATGGCATACTCAATGGACGAGGACGGCGATACATCTACCTTTCCCTCATAGAGCAGGCGGTTCAGCTTCGTCGGAATGCCCTCCACCAGCTTGAACGGAAATGGGACCGTCTTCGCGATGATCCCTGCATGGGGCGGGAAGCAATTGGAGTATACGATATGACCGAGTTTAAGCATAAAATTAGTAAAATAACACGAACAAATACTGAAATACAAGGGAAACAAAACAAAACGTGAGTTTATCCCTGTTCATCCGCGGCATATTATTCTTTCACCTTTGGCTTTTCTCTTCGCATTCGGTTGACCTTCGGAGAACTGAGCCCGCAGAAGAATATCTCAGTGACAAATGCTCCGAGTTTCGACGCCGACATATCTACCTTCTTTTTCTGTATATATGGAGAGATTGGTATATAGATAAAACTGTGAATGATCATACCGATCAATGCAACTACGGCCATAAGCGGGTTCATTTTCTTCAATTCACCGGACTGCATACCTGCTTCAAGGATTTTTACGAGAGAGGCGTGATTTTTCGCAAAATAGTTCTTTGCAATCCACTTCATATTTTCGCTCTTTGCACCCGTCTTAGAAAATTCCATGGCGAGGATCTTCCTGAGATCTTCATTATTATGCTGAAAGCGGATAAAGCCTTCGATATATGTCTGGATCTTCATCCGTGCCGAAGCATTTCCCTGAAATACAGAATGATCCCAGATGTCCTGCATGGCATCAAATGAATCTGACAGCACGGCCCGGTAAAGATCGACCTTGTCCTGAAAATAGTAGTAGATCATTGCTTTGTTGACCCGGGCTGCATCAGCAACCTCACGCACCGATGTCCCGGAAAACCCCCTGAGTGCAAAGACCTGGCGCGCGGCAGCGAGAATATCGGCCCTCGTGTCCATGTCCGTCCCCTTTTCCCTGGGACGGCGTCCTACTGCCGCTTTATTATGTGATGGCGTCATGCTGTTTTTTAACTAATCGGTTAATTAATTGTATGAATAGAATATACCAAGGCGGGATTTAATGTCAAGTTTTTTGGTGTCGTTTTCAGGCATCTTCGGTTGTATTGAACAAGGAGTTTCTTACCATAATCTTCCCAACGGGATCCAACCGTTGAATATCATGCCGCGAATTATGCGGAGGATGAGAAGAACGAAAAGTTTGGCTGCAACGCGGTAGAGGACGAGTTTGATGTGCGGCTTCAGACGAGTACCAGAATGCCAAGACCATCATTGATGGAAGGGTGCTGAACCCGAAGACAGCCATGATGATCATCCCTAAGACAAATCCTCCACTTGTCGCGGCAGAGGTGTGATATTGTATGTTGCGGGAAAGACAATCTTGCGTTTCAATCTTACTCTGAAGAGCCCCCCCTCGGACGACCGGCGTTATAGATCGTCCCTCCTGTGGCCGCATAATTTTGGAGTACTGCCACAGCATCCATACGCAGCACATCGCGCACCACTGCAATGCCGCGATCGTTAAGCGCTGTAACCCAGTCAATCAGCTTGGGGCCTTCATCAAAACCAATGGCGCGGGCGTCCTCGTCTCGTGCCCCGCAAACCAGCCTCTGCACACCGGACCACGGGAGTGCGCCAAAGCACATAGCGCACGGTTCCGTCGTGGCAAAGAGATCATAGTGCAGCCGTCCGCCGTCGCTGAGATCGTATCTGTCCATAATCCTTTGAGCAAGAACCAGAGCCACGATCTCTGCGTGGAATACAAAGCACTTCGCGGTGACTACCAGATTGACACCCGCAGCTACCAATCGACCATCATTCTCGAAAACCGCGGCAGCGAAAGGACCTCCAGTTCCATGCTGTACATTCTGGCGAGAAAGGTCCAGAACGAACCGCATCCGGTCTTCTACGTTTTTGATTATTTTTGGAGCCGTCTCTAAAAAACTATCAACCCACGTGGGCAGATGGATGATTACTCTGGGCATATTCATTGCTGATCTCCTGATTTACCCCTTTTTGAGTTTTTAGTGCATGTTCTGAATTTACCGGTGGCCGCAGATAAATACATTTGTGCGGATCGGGCTGAGTCTTCCGTCGGTGAGCCGGGAGGTAGGATTGAACTGCGGATAGTCGAGATGGAGCAAGCTCAAAATGTCGATGAGGAGTCCCACGATAGCCAAAAATAGCGATAATAGAGCGAACCCTTTTCAGTAAGATACCCATATCCGTTTTCCGCCATATGATCGTCCCCGAAGAATAGATTTATAGTTCAGGAATGTGCATTAAACTTTTTGTCTTGCCAGGTCTTCGAAATTTGTCTTTTTGAGCGTTTCGACTATTTTTGACTGAACAGTGACCCACAGAAAATAGGTCGGGCAGTGTTTTGAAAAATTGCACTTCTTTTTATCGACAAGACAGAGGTTGATGGCAAGCTTTCCCTCGATCGCATTCAGCACGTCCAGCGCGGTGATCTCACGCGCCTGTTTGGCAAGCGAAAAACCGCCTTTCACTCCGCGATAGGAACGTACGATCTTCGCCTTCACCAGTTTCTGAAGTATCTTTGCGAGAAAACTCCGCGGTATCTTGTATTCCTCGGAAATCTCGTTCACGAAACTTACCTTGTTGAACGGCTGTCGGGCAAGATATAAGACACTTCTTATCCCGTAATCTCCCTCACGTGTAATTTGCATGCTACAACTATATCAAACCTGCCGTCTTTGTCAAGCCCGATATACTTCTTTATTCCAAACGAATGGAGCGGCAATATCTTAAGGCATTCAATTTTTGTTTTTGTGATATAATGCAACCAACGGGAGACCATCATGAAGATGTCGAGACAGATAATAACTATTGTGATTCTTGCTCCTCTCTGCTCTCTTTTTATCCTCATGCCGAAGTAAACAAGATAGCGCCATTGAAGTAGCCGTTCTCACGCCGGGAACGCCAGCACATATCGAAGGTTTCCTTAAGGAATTTACGATCGTCAGTCAACGGGAAAACGGCAAGTTTGAAGTCGTACTGGAACTGCCGCTCACCGGCCCTTCGGGCTTGACCAGATATATTGCCAAATAGAGCTGAACAATCAGCGACCAATATGAGAGAGATACGGAGTCCGATACCCGTCAAGCTGTTCATCGGGATGCTTTCGCCTGAACCTGAGCTGTTCGACATATGCGCGGATATTGTATGCCGGGAATACGGCCCCATCGATTATCAAAGCGAGATCGTTCCATGGACTAATTCGGATTTCTACCAGAAAGAAATGGGATCCGGCATATTACGGAAGTTTATTTTTTTCGAGCAATTGAGGGATCCCGGGGACCTGCCGGCAATAAAATTAAACACCATTAGGATCGAGAATGGCCTCGCAATTCAAACTGTGAATAAAGCTCGACGCAGAATCAACCTCGACCCCGGATACGTGACCGAAGCCAAGGTCGTACTTGCAACAACCAAGGACTACACCCACCGCCTTTACATTGGCGAAGGCATCTATGCCGAAGTTACGCTCCGATACATCAATAAAGACCGGAGCTTTACTCCCTTCGATTATACTTACATCGACTATTGCTCGGAAACCTACAAAACAGCGTTCAATAAGGCCCGTGACCTTTTGCGAATAGTGCTGGAAAGGCCCTCTGGAAAATGAATATGGAAGTAGTGGCAGAAAGCGATCAGTATTGGGAGGGCTTTGCCGCAGGAGATACCGCCTGCTTCGGTATTACTATGGAAAGATAGATTTCTGCGGACTGTAAGGTCTCCGGGAAGATAAATTCACGGGTTGGCAAATGAATCCTGTCGTAAGGCTGAATATCTTTATCCACGAACGTAACGGTGAGACCCTTCCATGATTGAAATTCCATCATTGACTGCCGAATCTGCGCATGGACCATCATTTCAATGACCTCGATGGTGACCTTGCCTGTCTTCTAAAACATCGCCCCCAGCGGTGAGAAGGAACTCATTTTCTGAAGCTTCAAAGTATCGAGCAATTCCGCATCGTTAATTATTCCATCCTCAACGAGGAGGTCACCGATCGCCCGTGAATACGGAGAAAACGCCTGAAGTATTTTACCCTTGTGAAGCAGCATTGTCCCGATATGGTTTCCAGATTCTAGGACCAACTCCCCGGTACGGAGCTGCATACCGATAATGAATAAAACATCTGTACTGATAAACCTGATGATTCAGCCTTCGTGGTCACGTATTAAACCATAAAAGCTGTCGTCTGCAAATTCTGACAAATCATTATTTTGTCACCAGCATTAATTCAAAATCCGCATACTAAACCTCATCACAGAGATTCCCAGCGACAAGTCCATAAATAGTCATGCACTATCTCGCCACATTAACCCGCATTCTTATGCTCATTGTGGCCATTTTCGTACTGTTTAGGGGATAGTATGCATGGGTTCGGCAATTATTCCTGCTTTCTGACAAAGTAACATCATTAGTCATTGCTTACTGCTTGAAATCCACCATGTAAATCACATCCGTACTCACCACCCAACACACTCAAATAGTATGGTTCTGACGGCACTGTTGATACGAATCGTTTATCAAAAGGCATTCATGCAATGTGACTTGAATCACAAGTAACGTGTAATCAGAATCACAGACTATCTTTAGGGCTTAACGTACAATTCCACTAACGTGAAATCCAAATCTCACACAGTCTATTGAGAGTAGTAATAGATTACATTGTTTTTTTCAATATTTCTCTGCTCAGAGCAAACCATGAGAAACCCTGGGACGCAGAGCAACGGGAGTAACGAGTTACCAGATTCACTGTTCGTCGAGCCGCCAGAGAGAATCACAGGTATTTAAGTATTGCTCGAAACAGAGGAGGAACACTAAATGGTTAATAAAAAGGCATGTTTCGTTCTTTTTGTATCACTGATTATTACAAGCCTGTTCGGATGCGGAAGCGGAGGAGGTGCTGCCAATCTAGATGCATCGACAAGTAGCAATGGCGACCAGACAGTGACAGGCAGCAACGGCGACCAAGCAGCGACAGATGGGGTAGTTTTAACTTTGGCCTGGGATGCGCCAACGACGAACACAGACGGATCTTCCTTGAATCCTGCGACTGATCTATCTCAGTATAAAATATACTATGGAACGGCATCTCTTACGTATACAACTGTCGTGAATGTCACAAATCCTGGGACGACTACAATATCACAGACCTTGAACCTTTCACCAGGGACATACTATTTTTCAGTGACAACTGTAGATGCCGCTGGGCAGGAAAGCGGCTATTCAAATGAAGTAATGAAAACGATTTAACATACAATAAAACATGCCCCCCAGCCGCATCGGGGGCATTCTGTGTGTATACAAGCAAAACTGGGCACTTCGCTTGAACTATCGAACGAAAAAGCATGGCCCATATTACGCGTCCAATAGTGATTGTTTAAACCCACCTGTAGAAAGTACTTGAAACGCAATAACATCAGCATGCATCCAATCTTTCATGAAACAATCGTGAAGCGGTCGTAGTCTCTGCATTGCTTATCTGATTTTCTTCGCAATTATTTCCCTCATGATGTCCTTATCAAATGTGATCATGGCCTAACTAAGATGGATCACACAATAAGTTCTTTTCTGGTGACGCTTGATCACAGTGTCAGTCACGTCCCTATTGAAGAAAGACGGTTATGAAGATTAGGTGTTCCGTTCTCAACCATATGAACTTAGGAAGAAAGTACACGATGAGAAACTCGTCAAGCTGGTAAGCGTAAAGAAGGATGTCGCCTAAGAAGCCAAATTCGGTCCTATGCTTTCCAGCCCTGCCAATCGATGAAAGACCACCGCATCGGCTTTGAATCAGGCAACGTGAACGCCGTCATGGATGGGGACCTCAAACAGGTCATTGATGGCTATTCGGTAGCGGGAAGCGGAACGAGAGGACGGAATGCAGTAGACGGAGAAAAGATAATAAAACAGTGGACAACACGCGTCCAGAACACTAATCGCGCTTACAGTTGGTCTTCCGATTTTAATTTGCTGCATCTAATTCCATGACAGCAGCATATCCCCGTTGACAATAAAGTTGAAGCCCATCGTGAAATGTTCGTATCGGCGTTCGGCACTTGCAGCATCGGCCCTGATTTATACGTTGACCAATGCGTGACTAGTGAAGATAAATACTCCACTTTCGTGAACGCTCTTATAAATCGACCTCTATCGTCTACCTTAATTCAAAGCTGCATTATAAACCGACCCACTTAGAAACACTTCCATAAGTCCTAAATACACATGAACATAACGTTACCTGGACCGTCAGCCTTGCGTCCATTTGCGATTTTGTCCAGAGTGTCTCCTTAACATTATCCGCAGTTTTAGTAATCCTGCCAGATTTCTAACAATGACATCATCGGCCCGTTCCTCATACTTGATCCATCGGCAAATCACATACTTACTTACCACGCACCATAGATCATTACAGAATGTTTTTTGACTTCGATGTTGATATTCATCGTCATAAAATCGTGCATTTATACAATGTAACTGGAATCACAAATAATGTGTATTCGGAGTCACAGACTATCCCTCGGGCTTAACGTACTATTACTTCAACGTGAGAATCAATTCTCACACGATCATTGAGAGCATAAATAGATTTCATGACTTTTCAATCTTTCTCTGCTCAGAGCAAACCAGGGGAAACCCTGGGACGCAGAGCAACGGGACTAACGAATCACTGGAGTCAATGTCCGCCGAGCCGCCAGAGAGAATCACAGGCACGTATGTATTGCTCGAACAGAGGAGGAACACAAATGGTTAAGAAAAAGGCATGCTTCGTTCTTTTGACATCGCTGATAATTACAAGCTTGTTCGGTTGCGGAAGCGGAGGAGGTACTGCCAATCTGGTCGCATCTTCAACCAGCAGCGACGCCCAGCTCGAATCCATCTCGATAACGCCGACGAATCCAACGATGGCAGTAGATACCAGCGTACAATTCACCGCCACTGGCATTTACTCTGACAACACGACACAAGACCTAACATCGACTGTAACTTGGACTTCATCAGCTGTGGATGCTTTGGATGTTGCATCCGGCGATGAGGTTGCGCAGTTCACAGGATTCTCTGCATCAAAAGCCTATAATTCGGGGTGGACAAAAGCCACAAGACATGGCAGGGCAAGAATCGAGGCGACGTGGGGACACATAACTGGATCTACTATTGTAACAGTGACCTCAGCCACAATCGTATCCATTGCTATCACGCCAACCAATCCAAGCATTGTCAAAGGATCAAACCAACAGTTCGTCGCCACAGGTACGTTCTCAGATAATACTACGCAGGACCTGACGACAACGGTAACATGGAGTTCCTCAACGGCAGCGGTTGCAGCCATCAGTAACGCAGCAGGTTCCAATGGGTTGGCCACCTCAGTTGCAGCCGGCTCAACAACGATCACAGCAGCATCGGGAAGCATATCGGGTGCAACTTCGCTGACGGCAACTTCGGCTACACTCGTATCCATAGCGGTAGACCCGACCAACTCGAGCATAGCGCCGGGGACTACGCAGCAGTTTACTGCCACTGGGACTTACTCCGACAATACGACGCAGGACCTGACGACAACAGTGATATGGAATTCATCAACTGTAGCAGTTGCAGCCATTAGTAACACAGCAGATTCCAATGGTAAGGCAACATCAGTAGCCACGGGCTCAACTACGATCACGGCAACATCGGGAAGTGTTTCAGGAACTGCCACGCTGACAGTGACCCCCGCAACGCTCGTTTCCATTACGCTCTCCCCGACCAATCCAAGCATTGCGCTGGGGACATCAAAGCAGTTCACTGCCACGGGGACGTACTCCGATAATTCGACGCAGAACGTGACTACATCAGTAACCTGGAAGTCATCATCGACGACTGTTGCAGCCATCAGTAACGCGGCAGGTTCCAATGGTAAGGCAACATCAGTAGCCGCGGGTTCAACAACGATCACGGCAACATCGGGAAGTATATCGGGATCAACCTCGCTGGCAGTGACCTCGGCAACACTCGTATCAATATCGGTTACCCCGACCAACCCAAGCATTGCGCTGGGGACATCAAAGCAGTTCACTGCCACAGGGACGTACTCCGATAATTCGACGCAGAACGTGACTACATCAGTCACCTGGAAGTCATCATCGACGACTGTTGCAGCCATCAGTAACGCGGCAGGTTCCAATGGTAAGGCAACATCAGCAGCCGCGGGCTCAACAACGATCACGGCAACATCGGGAAGTATATCGGGATCAACCTCGCTTGCAGTGACCTCGGCAACACTCGTATCAATATCGGTTACCCCGACCAACCCAAGTATTGCTCTTGCAGCATCACAGCAATTCACAGCAACAGGGACCTACACCGATAGCTCGACTCAGAACCTGACAACATCAGTCACCTGGCAGTCATCATCGACGACTGTTGCAGCCATCAGTAACGCAGCAGGTTCAAATGGTAAGGCAACATCAGCAGCCACGGGTTCGACAACGATCACGGCAACCTCAGGAAGCATTTCAGGAACTACTACTCTTACAGTGACGGGGGGAGGTGTTGTATCTTTGGCGTGGGATGCACCCACGACGAACACAGACGGATCGTATTTAAATTTTGCGACTGATCTATCTCAGTATAAAATATACTATGGAACAGCATCTCTTATGTATACAACAGTCGTGACTGTTACAAATCCTGGGACGACCACAATATCAAAGACGTTGAACCTTTCACCAGGGACATACTATTTTGCGGTGACAACGATAGATGTCTCTGGTCAGGAAAGCAGCTATTCAAATGAAGTAATGAAAACAATTTAACATACAAAAAAACATGCCCCCCAGCAGCATCGGGGGGCATTCTGTTTCTCTACATGCTTGAATTCTATGTCGATCGCTTAAGCGAGATGAAACATTGCTCTTATGACGGAGTCCTATATTATAATAGGCGGTCACGCCCG
>Ga0210377_10001377_pt1 | contig 22288 bp, 19 predicted proteins | sample PLM4_65_b1redo_FD_155480 | JGI IMG/M metagenome (GOLD analysis project Ga0210377, IMG submission 155480) | Groundwater sediment microbial communities from an aquifer in East River, Colorado, USA - PLM4_65_b1 redo | ecosystem: Environmental > Terrestrial > Soil > Riparian zone | place: USA: East...
CCGTTGGCCGGATCCCTGGAAGCCGGATTCCCGTAAGCCCGAAGGCCTCGAGCAATTCACTGTCCCACGTGAGCGTATGAATGCTCATAAGCTGTGTCCGGGCCGCGTTGGTGTGGTCGATCAATGTCTGCTTGTTGTTGGTGAGCTGCTGCACCAGAAAGCTGCTGAGCGTGCCAAACACGATGTCGGCCGATTTTCCAGCAGCAAGGTTATCGCGCATCCAGCGGAACTTCGACGCTGAATAGTAGGGGGTGAGCGGAAGCCCTGATTGCCTGAAGATCATGGGTCCCTGCTGAGCGAGCCGGCGGACAATGTCCATCCCGCGCGTGTCGCGCCAGCTGAGAAGCGGTGACTGTGGTTCGCCCGTTGATTCGTCCCAGACAAGGCAGGACGACCGCTGACACGAAAGACCGATGCCGATAATGGAGACGCCCGGACCCTGGACTTGTCGGATACTTTCATCCAACACCTCCCGGACGGAGGTCAGGAGCTGCCGGGGGTCCTGCTCGATGCGGAAGCCGTCACGGAAGGGCGGGGGAAGGTCCCGCCGGGTGTTGAACAGGACCTGACCGGCAGCGCTCAACACAACGGCCTTGGTAGCGCTGCTTCCCTGGTCTATGCCGATAAAACATGCCTGTGACATGATCCGGCCTTTCCTGGAGCCTCGGAAGTGACTAAATCGAATAGTTCAGACTGGGCCTTCAAGGTTGTTGAACAACAATAGCAAGAAAAAATGTCTGATGTCAAGGGGCACGCCCTTGGTGATAAATTTTCTTGCAAAGCTTGAATTATAATGATAGCCTGAAATTATTGTAAAGAAAGGGAGGAACTATGAAACAGGCATTGAGAAGTCTGTCGTTGGCATCGTTGTTCGTTTTCTTCTTATTGAATGTGGCCAGTGCTGATGAAGCGCTCCTGAAGCCCTTTGTACTCGGGTCGCGGGGTCCCGGTACGGTGGCGGAAAAAACCACTGTCGTGAAGTCCGCCCTTATCGCGCAGGGCTTCACCATTGCCGGAGAGTATGCGCCCTATCCCGAGGCCATGGTCATTGTTGCAACGAATGACGAGCTGAAGAGCACTGCGGCGAAATCCGAACGCGGCGGGTTCGGGGCAATGGTCCGCGTCTCGGTCACCAAGGTCAAGGACGAAGTGCAGGTGGCCTACGTGAATCCCGTCTACATGGCGAATGCCTATCGGATGCAGGGCGACCTGGCAGATGTTGCTGCCAATCTAGCTGCTGCGCTGGGCAAACAGGAGGAATTCGGCGCAAAGGGTTTGAAGGCCAAGAAGCTCCGCTCCTATCACTATATGATGGGCATGGAATATTTTAATGAGCCCAGCATGCTGGCCGAATACGGCAGCTTTGAAGAAGCTGCGGCTGCTGTTGAGTCGGGCCTAGCCGCGGGACGGGGCGGCGTGACGAGGGTTTACCGGATCGACGTCCCCGAAAAGAAAGAGGCAGTGTTCGGCGTGGCCCTGAAGGGTGCGACAGAGGTGGACAAGTATATGGACGACAGGTTCATTATGAGCGAGATCGATTTCAAGGACATTCGGTCCACGGCCCACCTTCCCTATGAGATACTGGTCTCAGGCAACAAGGTGTATGCGCTCTATGCACGGTTCCGCATCGCGACCAGTTTCCCGGACCTGTCCATGATGGGGAGCAACAGCTTCATGCATATCATGAAAAGCCCTGAGGCGATCCGGAAGGCGCTGACACATGCAGCAGGGGGGAAACTCTAGAGTCATTGTTGCAGAAATACTCGAGAAGGGAAAGCCGGTTCGGCAATCGAACTGGCTTTTTGTTCTCGGGATCCAGAGGTTATTTTTCAGATGCGCTCTGGATGGGGAAAAGGATAGTATCTGAAGAATTAAAGTCTTCTCAAAATGGATAGAATATTAAGACGAAAACTTAAAACTTTTTTTCTCGCAAAGCCGCAAAGCGCGCAAAGGAAAGCTAGTAAGTCTTGAATTAAAACAATGATCCCTTTTTTTGTTGTTCTTTGCGGCCTTTGCGGCTTTGCGAGAAAATGATTTGCCTGGTTCCGGCTTGTCCGAGTTAGGGATTGCAACGATGAATGCCCTTGATATCGCATCCCACATCCGGCATAATATCCCATGCTCCTCATCTTTCCTCCTGTTGCAAAACCCTGCGAACCGCCTGCGGGCATAGCGAAACTTGCAGGCGCGCTGAACGCGCATGGCGTTTCCTGTGCGATCCTGGACGCGAATATCGAGGGACTTCTGTATCTTTTGCAGCAACCGCAGACCGCGTCCGATACCTGGACCCGGCGGGCCGTTAAGAACATTTCATCCAATCTCGCGGCACTCCGCGACCCGCAAACGTATCTATCCCCTGACCACTATAGCAGGGCCGTGAAAGACGTGAACCGCGTGCTTATGGCCGCCGCTAAAGCGTATCATGCGGTCCTGGGTCTGGCGGATTATCATCATCAGCAGCTTTCTCCGTTGCGTAGCGCTGACCTGATCACTGCAGCCGAGCATCCGGAGCAGGACCCCTTCTATCCCTGGTTCAGCAGGCGATTACCGGTCGTTTTTCAAGAATCTGTTTTTTCGCAAACGCACCCTTCTTCGTTGCCCGGGTCAGGCACTTGGCGCACAGCCGGGTTCGTCGGCCTTTCCCTGAATTATCTGAGCCAGGCGCTCTGCGCCTTTTCCATGATCGGCTATATCAGACAGGAGTATCCTGGCTTGAAGATCGTCCTCGGCGGCGGCTTGGTGACGTCCTGGATGAAAGGTCCGGCGTGGAAGGACCCTTTCGGAGGCATTGTTGATCACCTTATCGCCGGACCGGGGGAGGGGCCGCTGCTCGAGCTGCTGGGCGTCAACGGAAGACAGCAAACCAGTGTTACGCCGGACTACTCGTCCATACCCCTTCATGAGTATCTCTCGCCGGGCCCTATTCTTCCGTACAGCGGCTCGAGCGGGTGCTACTGGAATAAATGCTCCTTCTGTCCGGAAACAGCCGAGGACAATCCCTATGTCCCTGTTCCCGTGGAACGGGCCATGGCCGAGCTTACGGTATTAGTGGAAGAAACGAAACCTGTCCTGATCCACCTGCTCGACAATTCGATCAGTCCCGCGCTCATGGGAGCGCTTGCGGACAAACCTCCCGGTGTCCCGTGGTATGGTTTTGCCAGGATCAGCAAGGAACTCATGGACCTCGAATTCTGTCGTGCGCTCAAACGCTCAGGATGCAGGATGCTCAAGCTTGGCCTTGAATCAGGCGATCAGGGAGTGCTCGACAGGATGCGGAAAGGGATCGATCTCGCGACAGCGTCGCTGGTCTTGAAAAATCTTCATGCGGCCGGGATCGCCGCCTATGTGTATCTCCTCTTCGGCACCCCGGCTGAAACGATCAGGGAAGCGCGAAAGACACTTGCATTCGTTGCCGCCCATAGCGATGCGATCACGTTCCTGAACCTTGCTGTGTTCAATATGCCGGTGTGCGGACAGGAGGCAGGGGAGTATGAGGACGGACAGTTCTATGAGGGAGACCTTTCACTCTATACGGCCTTCAGGCATCCCCGGGGATGGGACCGGAAAGCGGTGCGTCGGTTCCTTGATGCTGAATTCAAAAAACACCCGGCTGTCTCGGCGATCCTGAAAAAGGACCCCCCGATATTTACCTCAAACCATGCAGCGTTTTTTTGTAATGACCCTGGATCTGGTGATACACCGTAAAAGCAGGATAATGTTCGCGCAATGGCCAAGAAGAGGGACACACTGAGCCGCAAAGAAAGGCAAGCTGTTTATTCTATTAAAACCTTGCGTTCTTCGCGGCTTTGCGCGAGACGCTCTTCCCCGTATTTATTGGCCTGAGGAGTTGAATTAATTTTAACAAACCATCCCCGCTTTTTCGAAAAGAGCGAAATGTGGACATGCATGGCCCCCTTTTCTTGTTGTAATATCCGGCATTTTGTAATAAATTATCCTGTATGATCGATTCCGATGTTCCTCACAAAATAAAGGCCCTGGCGCTGACGGTCCTTCTGGTCGTTGTCTGGCTCCTTCTGGTCATGGTGTACACAGAGCGGTTCATCCCCCCCCTGAACCCGCTTGAACTGCGACTGATGCCGTGGAAGGGACTGGTCCCGCCCGATGCCGGCATCGACCAGCGACTTGCAATCATGCAGGGGCAGCTCGATGATTCCAACAGGGTGTCTCGTTACGCTTTTATGGTCATGGTCGTTTCTTTTGCCGCCTTCAGCATGTACCTGTCCGTTGTCTACCAGCAAAAACAACGGAGGGCCCGTGAAAACATGCTGCTTGTCCTGAAAAATCAGGAGATCGCGCGTCGGAACGAATTTATTCGCTATATCTCGGCTACGATCGGGCATGAATTCAAAAATAACCTCGGACGGATAAAGCGAAGGATCGACCTGCTTCCCGGTCTGCCGCCGGATGCTCAAGAGCGCATCGACGATAACCTGGACAAGCTGTTTGCCGATATCGATATCTTCAAAAAGATCTCCGATAAACGCGAAGCGGGTCTGGTCGATTTCAAAAATATCGACATCAAGGCAATGCTCGGGGATCTCACCACGCATTACAGCGACCTCGTTGATATCACGGTCCGCGAACACTCAGCAGTACCCATGATCTATGCAGCCCCGCCGCTGCTTAAGACGGTGTTCGAGAATTTGATCGACAACTCCATCAAGTATAAGAAACCGGAGCAGCCCCGGGCACGGATCGAGCTCTCCTGCTCAACGGACAAGGACGGCACCAGGCGCTACGTGACGGTCTCGTTCCGGGACGAGGGGGTCGGTATGGATGAACAACTGGCTGACCAGTGTTTTTACAAGGGCAGGACTACCGGAGAGGGGTGGGGACAGGGGCTCTATTATGCCAAGTACGTCATTGGCCTCCATGCCGGGAAGATCAAGATCGGCAAGGGATATACGGCCCCGGGGGTCGGCACGGAAGTGATCATTAATTTACCCTTTGTCGAGGAGACTCCCGATGTTTAAGGTGCTGATCGCCGATGACGACTTCGAGGACAGGGAACTGCTAAAGCTCGAAATTCAACGTGCGCTCAAGGACGAGGCTCCCGACCTCCGGTTTTACGAGGCTGTCAGCGTACGGGAGGCCCTCCGGATGCTGACGACGCAGGTCATCGATCTCATGACGCTCGATATCGAGTTCGACCGGATGGACGAGGGCATCGATATCCTGCCGGAGCTCTTCGAGACCCATCCGACGCTGAACATCATCGTCATCAGCGGCAAGCTCGACAAACGTGAGGTTTCAGAGCGCCTCTTCCGCTTTACGAAGGACAATGTGCTGAAAGGCAAGCGGTGGGCCAGGCATTTCGATGTGCTTGACAAGAAGGACGACAAGGCCGAAGCCATCCGACGCGCCTACGAATTTGCGGTCAAACAGCGGGAGGGTGTTGACGGCATCCGGGAGCTCTTTCTCCTTGCTGAATCGTATCTCGAAAAGAACATGCTCGATAAGTGCCTGGAGGTCTACCAGAAGATACAGAATCTGGCGCCCGGCGAGATCGAGTCAAAGGAAAACATCCGTATCGTCAAGGGAGGCCTGTCGGTCGATCAGGCATTGGAATATTACCGGACCGGCGAGCAGGTCGTTGCCGCCCTTCTGCTGGGATATCATCTGGAGAAGCGTCTGATGTCCTATACATCCGCGGTGATCGGGCGGACCTTCCCGATCCTTTCCGACTGCCTGAAAGAGATGGACCAGGGCCGCCGCATCAGCCACCTGAAGAAAGAACTGTTCAGCGACCTTCTCGGACTGCGGAACAAGGCCATTCACAATCCGGCAAATATCTCTGAAGCGGACTTCAAGACCGCGATAAAAAAACTGGACCGACTGGAGGAAACGGTGCCATGAAGATCAAGTCCTTCTGGAAATACGTGCCGTCGGTCGGACCGGTCCTCAGCCTCTTGCTGATCGGCTTGGTGCTTCTGAGCGCCCTGCTCTACTATCGGGCAGTCAAGATCCAGCGGTTCCTGGAGCCGGCCCTCGCCATTTCCCAGCCCCGAAACGAGTTCTCCAAGAACATCAAACTGATATTTCAGCAAGAATTCGGAGCGGAATCGCTCAAGGGCCTCAGGTTAAAGGCGAGCTCCGTTCTCATCGAGAGGTCGTTCCTTTTCGCGGAGGACGGAGCCCTGAAGGCCTCGGCACAGGCCGATCTGAAGAAGCTTGCCCGTATTTTTTTATTGCTCATGGAGGATGACCAGACAAGGTCTGATATCAGCCTTGTCCTGATCATCGGACGGTTCCCTTCAAGCGGTACCTGGGAGACGTATGCCGCGGAGCGGATGAAAGTGCAGCGCATGGTCGGGTTTCTTCAGGATGCGCTGTTCTTTGCAGAGCCCCAGCTTGGAATACGACACGGGACCTATTTTGTGGCCGCTGCCCACCCGACCAACCCGAATGACGGCAACCGCGAACTGATAGAGCTCCGCATCATTCCGTCGGAACTTCTCCATATCAAGGTGCTGGAGAAATTGGAGAAGTACGCTTTTTAGACAGGTTTGAATAAAATTCTTCTCAACATGGACGGAATAAATCTGCCACAGAGCACACAGAGAAAGGCTAAAAAGTAATTTTATAGCTAAAGGATTTTCCGTTCATTTTCCGTCTGTTACCTCGATGTACTCTGTGGCAAAAAAGGTTTTGGTTCCGGTTTGCCCCGCTTTAGAGGCATTCGCTTCTAACGGGGCTTGTCCGGGTTCGGGAGGATTGGTATGGGTGCAATGATACAGGGCGATCTGGTGCGTCACGAGCGATTCGGCATCGGTCGCGTCGAGGAGACGTTGGGCGTGGGGGACGATCAGCAGTGCACAGTCCATTTTTCCCGTACGGACAAAAGGACCGTGGTGGCGGCGGAGGAGCTTCTCGTGCTGACCGACGCCGAGATGGCGGCCTACGATATGATGAAGCTCGCGGTGTTCGAGGTCAGCCGGGAAGACCTGCCGCAGATAGAATTGGGCGCCCGCTGGAAGGGAGGAGAGATGCTCCTCAAGCCCGGAGACCCGAAACTTGCGTCAAAGAGCATGCCCATCGAGACGTTCTTTCACAAGATCGTGATGGTGCGCGACCGTCTGCGGGTCATGGAAGCCCAGATCAACGGTCACAAGGTCCTCACGGACAATGAAAAAGTGGAGCTGCAGCAGTACATCACTCGCATGTACGGCTCGCTCACGACGTTCAACATCCTCTTTCAGGAAAAGAGCGATCACTTCATCGGGCAAAAGGGCGAGGCCTGATGACGGATGGGTGGCATGAAAACAGATTAGTGAGGTCTCTGGAGAACACTGATCCCGAGAGACCACTCCTGAATCGACCTGCAGTACGGACTTCGTGGAGTGCAGGTGATCTGACCGAGGACTACATGGCCGCAGGCGTGCCGGCCCCGGAGAACGTTGCGTCTTCCGATTTCCACGGGCCATCGGCGCCGGGTCATTTAATGTCAAGAAACCGGTCAGTGAAAGCGACTGCGGGACGGTACTGCTTCCCTTCATCATCATAACCTATCAAGACCGGGCCTATTGGAGCCTCGGCAGCGGCAATGTGCGGCTGCTCCAGTCCGGAGATCATTCCACAATGACATCAGCTGAATTATCGTTGCGTCCTTTGCGACCAGGTGAGAACAATTGCAGCTGTAAGTTAGTGGTAAAGGAACTATGAAGAAAAAAATGCCGGTGCTCTTTATCGGGCATGGATCGCCGCTGAACATCATTCTGGACAACAGCTTTACGCGAAGCTTGGCTGCTTTGGGGAAACGTCTGCCGAAGCCAAAGGCGATCATGGTCGTCTCGGCGCACTGGCTCACGAAGGGCACCTTTGTGGGGTGCATGGAAAAACCGGAGACCATTTATGATTTTTACGGATTTGCCGAAGAGCTGTATGACGTGGTCTACCCCTGCCGTGGCGCTTCTGGAGAGGCGGCGTTTGTAACAGAAATGCTAAAGCAAGCGGCGGTAACGTGCGATCATCGCCGGGGGTTGGACCACGGGGCCTGGGCAATTCTAAGACACCTGTATCCCCGTGCCGATATTCCGGTGTTCCAGTTGAGCCTTGATTATACCTTTAATGAATGGGACCCGAAACCGCTCCAGTATCACTATGATCTTGCGGCCGGGCTTGCTGAATTACGAAGCCGGGGTGTACTGATCATCGGGAGCGGAAACATCGTGCATAATCTCGGGTTGTTCGATTTCACGAACCTCGAGGCGAAGCCGTTTGACTGGGCCGTGGAGTTCGATGAGCAGGTGAGATCAAATTTGATCAGTGGAAATCACCATGACCTGATCCACTATCGGAACACGCGTAAGGCAGCGGCCCTCGCCGTGCCGACCCTGGATCATTATCTCCCCATGATCTATGCCATTGCCCTGCGGGAAAAGAATGAACCTCTTGCATTCACCTACGAAGGGTTTCAATACGGCTCGATCTCTATGAGGTGCTTTCAGATAGGATAAGGAATCCGATCGGGCAGTGCTTCTTTGTCTGGTTGGCAGCGCGGGTTCTGATGGTAACAAGCACTGTCGCATCTTCATCCGCTTTTCGATCTATACTCTAATGCGTATTCTGGCTTCCAAATCGCAATTATTTCCATCTCCCCGTTCTTTTCTATGTCTTTCGCCCGAAATACATTTCAAATCTGAACAGGATCCCGGGAATGCCGTCGAAGTTTCCGGACCGGGGGAAGCGTAACTGGGGGGCCACCTCGAAGAAGAACCAGTCCCTCCAGAGGTGTTGGCGGTATCGGATACTGAAGAGCACTTCCGCCAGTTCGTAGACCGGTCTTGTTTGATAGCTGTTGATCCACACATAGTCCAGGGCGTGCTTCGGATCGATCAGCTGGCGCAGCGAGAAGCTGAGGCTGTAAAAATATCCATTGGTGCCGTCTATCCAACTCCCGCCGGCGCTCGTGCGAAAAAAAAGCCCGTACGGGAGCTGCCGCTCGAGATCGAAGAGCGTGTCCACCTGCCACTTGGTGTCTGTCTTCCAGACCGCCTCCTGGGTGAACCGGAAGTCCCACGTGGTAAGCGGGATAAAATGCCGGTACCGGGGTGCGATGAACAGTACGGGCGACCCATGGCTGAACTGAGCGCCAGTCCTCACAATGGTGCTCTCCTCCTCAGTGGCCCGGAGAATGTAATTGAGCGAGGTGGTAACATTCCGCTCATCGGTCGGCGAGATCCGGTTGCTGCTGCTGGTACCCACCGGAGCAGGGGTGGTTGTGGCAGGTTCGGGCGACTCGGCCGAGACGACGAGGTGCACTTTCTTCTCTAATTGCGGTAGCGACAGGCGTACGTTGAAGGTTGGCTTGTATGTTGCCCTGGCCCTCTCTTCCTGAAAGACATCATAACGGGCACGTATGTACGAACGGTTTTCCTCTTTCACCACACGTTCGTCCTCGAAAAACGAGTCCAGCCAGACTGCGGTCGTTAGAAGTCTCTGGGAAATTTCATGATGCAGCTTATCCACCAAACCCAATTCCTGGCCGTCTGCTTGCGGGATCGACGATGTATCCGTTGGCGATGATTGTATCTTTTCGATAAGCGGCGCCGGAGATTGCTGGTTCACTTCTTCCGAAGGTTGTTCCCGCACCGGCTGCGACCCATTTTGCTGAGGGGGCGTCGAGGGAGGGGACGTATCTCCACTTGCCGCCCAGGCAACCGGGGACTGGTAAAGGGCGATCAAGATGACAATCGCGGGTATGTGTTTGATGATCGGCATCGTTATCGGATTGCTTCACAGAGAATAGGCAAAGAAACGCTGAATGTCAAGAGACACGGGGGAAAAAAGTACGCGGTGCAACATCAACGGATTTTGAGCGCGGGAAGGAGGAGATGTGATCTATTGGGTATGTTGCGGGAAGGGAGGCTCCCTATTTGGCCTGCTTGTTGTACTGAACGCTTACCTCATAGGCGATGCTCGCATGACCGTGTCGGACGTCCTCATTTTTCCCGCTGCAAACGATCTTTCCTGATACAGATTTCTTGTTGTGTTTAACCAGCCCTGCAACCACCGGCGCGAGATCAAAACCGCCGTCAGTGCATTCTTCCCGCATGCATTCCAGGTGAAAACAGGCGTAATTACCGGGATTGAAGCTTATAGTGCGAGTCATCAGGATCGGGTCCGCTGTCTTCTGATAATAGGTCATACGAAACATGATATTTGAAACCGCGGGAAAGCGTTCAGAAATCAGGCCGGCAGCGATCATGGCGGTTTTTTTCAGCTCCAATTTTTCCTTGTAATTTTGCTTGAGCGACATGATGTCCCTTTCCAAAGGCTGAATTTCAACGAATGGAAAAGCCGCTAAGACGCCTGTCTTTGCGGCCTTCCTCATTAATCCAGAAAGAATTATTAGCTATATTATTGCATTTTTTTTTAATAAAAGCAACCTTTGTTTGGTCTTTTGGGCCTCTCGCAAGTATATTGTTAATAGTCGAAAACTGTACCCTTACTAGATAACACATTGAAAATAAAGGAATAAGCTTCTTGATATTTGCTATTACCCGGAAAAATAAGTACTTATACAAGGGCCTCCTTTGTCTGGGCATTTTGACCTTATCCGCCCATGTTCTTACCGCTCTCAGAAGAGATTCTCGTTTCTTTAACGAGCTGTTCTGTGACAATGTTCACTTCCCACTGGTTTCCCCCACCTTACCTCATCTCTCTTATGTCTCATGTGGTACTATATACGTATATCCACCTGGCACTCCGAAAGTAAGGCTGGTATCAGCCGTAAAATCCTTCCGGAACGGAAACGATGCGGGCCTCTCGGTAGGATTGGATTTGAACGGAGGTTTACTATGAAAAAAACCAGAAAGATACAGAAAGTCATCAACAGCAGACCGACACTCGAAGGCGCCGGAGTGCATCTCAAGCGGGTCTTCGGCAACAGTGAGGTCCCGCTGTTCGATCCATTTTTACTGCTCGATGATTTTCGTTCGGACAACCCGGAACACTATCTCAAGGGCTTTCCGTGGCACCCCCATCGCGGGATCGAGACGATCACCTATATGCTCCGCGGCGATGTTGAGCATGGCGACAGCATGGGGAACAAGGGCGTCATCTCGTCGGGCGACACACAATGGATGACCGCGGGAAGCGGCGTCGTGCATCAGGAAATGCCGAAAGGCGGTCCAGACGGACGCATGGAAGGGTTTCAGCTCTGGGCCAATCTCCCGAGGTCCCATAAGATGATGGAGCCGAGGTATCGGGACATAAAGAGCAGAGAGGTGCCGGAAGTCACGATGGAGAACGGCGCCAGGATCAAGGTCATCTGCGGCAGCGTGAGAGATAAACAGGGACCGGTGAAGGACATTGTCATCGATCCGGAGTATCTCGACATCACGGTGCCTACGAAAACGGAGTTCATCCACTCCACGAAACAAGGACATACGGTGTTTGTGTATGTCATTGAAGGCAAGGGCCATTTTGACAAGCAGAAAGAGGCATTCATCGGGAACGGGACGCTCTGTCTCTTTGCTGATGGAGATCACGTCATGGTCTCAACGGAGGGCGACGCCGTGCGCTTCCTGCTCATATCGGGCAGGCCGATCAAAGAACCGGTGGCGTGGTACGGTCCGATCGTGATGAATACGAATGAAGAGCTGGAAGTTGCTTTTGAAGAGTACCGGAATGGGACGTTCATAAAACATAAATGAAAAAGGTCCTTCAGGGGCAAGGCACGGCTGACGCGGAAGAGAGGAGAAAGATGATCATGGGACTTAAGGAATCAACGCCAAAAGGACCATCATCGGATGTATATCGGCGAGATCGTGAAGTGCCTGCGCAAGGGCGATTAACCTGCTTCTGGTTGCCACGGATTAAATCGGATTTTTCTTTGGAATGTATTTTGCCCGGCAGGTGAAGTCCTTCCCTTTGATTTTTATCCGGTTTTATCCCATTACTCCGCCTCTTCAGTGTCTAAAAGGTTTTGTCAGGATGCAGCTTCACGCAAACATCACTACGGCACTTATTTATACTCCTTGTTCTCATCATCCCAATCCATAAATGTCCTGCATCTCTTCCGTATAGCCGCCACTCTTTTCATGAACGATCAGCGGAGGCAGGATATCGAGACCAACCCCTTTCGTTTTTATTGCTTCGATCAGCACGAGTGAGGCAGGTTTGTTCCGAAAGGGGTGTACAGATCGAAGGCGTTTTGGTTCCAGTCCTCTTGCTCGCAATAAAGACATCAATTCCGCCGAGCGACGTGCGGGAAAAACGAGGAAGTATCTACCCTTGTTCTTTAACAAGGTCTGGAGGTCGAGCCAGCAAGGCAGAGATGCGGTCTGGTCCTGACGCGCGCTTTGTCGTTCAGGGAAAGGGCTTTTTTTGCCGGTCCCTCTTTTGGTATAGGGCGGGTTGGCGATGAGGACATCGAAGGAGTCCGGTGCGATCGATCGGCCCAAAGATTGTATGTCCCGGTCTAGAGGTGTGATAGTTTCAACAAGCCGATTTTGTTCGATATTTTGGCAGAGGAGGGTGAATGTCTGTGATTCGACTTCATCGGCAACGAACCGTGCTCCCGGGAATTTTCGCGCAAGTAAAATAGAGATGATCCCGGTTCCCGTGCCCGGTTCGAGTACACGATCGCGAGGTTTAATGCGGCAAAAATCCGCGAGGAGGAGGCTGTCCAGCGTAAAGCGGAAGCCTTTTTTTGGCTGGACGATGCTCACGATGCCGGCGTTTCGGAGCGAGATGCTGTCAAGGGTTACGGAAGTCATGGCAAGTAATTTTTTTCGCAACACCTGCAAAGGAGAGGAGGATGCTTTGGTCTGACAACTTCGCGTCCTTTGCGTATCAGTATGGCCCTCTTCCTGGCCATTGCGAGAGACAACATCACTGCATTTTTTCCACATACTCTTCAGGCAGGCGCTTGGGTCTGCCATTGGGGTCTACGTAGACAAGCTTGGCCATGCACTCAACGAAAACCCTGCCAGATGTTTTTTCCTTCATGGTGTGATGAAAGTTCACGGTGACGCGGGAGACATCCGACACCCAGGTTTCGATCTCGATCGTATCCCCGTACCGTGCCGGAGATCTGTAGTCGATCTCGACGCGGAGCACCATGAAGATCGTGCCCTCGTCCATCAGCTTTTTGACGTCGTAGCCCCTGGACGCCAGGTACTCGGTCCGCGCACGTTCCATGTAGCGAAGATAGTTGGCGTAGTATACCACTCCGCCGCAATCCGTGTCCTCGTAATAGATCTTAACGTCCATGGCATGGTTCATACCCGATCTCCTTATGAAGAAGCAGTTAAATTATTTTTGCTATTTTGTCGAGAGGTAGAGTGTGCGCGATAGAGAAGTTTTTATATCTGGGGCGGGATGACTGCAGGGGACACTATGAGAAATAAAAAAGGCGTTGCCCGTGGACCGTTACTGATATTCCGTTGAGCCGGGGAGTCTCTGCGGTGATTCCAATGGTTGCTTCTATGGCTCTGCTCAGCAGACCCTGTGAAGCTCATTGTACCTTTCTTCCCGCCATCTCCTTCGGCTTCGGGGCTTTCGGCTCTTCCGCACTATACGGTAGCCTTTGAAACAGCCAGTGAATGACCGCTCAACTTGCAGCCTTCCTTCTGGTCTCGGCTATCCATCCAGCACGGTGCTTGATTCCCCTCAAAACGGGTTATCATCTCTACACCTAGTCGGTGATGGTCCGGCAACGCCCAATGTACCTTTATTTAGAAAGACCAATAATCCTTTATTCGATTATAGTATACCACTTTCTGCGTTTCTGTGCGGAATTTTTTTCGAGAATTATCTTGACCCGCGTCAGAATTGCCTTTAGAATTTCCCCACCTTTCCATGGATACGATCAAGCCCTCAAAAAAAGCATTCCTCGACGCCCTTCAATCCGGGAAGATAACGCCCCTTTCCGCCGAGATCGACCTGCCGGGGCTCACGCCGCTTGCGGCGCTTGAGGCGCTCAGAGGGGAAGGTTATCCCGTGCTTCTCGAAAGCGCCCGGAAGAACGACAGGATCGGGCGGTATTCGTTTGTTACGGCGGACCCCTACCTTATATTCAGGTCCCGCGGGGATGTCGTGGAACTCAGCCTGCCGGCCACGCCTGTTGGCAAATACGGCAGACGCGCGTCCATGAACCGGAAACCGCTTGTGAAACTGCGTGAGCTCCTCGCCAATTACCGGACAGCACGGGTCGACGGTCTGCCGCCTTTTACCGGAGGGGCTGTGGGGTTCTTTTCCTACGATTTTGCACACCGGATCGAGAAACTTCCGCGCCAAGCGCTGGTCGATATCGATATCCCCGAGGCGTATTTCGTGTTCGTGGATATGGTTATTGCCTTTGATCATATCCTGGACAAGGCGTGGGTTATCGTCAATCCGGGCGCCCGGAAGCAAGAGATGGGTTTCCGGAGACCGGAGCCGGACCAGTGGGGCAGGCTCTATGATGAGGCTGCGCACAGGCTTTTGGCCCTGAGCTCGAAGCTCGCGGCAAAGGACACCACGAGTGACGTACTGTTCTCTGAAAAAAGCGCTCAGCAGCGTATCAGCCTCACACCGAACATGACGAAAGACGAGTTCGAGTCCATGGTCGTGAAATGCAAGGAATATATCGCGGCAGGGGACATCTATCAGGCGAACCTGTCCCAGCGGCTCTCGGCATCGATGAACAATGCGGACCCGCTTCGTTTATATAAGATCCTGCGAACAATCAATCCGTCGCCCTTTGCTGCGTACCTTGATTTCGGTGACCTGCAGCTCGTGAGTTCTTCCCCCGAGCGTCTGGTTCGCCTCCACAGGAGTATCGCGGATACGAGACCGATAGCGGGCACCCGCAGGAGGGGAAGGGATGGCGCGGAAACGAGCGCACTTTCCACGGAACTACTAATGAACGAAAAGGAGCGGGCGGAACACATCATGCTGCTCGATCTGGAGAGGAATGACCTCGGCAGGGTGTGCGAGTATGGCACGGTCCGGGTCGACGAAATGATGGTAGTGGAGGATTACTCCCACGTTATTCATATCGTCTCGAATGTCCGGGGTGCGCTGGCGCCGGGGCGGGACGCCTTCGACCTGGTGCGTGCCGTTTTCCCGGGAGGGACGATCACCGGCGTGCCCAAGGTCCGGTGCATGGAGATCATCGACGAGCTTGAACCCGTGGCTCGCGGACCCTACACCGGTTCCATCGGATACCTGTCGAACGCAGGCGACATGGACCTGAACATCATCATCAGGACGTTCGTGGTAAAGGACGGAATAGCGCACATTCAGGTAGGGGCCGGGATCGTTGCGGATTCCGTTCCCGAGCAGGAATACTTGGAGACCCTCCAGAAGGCCGAGGCGCTCAAGAAGGCGCTGGAGATGCTGTAGAGGAAGCGGAAAGAAGAAGGTATTTTTGGCGGTATTGCTCGAACCATCCGTTGTAAAATCCGCCATATCGACGACCGAGCAGTCTAGTGCTCACCTTCTGGTGAGCCCGCAACACTTTTAGGTATGGTGAAGCCGGCAGGTTCTCCCGATAACGTAAGACCTGCCGGCTTCCCGCAGCACACAATGCAAATCTGATGTTATCTGCCCGGTGCAGATATTTCCCTATTAATAAGCAGGGACCAAGGAGTACCCCTGAGCTTGATACCCGATTTCAGATATCCAGCCATTCGGCACCGCCTTAATCTCCGGCAAAACCGTTGCAGGGTCTACCCCGAAAACTTTAGCAGCAACAAGACAGATTTCCAGCTTTATCCCATCCTTTGACATTTCTGAAATTGTACCGGCAATTTCAGAAAGTGTCGCCTGTTCTTCAGGCGAAAAGCCTTCTTTGTTTTTAGTTATAAGCTTTACCGAAGGGCCGATAAAGACAACCACAAATGCCGGTTTCTTATCCATTACCTCTTTGTCCTTATAGGTCTGGTGTATCAGCTTAAGATGCAGCGCGGCACTTTTCGGGTTGCCGATCCTGAGGTCATAAAGTGCCTTGATGGATTTTACGCCTTTCAAGGCATCTCCATAGTCCGCAGCAAAAACATTGGAGGAAGCTGCAAATATTAAGCAAAGCGAGAGAAGCAGACTTACACTGATGATTCTTGTTTCCCTTTTCATACTTAACGCCCCCTTATCTGTATTTTCTCAACCCATCGTTCAAAAATAGGATTGAGAATACCTATAGTATAGCACGTTATTTTCAACCCCTCCAAAACAGGGCACTGCACTAATAAAAAAATTTATGACAGCAATAATGATTGATGCTTTTGTACGAAGATATAAGCGAGAATGATTCCTCGCCGGAGAAATTCCCTGTCTGTTAAGGTCACCGCGAAAGTCTTATCGATAACACGTCGCCCGCAGAACGAGATGCCGGGTGCGCGATAAAAAGCATGTCGTTCCATGAGGGTTCGTAAAGATGGAGTCAGCCTTCTTCCGCTATCTCCTCAAACCGCAAGCCTGCCTGTTTTGAGACATTCCTCGACGTTCTCGAACGGCTATCTCACGCGTTTGTTTTCCCTGTGTTTTCCCTGTTGCAACTTTAATGCACTTGCGTTATAGTACGAAATTAATTGAAGAAAGGGGCCTTAGTTATGTTCCTGGTGGAGCTTGTTCTTCAGGGTGTACGCGGGATCCGGGAACTTGCCCGTCTGCGATTCAAGGCCGGGTTAAACGTCGTTGTTGCGGGCAATGAATCAGGAAAGACCACGGCAGCAGACTCCCTGCAGCGTCTTCTTTTCCCAAGCAACCAGACAGAACTTCTAGCAACGCTGATATCAAAACAGGCGCCCGGTGCATCGCGTGCGGCACTTGTGATATGTTCCGACGATGGAGCCTACTACCGCATCATCCAGGATTTCTCAAAACGCGCAGTGAACCTTTCCAAATACAACGCGACGAACAGGGACTTCGACCTTCTGCACAAGGACTGGGACAATGCGGTGCAGTTTATGGCCGGAATGACCGCCGGAATGACCGAAGAGGACTTTGCCAGAATTTTTATATTTCAGCGGGAGCATCATGCGGTCCGAACGGCGGTATCCGCTTCGGCCGCAGCGGCGCGGCCGACGCCGAGTACGCCTGGTCAGCCTGCAGGGGTGAAATCCTCCGCAGACAGGGAGCGGCTTGCCGAACTCCGTGAGACCCTTCGCAAGGCAGAAGAGGCCGCGGACGCCGATTACAAGTATCAGTCAGCCAAACTCACTCTGGAAGAGATCGAAAAAAAAATTGGTTCCCTTGAAGAGATCGAGAGGAAGAAGGCCGAGATAGGGTCTACGCTTGAGTTGCTCAAGGGTTACGAGGGGATGCCCGAGGACCTTGCGGGGCTTATCGATGATTATGAGCGGCGTCAGGGCCAGAAACTGGTCGATGCCGATGAACTCAACAAGCAGATTGAAGGGGTCAAGATGCAGCTTGCGGCGATACCGACCCGGGAATTCGTCGCCGACAAGTTGTTCATCGCCGGAGTTGCGGTGGGGGTCCTCTCGATCCTGGCCGGTGTGTTCGTGCTCACGGAGGACCAGAAACTCCTCTTTCCCCTCGGTGTCCTCCTGTCGCTTATACTGATGGCCATAGCGTGGTACAACAGCTCCCGGAAGAATACGCAGCACAAAAACCTGTTGAAGGAAGAGGAAGACCTGAAGACAGAGCTTGCTGAACTTGAAAAACGTTTTCAGCAGGAAGGGGCAACGATCACGGCAGTACTGCGCTCGACAGGCGCCTCGTCACCGGCTGAGCTCAAAGAAAAGTCGGAGAACTACCGCTATTTTCTCTCCCTCGGTACCGACCTTGAAGAGCAGCGTCAGCGAAGCCTTGGAGACCTGAATCTGGAAATGCTGCAGCAGCAGCATGAGCAACGGCAGCAAGAGGCAGCGGAACTGGAAAAAGCCGCGCGGGCGGTCGCCCAGTATAACATAGACACGTACAGTATCCGTCAGGATATCGAACGGCTGGACTCCGCAGTATCCGCTGCGTCCGCCGGGGTGTCGTGGGATTTCGGCGCCGAGCCGCAGGACCTGCCGGCTTTTTTCCCGGACTCCATTGCGGGCGGCGGAAGGGGCGGATTCCTTGAGGAGATCGGCATCGCGAGCAGGATAGGAGGTATCGAGATGGAGACGCTGGTCCCGGCGGTTGAGGCGGCGGCCCAGAGGAACCTGGTTGCAATTACCGCGGGCAAGTATGTAAGGCTCGAGGCCGGACATGAAGGCGATCCCGTCGTGCATGCCAAAGACGACTCGGTGGTGGACTACTCGGGACTGAGCCACGGTACCAGGAGCCTGATCACCTTTTGTCTCAGGACCGGCCTGGTCGAGGCGCTTGCCGGCAAACGACGCCTTCCGTTCATATTGGACGACCCCCTCGCGGACCTAGATCCAGCGAGGCAGAAGGCCGCATGCCAGGTCCTTCGTGCCCTTGGTACGAAGACCCAGGTCATCCTGTTCACCTCCAACCCTGCGCTCAGCGCAGAGGGTGATACTGCCGTGGAGCTTAAATAAATGACGGGAACGTTCATTACCTTCGAGGGCATCGAAGGTTCCGGCAAGTCCACCCAGATCGCGCTGCTCGCGAACTATCTTTCTGCCAGAGGAATACGAAACGTGCTCACCCGGGAACCGGGTGGGACGTTGATCGGCGACCAGGTAAGGAAGATCCTGCTTGACCCGGCGAACCGGTCGCTTGATCCCACAGCGGAGCTTCTCCTGTACGCTGCGAGCAGGGCCCAGCACCTGCATGAGATCATCCTGCCCGCGCTTACAAACGGCATGACAGTCCTGTGCGATCGGTTCTCGGACGCCACGCTTGCCTACCAGGGGTACGGGAGGCGGCTGGACATTGAAATGATCCGCTCCCTCGACCGGATCGTCACCACGGGGATGCGCCCCGACCTGACAATTCTGTTTGATATCGAAGCTACCATGGGGATCGAGCGCGCGCGAGGGAGGAATAACAGCCTCGGACTTGAAGCAGAGGCACGGTTCGAGAACGAGGAGCTTGTTTTTCACGATCGGGTAAGACAGGGATATCTGAAGCTGGTTGTGCAGGAACCGGACCGCATCAGGATTGTGGACGCGTCGGGAACCTCCGAGGCGGTACAGGAACAGGTCAGGAAGATCGTTGACGAGAGGCTGCGAAGCGGAAAATGAACGTTCTTGAAGCAAGGTATTCCTAACCCGGACAAGCCCCGTTGCAGGCGAATGCCTCTAAAGCGGGGCAAGCCGGAATAAAGCAAATCATTTTCTCGCAATGGCCAAGAAGAGGGTCACACTGGGACGCAAAGGCCGCAAAGAACGGCAAGAACAAAAAGGTTTATGGTTTAAATTCAGGACGTATAGGCATTTCTTTGCGCGCTTTGCGTCTTTGCGAGAGACGAGTTTAAGGTTTTTGTCTAACATTCTGTCGCAGTACTTCTGTGGCAGATCGTGAGCGCGCTTGAGTTTATCAATTATGAAGTTTTCGACGATAGAAGGACACGAAAAGTCCATTCGAATATTGCAACGGGCGATCGCGAACGATACCCTTGCCCATGCCTATCTGTTCTCGGGCCAGGCGGGGATCGGCAAAAAGAAGACTGCCTTTGCCCTTGCCGCCGCGGTGAACTGTCTGGATGCGCGACCGGAGGGGGGGTGCGGCGAGTGCCCATCATGCCGCAAGGTTGACACGCTCGGCCATCCGGATGTGCGTGTCCTGGTCCCGGACGGCGATGAGATAAAGATCGACCAGATCAGGCAGGTGCAGTCCGACCTCTCGCTCAAGCCGTTCGAGGGAACGAAAAAGGTCCTGATCGTTGATAATGCCGAGAGCATGAACGCAGCTTCGTCGAACGCGTTCCTGAAAACACTCGAGGAACCGCCCGGCGACGCTCTGATCATTCTGATAACCGCGATGCCGCAGAGCCTTCTTCCTACCATCCGCTCGCGGTGCCAGGAGATCATGTTCCATCCGCTTCCTCGCAACGTGCTTGCCCAGGCACTCATGCGCCAGCGTGGACTGTCCGAAGAAGACGCATGGTTTATCGCGGCGCTTGCGCAGGGAAGCATGGGCCGCGGTCTTGAGATGGACCTTGAACAGGAAAAGGCGGCCCGGGAGGAGGTTGCGACGCTCTGGGCCGGGTTGGCACAGATGGGTCCCGGTGCGGCGCTTGCGCTGGCGGAAACGCTTGCGAAGGACCGCGAGCGGCTCGAACGCCTGATCGAGATCGGCGTCGAATGGCTCCGTGACGCGCTGGTATACCGTGAGACCGGGGAAGAGCGCCTGCTCGTTCATGCACGCGCACAGCAACACTACCGTCAGTTGGCCGACGGGTATTCGCTTCCCAGGCTTCTCGCGGACATGGAACTTTTCGTGACGAGCCGCGACCTGCTGGACCGGAGGGTGAGCGCCCAGCTCGTGGCAGAGAACCTGCTTCTGAAGTGCGGGAGAGGATGAGAAAATAAGGAGTCAGAAGCCAGAAGACAGGACAAGAAAACCAATGACAGATACTATGATAAAAATAGCCGGTGTACGTTTTCATGCTAATTGGAAAGTGTACGACTTCGATGCAACGGACATTGATGTTGCCGTGGGCGACAAGGTGCTCATCGACTCCGAACGTGGCCTGGATGTAGCTCAGGTGGTCCGCCTGCGGAGGTCGCAGGAGCCGCCCACGGTGGAATCGTCGCCGCGAGAAGGGTTGGAAGGAGAATTGTCGATGGACGGTGAGGATAAAACTGCGCCGTCTGGAGCCTCTCCTCCATCAGCATCCAAGCCGTCTCGAGGGATTCGAAAGATCTTTCGCAAGGCCACGGAAGATGATCTTTCTCGAGATGAAAAAAACCGTGCGCGCGAGGCCGAGGCGTTCAGCGTTGCCCAGGCCATGATCGCCGAGCGTGAACTGCCTATGAGGCTTATCCGCGCGGAATATTCCTTTGATGCATCGCGCGTCACTTTTTTCTTTTTCTCCGAGACCAGGGTGGACTTCAGGGAGTTGGTCAAGGACCTGGCGCATAAGCTCAAGAGCAGGATCGAGATGCGCCAAGTGGGTGTCCGGGACGTTGCGCGCATGATCGGCGGGTTCGGCCCCTGCGGCCGGGAGCTCTGTTGTTCGTCGTTTCTGAAGAACTTCGAACCGGTCTCGATCCGGATGGCCAAAAAACAGGAAATGGTATTGAATCCGTCCAAGATCTCCGGGGTCTGCGGCAGATTGCTCTGCTGTCTTTCCTATGAGTTCGAGATGTACGATGAGAACAAGAAGGACCTCGCGACTATGCGCGAAGCCGCTTTGAAAGACAAGAAGGCCGAAGAGGAGCTGCGGATCACCGAGGAACGGAATGCGGCAGACGAAAGCCGGGCTGCCGAGGATAAAAGACGCCAGGAGGACCGCAAGCAGCAGGACCAGCGGCGTGACAAGCAGAGCGTAGGCAACCAGAAGGGCGGTGGCAGGCCCGAAAAGAAGAAAGACCAGCAACAGCAGGAGAAGAAAGCGCAGCAGCCAAGGCCGGAACAGCCCAGAGAACGTCAGCAACCTAAGCTGGATAAGCAGCAGCCACGGCTGGAGCAGCCCAGAGAACCTCAGCAACCGAAGCCCGATAATCAGCAGCCGATGGCACAGGAACAGAAGGCGGAGCAGCAGGATGGGGAAGTGTCCGCAAGGAAGAAAAAGCGCAAGTTCTGGCGCAGAAAAAAGAAAGGTCAGCAGCAGGGCGAGAATAAACCACAGGGTCCGGGGAGCGCTTGAGGCGGGGAGAGTAGGAAGTTAGATGTAGGATGTAAGACGAAGGAAGCAAGAAGAAGTAGCAAGAAAAGATAAGAGCACAGCGAGACCATGCCTAAGAAATTCTACATCACCACCCCCATCTACTATGTGAACGACGTGCCGCATATCGGGCACGCCTACACGACGATCGCGGCGGACGTGCTTGCGCGTTACCACCGGCTCAGGGGAGATGCCGTGTTCTTTCTCACGGGCACGGACGAGCATGGCCAGAAGGTGGAAAAGGCCGCGCAGGAGCGCGGGCTCACGCCCAAGGCGCATGCGGACAGCATGACCGTGAACTTCCAGCAACTCTGGGAAAAGCTTGCGATCACCAACGATGCCTTCATCCGCACGACCGACAAAGAACATGTCGCCGTGGTGCAGGAATTGCTCCAGAAGCTCTTTGACAAGGGCGAGATCGAGCAGCGGACGTATGAAGGCTGGTACTGCACGCCTGATGAGCGATTCTGGACCGAGAAGGAGATCGTGGAAGGCAAATGCCCGGATTGCGGCAGGCCGGTGGAGCGTATCTCGGAAAGCAACTATTTTTTCCTGATGAGCAAATACCAGGAGCGCCTTGTCGCGCATATC
>Ga0210377_10001378_pt1 | contig 22277 bp, 27 predicted proteins | sample PLM4_65_b1redo_FD_155480 | JGI IMG/M metagenome (GOLD analysis project Ga0210377, IMG submission 155480) | Groundwater sediment microbial communities from an aquifer in East River, Colorado, USA - PLM4_65_b1 redo | ecosystem: Environmental > Terrestrial > Soil > Riparian zone | place: USA: East...
GCCCGCACGAGCAACGCATTGACGAGGTCTACAGTGCGCTCGGCCTCGCGCTCGATCCCTACCGACATGGCCATGGGGTATGCCACGTCTCGGCCCATGAAATAGCCGGTGCGCGTGATCATGTCGGGGCCGATAGCGGCGTGCTGTTCGCGAGTAGTTCGTCCTTACGCGCCGAACCGCTGGTGCTGCCGAAGTAGAAACCAATGATCGTTGCCACAGAACCCGCAAGCGCTCCAATCAAGATCAGCATCGCATCACGCATGTCGGGCTTGCCGAGCATGAGGAACAGCACCCCGAAAAATCCGCACACGAACACGAACGCTAGGGCTGCTTGCATCTTGCCGTGTCTCATCATTTGCCTTTCTTGGCGTCAAGCCCAGCTTTCAGCCCGGTCAAGCTCAGGTTCACATCGACAAGCGTCCGCTGCATCTCGCGTACGTCGGTCTTGAGCTCCCCGATTGATTCTTTCGTCGCGGCGCGGTCGGCCGCCTGTGTGACCTGAACCTGCGTAATGTCACGTTTCTGCTCGGCCTTGTCCGCCGAGTAGGCCATCAGGCCGCCGATGCCGATGCCCGCGAACGCGACGAGTTGCAGCAGCGTTCCGCTGCTGACGGTCGGATCGAACCGCAGGAATTTCCGGTGCGGGCGCCGGTCGCCTCGCAACGGCATCGTCTCGGAGTCGAGGTCGTCTCCCATCACGAGACTTTCATCAGCGTCATGATGGTCCCCTTGCCAACCTGGCCGCTGCTCTGCATGGCCGCGATGCTCATCGTCACCGTGCCGCGTGCCGCCTGCACCAGCGTGCCGATCGCTACATCGGTGGCGTGGATCAGGTAGCCGTGACCGCTCGCGCCGGTGCGGTTCCAATTCACGGTTGTCGTGACGTTCTGCCCGCCGACACTGGCAACCTGCGTCGCCGAAATCGCGCCGGTCGGCGTGTCGAAATAGGCGCGCGAGTCGAGCATGATCTGCCACGTGCCTGCCTCAAGAATCACGTCACGTGTGCTGGCCGAGCCGTCGTTGACCGCCAGGGAGTAGAACGTCTCCCGCCGTTGCCACGCCAGGGCGTTGGCGGCGATCAGCGACAGCACGTCGCCCGGGACGGTGCGTGTCGGGAGCAGGCTTGACCCGGCCAGTTCGGCAAGCGCATCCTCGACGTTGACAGCCGTGAACAGTGCCGCCGCGTCCTCGACCGTCACCGACTCGGCCGGCGGGGCGTCAAGGCGCGTCACGATCTGGTCGAGCGCATCCTGCACGTTGGCCGCGGTGAACCAATCCGCGACCGGGCCCGAGTAGTCGAGCAGATCGGGCGTGAGTAGCACTACGCCCGTTTCGCCGTTGACTGAGGTGACAGTGCCCGTCGTGACCGCGGCGGCCACAACGTCATCCCACTCGCGGATTTCCGCTCCGCCCTCGACCACCGGTGCAAGTAGCTCAAGCAGGTATTCGAGGTCCGGGTCGAGCCATAGGTCACAGCGGCCGTCCGCGTCGAGGATGATCGGGTTTGCGTTGGGCACGTCCCCCGCCTGCGTCGTGTAGGTCGGCTGCGTGCCGGCGGGGGTGCCGGCCGGGCGCGTCCGCAACTGGCAGGACGCCGCGGGCACGAGCACGCCGTCTACCTCGCGGAAGAACTGCGTGTTGAAAAATGCCGGCTGGTTCGCTGCCATAATGGTCCGATGGGGAATGCGTTCTGGGTGATGCTGGCTAAGCCGTTCGTTGGGCTGGTGCTGTTCGCGCTGGCGTGGCTTGTGGCTCGGTGGGTGGTTGGGTTGCTGCCGCCCGGATCGTCACTGCGACGCCGCCTGACCCGACAGGTAGCCGGCGGCACCCGGCGCCGACCGCTGCAGTAGCAGATCCAGCTGTGTCGGGGCCCGGCGCGCATCGAACCCCCGAGCACTGCGCACCAGCATCGCCGCCGTCTCCGGGTCGAGCATCGCCTCGGCCACACGGGCGCCGACCCGCGGCTCGGCCGCCTTGTACGCCCACTGAAGCGGGCGCATCGCCGTCTGCGCGAGCACCGACTCGGCGAACGACTCGGGCAGGCCGAGCGGCCCCGCGACCTGGCGCAGCATGTTCTGCGACGCGAGCATCTGCGCGGTGTGACTGCCCGGCCCGGACGCCGCGCGGTCGAGATTGGCGAGCGTTTCGAGCTCGTCGCGCACGGCGCGGATGCGCCCCGACTGCGTGGGCGTCAGCAGGTCATCCAGCGCGTTGCCCGCGCCGCCGAAACCCGTCGCCTGTTCGATGAGCCGCGCCTCGTCATTGAGCATCCCGGCGAACTGGTTCGCACGCAACCGCGGGTTGCCGTCGAAATCGCGCAGCGCCGAGCCGGCGCGGTCGGCGAGCCGGGCGGCCACATCCTGTCGGTTGAGCGGCACGCTGTTCCGCCGGAACTCGGCGCGGGCGGCCTGATACGTCGGTGCAATCTCGTCCAGCACCGACGACAGGTCACGGCTCGTCTGCGCCACGAGGCGGGCGCGGTTCGCATCCCCCGAGCGCTGGGCCATGGCGGCCGCGTCGTCGAGCGCCTGTTTCATGTAGTGCAGGCCCTGCACGCTGCCGGGCTCGGCGATGCTGATGCCCTCTTCGGCGGCCAGGTTGCGCGCCGTGGCGACGCTCTGCTGGATGCTCGGGCGCGACAGCAGAGCGTCAACCTGCGGTTTCATCATCGCCGCCAACTCGGGGTCGATGCCCTCGTCAAACGCCGTGCCGTAGCTCTCGCGCGCCGCCGCGCTGCGCGTGCCCTCTGCCTGCGCGCGGGTCGGGCCCTGCTGGATTCGGCGCAGCGCGCGCACCGACGACTGCACGGGCGCCTCGCCCTCGCCGGCCAGCGCCTGCAGTGTGGCCACACGGGCGGCGTTGTTCTCGGTTTGCCGGGCGCCGAGCATCGCCGCCGCCTCGGGGTCGAGCGTGGCGATTGCGCGCTGCAGGCGGGCGATGCCGGGGTCACGTGTGGCCTCGGCCAGCGTCGGCCGCGCGCCCGTGGCGCTGCGTGCCGCGGCGAGATTGTCGAGCGCGTCGCCCCCTTGCGTGCCGAATCGCTCGATCGCCCGGCCGGCGATCCGATCGCGCCCCCCACGGGTGAGAGGCTCGGTAGCGCCGCGCCACAGGCCGCGCACGGCCCGCGCCGCCGGCATGACCGCCGCGGCCACGCCAGCGCCTGCCGCACCGCCTGCCGCGCCGAGCGCCCGGTCGCCGAGGTCGCCCTCGGTCAGCGCGGCACCCGTGGCCGCCCCTGCCGCCAGCGCGCCCGGCAGCGCGGCCGGGGTGAACGGGATCGCCAGGGCGGCAGGGGCGGCCTGACCGACCACACGACCGATTGCACCGCCCGCTGTGTCTCGCAGCGGCGCGTCGAGTTGTTCGGCCCCTTCAGCGGTATCCGGCAGTCCCATCGCACGCGCCAGGCGCCCGCCGCCGACGGCGCGGATAACGCTCGTCATGCCCGACCCGACGCCCTGCAATAGGTTCTCCCCGAACGACTGGCCCGCGGTCGGATCGTAGAGCTTGCGGTCGGCCTCGCGCTGCGCGGCGATGCGTTCCTCGCGGCTCAGGCCGACGGGGGCGGCCGGCGCGCCACCCCCACGCACGCGGCGCAACTCACCCGCCAGGATCCGCGCGGCCGCTGCGTCACCCGCCGCGTCAGCGCGGCGCAGCGCGGCCTCAAGTTGCTCAGGGGTTGCCATACTTCGTAAGCAAGTCGTCAACCGAGGGTTCGTCCGTCGCGTCGGCGCCGTCGCTCAGGTACGTGCCGCCGCGGATCGACTTGGCGCGTTCCTTGCTGAGCGCCGCGCGCCGGTTGGCCGCTGCGATGCCGCGGGTGATGATGGCCGCGCGTTGCTTCGGCGTCTTGTCGGCCGACGCCTGCAGTTCAAGCAGAATCGCCCGTTCGCCTTCGGTCGGGTTGCCGCCGAAGATGGCTTTCATGCCGGCGAGGGCCTGCGTGCCGATGAGGTTTTCAAGCTCAATGGTTGCGTCTGCGCTGGCGTCCTTGCCCGGGAGGTTGCTGCGCACCTTGGCGCGCGTAGAAGCGCCGTAGCCCGAATACGCCTTGTCGTTGATCTTCAGCGCCTGATTGAGCGTATCGACGGTGCCCTGTGCCGTCGCGGCGAGGTCATCCGACTCGATCAGTTCTTTCTGCAGCGTGGCCGACATCTTGCCGGGGCCGCTGCCGCGCTTCGTGGCCGCCTCGAGCGCAGCGGTTGCGCGCCGATCGGTCGCGGCGATCCCTTCACGCTGCACCTGGCGACCCGCGGCGGCCTCTGTTGCGCGCTGCGTGCGGTCAGCGTCAGCCCGCGCGGTCGTGGCCGCCTGGCCCGCTGCTTGCGTGGCCGCTGACAGTTTGGCGTTCGCGTCGGGCATTGCAAACCCGGCTTGCTTCGCCGCGTCGAGCACCGACATGAGCGTCTCGTCGCGCCACGTGCCGAACGCGGCCGGATCGCGCGGAACGCGGCTGATCATCTGTTGTGCGGCCTGCATCGGCATGGCGCCGCCGGCCACGCTGTCAGCGAGCCACTGGCGTGCGTCCTCAGGTTGCTGGAATTGCCGCAAACCCCCGACCACGTGCTCATACTTCTGCCGCTGTAGTTCGTAGTCGCCTTTGCGGGTCTTGCCTTCCGTCTCGGCCACACTGGCTCGGGTCTTGGCGCGCTCGCCGACGCCCTTCTCGAGCGCGTCGGCCTGATCGAAGAACGCCCCGCCACGCAACGCTGCGACACGGTCGTCATCGGTCGCGCCGACGGGCAGCCCCCGCATGAGCGACTGCAGCTGGTCGCCGCGCTGCACCTGGCGCTGTGTGGCCGCGCGCTGGTCCCGCGCCGCGAGCAGCTGCAGCTGGTCAAGCTCGCCCGCCCGCGCCTCGCGGTCATAGTCGGCCACGCTGCGCACCGGGCGCAGGAACTGGCTGTAAATGCTGAGGTCGGCCATAGGTCACCCCATCGCAGGCGCGGGCAGTTGCGGCGGCGCCTGGCGCTTGAACTGGCGTACGCGCTGCTTCAATTCCTCGAGCAGTGCGTGCCCCGCCTCGGTGTTGCCGTCGCCGAGCATCGCCACCGTCTCGGCGTCGATCACGTGCTCCCCGTCGGACACGTGCGCGGTGCGCGCGTCGGCCTTGCCGGGGGTCTTGCCGCGTACCGGGCCGCCGTCCGCGTAGGCGCCCGCCTTGCGCATGCGGTCCTCGACGATCGCCCGCGGGTTGCGCACCGGGTCAGCCGGCAGTGCCGCCACGGTGCCGGGCTGCGGTGCGGCCGGAACGTCACGCCAGGCCACATCGAGCGCCTCGAGTACCGCCTGCCGATCCATGTGACCCCCGCCCCCGGCACGCCGCGGCGCGCGTGTGCCGATCTTGGGCTCGAAACGCACCGGGCCGCCGTCGGCCAGGTAGCCGCCGAGGTCCTCGTTACCGAAGTCTCGGCCGGTTCCAAACCCACCCCCGCCGCCGATCGCGCCGCCGGGGGTCTTCTTGCGGTTGTTCCACATCGAGGCGCCCTGGTTCAGCAGGTTCCCCCAGATGTTGCCTTGCGAGAGGGTTCCGGCCGCCGCCGCGTCAGCGCCGCCTTTGAGGTCGCCCGCCACGCCACCGGTGACCGCGTTGCCCTGCGTGGAGATGTTCGTGCCGACGCGCTCGCCGAACCCGGCCGTGCCGGTGAGCATGTTGAACGTATCGCCGCGCGTCGCCCGGTCGCGGTTGAAAGCGTCGTTCAGTTTGGTGGTGCTGTAGTCGGTGCCGTAGCGCGCCGCGGCCTTGAGCGCGGCGCCCGAGCCGCTGCGGCCGCGGGCGGCGAGCGACTGCTCGAGCGCCCGTTGCCCCTCGCGCATGCCGAACTCATAGCCCGGTTCGCTCGTGAGGCGCTGCGGGTCATAGCCCTGCGTCAGTTCCGGCAGGCGCTGCGTGAGTTGCGAGAACGCATCCGCGCCGCCTTGGTAGAACGGCATTTGCAGTTGCTTGCCCTCTTGGAATCGCTGCTCGCGGGCGAGCGCAGCCGCCTGCGCTGCAGCCGCTTGCCCCTTGGCCGCCTTGCCCGCAGCGTTACTGCTGATGGCGCTGCCGACAACCGTCGCACCTGCTGCCCAAAAGCTCATTGCAGTAGCTCCTGTTCGTCCATGAGCACGTCGCGTTCGGCGTCCTCGACCGTCGTGCATTCGGTGCGGTGCACCGTGGCCCACACGATTTCGTCGGTGACCAGTAGCACCCGCTTTGCGCCCGCCCGGCTCACGAACGCATGCGGCCCGCGGATCAACGTCATGCCATCCTCGGTGAACACCAGCGCTTCGCCTTTTGAGATGACGCAGAGGTGTTGGCGGGCGTGCCTCTTGGACACGACCACAGTGCTGGCGGGGATGGTCAGTTGCCGCAGGTACATGCCCGGCGACAGGATGTGCAGCGGCGCGGGCCCCGCGGTGTCCGCCCCCGGCATGGCCGTGAGCGAGATTTGCAGCGCGTAAATCTTCGCCCGGCGCGTCAGCTGATCGGAGGTAGCGGGCAGCGCCTGAAACTCCCCCAGCGTCAGGTCATGTGGTAGCCCCTCGCGCTGCGGGTAGACGTTCACAGACAACTCGCCCGCAACGTTCAATCCGTCGAGGACGGCGGGCAGGTTCACGACGTGACCACCCGGCCATCCATGCGCAGGGACAACGCATCGGAAGTGCCCGCCACCATCGACACGAAGTCGCCCGCGTCAAGCCGACGACCAGCGAGTTCGGGACACAGATAGGTGCTGTGCTCGGCAATCGACAGAGCATCAGCCACGAGGTTCGCCGGGCCCCCGGCGCCGCCGTTCGCGACCACGTTAATCGACAGCGACACCGCCGCGGCTGTCGTGTTTGTGATGGTGACTCCGTCGATGATCGTTTTCAGCCCGGCCGAGGTGTACTGGATCGTCTGCGAGTTCTCGATCCGCTTTCCCTGAACCAAACATCTCGAGGTAACGGTCACGTCGCTTGCTCCATCCCCGCAATGCGAGCCTCAAGGGCCGCGAGTCGCGCGAGCAGCGCGGGCACATGAACGTCAACTTCGAGTGCCTGCACCGCCTTCTGCAGAGTGATAGCCAAAACCTTAACGGCCGAGGCATCATCATTGCCTAAGTCTATCGCATCGACGCCGCTGTTGCCACCCTCGTCAACAACGTCGGCCACGTCGCCGGCCAGGGCTCGGAGCACCCGATACCATTCGACTGTGATGTAGACCAACTGGCCGCCATCGGTGCGGCCGAGGGCGACACGTTGCGGCTGAAGACGGATCGCCACCCTAACGCCCCTTCACGATCGCGCGCACGATGGCAAATGACACATCATCGACGCAGCGGACGTGCCACACGCGGTCGCGACTGCTGCCCATTCCGAGCCAGCGCTGTCGGGTCTGCCATTGGGCGACGCCCCCCAGCGACTCATTACGCCAGCTGGACCAAGTCTTTCCGCCGTCATCGCTGACCCGCAACGACACGAACGCCTCGGACCCATCCGGCTTGCCGCCCCCGACCTTGCAATCGAGTTCGAAAGGCCCGAACACGAGAGGCGCACCAGTCGGGTTGGCGTAGTGCGGGCTGATGCGATCGCGCACGAGCGGGTCGCCCGCGTTGGTGTTTGCTGTCGGGTCGAGCTCCCACAGGTCGCCCGAGTCGCCGCCGACGATGTGCCGGCCGTAGCAGTAGGCGTGAAACTTCGCGCGGTGCCGCACGTGGGCTCCGAGTTCGAAATCGGTGCGCTCGTGCCACTCGGCCGATTTGGTGTCATAGACCCACGTGGACGCGAAGCCCGGCACGTTAAGCCAATAGAAACCATGCTCGCCCTCGGCCTGCGCGAAGGCAATCGTCTTGCTCATGTCCGCGCCGGCCCGGATCGCCTCGGCCAGCTTCTGGTTCAACGCGGTGTTGCTCACCGGCACGGGTTGATAGCCATTGCGCCGGTAGACACGCACGGCACCGTTAGCGTCTCGACCGAGCCAATAGAGCGAGCCGTTCAACGAGCGCGCCGTGAACGCGGCCAGGCACCCGACATCGCTGTCGGCGCCGTCGTTGTGCTCGAGCGGGAAGTCAGCCGCGCCGGTGTAGTTCCACGTCTCATTGGTCACCTCGCCGAGTAACACGGCCTCGCCGTGGTCGTCTACCGGCGCAACGATGTCATCGGGGCTGCTCGATGCGGTCGCGAAGTCAAGGGCCGCGAGGTCGGCGGCATCTTCAAGCGCGCTGATGTAAAACTCACCGGTTTGCGGGTCGGCGAAGAGGAAAGAACCCTTGACGTAGCCCGCGCGGTTTGACCCCCGCCACCCCGGCGACGTGATGCGGGTGAGGACGTTCGTCGCCAGGTCGAGAACATACCCATTCGCTCCGTCCACAATCACCAGCTGCCGCGTGCCGAACGCGAAATCTACGTACCCCGTGCTGCTGGCAAGAGCGCCGAGCGTCGTGCGCACTCCGTCGCGTGCGATGAAATTCAGGGCGCCATCGAACACCCCGTACAGTGCGTTTTGCGATGGGTTCGCCCGGAGGCCTCGGCACTTCATGGGTTCGCCTTGCACCAGAGCAGCGCACGCATTTGACTGAGCGACGTGCTCGGCCAGTTGTGCATGCCGCTCGGGCGCTTGTTCCACACGTAGCCGATGCGCGGCACGTAGGCCGCGCCGCGCTTCGCAACCTGCCATGCAAGCATGATCTCGGGGCAGTAGTGGCCCCGTGGCAACTGCGCGACCGCGCGCCGAGCCTCGGCTGTCTCATACAACGCCAAGTGATGCACGAGTAGCGGGTCGGCCAAGTGCGCCGCCTGGCTATACGGCGCGCTCTTGCGCACCTCGACGCCGACAAGCTCATCCGTGTAGGCCAGCGGCGCGGCCCGTGCCTTGCATTCGGCGAGCACGTCGAGATGACCCGCCGGGAGCGTGTCATCGTCGTCGAGGTAGAAGAAATGCGAGGTGCGCACGTCGAGCACAGCGTTGAATCGCGCAGCCTGAAGCTCGGCGGCGTTGCGGATCACCTGGCGGCGCACGAGCACCTCAAGACCCGGCCACGTGGTCCCGTAGCTGCCTGCGGTGAGCACGACCGCGGTGATGCTCACGGCACCGGCCCCCAGGCCATCTCGTTGTATGAAGTCGGCCCCGATGACACCTCGATCTCGTTGCCGATTGGCACGCCGTCGAGAGTTGCCGAAATCGTCAGCAGGCCAGCCGACGTGATCGGCGGGAAGTCGAAATTCGACCAGGTGACCGTCACGACCCCGCCCGCCCCGGGCGTGAGTGTCGGAGATGCGTCGCCCCCGGTCGGTGCCCACACACTCGACCACACAACGGCGCCAGCCGTGTAGCCGACGACCCCTGCGTACATGAAGTCATCGATCTGGATCCGCGGCAGCAGCGACTGGCGCCAATCGCCCACCCCCGCGTTAGCCTGCGCTGCCACACCGCCCGGGTCGATCACCGACTCGAGCCAGCCGATCGCAGCCACCGGGGCGGGTTCCCCGCTGAACAGCACCAGCCCCGGCGCCGACACGAGGTGCGCCTCCGACTTCTCGCCGACCTGCTCGGCCGCGACCGGGTACATGTTGATCGACCGCTGCAGGTCGACCCGGTCGAGCGCCAGCGGGTGCGAGGGGCCGACGAACGGGACCATGTGTCAGCCGGCCGGGAACGCGGCTTCCGCGTCGATGCGGAGCACCCCTATGTCCAGTTGAGGCACCGTGTGATTGCTGCGCTCCACGATGCGCTGCGCGCGCTTCACAAGTCGCCCCACGCTGTCGCGCAGCGCCACCTCGTACAGCGCCGCGATTCGCTCCGACAGCAGCAAACCGAGTAAATCCTCATAACCGTCTGGCAAGTCCTGCGTCGTCGTGGCTGTCGCGTAGGCGGCCACTGACTGCAGCGTGACCAGGTGCAGGTCGCATGTGCCCTTCGGCCACACGAACAGATTGCCGGTCGGGTTGCCCCCATCGAAGAAGCACACCGCGGGCCAGGTCGCCGTGGTGTCCTTCAGCACGATCCGGTTGAATTCCTCGCGCGTCACCGGCAGCACGGGGTAGTCCTGCTGGCCGACCCGCGCGAATGTCTCGCGCTCGATCTTGAACGGGCGGGCGATGTCGATCTGCGCCCCGGGCCCGAGCGTGCGAGACGCCTGGCCGGCGAGAGGCACGACCGTTTCGAGCTTGGTGTAGCTGTAGGGCGGAACGAGGTTCAGTTGCGAGACAAGCAACTGCAGTTCCTTGAGCCCATCGGCGAGGTAGTCACCCTGCAGCGTTTGCCCGAGGGCCAGCAATCCAGCGTAGCGGAAGCCGCGCCGGATGACCGCGCTGGCCATCACTGCGGTCACTTGCGGCCCTTCCCGGCGGGCTTGACCGCCGCGGCGGCCTGCTCGAATGCAGCGTGCGCGGCCACATCGGGGGCGGTCGTGCCGGCGACGCCGGACACCTTGGACTCCCAACGTGCGAACCCGTCGCCCATGGCAGCGAGTTCGGCGTCGGCGTCGAGCACGGTGCGCTGATCGCCGACGGCACCGCTCAGCACGGCATTCCGGTACAGCATGGCGGGGTAGGTTTGCATCATGGTCCTTGTTGAAAAGAGGGCCGCCGACCCTTGCGAGCGGCGGCCCTGAGTCGCTGGCAACTGCGGGCCGTCAGCGGTACATCCCGCACGCCCACTCGGGGCGCACACCGGCGAGCGTGCACAGCACGTCGATCCGGGTCGATTCGGAGTCGGCCGCGCCGTCACCGAACGTCATCACGCGCATGCTGAAGCCCTTTGCGTTGTACGTGTAGCCCTCGCACGAGGCGAGCACCGGCAGCGGACGCATCGCGATCGTGAACGCATCGCGGTGATACATCAGGTCGCGCGAGTAGGTCGTCGAGAGACTGCCCGAGAACGTGATGGCCGCAGCGTCGGCGGGAACCGCGCTGACTGTCTTGTTCGGCATCGTCGCGGTGATCGCCGGGTAGAACAAAAGCGAGGTCGTGGTCGAGCCCGCGAGCACCGTGAACTGCTTCAGATCACCCGCGGCCGTGCCGTAGCCGACACCCGTCAGCGAGTGCACGTCATGCACCCCGGCGATGGTGAACGTCATGCCCGCCACCGGCGCCGCCGTCAGGCCACTCACCACGAGCGCCGCACCCGACTGCGCGGCGCCGTTCACCGCTCCGACCACATCGGCCGAGTTCGCCACGGCCGGACCGTTGACGATTTCGAAGAACTCGGCGCCCTGCGCGTAGCCGACGTAGCCCTCGCGGTATTGCTTGCTGATTTCCGCGTTCGGGTTGAACAGCGCCCGGTCGCCGGTCACCAGGCCGGCATTCGTCGAGGTGTCGATCAGCGCACAACGGTCCTTCATCGGCGTCAACGAGCGTTGCAGCTTGCTGCGGGCCGCCGCGAACACTGACATTGCCGTGATGGGCGTACCCGGAGTGCCGACGAAATTGGGCGTCAGCCGCATCGCCCGGAGGAGCATGTCCGCTTCGACCGTGGCCGCCAGGCTGGCGATTTTAGGGCGCAAGAAACGGTCCACCCAATCCGATTTGGCATCCGGCACGTTGAAGACCTTTTCAAACGCGCTGATGTTCAGCACGACGTGCTTCTGGTCCGTCGCCTTGACAAACGTCACCGGCACCGTGCGCTCGACGGTATCCTCGCCCGCGCCGCCCTCGGCGAACGTCGATCCTGTGTAGACCGTGGCCGTTGGCGGCACCACGATTTCGATCGTCGGACCCTTCTTATACTGCCCGTCCTGACCCTTGAAATCCTCTTCGCGGGCCCGGTTGCAGTGGTTGATAAGGGGTGCTGACTCTTCGAAGATGGCTGCGGCCTCGCGGGCGAGCATCTGGTGCACCTCGAGGTTGTTGACCCCGAGGACGAGGCCGCCGCGGGCCATGTAGGCGAACAACGCGGCGTGCGCGCGTTCGGCGGCACCCCACAGGAACCCGCGCACGGCGGGGACGGACAGCAGCGCCACGAGGGCGAGCGTGGTGAACAGGAGAATGGTTTTCATGTCAGGCTCGTTTGAACCGCTGCGAACGCCATTCCTCGTCGGTCATGGCCTTCTCCGCTTTGTCGGAGTTGCCACGCCCGCCGAGCGGCTCGAGCGGTTTGGGGGCATTGGAGGGTTTGGGCGGGGCCTTCCCGAGTTCGATGCGAATCTCGGCCAGGCGCGCCCCGAGGCGTGCGCCGCGTAGCCCTTGCAACGATTCGGCCACATCGGGCGTTTGCGCGATGTGGTGCAGCAACGCAGCCGGGTCTTTGCTGTCGAGCACCGCCTCGATGAATTCCGTGGGTTGGCCGGTGCGCGCATCGACGAACGGAAGATCGTTCGCCAGGTCGAGCACGGTGTCACGGAATTTCGTATCGATTTTCTTTCCGGCCTCGAGCATGCGAGAGGTGCGGTCGGCGATGTCTCGTCGGCGCAGTTTCTCGTCTGCCAATTGGTCGGCGCGGGCCTCGACATCGACGCGGGGTGCGTCGTCCTCGTCATCGTCACTGTCGTCGTTGGCGCGGGGAACGCCTTGCGGTTTTCCTGTCGCCTGCGCCCGGGTCTGTGCGATCTCGGCCATTGCGTCGTGATACGCCTTGGTCCGACGACCGAAACGGCGCTCGAGCTTGGCCTTGTCCTTGCGGAGCAATTCCAGTTCGATGTCGCGAGGGTCGCGCGTGTCGGGGGCAGGTAGCAGCGGGTCGGCGTTGCCGCTCGCGTCACCCGCTGCGCCGGTGTCGGCTGGCGCTGCGGACGTAGGGGCCGCCGGGTCGCCGCTCGCCGGGTCGCCGGGGTCGGCCACGCACAGCACGAGGCCGAGGCGAGCGAGGTAGGCGAACAGCAAGCGGGCGATACGGTCTTTCATGGGGTGATTCCATGGCGCCCGGGTTTGGGCACCGATAGTTTCACACTATTTTGACTGTTCCGTCAATAGCGTTTGGCTACCCCCGCCGACCGATCAACCACACTTTGAGCCCGGCGCCCGCGATGGTGCTGCCCACCGCGTCGATGTCGATCGTGATTTCGGCATCATCAGCAAGGGCCGCGTCACTGATGACCGGCGGTGCCGCCGCGGTCGTGCTGGTCTTCTCTGTGGCGTCGATTGAAATTGGCGTGCTCAGCACCGACGCCCCCGCCTCATTCACGTCCACGACAATCGCCGCACCGGTGGGCGCCACCGTGACGGCGGCGCGCACCTCGTCAAGAACGAACGCGAACGGCACGCGGAACGCGTACTTCCCGACGCCCGCCGTCAGCGGCGTTGATTCGTCGCCGATGAAGCAAGGCAGCGCTACGCGCACAAGCTCATTCACCGCCCCGCGTTTGAGCGCCCCGCCCTGCACGATCAGCGCGGTGTCCGCGTCGGCCGGAGTGACCAGGGGGTAGAGGGTGACGGCGCCCATTACCCTACGCGTCCGTCAACAGAGCGCCGGCCTCATCGAACAGCAGCGCCCCCGACTCATCGCACAGCAGTTCGGCCGTGCGTAGCGAGTTGCCCGACCTGACGACCATTCCATCCGGCCAGCGCAGCAACGACCCGACGAACGCCCACAGTGTTTGTAGCATCACGGGTGCGCCAGGAACAGCGCCACGCAACGCGGTGAGTCTGGCACCGTCACGTGCCGTTTGTAGCTGGCGCTCCACGCGGCGGGCGGGTCCGCCGCGAGTCGCACCGTGTCGACCCGATCGCCGAGGCGCCGCAGGTCAATCACGGCCCACGATGCTTCGAGACAGTGCCGCGTACGCACCGGCGTCACCCCGGGCTGCAGCGCGTAGCAGTTCCACAGCACCCACGGGCCCGCGGGGTCAACGATCGAGTAATGCGTGACGGCCCCGACGAACTGTGGCGAATCTTCGAACGGGGCGCAGCGTGGCATCTGTGCCGCCGTGGGCGTGGCCGCGACCGCGGGCGGGACGGCGCAGAACGCGACGAGTACGGCCGCGATGAGCAAACGAGCGATGAGGCCGCCGAGGGCGTCGATGGTGCGCATGTCGATAGTGTCGGCCTATTGAACCGCAGCCGTCAATAGCGCGATGGCGATCTCGTCCAGCTGCGCCTGCTGCAGCCGGGCAATCTGCGTTTCAATGCGCTCCGATTCGGCCAAGTCGAGCGCATGCTGCTCGCGCAACACCTCCATGTGCGCTTGGAGCGCCTCGGCCTGCACGCGTGCTGCTCGCGCCCGCTCGACTGCCTCATCGACCGGTGCAGGCCCCCGCCGGGTCCGGGCCGGGGTCGGGGGCGCAACATCGGCGGGGGGTGCTGCTGCTGCTGCTGCGTCGGCCTCATCTCGCTCCCTGCGCTCACGCCGCGCAGCCTCGGCGACCGCGCGCCGGCCCGCGACGGTGTGGTCACGAACGAACCCCCCGCCCCCTGACACCCCGGGGAGCAGCGCGAACGCCGTATCCGTTTCGGTGGCCATGCCCGCCGGCTGCGGACCAACCGCCAGCAGCGCGAGTGCAGTATTCGTCTCACCGGCCATGCCGACCTGTGCGAGCTGAACTGGCGTCAGTGAAAGCGCAACGTCCGTTTCGGTGGTGGTGCCAGTGGCGCGGATTTGCACGGCAGCAAGAGCTTGCGCGGAATCGAGCTCTGTGGCGATATCAGCCACGGCGATTTGCACCGCGGCCAACGCTAGCGCAGCGTCGGTTTCTACCGCCATGCCAACCGCCGTGCCCGCGCCAGCGGATAGCGCCAGAGCGGTGTCAGTTTCGGAGGCGAGCCCGGCCGCCCCAATCTGTACTGGCGTGAGAGCGATGGAAGTGTCGGTCTCCGTTGCCGCACCGGCGGCACGGATCGATACCGCGGAGAGGGCCAGAGCGGAGTCTGTTTCGTCTGATCGGCCTGCGACGCGCAACTGAAAACCGACCAGCGCCAGAGCGGAGTCTGTTTCGTCAGCGCGGCCGACCGACGTTCCCGCCGCTGCAGCCGGCGCTTGGACTTGCGCCCCAACCTTCCACGGCTGCCACCCCGTGTCTTCCGTCGTCAGCGTCCCGCCGACTGTCGGGTTGCGTCCGTTGCCGCTGTAGTCGCCAGTGTCAGTCGAACTGCGCAGAGGCCAGTGAAAGTTAAGCGAGGTCGGAAACTTGACGCGCTCGTAAAACGACTCGACCAACAACTCGTCGGCTGTAAGCGCTCGGTCCCAGCATTTGATGTCCCGGAATCGGCCGTTGAACCACTCCGAATACTGGTCGTTGCCGATCTGCAGTGCGGCCGGCACGAACGCGCCACGCCCGTATGTGGCCGATGACCATACATTTGAGCCGACTGCACGGTAGTAGCCGGTGGTTTGCCCGGCCCCCGTGCCTGTGGATGTGACGGCCCACGCGAACGGGGTGCCGGCCACGAGCGTGGCAATCGTGCTCGACGGACCACCGGTTGCGTCAAAGAACACCAGGCTTGTGCCATCGATATCCGTGCCGAAGTACAGATACCCGGAACCCGACTCCCTCAACTCAAACAGGCCGGAGTAATTGTTCCGGGCCGTGACCATGTGGCCCCACCCCATGAGGGTGAAACTGACATCATCCGGGAGGTTTGCTGACCTCGACAGTGAGTCGCCAGAGGCGTCAATGCGGACGGCCACGGCCCGCCCCTATCAAGCCGCGTCGCGCAGCTCGACCATCAGCACTTGCGCATCGCCGGTCGCGTCGTCGGTCCCGCTCGTGCCGTCGGCATCGCGGTTCAAGCGCAAGCGGAAATAGTCCCCGGCCGCCATGCTGTCGGCGTTCGTGAGTGTGACCGACAGTTGGTCGATGTGGCCAGCCGTCCCCGGCACCGTCGCCCCGTTGCTGTTCGAGGTGTCGAATGACGAGGCCGCATCCGTGTCTACGGCATCGCCGTCGGTGATGGCCTCGATTGCAACCTGCCAGCGCGCGGCGCCGGTGGTGGCCGAGGCCATGCGGTAGGTGATGATGGCCGTCAGCGCCCCGGTGAGCCCTTGCGGCGCGACGCCAGACCAGTCGCAGGACTCGTCGGTTGTGGCGTCGAATGCGAGGTAGGGCCGGAGCTGCCCGTCCACGCCTGGCGCAGGCATGTTCGTGCTCGGGAAGTTCGCCGACTCGGGCAGGAACACGCAGCGGGTAGCCATCAGGTCACCTCGTATCGGCGGCGCAGGACAAGCATGAACATGGCCGCCTTCTGCTTGGTGGTCAGAATCCCGCGCTGCGGCTGCGGGATCGCGGTGTTACCCGCTGCCGCCACGGTTTCCCACCAGTCGTCCATGGCGTTGAACGCGGCGCGCAGCTGTGGCTTCGTCAGTCCACCAGGACAGTCATCGGTGCGCTGAATCTCGGCGGTCAACGCGGCGCGGTTGGGGTCAGGCAGCACAGCCATGGTCAGCTCGCCCGGAAAAACACGCCGGTCGTCATCTGAATATCGGCGCCGCTCGGTGTCTGCACGAAGTCAAACATCGTCAGCGGGATGATCGCGGAGTCGGCGCCGCCGGTGGTGTCGGGGTCGTAGCAGACCGCGATCTTGCTGATGGCGTTGCCTGCCGCCGCTGTCCAGGTGACCGTCGGAAGGGACACCTCGTAACGATCGTTCGTGTCGTCGGGTGCGGGCAGCGCCGCCAATTCTGCGTCCGTCAGGGTCTTGCGCCCCATCGTGGTCTGTTCGTTCGTCGTGCCGGCAATCAGCGCGGCGAGCGAGTCCACATCGATCAGCGTTGCGTCCGCTTCGAGGCCCGACGTTTCGATCGGCACGAGGATCAACGCCGAGTTTGCCGGATCGTTGCTTTCGACGCGATTGTAGTACTCGACAACGCGCCCCTTGGCGATGTTGAAAACGATATTTGCCATTGGATTGCCTCTGTCAGTTGGTTGCCACTTCGCCCACCGCGCGAACGGGTCGGCCTTGCTCGTCGTACTCAATGGTCGCCACGCGGGGCTGCGTGACCAAATCAGCCAGCTGCGCGATTTGGTCCTTCGCCTCACCGACCGCAGCGCCGACCGTGGCCACGTCCTGCGCGGCCCCCGCTTGTACTTCCGCCATCTGCGTGACAGCCGCGATGATGTCCTGCACTTGCCCCGAGAGCGACGCCGCTGCAGCTTGATCCTGCGCGGCCCTCGCTTCCGTCTCGGCGCGCAGCATGTCGGCCTCCGCCTCGATGCGTTTGCTGTCCGCCTCCGCGCCCTTGATGTCGAGCTCGCGGGCCTTCAGCGCGTTCGCCATCTGCGCCTCCTGCGTGTCGCCTGCGGCCTGTTGCGCCGCGCCCTGCGCCTGCTGCAGCTGCTCGGCCAGCTGCGCCAACAGTTGACCCGCCTGCTCGAGCTTGCCTTGCATGGCCTGCATCTCGGCGCGCACCGCTGGCGGCACCACTGGCGCTTCGTCGTCCTCGCCTTCGCTGTAGGCGGCCTGCACTTGAGGCGGCAACAGCGCCAGGCAGATACGCGTGATCTTGTCGGCCTCGGGCAAATCCTCGAGCTTCACGAGGATCGGCGCGAGCGCTGCGGCCAGGGCAGGATTCGCTTGGCCGAGCGTGGTGAGCCGATCCTTGAGTTCCTCGCGCAGCGTCGTGTACCCGGGGCCGACCTTGACGCGCGTGTCGTATTGACCGATTCGCGGATTGATTGCCTCGACCTTACCCGCCTCGTTGCGCACGATGGCCTCAGGCAAGTCAGGGTCGATTGTCACCGTCCCCGACTTGCCGTCGAGCGACAACGTGCGCACCGTGCGGCGCGAGTCGATCAACCGCGAATCCATGTCGAGCAGGCAGCGGCCGAGGTGCTCGATGCTGCGCCGCTGGTTATCGACGTAGTGGAACGTGGCTGAGTCGCCTTCGATCTTGTCGGCGACCTTGGCACGGCCGCTCACGGCGTTGCTCTGCTGGCCAAGCACCGACTTGTTCATCCCGACCGATGACATCATCGCTTGGATGCCCAGTTGCGCACCGTTGGCGAACGCCGCGGGGAACGTGGGCGGGCTCATACGCTGCGGCGCCGCGATGGGCGGGTCGTTCGGGTCGTCCGGCAGGTCATTGAACGGCAGATACGAGGGGTTGCCCTTGTTGAGTCGCGCCCAATGGTCTTCGTGGCCCTTGATCGCTCGCGCCGACGCCAGAAACGGCGCCTTGGGCTGTTCGAGCAGCGACTCGGCAAGACTGGTCATCTCGACGTTGTAAAACCGCTGGCCGCCCATGAGCCGACGCGTCAGGCCCGACACGTAGCGCTTTCCGTCCACCCACACCATGTGACCGTAGACGGGAATCAGGCCGATCCACGTGCACGGGAAGTCGGTTTCTTCGAGGATTTCGCAACCGCTCATCTTGCGCCACTTCACTTCGCGGCCGAGCTCAGCTTGCGGGTCGGTTTCGATCACACGGGGCTTCGTCCCGGTCTTGGCCGACACCTCGTGATATTGGTCCTCCGTCATAGCGACGCGGTTCTCGCCGCGATCGTCGCCCGTGATGATGCGATTGCCGCGCTTGATGTCGATGCTGAAATATTCAGCGACGCGCACGCCCTTGTCGCTGAACCATCCCTTCGTCTCACCGAACGATGACACTCGCGCTTTGGGGTACTTGCGCTTGAACGTGCGTTCGTGCATCGTCGTCTCGACGAACCCGAACGCGGCATCGCTGCCGTCGAATTCGGTCGAGTCACCGTCGATGCAGGCCGACAACGGGTCGTTGACGGCGAAGATGCGCGGTTCCTGAAAATTGTTCTCGCGGTCAACAACGACCGGAACGAAACGCAACCACCCGAGCGCGCATCGCGCTGAGTATTCGAGCGACGTGTCATAGGCGATGGCCGCCCGGCTGCGGTACTCGAAGTAGCGCAGGCGCTCGGCTTGTTTGAGCGCTACGTCAACGTTCGCACGATCGTCACCTGGCGTGACCGACAGGCTCGGGGTGTTCTGCCGGCCGTCGTTAACCACCTGTTGAATGAACTGGTTGGTCTGGTCGAGCGTCAGCGTGATGTCGCGATTCTTGCGGGCCTCGAGGGTCTTCTCGGGCCACTGTTGCGGGTCGGCCGGGTTGCTAAACCGCAGGTCTTCCCGCATGCGGTCGTAGTTCTCGCGCCACGCCTCCTGTGCGTCGTCGTACCGCTCGCGCGCCTGCTGGAACGTGTCTTGGGCCATGCTATTGCCGGGGGCGTCAATAGCGCGAGTCTATCCCGAACGGCCGGACGATAGCAATCCTCATCGATCGGACACGGGGATTTTGATGGGCTCGCGAACACTGCGCAGCGCCCGGCGGGACCCCTCGCAAGCGTAGCGTAGCGCGTCAATCACGTGATTATCCTTGTCGCGCAGCTTGGGCAGCACAAGGCCCGTGAGCTCGTCAACTTCCCAGCTGTAGGCCGTAAGCTCGTCGATGGTGTGCACGCAGCGCGGGTGCACCACGATGTCAAAAGTCTTAAGGAACTCAATGCCCTCCTCCAAAGACCTGGCGCCCTTGATCGCGGCCAACATCTTGGGAAATCCGTGCCGCTGCATGTAGCTGATCGTCTCGGGCCGGCTCGAGTCGGCCACCGTGGGCCAGCGCTCGGCCTCAGGCACCGAGCGAAACAGGTCGGGTAGAAAGTCGATGTCGCAGCCGACCCGGTACGCCTCATGCGCCACGTAGAGCGTGCGGCCGACAATGGCCCCTTGCACAAGAGCCGACGGGTCAACGGCAAAGCCCCAATCCGCGCCCTGGCGTAGCGTCCACGCGGGGTCGATGTCGAACTCTTCGACGCGCCAATTCCTGAAAACCCGCGCCTCGCTGTTCTGCTGATAGGCGCCGCGCCATACGTGTCGATACTTGTCCGGGTCGCGGCGCTTGTCATACTCCATTTCGTCGCGCAGCACCTGAGGAAACCACGGGTTGTCCTCATAGTTGACCTGCACAACGACGGCGCCGGGTGGCGGGTTCTCGCCCCGCAACAGCGCGTCAACGGGATCGGTTGACTGGTTCGGGTTCCATCCGAACCACAGTTCGCTATCTTCGGTGCGCAGCGTCGGCCTCAGCAGGTCGAGCGAGCGCTGCGACAGTGACTGCGCTTCTTCGACCCACGCGATGCCGAACCCCTCGAGCGACTTGATGCTGTCGGCCGTGTGGTTCTGCATGCCCTCAAAGATCGTCACGCCGCCACGCTTGGACATGATGAGCTTGTCTTGCACGTCGAAGTGTGCCCCGACATTCATCGCCGCGATCTTCGTCTCGAGCAGTTTCTTCACCGACTGCTGCAACGTGCGTTGATACTCACGGATGCACACCGCGTCAACCTTACGCATGATGTGCTGCTCGATGAGCGATTCGGCGAAGAAATGCGACTTGCCAGAGCCCCGGCCTCCGTGCGCGCCCTTGTACCGGGCGGGCTGCAGCAGCGGAACGAACGCGCGGGGCGTCGGTATGCTTAGCGCTGCCACCTGCGCCAATCACTGAACGCTTCAGCCGGCGTCTCGCCAAAACCATACGACCCGAGGCCGTCCGCGCTGCCGCAAGACCACAGCCCCGCGCTCGGTCCGCCGCGAACCAGGCGGATACGCGGCTTTGACAGTGCCACGCTTGCCCAGAACGGCCGCGAGCTGTGCAGTAGTTCAACGCTCATGTTGGCGCCTTCGGGTCGACGATGGTGCGCTCGATGCGCTCGATCTGGACAGCTCCACCATCAGGACCAGTGAGAGCCACCTTGTCGCCATAGCGCTTCGGCGCCCACTTGCCGAGCAGGCGCATGCGAGTGTCGATGCGCAGCCGCCGGTGCTCGATCATGTCGCCTTCCATCACCTCGACACCCTCCGCACTGATCTTGGTCTTCTGGCCGATCATCGGCGTGTCAGCGATGTGCAGGCACTGCTCGGCGAGCGTCTCGTAACCGAGGGCATACGCACGCGCGGAATCCGCTGCGAAGTCGTCACGCTCGATCGCCCAGCGCCGAACGGTCGACGCGCTCGGCATGTCATCGTCGCGGCAAATCGAGTCGAGTGGTTCGCCCTCGGCAAGCCGCTCACAGATACGTTGTGCTAGTTCCGGCGTGTACATGGCCCGGATTATGCCCGCCATGTTGACCGTCGCGTCAAGAGCACGGCCACAGGTTCCTAGCCCTTCTAGCCCTCTAGCCCTTGTGTTTTCAAAACTTCCTGACGGGGGCCGGAGGGGGCTGCTGTGTAATTGCTGTATTTACTGCACCTTCTCTATAACTTTCATACTTATAAGGGCTAGAAGGGCTAGAAGGGCTAGACACCGGGCGTCAGCGTCTAGCCCTTTCGACCCCGCCTAGCCCTTCGGGTGGGCTAGATGCCGCCACGCCTTTAAATTACGGCCGGAAATCCATGCGTCACCCTTGAAATAGCCAAGTTTTCGCAAAATAGCGCCGAGTCGAAGGCTTTGCTTACGGTCGATCCGATCTAAACCTAGCCCAAGTGCGAGGCGCGCTAGCTCTCCCATTTGGAACGGTGCGCCCCCCATTGGCATTGGGTTTGGTACCTCGCCGGGCCCGGCCGGGCGGGGCTTCGCAAGCACCGCGGCGACCGCATCGTGCCACTCATCGTGTTCTTCGAACTCGGCGTGCACCTCGCGCGCCAGGGTCTGCGCGTCATGCCACATCACCCCGTTTTGTCGCCAAAGCGCAACACCCTCCGCCCATAGCTGGTCGCGGTCTGCGGTCAACGCCTCGTCGTCGGCTGCGGTCACGTCGATGGGTAGCCACCGGCGATTGCCCTCAGGGTCGCTGAGAATGTCACGCGGGTTGCTCGTGCCGACGAACACGCACCGGCGCAGAAACGACGATTCGAACTCCCGATACTTGGGAGTCCACGACTCAGTGCGGCGCGTTAGCCACGCCCGGATGCTCTGTGAGTCGCGCCCCTTCAGGCCGCGCAGTTCGGCGAGCTCACCCACCAGCTTCCCCCGTAGCTTGCGGCTGAGGTCGTCGTCAAGCTTCTCTAGGTTCACCTCGCAGAACGCTTCAGGGGTGGGGGCGATGGCCGCGACGGCGCTTGTCTTGCGCAGGCCCTCGGGCCCGATCAGAACGGGCACCATGTCAGCCTGGCACCCCGGGCTTAGGCAGCGGCCGGCGAGCGCGGACCACAGGTATAGGCCCACCGCGCGGGCATAGGGCCCCGCGGCGGCGCCGAAGTAGTGCACCAAGCTATCAGCCACGCGGGGGACGCCGTCCCACACCAGCGCGCCGGCCCACTCGGCCGCGGTGTCGACGGGGTTGCTCATGGCCACCGCCAGCACGGCGTCGCGCATCAGGTCTGCCGACACGGGTTTGAACCCTTTAGCCTCAAAGCCGCTGCGCAACGTCACGTAGTCCACATCCGTGAGCATGCGCCAGGCGCCCGGGCCGCCGAGCACGATACGATCGCGGAAAGCGTCATAGGCCAATTGCACCCCGCCCTCGGCGCTGCGCAGCGCTGCC